>MDTB01081370.1_pt1 | contig 170927 bp, 159 predicted proteins | sample 811161 | NCBI WGS metagenome assembly MDTB01 (sample SAMN05326650, study PRJNA326480) | marine metagenome | isolation source: seawater | place: Mediterranean Sea | collected 2009
AGTAGACGTGATAGAGATATTGGTTAAAGAGGGTCAAACAGTCGATATTGAAACCCCATTAGTCACACTTGAAAGCGACAAAGCTACAATGGATGTTCCTTCTCCTCTCGCTGGTAGAATCGACAGAATCCTAGTAAAAATCGGGAACAAAGTAAGTAAAAATGATACATTGGCACTGATCTTCAGCGACGCAAATCAAGATAAACAAGAACAAATGAGCCCCGAGATTACAGACAGCTTAGCAGAAGTTAAACAAAGTCTAGACAATGCTGGTGATGCAAATGATGCTTCACAAGATATAGAAACAATACCTCCAATCACTTCTTTAAAAAATATCGTAAGGACCTCATTTGCAAGTCCTTCTATTAGAAAATTCGCCAGAGAACTTGGCGTTAATATCACCAACGTAAACGGCTCCGGCCCAAAAAATAGGATTTTAAAGGATGATATTCAAGCATTTGTTAAGACGCAACTTCAAGCAAATCACGCAGAAATTAAAACAAAACTAATTAATAAAGAACAGTTACAAAAGCACGGAGAATGGGCGGAAGAATCTCTCACGAGAATACAGAAACGCACAGGTGAAAATCTACACGCTAGCTGGACCAACATTCCACATGTCTTTCAAATGGATGAGATTGATGTTACCGAACTGGAAAAGTTTAGAAAAGAAAAAGCAATTGACCTAAAAAGAGAAAACATTAAACTGACCTTGCTTGCATTTATTATAAAAGCAACAACAACCGCAATGCAGGAGTTTCCGCGCTTTAATAGCTCACTAATCGATGAAGGCAATAAAATTGCTTTAAAAAAATACTACAATGTAGGGTTTGCAACCAATACTGAAAACGGGCTTGTTGTTCCAGTGGTAAAAGACACCGACCAAAAAGGAGTGGTTCAAATTGCACGTGAAGTTAATGAGCTAGCAGATTTGGCTAAAAATAAACAACTTAAAATCCAGCAAATGGAAGGTGGTTGTTTCACTGTGTCAAACTTAGGAGCGATTGCGGGTAGTTTTTTTACCCCAATTATAAACCCCCCTGAAGTGGCAATCTTAGGTGTATCACCAATAAAAATTAAACCTTTGTGGAAGAATGGTGGTTTCATTCCGAGACAAGTACTGCCTATTACATTATCTTATGACCATAGGGTAATAGATGGGGTAGCAGGGGCGACCTTTACTAGGTATTTCGGAGAAATTCTTTCGGACATAAGAACGGCTATACTATAAATATTTTGCGAATATTTTAGTAATGATTACTTAACGCCCCTGGGTGAGATTAGAGACACTGAATATACGCTTGAATTTAGAAGCAGAAATCTTTTCTGTTTTAGTTGGGCCAATTGCGATACCAGTGTTTGCTGTATTGTCTATTTTATTAATGACAGAAGACGCTCTCCACTTTGGGGTGGATGACACTACTTTGGTTCTATCTTCACCAAGCTGATAAACAATTTGGAAGATCTTCAATAATCTGTCGTCTCGGTTATAGACTAGCGACAGGGGAATGGTTCCTGAAACTTTATCTACAAACAAAACCCTTTTGCCATATGGGTGACCGGTCCAGATTGGAGTCGCCTCTATCACATAGCAGTCTCGCAGTTGCCATGTGTCAACAGGAATTGCGCTTAATCTGCCGTCAAACTGGGGATACTCCTGCTGACTACCTAAAATGGATAAGATCTTTTTCTGCCCTATTAGCTTCCATTCATTATCCACCACCATTCCAGAAAATCCTTCAAAATCGTCAAGAGTCCAGTTAGTCCCGATATAACTGTCGGCTCGCTCCTTTGCTGAAAGTCTTCTCACCCTTCGCTCATTGGGGAGATAGGAATTGACCTGATCTCCTTTGTATTGATCAACCGGACGTTCTATTACATATTTTAAACCAGCCATATCATAAGGAGATAAAACTTCTATAAACTCTTTATAGAGGAGGCGATCACTACCATCCACCTGCATACGAAACAAACTCTGCTCTGATTCAGAAGACAAGCCAGAGATATACACTCTCTGGTAAAAATTAGTCGTATGCCTAAATACATCACCTGAACCTCGCATACCCTCAAGTAAACGGCCAGTTTTACCGGGGGCTGTCGACCTAATAAAAGTGGTGGTAATATCAGCAGCATATCCATAATATTGCCAACGCATCACATTATTCCAGGCCACCATCAAGCCCGCCCGTTTTGGTTCAGATGTTAAGATTTTCTCATCTGAAAAAGGTTTGCCAGCTTTATAATTTGATAATAGCTTATTTTCTTCTAGTACTACCCCTTTCTGATACTTGTTTGTCGCTTTTACATAAAATTCGTGTGGCTGATAATTTATTTCTTTTTTTACTTTGATTTCCACACCAGCAAAATCAAACTCCTCGAAATAACCCGGAGCGAAATAATCCGCTAATTGAGTTAGATTTCGCTGAGAGTATTTCCCGTCCTTCAAAGAAGAATCGGGGTTAGATGGCGCCTCAAGCCACTGGAGAAGACTACTATAGTCGCTTCCTAAAACAGGATTTGATACAAATATCGGGATTATTAGTATTAGACCTGGTTTAAGAAAATTAAAATATTTCAAATAATGCTGCTGCACCCATACCTCCTCCAACACACATTGTTACTACAACGTTCTTCGACTTCCTACGTTTCCCCTCGATTAACGCATGTCCGACAAGCCTACTTCCTGTCATCCCATAAGGATGTCCAAGAGCGATAGAACCTCCGTTAACATTCATTCTATTATTATCTATGCCAAGCTGGTCTCTACAATATATTACCTGAACGGCAAACGCTTCGTTAAGTTCCCATAAATCAATATCATTAATTGTTAAGCCTGTTTGCTTTAATAGTTTGGGGATAGCAAATATAGGCCCGATTCCCATCTCATCCGGCTCACATCCTGCAACAGAAAATCCTTTAAAAGCCCCCATAGGCTCCAATCCCTCTCTTTCCGCAAATTCTTCACTTGCTATAATTTGTGCAGAAGCTCCATCAGAAAATTGACTAGCGTTGCCCGCAGCTATAACTCCTCCCTCTATTGCCGGTCTTATGCTCGAAACTCCCTCATAGGTTGTATCGGGTCGAATACCTTCATCTTGTTCGGCGACTACTTTTCGCATCTCTGTCGTCCCCGTCTCAGAAGCCGTGACTTTCATATTCGTTTCGATTTTAATTATCTCATCTACAAACAAACCTTCCTGCTGGGCTTTAGTGGCTCTTATTTGACTTTGAACCCCGTAATGATCTTGCTGTTCTCTATCTATATTATACCGCTGGGCAACCATTTCAGCAGTCTGTAGCATATTCCAATAAATCGCTGGCTTATTTTGCTCTAGCCAAGATTCAGTATTGAAGTGGGTGTTCTTTTCATTTTGGACACAAGAAATCGATTCTACCCCTCCGGCTACAAAAAGATCTCCCTCCCCTGCCATAATTCTCTGACTAGCAATCGCCACGGCTTGGAGTCCTGACGAACAGAATCGGTTGAGAGTCATCCCAGGTACTTCAACTGGCAGACCGGCTCTTAGCGCAACCTGACGCGCTATATTTTCACCAGTAGCTCCCTCCGGATAGGCACAACCGAATATCACATCTTCAATCACATCAGGGTTAACTGAGCTTCTTTTTATTGATTCCCCAACAACGGTTCCTCCTAAGGTAGCACCATGAGTTTGATTAAGGGAACCCTTCCAGCTCTTACAAAGAGGAGTTCGCGACGTCGATAATATTACAGCCCTTTTCATCGTGCTTCCTTTATATTTAAATAGTACTATAAACCTATAATTCTAGAAAAACGAGGCGCGTATTTCAACAAGGACGATGAGAGCTTACGTGCGGAAAATGAAGAACAATCCGGAAAAACTAAAAATATCTTTCTCGCTGAATTTGATTCTTGATTCAAAAAATCGCTTACTCATGTTGCTCAGAAGTAAGAATACTCAACTTGGTCCACTGCAATGGGGCTTGCCTGCTGGCAAAATAAAAAAAAACGAAACTCCAGTTGATGCTGCCGTGAGAGAAAGGAAAGAAGAAATAGGCCTATATCATTCAATCCAATTAGAAAGGACTTGGGGGCCTATTAGAGACTCCTTTTATGGTGGGAATTACGAGCTTTATTTGTTTCAATATAAGTGGACAGAGGGAACGGTCCAACTGAATCATGAACATATAGCGTTTAGATGGGTATCCAAACAAGATATCGCCAAAATGGATATAATGTTAGGCGTAGAAGAAAATATAGACATGCTAGGTATATGGCCAAAAAAATATTTAAATTTTAAAAGATTACCAAACAAAAATAATAAACCCAAACACCTAGGTTAAATACTATAATATAAAGAAAAGGGGTAAATAAATTAGATGACAACTCAACCAGGAAACCCGAACAAAATTGTCTTAGCATATTCTGGAGGACTAGACACCTCAGTTATCCTAAAATGGCTTCAAAATGAATATAACTGTGAAGTTATCACGTACACTGCGGATCTTGGTCAGAACGAAGATTTATCTGGCATAAAGAAAAAAGCTGAAAAACTTGGAATTGATCAAATATTTTTAGAAGATTTAAGTGAAGAGTTTGCAAGCGACTATATATTTCCAATGTTTAGATGTAACACTATCTATGAAGGCGAATATCTATTAGGCACCTCAATAGCTCGGCCATTAATTGCTAAACGTCTCATTGAAATAGCAAAAAAAACTAGTGCGGACGCTATAGCCCATGGTTCAACCGGAAAAGGAAATGATCAAATACGCTTTGAATTAGGGGCGTATGCCTTAAATCCGGATATAAAAATCATTGCTCCTTGGAGAACTTGGCATTTTAAGTCACGAAATGAACTAATCGAGTATGCTGAGGAAAACAAAATACCATTATCCGAAGGTTCAAAAAACGAGCCACCTTACTCAACCGATGCTAACCTGTTACATATTTCCTATGAGGGAGGAATCCTTGAAGATCCATGGGTAACACCACCAGAGGAAATGTGGAAATGGATAAAATCACCAGAAGCTGCGCCCAACAGTCCAACCGAGATAATTATTGACTTCGAGGCGGGAGATCCTGTTTCGGTAAATGGCGAGGGCCTTTCTCCGGCTCAAATTATTAAAAAATTGAATGATATAGGATCTCTAAATGGAATTGGCCGTCTTGATATTGTTGAAAACCGATATGTAGGGATAAAATCGAGAGGCTGCTACGAAACACCCGGAGGAACTATTCTTCTTAAAGCCCATAGGGCAATTGAATCTGTGACACTTGATAGAGAAATAGCTCATTATAAAGACCGCCTGATTCCAAAATACGCAGAATTAATATACAACGGATTTTGGTGGAGCCCCGAAAGAGTGCTTCTACAAAAAACAATTGATGAAACTCAAAAGAATGTTTCGGGAACGGTAAAGCTATCCGTTTTCAAAGGGAGTGTGGCAGTCACTGGCAGAAAGTCAAAAGAAACAACTTTGTATAATCAAGATTTGGCTACGTTTGAGGAAGATCGAGGGGCATATAACCCGCGGGATGCCCAAGGATTTATTAATATAAATGCACTAAGATTAAAATTGAACAATAGAAAATATTAATTTTTATGGAATTTAGTCTTTATAGATATTAGTCTTTATAGATAGCAACGCTGTGGTAACATGTTTAAAACAATGGAGCAAAGGGAAGAAAAATGTCAAAATCTGGAGTTAAGCCTGAAAAAACAAAAGAATATCTCGAAAGGTATATGGAAGGTGTCAAGAAACGAAACCCAGGAGAGCCGGAATTTGTTCAGGCGGTTTTCGAAGTTGCATCCACCATTTTTCCTTTTATTGCTGATAAGCCTCTCTACCATGAAATGCAAATACTTGAAAGAATGGCTGAACCGGAACGAGTTATTTCATTTAGAGTCCCTTGGACTGATGACAAAGGAAGAATTCGAACGAATAGAGGATGGAGAGTTCAATTTAATTCAGCTATTGGACCTTACAAGGGCGGAATTAGATTTCATCCTTCAGTAAATCAAAGTATTTTAAAATTCCTTGGCTTTGAGCAGACATTTAAAAACAGCCTGACCGGACTTCCGATGGGTGGAGGTAAAGGAGGGGCAAATTTTAACCCAAAAGGTAAATCTGATCTTGAAGTAATGAGCTTTTGTCAAAGTTTCACAACCGAATTACAACGTCATATCGGTGAAGATACCGACGTCCCAGCTGGAGACATTGGTGTTGGTGCCAGAGAAATTGGCTTTATGTTTGGCCAGTATAAAAGGATTAATAATAAGTTTGTTGGAGTTCTAACTGGTAAAGGCCTTGAGTTTGGAGGTTCAAAAATGCGGACAGAAGCCACCGGATATGGAGCCGTATTCTTTTTATCCAACATGCTTAAAGAAGCAGGTCTTGGAATAGAAGGTAAAAATATACTTATCTCTGGCTCAGGCAATGTAGCAACGCACGCCGCAGAAAAATGCCTTGAACTTGGCGGAAGACCAATCACGCTGTCAGATTCGGGGGGGTTTATAATCTGTGAAACAGGGTTTACACGCGAGCACATCGAATGGATTAAGATTTTAAAAGAAAAAAGACGAGGCAGAATCTCGGAAACAGCCGACGAATTTCCTGAAATAAGATTTCATGAAGGCCTGAAACCTTGGGGAGCGGTTGGGGATATTGCGATACCCTCTGCAACACAAAACGAAATTACCAAAGAAGATGCCCAAAATCTCGCTAAAAATGGAATTTTATTAGTCGCGGAAGCGGCCAACATGCCTTGTTCGCAAGATGCAGTTGACCTCTTTATTGAAAATAATATTCTATTTGGGCCTGCAAAAGCGGTAAATGCGGGAGGAGTAGGTGTTTCGGGCTTGGAGATGAGCCAAAATAGTGCACGGATTGCCTGGGATAGCGACCATCTAGCAAAGCTTTTAGAAGATATGATGAGGGACATCCACACAAGTTGTGTGGAATTCGGTAGAGAATCAAATCAGTCTTCTGTGAACTATCTAAAAGGAGCAAACATAGCCGGATTTGTAAAGGTTGCTGACGCAATGCTAGCTTACGGACACGTGTAACGGCACCTATCAATCGGAAAGAGTTCTGAGTTGAGGGAAAAGGAGAACATCCCTTATTGTTGGCGAGTCAGTAAGTAACATCACTAATCTGTCAATTCCTATTCCTTGGCCTGCAGTTGGTGGCATCCCGTACTCAAGGGCTTTGATATAGTCCTCATCATAAGGCATTGCCTCAGAATCACCTTCTGATTTGGCTAGGACTTGCTGTTTAAATCTTTCCGCCTGTTCGTTTGGATCGTTCAATTCCGAAAATCCATTTGCAATTTCTCTACCCGCAACAAAAAATTCAAACCTATCGCAAAAAAAAGGATCTTTATCATTTGGTCGCGCCAAAGGTGAAACTTCAGATGGATATTGAGTGATAAATATTGGCTGATCTAAGTTGGGCTCTACACTTTTTTCAAATATTTCATTTACGATTTTTCCAACCCCCCAAGAATTGTTTAATAAAATTTTCTGCTTATCTGCCAAATGATGGAGGTTTTTTATACTTCTTAAATTAATGTGGTTTTCTATACCGCAATATTTTTTAACTGCATCTATCATTGTTAGCCTAGGTATATTTTGGTCAAAAACGTACTCCTTATTCTGGTAATAAATTTTTTGGGTCCCACAAATTGCTACCACGAGGTTATGAAATAAATCGATAGAGAGATCTATAAGATCATCACAACTAGAATAAGCTTGATAAAACTCCAACATGGTGAATTCTGGATTATGTTTTGGGGACAAACCTTCGTTTCTAAAGTTTCTATTTATTTCGAAAACTTTCTCAAGGCCTCCGACTACTAGCCGTTTTAGGTACAGCTCAGGGGCAATACGAAGGAAGAGATCCATATCTAAACTGTTATGTTTTGTAATAAAGGGTTTAGCATTAGCACCTCCAGCTATTGGATGCATCATTGGTGTTTCAACCTCCAAGAACCCTCGGCTATTAAAGAATTCCCTTACAAAGTTTATAATTTTGGTTCTTATAACAAAGGTTTGCTTCGATTTATCGTTAACGATTAGATCCAAATAGCGCTGGCGATAACGAGCTTCTTGGTCAGTTAAACCGTGCCACTTTTCTGGCATTGGCCTCAAACATTTCGTTACGTGTCTTAGTTCGGTTGCATGAATACTTAATTCCCCTTTGTTGGTGAAAAAAAGATATCCCTTAATCCAAATAATATCGCCTAGATCGTGAGATTTAAAAAAAGCATAGCCTTTCTCATCTAATTCATTTTTTGTGACATATATTTGAATTCTTCCAGTTGAATCTTGAATATGTGCAAAAGATGCTTTTCCCATTACTCTTTTAGTCATCAATCTACCGGCTATGATCACCGTTTTATTTGTTAAGACTTCGCTATCCGTCTCACTTGAAAATTCATTCAAAATATCGCCTGCTAGATGAGTTCGAGAAAAATTATTCTTGTAGGCCAGATTATTATTTTTCAACTCTTCTAATTTATTTTTGCGATTATCAATAATTTGCTTTTCACTGAAATTTTTTGGTTTTTTATCCACTTAATTTTCCTAATCTAAATACCTTTTTTTAATGAAGCCTCAACAAACATATCGATATTACCATCAAGCACTGCTGTAGTGTTGCCACTTTCTACACCTGTCCTCAAGTCTTTTATACGACTCTGATCTAGCACATAAGACCTTATCTGCGACCCCCAGCCAATATCCGCCTTATTGTTTTCAACCTGCTTGAGATTGTCCCGCCTCTTTTTCTCTTCAATCTCAAACAACCTTCCCCTCAATAACTTAAATGCCTGTTCTTTATTTTTATGCTGGGAACGCTGATTTTGACATTGGACTACGACACCCGACGGAAGATGTGTTAATCTAACTGCGCTATCAGTTTTATTTACATGCTGACCACCAGCTCCACTTGCTCGGTAAGTATCAATACGTACATCAGACTGCTTTAAGTCTATTTCAATCTTTTCGCTAATCTCAGGGGAAACAAATATAGATGCAAACGACGTGTGTCGCCTGCTTCCCGAATCAAATGGCGACTTACGGACTAGCCTATGTACTCCGGTTTCCGTGCGCGTCCAACCAAAGGCATAGTCACCGGATATGTTTATAGTAGCACTTTTAATCCCAGCTACCTCGCCATGCGACACTTCTAGTATAGACGTTTTAAACTGTTTATTTTCTGCCCATTTTAAATACATTCTCATCAACATCTCGGCCCAATCCTGCGCTTCCGTTCCACCAGAACCCGCTTGAATATCTAGAAAAGCATTAGATTTGTCTGTTTTTCTATTAAACATTTTTTGAAATTCAAGAGTCGCAACTGTTTTTGAAAGCGCCTTAAAGTCATTTGTCAATATTTCTAAAGTTGCTAAATCCTTATCTTCTTGAGCAAGTTGATACAACTCATTTATTTCTTCGATTCCGGCTACAACCTTTTCGAAATTATCAGTCGTCTTTCTTATTTGGTTCAATTCTAGATTTAGTTCATTTAAGAGGCTATTTTCTTTCCAAACGTTAGGGTCTGAAAGTTGTTGTTCAATTTTATTCATTTCTACGATTTTATTGTCGTAGTCAAAGAAACCCCCTAAGTTCTTCCACCCGCTTTCTGAGGACATCAATTTCCGTTTGGGTTATTAAAATTGTCTTCAATTAAGTCACCAACATCATAAATATTAAGTAAATTCAATTATTTTATCCATTACCAACTGAGCTTTTTCTACATTCCTAAACCGATTAACTTGCAACCTAAAGACACCAAAAAAACTTTTCGCACTCTTAACCCAAGCTGAATCTTTCGCACCAAACGCGATCGCCTCTACGGTTGCTTCCATACCTAGGGGCTTCAACACCATTCTTATATGACCACCCGATAATAATTTCTGATCTATTATATCAAACTTACCGTCAAATTTCGGCTCAGGAAATCCATTTCCCCACGGTCCCAGTTCTTCAAGCTTTTTAAAAAAAGTAATCCCATATTGTCCTTCAGTTAACTCACCATCAGTATACAAAACCTCATCAAAATAACTCTTGCCGTATAACCGACTTAAGGCAATATTGAATCTATTGCCAAAATCCTTCAAATCATTAGACCTAATAGACAGCCCCGCGGCCATAGCATGGCCACCAAACTGAATGATGATGCCTGGCCAAGTGGAATTAACATAACTTAAGACATCTCTAATATGGACTCCGGTTACGGAACGTGCACTGCCCTTTAACACACCTTCTTTATCATTTGCGAAAACAATTACTGGCCGATTAAATGCTTCTTTTACCCGAGAAGCCACAATTCCTGATACACCTTGGTGCCAGCCAGTTCCAAATAAAGCAAAGCCTGACGGGATCTGATCTTTTTTGAATTTACCAGTGATATCAGCAGCTATTTTAAGTGCCTCTTCTTGTATTTTCTCTTCAACTTTTTTTCTTCGTTGATTAATCTCATTCAATGATTCAGCAAGCGATGTGCAGTAAGAGTAATCATCACTTATTAAGCACTCTATGCCTATGCTCATATCAGCAAGTCGACCTGCAGCGTTAATTTTAGGTGCAATACTAAAGGCCAAATCTGATTCATTCACAAAGGACAGGCTTTTTCCTGACACATTTGCTAGAGCGATAATACCAGGATTACCTAACTTCGCTTTAATCAAGCGTAAACCATTAAAAACCAGTCTTCTATTATTACAATCTAACGGAACCAAATCAGCTATCGTCCCCAAAGCTACCAAATCTAGATATGATGACAATTTAGGAGGTTTAATCCTGTTCTGATCAAACCAACCACACTTTGTAAGTAAAATACGAGTTTGGGCTAGTAAATAAAATGCTACCCCAACGCCCGCTAGATTTTTATATTTATGATTTTTTTTATCCAATACTGGGTTCAAAATAGCATCAGCATCAGGAACGATTTCTCCAGGTAAATGATGATCCGTAATTAAAACCTTGATATTTAGTCCTCGAGCAATAGACACGCCTTCTAAGCTCGAGATTCCATTGTCCACGGTAATAATTAATTCTGGGCTCTTTTTTTTTGCGGCAAATTCAACAAACTCCGGACTCAAACCATATCCATAATTAAATCTATTGGGAACTAAATAATCAACGCGCTCAACCCCAAATTTTTTCAAAACTCGCAACATCAATGCGGTGCTAGTTGCACCGTCAACATCAAAGTCTCCAACTATAAGTATCTTTTCACACTTTACGATTGCATCTTGTAACACCTTGGCTGCTTCTTGAAGACCAGCCATCTGGTTGGGATGCAATAATCCTTTTATAGACAAATCGAGCTCGTCTGAAGACGATACACCTCTCGCACAAAGTATTGAGTTAAGTATTGGATCATCATTAAAAACCGAACCAAGTTGATGTGAACTCTCTCTTATACGTTTTTTAACTTTTATGTCTTTCATGACAACTAATTATTATCTATACCTGAATTTTTAAACACTTTTTCAGATTTCCAAAATTTAAATTTTGTAAAAAAAGTTATTGTGAAGATTTGGCGATTTGAAATTATTTCAATTAACGTGGACCTATCGCTATGGTACTTTTCGATCAAAAAATCAAGAAATTTTATTCTCCGAACGACTTGTGTTTCATCTCCAAAACTTGAAAAACCCACGTATAAATTTGTAGCAGACTCTCCTAGAGCTCGCTCACTAAAATCAGTTGAATCGAAATCTACAAGATCAACCGATAACGTACAACAGCATGCCTTAACTATATCGCAATCCGTAACAACTAGAGATTTGTTATCAAATTTCAGAGCCAAATCACCACCGCCCCAAAGCCATAAACTGTTAATTGGCAAACTACCATCTTTTACTCGGGATTTATTTAAAGGCAAATCAAAAAGAAGCATTTGTATTTCAGAAATAAGTGTTTTCAGTTTTCTGTAACCGAGCATATTATTGATGGATGTTTCCAAGGGCAATCCATTTAACATTGAAGGCGACGGCAAATCAATCGGGAATGACTCAATACCCTCTACATACCAACGATAAGGGTTAGTTCCCACGTGAAACCTAATGAGGTCAGATTTAAAAAACTTATTTAGTTCTGATATAGCTTCTGTCGCTTCATCTTCTTTGATCTCAAAAGAGGAACTATCAAAAAGATAAACTCTATTTTTATCGGCCCTTAAATGAACTGGGTCAGCTCTAAGAAAATTTTTTGCTGCACTGACACCCAAATCGAAACTAGCTGTATTATTAGCTAATGAGAGTCCTTTGAACGGCTCTTGTAAACCACTAATTAAAAGTCGAATCTCATCTTCACGCCCGTAATAATTTTTTTTCTTTATCGTCGATTTTGCAAGGATTTTTCCTAAATCGTTGTAACATGGATAATGTTGTTTTAAATCATCTTCTATTCGTGGATACAAAATTTTGATTCTATTCACGATAAATCTTCTTTTACGGACACTAGGAATATGTTCAAATATAGTTCGATATTATATTTGCCACGGCCTCACGATTACTCGAAACTTCGAGTAATTTGTTTGACTGACTGTTGAGTATAATGTCTGGATCTTTCAATCCATGTCCAGTCAGCGTACAAACGACAGTGCTACCCTCCGGAATTTTACCTTCCTCTATATCGGCTATCGCTCCTCCGAAAGAGATCGCTGATGCTGGTTCACAAAATATTCCCTCATGCTCTGCCAAAATAGATTGGTTTTTTAAAATCTCATCATCACTTAGCATCCTAAACCATCCATCTGAACTAAGCGAAGCCTGCTCAGCTAGTGATTTTGATTGAGGAGCTCCAATTCTAATAGCAGTTGCCACTGTGTCAGGTTTATCAATTCTTCTCTTCTCTATAAAAGGAGCAGCTCCAGAAGCTTGATAGCCCAGCATCTTTGGTTTTTTAAATATTTTTTTTTCTATTACATATTCCATCTCTTGAGGAGTACTTGCAAGTCGCTCGCCCGCGTACTCGGAGTAACCCATCCAGTAACCGCTAATGTTACCTGCGTTTCCCACAGGTAGACAATGAAAATCTGGAGCTGCCCCGAGCTCATCGACAACTTCAAATGCGGCCGTCTTTTGCCCCTGTAAGCGAAAAGGATTAATTGAGTTAACTATAGCGAGTCCATTTGTGTCAGCAAGATCTTTCACAACTTGCATTCCAGCATCAAAATTCCCATTTATTTTTAACACTATTGCGCCATGCGCCATTGCTTGAGCTAGTTTGCCTAGGGCAATTTTTCCGGACGGTATTATAACAAAACATGGTATTCGGGCTCTTGCAGCAAAAGCTGCTGCCGACGCAGACGTGTTTCCTGTCGAGGCGCATATTACTGCTCGAGCTCCCTCTGAAACCGCTTGACTAATCGCAACAGTCATTCCTCGATCTTTGAACGAACCCGTAGGATTTGAACCTTCAAACTTCGCGTAAATTTTAATATTTTTCTCAAGACATAACGGAATATTTTCTAAAGGCAAGAGGGGTGTTTGCCCTTCGTAAAGCGTTATGACCCTAGCTGATTCATTAAGCGGTAAAAATTTTCTATATTGATTAATCAACCCTTGATGATTCATGTTTTTCCTTTTTCATAGTTTTCCACACGATACTTAGTAACTGTACCTAAAATTCCGTCTTTATTCGATAATTTTTCGCAAACTGCATCAATCCCTGTTTTCGAAGACCTACTAGTCACAATCGCAATGGGGACATGTTCGGAATCACTTTCTTCTGCACGTTGAATAATCGCTTCAATGCTAATTCCCTCCGACGCTAATATTTTTGTAATTAAGGCGAGGGTGCCCGCTTGATCATGAGCCATAATTCGAAGGTAATACTGAGATATAGGTATGCAAAAATCAACTTTAATGGACTGATCAAGCAAGGATAAATTTGTTGAATCTAGACATGCATGTTGTAGTCTTAAAACTTCAAGCACGTCGGCTATTACAGCCGAAGCAGTTGGAAGTGAGCCGGCACCCGGTCCAGAGCAAAGAATTTTTTCAAAAAGCTCACCATAAGTCAATATCGCATTCATTTCATTATCAATTTTCGCTAATGGATGTTCTTCGGGAAGCAAAGCTGGATGAACGCGTAAATTGATATTATCGCCATCTCTAGAAGCTATCGCTAAATGTTTAATTTTATAACCTAACTGTTTCGCAAGAATGATGTCCTGTAGCTGTATATCTTCGATGCCTTCACAATATATTCGACTCATATCTATAACCACACCGAAAGCTAAATACGCTAAAATACAAATTTTATTAGCCGCATCCGAGCCAGAAATATCAGCCGAAGGATCTGTTTCTGCAAATCCTCTATCTTGTGCCTCTGAAACTGCCGAAGCAAGACTTAAGCCTCTTTCCTCCATCCCGGACAATACGAAGTTTGTAGTACCATTAATAATACCCTCGATTCGATTAATATTGCTCGCCACGAAACTTTCACTCATTAATTTAATAATTGGGATAGCGCCAGCCACCGACGCTTCATAAAGTATGAAAACATTATTTTTTTGCGCTTCTTCAAATAATTCAATTCCACAAGATGCAATCAATGCTTTATTGGCTGTAACTACATGTTTTTTATTTTTCAGAGCCTTTAAAATTAATGTTTTTGCTGGCTCCATGCCGCCTATAAGTTCTATAACAATATCTATGTCATTATTGTCCACTATTTCTAGAGGATCATCTGTAAGCCTCGCCTCTCCAAAATCAATATTTCTATTTTTAGTGAGGTTTTTTACACAGATTATTGAAATCTCATAACCGCTAGCAGCTTTGCGTGAAAGGCTTTCTTTATCTTTAGTAAGTGTATTAAAAACACCACCCCCAACAGTGCCAGCACCCAATAGGCCTATTTTTAATTGTTTATTCTGACTCATGTTTTACGATACGCCTTAATTTACTGCTTGAACAGTTCAACGATAAATTTGGATTTATCTTTCTAATGGATATAATAAAGCTTTAGAGTGATCTTAACAATTTCAAGCTTCAACATGAATGGTAAAAAAATAGATATCGCAAACTATAATCCAGGGAAACCCTTGGTCATAGCAATGTCCGGAGGGGTTGATTCATCAGTAGCAGCAGTTCTGCTTAAAGACGCTGGATATGAGTGTTCAGCATTATTTATGAAAAGCTGGGATGAAAAGAATCCTGGAGGAAGTTGCCGCTGGGAAGACGATGTCACCGATGCTCTCCATATCTGCGAGAAGTTAAAAATCGAAATAAATACCGTTGACCTTACAGCAGAGTACGAAACACAAGTTTTTAAAGATTTTATAGAGAGTTACTCTCAAGGTTTTACACCTAACCCAGATATTATTTGTAACAAGAAAATTAAATTTGAAGTGTTTGCAGAGCTTGCTCGAAAAATAGGTGCTAAAAAAATTGCGACCGGACATTATGCGAACGTTGAAACGACCAGTTCCTCAATCCTACTAAAAAAAGGAAAAGATCCTGAAAAAGACCAAAGTTATTTTCTTTCTGGATTAAATCAAGAACAATTACAATTCTCTATGTTTCCACTTGGGGAAATGAGAAAGAAAGAAGTCAGAGACATAGCTAAAAAGTATAATTTAGTAAACTCTGAGAAAAAAAGTACTAGTGGAATTTGCTTTATAGAGCAAAAATCATTTCGAGATTTTATAACAAACTATATTAAGGACAAACCGGGAGATATCCAAACATTGGGTAACCTTATAATTGGAGAGCATAGGGGCCTGCACCTTTACACGATAGGCCAAAGAAAAGGGCTTGGGATAGGGGGAATGAAAAACGCTCATGGTACGCCTTGGTTTGTTGTTAACAAAGACTTAAAACAAAACATCCTTTATGTAGCTCAAGGTGAAGATCATCCTGCCCTTTTATCAAATAGGCTTATGGCATCTAATGCATTTTGGATTGAGGGTAAAAGTCCCAAGTTTCCACTTTGTTGTGGTGCAAAAATCAGATATAGACAAGCAGATCAAGCTTGCAAAATTGAAGCTCAAGGAGATGGAAAACTTTGTGTAACGTTCAAAAAACCGCAGAGAGCAATTGCTCCTGGTCAGACGATTGTTTTCTATAAAGGAGATCTTTGTTTAGGAAATGCTATAATTGAATCAAATTGTAATTTTAATAACTTTAATAATAAATTTTGAGTGAAAAAAATGAATTTAAAGCAAGCATTTGTGAAAAACTTTCTCGGGAAATCACCTACATGGTTTAAATGGACTATTGTTTCATTTTTAGTATTAAATCCCATTCTTCTACTAATACTCGGTGATGTTAGTGTAGATAGCAGCGGGCAGAAATCAGGGATAAACGGGCCTTTCATAGTTGGCTGGATTCTAATTTTGGAATTCATTTTTTGTCTTGCGATGGCCCTCAAATGCTATCCATTACAACCGGGCGGATTGCTCGCAATAGAGGCAGTGGCACTCGGCTTGACATCTCCCAAAAGTGTATATGATGAGACATTAATGAATTTCCCTGTGATAATGTTGCTGATGTTTATGGTGGCAGGTATCTATTTTATGAAAGAATTACTGCTCTTCACGTTTACTAAAATACTTCTATCAGTTCGTTCAAAAGTTATTTTAAGCTTCCTATTTAGTTTGGTGGCAGCAGTATTGTCAGCATTTCTCGATGCCTTAACAGTAACAGCGGTTATAATTACGGTGGCCTATGGTTTTTACGGCGTTTACCACAAAGTTGCATCCGGAAAAACCTTCGACCAAACACATAATATTCTAGAAGAAAATGAAGACCACTTTAGCGAGGACATAAAACAGGAACTCGAATCATTTAAATCATTCCTAAGGAGCCTAATGATGCATGGTGCGGTTGGTACTGCACTAGGTGGAGTCTGCACTATAGTAGGCGAGCCGCAAAACCTTCTTATAGCGAAAGTAGCGAACTGGGAATTCGTCGAATTCTTCCTAAGGATGGCTCCTATATCAATGCCAGTGCTTGTAGTTGGACTTTTAACTTGTATTTCACTAGAGAAGCTTAAAATCTTCGGTTTCGGTTCTGAATTATCGCCCTCAGTAAGAAAAGTTTTAGAAGAATATGACGAATCACAAAGCCGAGCTAGAACTAAACAAGACATTGCCAAATTATGGGTACAAGCCGGAACTGGGGTTTTTTTAGTAATAGCTCTTGGACTGCACATAGCAGAAGTTGGTGTAATTGGCTTGACAGTGATTGTTATAGCAACTGCTTTCACAGGAATTATTGAAGAGCATAAATTAGGACATGCCTTTGAAGAAGCTCTACCATTCACGTCGCTGTTAGTTGTCTTTTTCGCTATCGTGGCTGTGATCCACGATCAGCATCTGTTTAGTCCTGTTATTCAATGGGTTTTGACCCTAGAGGGTACGGTTCAAACCAGCGCTTTTTACCTCGCTAACGGTGTTTTATCGATGATCAGCGACAATGTCTTTGTCGCTACAGTCTACATAGGGGAAGTTAAACAAGCTCTGGACAGCGGCCAAATAAACCGAGAAACTTTTGATCTGCTAGCCATCGCCATTAACACAGGAACAAACATACCAAGTGTTGCCACGCCAAATGGTCAAGCTGCATTTCTATTTTTATTAACTTCTGCACTAGCACCAGTAATAAATTTATCATATGCGAGAATGGTTTGGATGGCCCTCCCTTATACTTTAACTATGTCGTTTACAGGATTGCTAGCTGTTATTTATTTGCTTTAGGTGCCGGACCTTAGCATTAAATGTAGATCGTCTAAAAATCGATATCCCAGAGGCGTGGGCCGTACGACACCATTATCTTCTCTCAAGAGACCTTTGTGCTTAGCCTTTGTAATTTTTTTATTCCATTCGTAAAGTGAAGCACAGGGATTCTTTTTATAAAATTCTCGTAGCGAGAATCCTTTTCTTAGTCTCGTTAGAGAAATAAGATAATCGGAAGCTTGTATTTCATAGTCCTGGGGAACCATTAAACTGTTTAAATAGCCTGCCCCCCCTATTAGACTTTTTTTTGTATAACTCTCGGGGTCTCTGGGTCTCATCACTAAAAAGCTCGCTTTACCTTTAGTTCGCCTACTTACAGCGCCAGCCCCTACCCCTAAGTAATCACCAAAAGTCCAAGTATTTAGATTATGCAAACATTCGAAATTTTTCTTTGAGTAGGAATTTATTTCATACTGAATGTAGTCATTTTCGAATAATATTTGTTGCAAATTAAAAAAATTTTCTGTCCATAATTGTTCTCTTTGATTCTCGTTCTCCATTGCATTAAGTAACTCTGATGTAGTAATTTCATACAGTGATATATGTTCAGGATTAAATGAAACAAGACTCTTTACGTCGTCAAAAGCGAGCTCTGAGCTAGCCGAATGTGAGATATTCACCAATAAATCAATATTTAAATTAGTAAAACTAGCCTCCCTTATATTTTTTATAGCATTGCCAATGTGGTGTTTCGTGTGATTTCGCCCAAGACTTCTCAAAGCAATATTATCAAAACTTTGAACGCCGAGTGAAACTCGGTTAAAACCCATAGATTTCAACCCAAATAAATATTTAGAGTGAGCATCTTCTGGATTTAATTCAATCGTAATTTCGCACTCATCAGAAATTAAAAAATATTTAGATATCTTTTCGAATAATTTGGATAATTGATCTAGTGAAATTCTGCTGGGCGTTCCTCCTCCCAGATACATAGAGCTTATTTCTTTGTTAAAATAGTTAGGTGCTTCGAACTTTAAGTCTTTTATAACTGCTTGAAAATAGTGATCCACGGTGGCGCTATCAACGGCTAAAAACCGATTATAGTCGCAGTATCTGCACAAAGACTTGCACCAAGGATAATGGATATATAGAGCGAAAGAATTCACGTATTATCTACTGCGGTTCCAGCACTAAACTCTTATAGAGATTTCGCAAGGCCTGGCCTCGATGACCATGATTCATTTTAGTTCGTGGGCTAAGTTGGGCTGCAGTTTTACCACTTTTTTGTTCTAGAAAAATAGGATCATAGCCGAATCCATTATGGCCAACGGGCCTGTCACCAACGATCCCCTCCCAGCGGCCCTCGGCAACCAATGGCGCAGGGTCAGATGGGGATCTCAAAAATATCAAGATACAAACAAAATAACATTCGCGATAATGCTCGGAAAAATCCTTCATTTTTTGAAGCAATTTGTTATTATTTTGATCATCTGTGGCCCCAATCCCTGCGTATCTTGCTGAAAAAATACCCGGCTCACCATTTAAAGCTGGAACAATCAAACCTGAATCATCAGCAATCGATGGCAAACCAGCTTCTATCGAAGCATGTCGTGCCTTTATGATCGCATTTTCGATGAAAGTAGCACCTGTCTCGATCGGAGATTCAATCCCTAATTCAGACTGGCCAATTACGTCAACCTCAAGTCCTAGAAAAAATTCAGAAAATTCTTTTATCTTTCCCAAATTCGAGCTTGCTAAGACTATTTTTTTCAATGAGCCAAACCTTGTTAATATCCAGAAGAAATATATTCTCTCTGAATTTCTAGTAAGTCTTTAATCCCGGTTTTAGCCAATTCAAGCATATCGGTGAGCTCACCTGCACTAAATGCATGTCCTTCAGCGGTTCCCTGTATTTCTACATAATGTGCCATATCATTCATGACAATATTCATATCAGTTTCAGCGGCAGAATCCTCAGCATAGTCCAAGTCAATAATTGGAACACCGTTGTATATTCCGACAGAAATGGCTGCAACCATTCCATGTATAGGGTTTTTTGAAATGTGTTTATTTTTAAGCAAATGCATTATCGATCGCGATAACGCAATGTAGCCGCCTGTAATTGAAGCTGTTCTAGTCCCTCCATCTGCACTTAACACATCGCAATCAACAACAATGGTTATTTCAGATAAATCTTCTAACGAAACCACCGACCGGAGAGCACGGCCAATCAAACGTTGGATTTCTACTGTCCTTCCTGATTGATTGCCTAAGACAGCTTCACGCCGGTTTCGAGATGTTGTCGCACTTGGGAGCATTCCGTACTCGGCGGTGACCCAACCAGAGCCCGAACCTTTAAGAAAACTAGGAACTCGATTTTCGATAGAAGCGCTACACAAAACTTTTGTGTTCCCATATGCAATAATAATAGAGCTCGATGAGGGCGAAGTAAATCCTTCCATAATTGAAATTTCCCTCATTTCATCAACTTTCCTAGCGCTTGGTCTAAAGTCCATTAAATCACCTTTAGCAAAAAAAATTTATTAATTATATTATAGTGTCATTATAGACTCTAAAAAATAAAAGGATAAACGATAATGTTATCAAGTATGACAGGTTTCAGCCGAGTCACGCTACAAGAAAGTAAAACTGTTGGAGTCATTGAGCTTCGATCTCTTAATCATAAACAATTAGACATTAATCTAAGAATTAGTGAAAAAGCGAGATTTTTCGAGGAAAAGGCGAGGATGATGCTTAAAAAGAACTTCGATCGAGGCAGAATTGATTGCAACATAAGTATCGAAGATACAGTCACAGATAACGAAATTAAATTAAATCCAGATGTGTTAGCAAATCTTGCAGGAGTAAAAAATAAAATTGAGAGTAATATTAAGATAAAGATGAATGCTAATTTGATCGAAATTCTCCGTTGGCCTGGTGTTTGTCAGCATCAAGATACGGATACAAGCGAGATCGATAAGATTTTAGAGAGCTCATTCAAGGAAGCAATAAATGATTTAAAAAATAGCCGCCTCTCAGAAGGCAAGGAATTAACGAGAGTGATTTCCGAGAAGCTTAACCGCTATATCTCAAATTTTAATAAAATCATAGAAAAACAACCGCAAATCAATGAAGAGGTTATAAGTAAGTTTAAACAAAGGATTCTTGACTTAACTCAAGAATGCGATCACGACAGGCTTGAGCAAGAATGTGTCATTTTATTACAAAAAATGGATATTGCAGAAGAACTTGATCGCATCAATTATCATCTCAAGTCTATCAATTCTATTTTAAAAACAGGAGGAATTGTTGGAAGAAAATTTGGCTTTTTGTTACAGGAGATTCATAGAGAAACCAACACACTCGGTGCAAAATCAAGTCAAATTGAGATAACCAATGCAGTACTTGAAATGAAATTATGCCTAGAGCAGATGAGAGAACAAATTCAAAATGTTGAATAAGCATCAAAATAAAGGATTACTATTCATTGTATCGGCGCCATCTGGGGCCGGAAAAACTTCATTGATTAGAGAATTAATCAAGACAAGAGAAGACTTGCAACTTTCTATATCGCATACGACACGAAAATCGAGAAAAGAAGAAAAACATGGGGAAGATTATTTTTTCGTTTCACAACAATTATTTTCAGAAATGGAAAATCGTAATGAATTTTTAGAAACTGCAACTGTTTTTGGGAATAAATATGGAACAAATAAGAACACTATTAGACAAACGTTAGATTCTGGCCGAAGTATAGTGCTCGATATTGATTGGCAAGGTGCCCGTAAATTAAAAAAATCTCGTTATGACAGCATATCTATTTTTATACTACCGCCGTCCCTTAAAACGCTCAACGAAAGATTGCGAAAAAGAGGGGATGATCCAGATGAAATTGAAGGAAGAATGCAAAAGGCGATACAAGAAATATCACACTATCACGAATATGATTATGTAATTACGAATGAGCAGTTTGGGGATAGCATAAGAATAATAAATTCAATTGTTACAAGCAGTTTTTATTGCCTGAATTTACAAAAGGATAAATTAGACCAATTCGTAAGTGAGATAATAGAAAACTAATAAAATGTCTGATAAAATTAAAAAAAAGGAAATTTTCAATGGCACGATTAACTGTAGAAGACTGTCTACCACTAATAGGCAACAGATTTGATATCGTTCTAGTAGCTAGTAGAAGGGCTCGTCAGCTAGAACTAGGGGCCGAACCGCTTGTAGACGCAGAAAAAGACAAGCCAACAGTAATTGCTTTAAGAGAGATCGCTGCAGGTTTAATGAACCAAGAAATACTTGACGAGATCGAGGCGAAACAAAAAGCCGAAGAAGAGTACGAAGCTGCTGTTGAATCCGCAGAGAGGCAAGCTAATCAACAAGATAGAAATAATTATCTTTCAGACTAAGTAACCAAATAAAAATACTCGATGACAGTAGTAGCAACCGAAGAGTATAAGCATCAAATCCAGCGTTTCGAACACCTTCGAAAGCAAATCAGCAACTATATGGACCAAGAACAGATCGAACAAGTGTCCAAAGCCTTCAAATTCAGTGCCGCAGCACACTCGGGACAACTCAGAAAAAGCGGTGAACCTTTTATTGAACATCCCTTGGCCGTATCAAGAATACTAGCAGACATGAGAATGGATCATGAAACACTCATCGCCGCTATGCTACATGACGTGATCGAAGACACAAGAGTAGCAAAAGCTCAAATTAAAAGGAACTTCGGCAGTGGCGTGGCACAAATCGTTGACGGATTAAGCAAATTGACACAAATTGAATTTGATTCATATGCAGAGGCTCAAGCCAAGAATTTCCAGAAAATGCTTATGGCGATGGCTTCAGATATTAGGGTTATACTGGTTAAGCTTGCAGATCGCATGCACAATATGCGAACTATACAACACCTTTCTTTGCAGAAGCGCAAACTCATTGCTAAAGAAACACTGGAGATATATGCACCTATCGCACATCGCCTCGGTATAAATTCAATACGATTAGAACTAGAAGAATTAGGATTCAGTACTCTCTACCCATTGCGGCAAGCTGTGTTAAGTCGTGTAATCAGTAAAATTAGAGGCAATAGAAAAGAGGTAATAAAAAAAATAGGCAATAGGCTTAAACGTAATTTGCGGCAGGAAGGTCTGGTAGCACACGTAATTGGTAGAGAAAAACACCTTTATAGCATTTACAATAAAATGAAAGAGAAGAACCTTCACTTTAATGAGGTAAGAGATGTTTATGCCTTTAGAATAATTGTCGATTCAGTCGATACGTGCTATCGAACACTCGGGCTAATTCATGGCTTATACAAGCCGATTCCAGGAGCGTTTAAAGATTACATTGCTCTTCCTAAAGCCAATGGCTACCAATCTTTGCACACGGTTTTGTTCGGGCCCTTTGGAGTCCCCATAGAGATTCAAATTCGAACTAATGAAATGGACCATATGGCCGAAGCTGGCATCGCAGCCCATTGGAGTTATAAGACTGGTGATAGAGCAAAAAAAAATGCAAAGAAACTCGCACATGAATGGTTGAGAGGGGTCCTGGAAATACAACAAAAAGCAGGTAACTCGCTAGAATTCTTGGAACACGTAAAAGTAGATTTATTCCCCGATGAGGTTTTTATTTTAACACCGAACGGTGATGTATTTAAATTACCACAGGGAGCCTGCTCAATAGATCTAGCCTTCGCTATTCATACAGATGTAGGCAAACGGTGTGTTGGATGCCGCATAAACAAAAGAATTGCACCCTTAAGAACAAAATTACAAAATGGAGATCAAATCGAAATTGTTACGGCGCCTAACGCAACCCCTAACCCAATGTGGTTAGGTTATGTTGTAACTGCAAGAGCAAGGGCTAATATCCGACACTATCTAAAAAATCAGCAAAGGGACGAAGCTATACGTCTTGGAATGCGAATGCTGGAAAATACGTTTATTTCGGGCTCCACCTCAATAAAAGATTGTCAGGACCAGGAACTAACTAGCATCCTGGGTAAATTAAATCTAACGAGCCTTGATGATCTATATGCTGAGATCGGACTTGGTAATAAATCACCGTTGTTAATAGCAGAAACTCTAAAAAATGAAATACGAAAAGCGAACCCTAATTCTAAAGAAAAGGCAAAACAAGCTGAGCCGTTGCTTATTAGAGGAACAGAAGGGATGGTTATATCTATTCCAAAATGTTGTTATCCAATACCAGGGGACCAAATAATGGGGGTTCTTACATCTGGAAGAGGGATTGTCATCCACAGACCCAACTGTAAAAACACTAACGAATACAGAAAAGCGCCAGAGCAATGGGTAGACGTCGATTGGGCAAAAGTGGTCGACAAAGAATTTAGTTCAGAGATTATAATTGATGTGCAAAATCAACGAGGAGTTCTGGCGACAGTTGCTGCTTCTTGTGCTGATAGGGAAGCCAATATTGAAGAAATCGATTTCAGTGAAAGGGATGAATATTACATGGTAATGAGATTAACAATCAGTGTAAAAGATCGAAAACATTTGGCAGATATTATTCGAGGATTACGAAAAATCAAGACAGTCGTAAGAGTAAGTAGAAAATTATAGTATTTTTAAAGGACCAACCAAATAATGACAAAAATTGCAATTTCAACAAATGGAGCACCAAGTCCCGTCGGGAGCTACTCTCAAGCAATAAGCACAAAAGACCTCATCTTTGTATCAGGCCAAATAGGATTAGAACCTAAATCTGGGTTAATGTGCAGCATGGATTTTGAAAAACAATTAAATCAGGTTTTTCTAAATCTCTCAGCTATTTGTGAAGGTAGCGGCCACACACTCAATGACATCGCAAAGTTAACCGTTTATCTATCAGATTTAAACAATATACAAGCACTCAATTTAGCAATACCAAAATTTTTTGTTGATCCGTATCCGGCAAGGGCAGTGGTTGGTGCAACTAGTCTACCACTTAACGCACTTGTTGAAATCGAAGCGATCATTGAAAAAGCATAATGATGCAGGTAGGAGTTGCGTTAACTAGGTTTCTGCAAAACTTAAACCTTGAAAATTCAATCACTGAATTGCCCGGCGTGGGGGCAAGTACCGAAGAGAAATTAAATAGACTTGGAATACATACCGTTCAAGACCTTCTATTTCAGCTGCCTTTGAAATATCAAAATCGTACGAAAATTACGCCTATAAGTAAATCATTAATAAAAGAAGAGGTTCAAGTCGAAGGGGAAATTATATCCTCAAAAATTATTTTTAGAGGTAGGCGTAATTTGATTTGCGAAATAGAAGATGAAAGTAGCTCTATCACAATACGGTTTATAAACTTTAATCTTTCCCAAAAAAAACAGTTAGAGGTCGGTAGATTTGCCCGGTGCTTCGGAATCGCCAGACTCACAGAAAAGAAAATGCTGGAAATGATACATCCTGAGTATACGATATTTGATAAAAATACTGCACCACCACTACCTGCAAGCCTTACTCCAATATATTCGTTAACTTCAGGTATTTCTCAAAAAATGCTGGTCAAGCTAAAAAAATTTGCGCTAATAACGTTAGCCGCATGCAATGAACAAGAACTAGAGTTATTCCCAGTTGATTTTCGAAAAACACTTCAATTAAAAAGCATAAAAAAAACCCTGCTTGCTATTCACTTTCCTGATCCTAAACTCGAAAGTCACAGCATTCAAAATCTAAAAAATTCATTAGCCCTCGAAGAGCTGCTAGCGCAGCAAATATACATTACTAAATTAAAGGCAATATTAGCAAAAAAAAGAAGCGTGGCGATCGAAAAAGGCCAACTAAGAGATAAATTTTTAAAATTATTAAATTTTCGACTAACGAAATCGCAATCAACTGTTTTGAAAGAGATTGATTTAGACTTAAGATCAGGTACACCTATGCAACGCATCATCCAAGGCGATGTGGGATCTGGCAAAACAGTAGTAGCCGCCGCAATAGCAGTGAATATGATTGAAAGCGGTTACAAGGTTGCTTTAATGGCACCCACAGAACTTCTAGCAGAGCAGCACTTTAAAACTTTCAAAAATTGGTTTGATAAATTAAATATTGAAACTTATCTTTTACTTGGTAAAACTAATAAAAAAAATAAAGAAAATATTTACAGTCTTCTTAAAAGTGAGAAGCCAATGTTGGTAATAGGGACGCATACCCTATTTCAAGATGCGTTAAAAATTAAAAATTTAGGGTTATCTATAATCGATGAACAACATCGATTTGGTGTCCAACAACGAAAAAAGTTAGAAAAAAAAGGATGGATTAATGATTGGCAAAACCATATGCTCATGATGAGTGCAACGCCAATACCGAGAACTCTTTCCCTCACAATCTTTGGGGCTTTAAAAATCTCTACAATTGATAAGGCTCCTTCAGAAAGAAAGAATATACTTACATCAGTTATACACGAGAAAAGAAGACAAGAAGTAATAGATAGAATTGATAAAATATTTAAACAAGGACAACAAGTTTTCTGGGTGTGTCCGCTAATTGAGGCAGACATGAATGTCCAGAAAAAAGCTGCTACTTCTATTGCCTCAGACCTAGCAAAACAACTAGGCAAATCAAAGATAGGGCTTATTCATGGAAAGCTCGAAAATGACGAAAAAGAAAAAATTATGAAGGCCTTTATAAATAGAGAGATTGACGTGTTGGTTGCTACAACAGTTATTGAAGTGGGAATCGACGTGCCAAATGCAACTCTGATAATAATCGATGGGCCAGAAAACATGGGGCTTGCTCAATTACATCAACTTAGAGGTCGAGTTGGGAGAGGTAGTAAACAAGGTTTTTGTATTCTTCTATATGGGAAAAATTTAAGTGAAAATGGAAAAAAGAAATTAGAAATATTACGTAACTCTACTGATGGCTTTCATATCGCAGAGCAAGATCTAGAGATAAGGGGCCCTGGGCAGTTGTTAGGCAAACAACAATCTGGGCTTCCAAATTATAAAATTGCAAATCTAGTTAAAGACGGATTATTACTTGAAAAAGCAATCAAAATTTGTAATTCAAAAAGTTTAGGCAATGAAAAGATTAAAGGTAAATTGATTGAAAGATGGAGACCAGATCAACTTGAAATGGATTCTTTTTAAACTTTATAGCTATGTTAAACTCGCGAGACTGAATCAGCCGATTGGAATATTTCTATTGCTATGGCCTACTTTATGGGCACTTTGTATATCGAATGAAGGTCAAATCAGATTAGATAAATTTCTTATTTTCCTAGTTGGCGTCACAACAATGCGCTCAGCTGGATGTGTGATAAACGATTACTTTGATAGAGATATAGATGGAAAAATAGAAAGAACTAAAACCAGGCCGCTTGTATCAGGAGAAATTTCGCAAATAGAAGCCATAACCCTTTTTATGTTATTAATTTTAGCAAGTTCTCTTTTGCTTACTTTTCTTAATCATAAAGCGTTTTGGTGCGCTATTATTATTATTCCTTTTGTTGTCTCCTATCCATTAATGAAGCGGCTTACCTTCCTACCTCAACTCCACCTGGCTTTCACATTTAGCTGGGGTATACCTATGGCTTATTTATCTAACAATGCAATGGTCGATTTAACCTTTTTCCATTTATTTCTTGCAAATATGGTGCTAGTGCTGATGTATGATACACAATACGCTTTAGCAGATCAGCCATCTGATATTAAAGCTGGAGTAAAATCATCCGCAATATTATTCGGTAATGATGCCCCATTAATTATATGTATTCTTCAGGCGCTTTTTATAATTTTAATATTTCAAATTGGTATACTGGAAGGGTTAAGTTTTTATACTTCAGTCGCTTTAGTCTTAACCACTTTTATATTTAGTTACCAACATAGACTAATCCGAAAAAAATCAACGGAAAGTTATATCAGAGCTTTTAAAACCAATAATATTATTGGATTGGTCATTTTCTGCGGGTTATTTATCGGTTATCATATCAACTAATTTAAAAAATGGAGCAGCAAACATATGAACCCATTAGATTCGATTTTAGGCACCATAATTACCGGTTTGGTTCTAAGCATAATACTAGTTTTTCTAGCGAAGACTATAGCCGGCGTTTAAGAAGACAATTAACTAATTAGGGAGAGATTATGGATATTTTAATGCATTTAGATAGAATTCTGCATCTTTTAGCCGGAGTCATGTGGATCGGGCTACTTTACTATTTTAATTTCGTGCAGGTTCCAGCGATGGCCGAAGCGGGGGCAGATTCAGACGGGCCAGGGCCAGCAGCAATAGGTAAATATGTTGCCCCAAGAGCCTTGTTTTGGTTTAGATGGGCGGCACTTGCGACTTGGCTTTCTGGAGCATACTACCTTTGGGCAGCCCCTTATTATTCGCTACATGGGGCATTCTCACTAGGAATAGGGCTAAATAACGTACAATTAACATCAATTGGTTTGGGCGCTTGGCTTGGAACGATAATGCTTTTGAATGTTTGGGGAATAATTTGGCCCAACCAAAAAAAAGTTCTTGGGATAAAACCCGCGACAGATGAAGAAAAGGCAACAGCAAAAAGGCTAGCATTTTTAGCTTCACGAACCAACACGGCCTTATCCATTCCTATGCTTTTATTTATGCATTCTTCCGTTAGAGGGCTGCCCTTTTAACCAAAACATACATTTCAATTTCATGCTTACAATTTTTTTGAGGATGACCCAGTGACAGACAAGCCACTATCTGGCCTTAGGGTTATTGAAGTTGGTCAACTTCTGGCAGGCCCATTTGCTTCAACAATCCTTGGTTACTTTGGAGCGGAGATAATAAAAATTGAACAGCCGGGGAAAGGTGACCCCATAAGAGGTTGGAGACATGTGGTAGAAGGAACGTCTCTTTGGTGGTCCAGTCTCGCTCGGAATAAGAGATGTATCACATTAGATATAAGCAAAAAAGAAGGGCAGAAAATACTCGCCAGTTTGCTTAAAAAGTCGGATATTTTAGTAGAGAATTTTAAACCTGGAGTGATGGAAAATTGGGGGTTTAGCAGCGCCGCAATTGAAAAGATTAATAAAAAAATTATCTATGCGAGAATATCTGGATACGGTCAAACAGGCCCCTATGCTAAGAAAGCAGGGTTCGCTTCTGTCTGCGAGGCATTTGGCGGACTTAGGTTCGTAAACGGGATCCCAGGAGAACCACCCGTACGACCCAATCTGAGTATCGGAGATACCCTTGCTGGAATCCATGCGGCATTAGGAATACTTCTAGCAATAATACAAAGACAAAAAGATGGAAGCGGTCAAGTAGTAGACGTTGCAATTTTTGAAGCAATATTTAATCTTTTAGAAGCAGTCGTACCAGAGTATAGTGGAGCTGGTATTATCAGACAGCCAAGTGGCACAACTATTACAGGAATAGTACCCACAAACACTTATTTGTGTGCTGATGATGTACACATAGTAATCGGGGCTAATACTAATCCAATGTTTAAACGTCTAGCGAAATTAATTGGTAGAAATGATATGGCAGTTGATCCAGAACTTGAGGAAAACATTGGACGGGTAAAACATCAGAAAAAAGTAGATTTCGCAATAGAGGAATGGACAAAGCAAACCGATTCAAAGACAGCACTTTTAAAATTAGATGAAGCTAGTGTTGCAGCGGGCCCTATCTTTAGTGTTGAACATATGTTTAATGACGAACAATATGAGCACCGGGAATTACTTGAAACCGTTTCAATCAACGGAAAAACTCTTAAAATACCAGCAATCATTCCAAAATTGTCTCGCACTCCGGGAGCTACTGTTTATCCCGGGGCAACTTTAGGGGAATACAATGAAGAAGTTTATAAAAATTTGCTGGACATCAGTTCTTCCAAGCTTAAAGAATTAAAACAAAAACAAATCATATAATAAACTAACATTTAAGAGTAAAAAATGGGTAAAGATAAGAATATAATTGACTTGAAGATTAAATTACCGTCAGCCGAAGAGTTGCCTGATGGACTGCAAAAATATTTTTCGGTCTGTGAAGAAAAATTAGGAATGATACCAAACGTATTAAAAGCATTCTCTCACGAGCCCACTCAATTGGAATTCTTCAGCAAAATGTATAATGCAATAATGTTTGCAGAAACTGGCTTGAGTCCTTTAGAGAGAGAAATGATAGCTGTTGTTGTATCATCAAAAAACCATTGCTTTTATTGCCTTACTGCCCATGGTCAAGCAGTAAGGCAATACTCGAAAGACCCAATTTTGGGTGAAAAGCTTGTTATGAACTACAAGAGCATAGAGTTGTCACCTCGACAAGCAAAAATGCTTGAATTTGCTGAAAAACTTACACTAAGTCCGGCAGATATAGATGATAAAGATCGAGGAGAACTACGTCAGGTTGGCTTCTCAGAAAAAGAAATTTGGGATATATCACTGGTAGCCTCTTTCTACAATATGACTAATAGATTGTCCTCTGCAACAGACATGCAACCTAATACCGAATATCACTTTAAAGATAGAGGTAGCTCTGATAAATAAACTACGGAAAATGTATTCCCATTTATTAATATTATCGCTCCTATGTTCTCTTTGGTTTAATCTTCACGCTTCAACAAATAAAGAAAGACTCACAAATCAAATTGATATTATTTTAGCAAAAAATGAAATAAAAAAAGCCAATTTAAGTGTTTCTTTACAAAATGTGAGTCATGACAATCCTCTTATATCGATAAATAGTCAACAACAACGTCATCCTGCATCTGTAATCAAAATTATTACCACCTTGGGGGCGCTTGAAATACTAGGTCCAAATTACTACTGGGAAACTTTATTTTTTACTGACGGGATAGTCATCGGTAACAAACTTAAGGGGAACTTATTTATCAAAGGAAAAGGAGATCCATTTCTCTCTATCGAAGATATATGGAAAATAGTGTATGAATTTAGGAAACTAGGAATTCTACACGTTGAGGGAAAAGTTTTTATTGATAATACTTTCTTTGAGAATAGTTATATTAATAAAAAGCCAAAGAGCAATAGGCTTTACGAGGTAGAACCGAACTCAATCATGGCCAACTTTAAATGGGTTGATTTTCATATAAATATAAAAAACAATGTGGCAGAAATATTACACTTTCCTCCATTGGAAAATTTAAAAGTAAAAAACCAAATTAAGATTTCCGATAAACCCTGTATTTCAAAAAATATAAAACTAAAACTCAAAGAACAGCCAGAGGTTCATAATGTTTTGATTTCCGGAGAAATTCCAAAATCCTGTAATAAATATAAACTGTCACGCACCGTAATGTCAGCGGAAGATTATTTCTTTTATCTGTTCAAATACATATGGGAATCAACAGATAACGGAAGGCTGACGCCAGCATATTCATTAAGAAAGATAACCACTGGCTTAGCCCCACTAATAAATTGGAAATCTAAAGATTTAGGGTCAGTAGTTAAGTCTACGAATAAATGGAGCAACAATCTAATGAGTAAAACTTTAGTCTACTCCATAGGCTATGACCCGAAACTTGGCCGAGCTAGGTCTAAACTAGGCATTAAATCAATCAATAATTTCTTATTGGAGCACGGACTGTTATCAGATACCATAAAAATTATTGATGGCTCTGGCCTAAATAAAGAGGTAAGAGCATCCACGGAAGATATTATTCGCGTACTAAATTTCGCTTGGCACAGAAACATAATGCCAGAATTTGTAGCTTCACTCTCTATTGCAGGAAAGGATGGGACAACCAGAAATTTGTTCAAAAGAAAAGATTTACGAAACGCGGCGCGAATAAAAACTGGGACACTTAATAGTGTAATTTCAGCTGGAGGATATCTTTTTTCAAAAAGTGGTGCCGTTTATAGCTTTGCTGCTATTGTGAATAGAAAAAATCTCAGCAAAAATAAAGCTAGGAATACCCTTGAAGACATTATAAAATTAGTTGTCGAAAAACTTTAATCAGTCTTCATTACTTTGTCCATTCGTCTTATTATGAGAGAAAGCTCATCGGGACTACGTGCAAAGTTTAACCGAACAAACCCCTCACCTTCATAACCAAAATCAGAACCCTCTGAGACAGCAACTCTTGCTTGCGTTAAAAGTTTAGAAGAAAGCAGGGAAGAGGATTGAATTTTCCTGCAATCTAACCAAGCTAAATACGTGCCCTCACCGGGTAAATAGTCTACATTAATCCAATTTTCTGATATATACTTATCTAAGAATGCGCGATTTTCTCTCAGTTTTTCCAATATTTTTTTTAACCAAGAACCCCCTTCCGTCAATGCAATTTTTACTGCCTGAAGCGCCAATATGTTCTGGTTTCCGTATATCGCTTCAGCCTGAGCATTAAATAATTTTTGCAATTTTTTATTTGAAAGATGTGCAAAAGCCAAACTCGTCCCAGCGATATTGAATGCTTTACTGGCTGACATTAGAGTGACGGTTTGTTCAGCTATGCCTGAATTTAATGAGGAAAGAGGAATATGAGGTTTCGAATCTAAAATCAGATCAGCATGTATTTCATCTGATACAACGATTAAATTATTAGCAAGGCAAACATCAGCTAGTCGCGTAAGATCTTTTTTTGAAAAGACTCTTCCCGTAGGATTCTGCGGATTACAGAATATGAATAGTTTTGCGTTTTTAGCTTTTCGTTCAAAATCATCGAAGTCAATTTGATAACGATTGTCGATTTTTATTAAAGGATTCATTAATAATTGTCTGCCTGTCAAATTGACAAGGCTATGAAATGGTTGATAAACAGGGGGCTGAATTAAAATATGATCATTTTTATCGGTAAACGAATAGATACATCGACATATCCCTTGAACAACGTCCTTTATGAACAATACGTCATTAGATTTGATCCGCCAATCAAAACGTTTATATACATAGGATCTAAAAATTTCATGTAAAGCCAAATCATAAGGCGTCTGAGGATATCCGCAAATTGAGTTTTCCACCATCTCTATCAGCCCAGACTTAATCGCAGGGGCAATATCAAAATTCATATCAGCAATCCATGCCGGAATTACATCACTAGAAAATTTCGAATCTTTGATTCCAGCAATACCCTTGCTTCTAAGTTGTTTTAATCTTACCTTATTCAATTCGACACCATTAATATGATTGCAGGGAAACTCCTATGAATATTTTCTTAACTGGCCATTCAAGCGGCCTTGGTAAGGCTATAGCTTTACATTGTTTAAATGATAACCTAAGTGTTTTTGGCTTGTCACGAACAGAATTAACTAATCAGAAAATATTTCAACAAAAATGTGATTTAGAAAAACTTGATTTAATACCTGCGACTTTAAAAAAATTTAAATTTTTGGAAACTTTAGACCTAGTCATTCTCAATGCCGCAGAATTAGGTGCTTTTGTTGAATTTGAGCGACAAAAAGTTTCTGATATAAAAAGAGTTCTTGACATAAATACTTGGTCAAACAAAATAATAGTTGATTTTTTTGTCGAGAATAAGATCAAAATTAATCAGTTAATTTTTATAACTTCCGGGGCATCACTAAGAAATGATTTTGGCTGGGAGCCCTACTCTATTTCTAAATTAATAGTAAACAAATTCGCAGTATTTTATGCTGGTTTGCTTAAAGAAACCCATGTTTGCGCCCTATCTCCTGGAATTATAGACACGAACATGCAGCATAAACTGAGAAGCTTTGACAGTAAGCGTTTTCCTTCATTAAATAGATTAAAAAAAGCATATCAAGAGGATGATGTTCCCACTGCAGAGGCAACTGCTAAAATATTGTTTTCAAAGTTGAATAGTCTGCGCCAGCATAAAAGTGGAAGCTTTATCAATTTAAAAAATCTCTAGTCTCAGGACAGTGTCCTAAGTCCATTCTGGTTGACTTTTTTTCTTGAACGCGTCCAATCCTTTTTTCGCGTCTATGGACATTCTTTGCTCGGCATGCGTGTTTATAAAGGACTTTTTTAATTTCTCCCAGTTGCTACATTTTAATAGCTCTTTTTTCGTTGACATTATCGCAGATGCGGAGCATCGCATAATCGAATCAATGATCGATTCCAGGCCGTGGTCCAATAAATGTGGTTGTGCAATATCGCTTATCAATCCGATCTCTAAAGCTCTCTTAGCATCAAATTTATCTCCTGTTAGGGCATATCTAGCAATATTTTTCGCACCGATACTGGAAAATAGAGCCGGGAAAATTATAGAAGGAGTCATGCCCCAACGTACTTCGCTTATGGAAAAAACCGAGTCATTTGATGCAATCGCCATATCACAGGAAGCCACTATGCCAGTTCCGCCTCCACCACAAAATCCTTTAACTTTTGCGACCACTGGTATACTAAGACATCTTAACGAATCAAAAAATTCAAAACTGCTTTTTGAAAGATGCAAATTAAATTCTGCATCCTTATTACTTGCTTCCCTTAACCATTCCAAATCAGCCCCAGCTTGGAAGTTATTTCCTTCTCCACTTATAATTAGAATTTGAGTCCTTTTATCCAAACGAGATAGAGCATACAACAACTCGTCAATCATAAGGTTGTTGTAAGCATTAGCTACTTCAGGTCTAGATAAGCAAAACTCCACTATGTTTTGTTTCTTTTCTATGATTTTAATCGTTTTATACAACCCTAAATCCTTTAATATATCTAAAATAATGATTAACACTCATATAATTCTCTTAAAACCATTCTACTCAAATAAAGAAATGATATAAACTCAATAACTCCAGAAAATTAAATTAGTTAAAGGAAGCAAAATGAGTATAAAAGCACCTTCTTCTTGTGAAATAAAAAAAATCGCAAAATTAACAGGGCTTAATTTAACAGATACTGACGTCGAGATTTTTACTGACCTAATGGAGGGGACCATTGAATCATATAAGCATATTGATTCAATGACCCATAATGTCAAATCTAATAAGTTCCCTAGAGATAGTGGGTATGTGCCTGAGGCTTCAGAAAATCCTTTTCGTGCATGGAGAAGAAAGTGCGAAATAAAAGGGGCAAAAACGGGAAAATTAAAAGGAAAAAGGATTGCTATAAAAGACAATATTGCCGTTGCTGGCATTCCAATGAGCAATGGGACTTCACTCTTGGATGGATTTATACCGGAAAATGATGCGTCAGTGGTTACAATACTTTTAGAAGCTGGCGCCACGATAATTGGCAAAGCTTCTTGTGAAAATTTATGCTTATCTGGTGGAAGTCATACCAATGATTTTGGTACGGTGTTGAATCCTCGTAACCCAAAGTTTTCCAGTGGAGGTTCTTCAAGTGGTTCGGCCGCTTTACTCGCAAGTAACGAAACGGACATTGCCATAGGAGGAGACCAAGGGGGTTCAATACGAATTCCTTCAAGCTGGTGTGGAGTCGTCGGCTTGAAACCAAGTCATGGCCTGGTTCCTTATACTGGCGCTTTTCCGATAGAGCAAACACTTGACCATCTTGGACCGATGGGAAAAACGGTAGCTGACGTTGCCCTTACCCTCGATGTGATTAGCTCGCCCGACCAACTTGATCCCAGATATAAACAAACTAGAAAAAAGTACTATCTAAACGCCCTTAACGATGATATTAGTGATGTGAAAATCGGCCTTGTTACCGAAGGCTTAAACTGGCCGAATATTTCAGACCAAGATGTTGATCTGGCAATTAAAAAACTCGCCAAAGATCTTAACCGTATTGGGATACAGACTGAAGAGATAAGTATCCCCGCTCACAGATTAGGCATGCATATTTGGAATGCAATAGCAATTGAAGGTGCTCATAGTCAAATGTTTACCAACCATGTGAACGGAAAAAATTGGAAAGGATTATACGAAGTAGAATTGGGTACTATTTTTAGCCAAGCTCTAAAACAGAATATTGATTTACTTTCCGATACTGGGAAATTGATATATTTATTAGGCACATATATGTCAAAAAAATATAATGGGAAATACTACGCAAAAGCACAAAATTTAGCGATATGGATAACAAAAATCTTTAACGATAAATTATCTCAATTCGATGCATTATTAATGCCAACCACCCCCACTTGCGCATTTCCTGCAATTACAAATCAATTTGATATTAAAGAGAATGTACAAAATGCGTTGGGAATGATCCATAACACAGCAACTTTTGATGTAACAGGTCATCCTGCGCTTAGTGTCCCATGCGCTACCAAAGGAGGAGGTCTTCCAATTGGAGCAATGGTGATTGGAAGTCATAACAGCGACGATACAGTGCTTAAAATTGGGCGGGCAATTGAAAAACTTTGTTCTGAGTGAAGGTTAATTTGAGTCTTTTGGTCGATAAAAGAAAGTAACAATTATAATGCCTACAACGGTTATTAGTGTGCCAATTGCCATTCTGATATTAATATCTTCTTTTAGTATCAAATTCGCACTTATAACTCCAAAAACTGGGACCAAATTTAAGAAAACTGAAGTAGTAATAATGCCAATTTTCCTGATCGCCTGTTGATGCCAAAAAAAAGTTAAGGCAGAACTCACCAGCCCTGTAAATATAAGTAATACCATAGAAACTGGTTCAACAATAAGTTCAGTTACCACATCAATATAGATAATCGGAAAAGGGGCAAGAAAAAAAACAGCAAAGAAGGTTGAGTACGTTAGAACAATAAGTTCATTGTGCCGTCTGAGAGCACTCCTACAAATAACGGTATAGATAGCCCAGGATAAAGCCGAAAGAAAAATAAAAAACTCATCAAATAGGTTTTTATTCAAACTATATGAAAACCCATCTAAAGAAACAAAACAGACCCCAGTTATGCTCAAAATAATTCCTAAAATTACTTGCAAGGAAGGAATGCTTTTCAAGACAATCCAATCAATCAGTACAACCAGAACAACAATCAGTGACATTATTACAGAAGTCAGGCCGGCAGAGGCCCCCTCTAGGCCTTTTACCATCATTGCGTTATGTAGAACGAAACCGAAGAGGCCAAGCCAAAAAAATAATAAAATACTCGATTTACTTATGATAATTTTTTTTTCAAGCGTCTTTAATAAAAAAACAAAAACTAAAGCAGCAAAAAAAAATCTAAAAAAAGTAATAAGAAACGGAGAATCATATTGCGCAAGTATCTTGTTGATAGTCGGAGTTAGACCCCAAACGACAGTTGATAAGACTAATTTTAAATAAATCATTAATTCATAAAATACTTTTTATTGTTACAATATCAAAATCAAATACAATTTAGGAGACTTATCATGAGCCAATTAGCAAATTTTGGTGTTTGTATTTTTCCTACAGAAAATATTCTAGAACCCTCTAAAATTGCGACAATTGCTGAAAAAAATAACTTAGATTATTTGTTCCTAGCAGAAAATAGTCATATCCCAGTCACAAATACAGCAAAAAAATATTACAATAAAGAAACATTTAAGTTGTTTGGAATGATGTATGATCCCATAATTTCATTATCAGCATGCGCCGCCACGACTAAGCGCATAAAATTAGGCACTGGTGTATGCCTGCTTACCGAACGAGATCCAATCATAACCGCTAAAGCCATTGCTACTCTAGACCACCTTTCTAAGGGAAGGGTATTATTCGGAGTCGCAGGAGGTTGGATCAAGGAGGCAATGGAAAATCATGGTGCTTGTTTCCAACATAGATGGTCAATTGTTGAAGAGCACGTCAAGCTAATTAAAAAACTCTGGAGAAAAGAAGAGATAAATCATAAAGGTCAACATTTCAAATTGCTCGGCCCAATTAAGCAATACCCAAAACCATATCAGAAAAATGGCCCCCCCATTTTAATAGGTTCGAATCACAAATCAGTAACCGAAAAAGTAGTAAAATACGCCAATGGTTGGATGCCAATTTATAATCGTTACGAAAAAGAATCTGACCCCCTGCATGATTTAATTATTGAATGTAAAAAACAAAATAGAAATTATCAAGATTTGATTACCATACTTTTTGATGCTCCAAAAAATACAAATGAGCTATTATCTTTATATAAATCTGGTTATAAAAACTTCGTTTTCTTTCCAACAAGACAAAATGATTATGATTGTGCTGACTTTATAGCAGAGGTAAGCGCTATTAAAAAAGAGTTTTCTAAACTACAGCGTTTTTAGCCAACCAATTTTCCAGCGTATGTTTACCTAAAAACCCCCACCAGCTGACAGACTTTATATTAAAGGTGATAAACGTGCATTCATCTACTTCGTTGCTCAGTTGGGTAACCTGATATTGTTCATATTTAGCCTTCAAAAGAGTCTGATAAGAGTCCGTATGGGGCGGATCACTTACTACCTCCGACTCACACACCAGCCTGACCCACCACAACTCCTCCCAATTTTCAGAGTAGTAATCAAAAAGTAACATAGTACTAGAATTTGCCTTAATATTCTTGATTCTAGCCAGATTTGATGACCGCTTAGGTTTCCCATCTACTGGGCTGAAGAGAAAATCTTCATACCTTCCAAAAACTATCGGGATTGCTTCAGGTAGATTTTTCCTATTAATCAGCGCTAATCTAGCCACTTTTACGCTATCAAGTAATTGGTGCAAAAAAAATTTTTCTAATACCATTTAAAAAACTAGTTGAAACCAAAAGTAAACACAACGACAATTATCACATTAAAAAGTTTTTTTGGAAACCAATGGTATGTTAACTATTCTTCGAAAGTGCGGCTCTGGACTCTCTTCATTTACTGAAAAATGGGTCCCCGACGCTTGGGTTATCTGCATGATTCTTACGTTAATAGCAATTTTCTTGTGTATCTTTGGCGTAGGCACATCAATTGAAGAAACTATCCTAGCATGGGGAGAAGGAGTTTGGTCTCTACTTGGTTTGGGAATGCAATTTACAATCGCTATGGTTGCAGCGCATGCATGTGTATCCTCGCGACCAATTTACAAACTATTCAGCTGGCTATCCTCTCTTCCAAATAAAAATGAGCCTATTCAGGCTCTTATTTTAGCGGGTACTTTTTCGTTAATTACTGGCTACCTGAACTGGGCGCTTTGCTTAGTAGCCTGTGCTCTTTTCACCCCATTTATGTTAAAGAACAATCCAAAAGTCGATGTGAGACTTTTAATCTGCGCTTCCTATCTTGGTCTCGGTACTGTTTGGCATGGAGGACTGTCGGGTTCAGCACCTTTAATTTTAGCTACCCCAGAAAATCCCTTGTTATTGCCCGACCAGGAAGGCGTGTCTGTTGTAGAAAGACTTTACCCAGTCACAGAAACCTTATTTAATACGTTTAATTTAATCTTTTTAGTTATTATTGGTGCCACCGGTTTACTCATAACTTGTATCTTACACCCTAAAGAAAATGTGCGAGTTTTAACAGATCAAGAAGTAAAAAAAATATTGCCAAAACAACCGGAAGATCTCCCGGCGCCTTCACGACCGGCTGACTTTATAGACCGATTTCGCGGCTGGGTGTTGCTCGCTGTTGTTTTATTAGCTTATCCCTTAGGCCATTCTATATTCACTGAAGGTTTTGGAACAAGTTGGACTATAAATGCATATAACATTACGTTTTTAGTAATTGCACTACTTCTTCATGGAAATGCGCCTTCATTTTTAGGGGCCGTCAGAGAAGGGGTAACTTCAGCCTGGGGCATAATAATTCAATTTCCCTTTTATGCTGGCATTTTTGGCCTGCTTCAAAAAACTGACTTAGGTGACTGGTTAGGTCATTTATTTGCGACCATTTCCTCTACATCGACATACCCTTGGGTCGTTTATACTTATTCTGGATTCATGAATCTTTTTGTACCGTCAGCTGGAGCAAAGTGGATGATTGAGGCACCATTTCTAATTCCTGCGGGAGAAGAACTAAATGTTTCTGTGATTACTACATTGTTAGCTTATGCTTATGGGGACTCTACAAGCAACTTAATTCAACCTTTCTTCGCCATTCCAATATTAGCGGTAACGAGAATGCGGTTTGGTGATGTTGTAGGGTATACTTTTATTGTGGCAGCGGCATGCTTCATGATTTGTTCTATAGCAATGTTTACTATACCTTCCAATTTTTAATGAAAAAATAAAGGCACACTAAATCATGTTAATTTTGATCTCACCAGCAAAGCGACTCAACCTGAATGATATTATTGAAACCGATACGGTCAGTAAGCCATTTTTCATTAAAGAGGCGGAGTTCTTAGTTACAAGACTGAGAAAAAAAACACCGCGAGAGATAGGTAAACTGATGGGGATAAGCGAGAACTTGGCTAAACTTAATTCACAGAGATTCATCGATTGGTCAAAAAATCATAATGGAGCAAGACAGGCAATCTTTACTTTTGATGGCGATGTGTATTCTGGGCTTGATGCATATAATCTCAGCAAAACCGAACTAAAAACCGCTCAAAAATATTTAAGAATATTATCCGGGTTGTATGGTCTGCTTAGGCCATTAGACCACCTATGCCCATATCGATTAGAAATGGGAACAAAAATTAAAATAGGTCAACATGAAAATTTATATAGTTTTTGGTCTAAAGAAGTGACAAAACGCATTAACCAAGAAATTGCTAAAAGCAAATCTCAATTGGTTTTAAACTTAGCCTCTAATGAATACTCAAAAGTGATTAATCGAAAGGGTTTATCTAAAAAGATAATTGATATAACGTTTAAAGATAAAAAAAATGGTATATATAAAGTAATTTCATTTAATGCTAAAAAAGCCCGCGGAATGATGGCGAGGTTTGTTATCAAAAATCGAATTCGAGATTTAGAAAAAATAAAGAAATTTTGTGATAATGGCTATGCTTTCTCGTCAGATGATTCTTCCCCTGATACACTAACGTTTCTAAAAGACTGAGGAAAAACTATGAAAATTTTTACCATATCATTAATCTTAATATCTTCCCTTTTTACAGTAAATAGTGAGGCGAACCAACATATGGAAGAACAAAAGACAGTGGTATTACATACTAACAAAGGCGACATCGCGATAGGACTTAACTTAGAAAAAGCTCCTATAACTTGCAAAAATTTTCTCAAGTACGTCGAAACTAATTTTTATAATGACACGATTTTTCACAGAGTTATCCCTGGATTTATGATTCAAGGTGGCGGTTTCAACAGTGATATGCAGTATAAAGATACTAACGACCCAATACAAAACGAAGCTTCTAACGGTTTATCAAATGAAAGAGGTTCCATAGCCATGGCGAGAACGTCAGACCCTCACAGTGCAAGTTCACAATTTTTTATTAATCTAGTGTCCAATGATTTTTTAAACCATAGAGATAAGTCAGGTCAAGGTTGGGGCTATGCAGTATTTGGGCAAGTTGTTACTGGGATGGATATTGTAGACGACATTGCTAAAACTAAAACCCACAGTAAAAATGGCCATAATGATGTTCCGATGGAAACAATTTTTATCACGGGTGTTTCAGTTAAATAGCGTTTTTTAAATTTCAACCCCTGGAATGGTCTTAATTAGTCTAAAAGAGGTGTCACTTAAATTTGGCGAACAGATTATATTCGATAACATAAATTTTGAGCTAAAAAAAAGTCAAAGAATCTGCCTTCTGGGTAGAAATGGCTCCGGCAAATCAACCCTCTTCAAAACGGTGATGGGGCAAATACACCCTGATTCAGGATCCGTAATATGCAAACCCAATCTAAAAATTCGGTTATTAAATCAAGACTTGCCAAATGACTCAGATTTTTTTGTCAAGGACTATTTAGCAACAGGGCTTAAAGATCATATTGGGTTAATAAATGAATATAACAAAACCTCGGAGCAGATCAAATCAAATGGGTCAATGAAAATTCTCGAAAAGCTGCAAACCGAGATTGAATCTGGGCCGGGCTGGAATATTAAAAATTCAATTGAAAAAATTGCCACAGAATTAAACCTGCCGTTACAAATTAAGTTAAACCAATTATCCGGCGGATGGAAAAGACGCGTTGCATTTGCAAAAGCAGTAATTAGTGAACCCGAGGTCTTACTGTTAGATGAACCCACCAATCATCTCGACATTGAAACAATTGAGTGGTTGGAGAAAAAGCTGAGTAATTTTAAAGGCAGCTTAATCTTCACCACACATGATCGGTATTTCCTTAAAAATATTGCTACAAAAATCATTGAGTTAGACAGAGCAAAAATTTTCGAATGGAGCGGTGATTTTAACGACTTCATCAAACAAAAAAAACTACTACTTGATGTCGAAAAAAAAAGAAACGAAAAACTAACGAAAAAGTTATCTAACGAGGAGGACTGGCTGCGTCAAGGCGTAAAGGCTAGAGGAACAAAAAATGAGGGCAGAGTAAAAGCAATCTATAAGCTGCGAGAAAATCACTCTAAAATTAGCAACCCTAATCAAAGTGTTAAAATAACCATCCAAAACGACCAAATATCATCTCGAAAAGTTGTCCAAATTTATAACTTATCTTTCACATACAAAGAAAATATAAATTTAATTAACAATCTAAACCTAATAGTACAAAAAGGACAAAAAATCGGATTAGTTGGGAACAATGGAGTAGGAAAGAGCACCTTGCTTGATCTTATCACAGGGAAACTCGTACCCCAAAAGGGTACTATAAAAATCTCGGATGGTGCGAATATAGGTTATTACAATCAACAAAACGGACTGGGTGATTTAAATAAAAATGTTGCTAATTATGTAGGTGAGGGAAAAGATTATGTATCAATACAAGGAAAGGATCGACACGTTGTCGGTTATCTAAAAGGATTTTTGTTCTCGTCAAAAAGAGCTTTAACGCCAATGCGCTATCTTTCCGGGGGAGAGAGGAATAGAGCCAAACTTGCTAAATTGTTTACAAAACCAGCTAATTTATTGATTTTAGATGAGCCCACCAACGACCTTGATCTAGAAACGATGAAAGCTTTAGAGGAACAACTTAAGTGCTTTAGCGGAACACTTATCGTATCTAGTCATGATAGATATTTCCTAGACCGAATTGCTTCTAGCATTTTAGTTTTCGAAGCTGGAGATAAAATAAAATCGTATGCAGGAGGTTACTCGCAATGGATGAGTAGTGGTAATTTTTTGAAAAATAGCGGCCAAGTTAAACAAGAAAAGAGGATTGAACAAACGATCAATGTTAATAAAAAGAGAGAGGTCAAATTATCTTATAAATTAAAGCGCGAGCTTAAAGAGATCCCATCAAAAATTTCTGAGCTAGAGAATGAGCTTGAAGTGATGCAAGAAAAAGTGAATGCTACAGACTTCTTTAAATCACCCCCTGACGAAAAAAAAACAATTCTGGAATCAATAAAAAAACTTGAATCTGAGATCGAGGCTTTGATGGAAAGATGGGAAACCTTGGAACTGCTGTAGGTAAATTACAATAAAAAGTGTTGGTGCCGGCTGTCCGACTCGAACGGACGACCTGATGCTTACAAGGCAACTGCTCTACCAACTGAGCTAAGCCGGCTCCATTTTAAACACGGACAGTTTTAGCCCACCGCAACCATTGGCATGCCTAACATATCCTGATAAGCCCTAACCCCGCTGTTTTTAAATTGAACAGTTGGCTCTGTGATTGCACCTGAGTCCCGGATCCTCATAATTCCTGCAGTATCAGCAAAATTTGGGCCGCCCGATGGCTGGGCTGATTGTTCGGAATAGCCTCTAATACCTGCCATTCTTGGGCCATTATTGTCGAAGTCCTCATCTTTAAAACCTCTGATACCTGCCATTTGAGGCCCATCTATTTTGCCCGAGTCCTCCGCAAAGCCCCTAATACCAGCTAGACTAGCGCCATCAAATGCAGCTTTAAAGAGCTCTCTATTACGACTTTTGTCCTCAGAGTTTCTATTTTGACCAACTTTCGACTGATCAAGGGCTTGGTCCCCGGTGGCTGATACCGCTAAATTTGAAGCTGTTGACGCCATTTATTCCTCTTATTTCCTATTTAAAACTAAAAACGGCAATTTATTGCCGCTATATTAGCGCAAATTTGCCGATCTTGACAGTATAATTATTACTTAATTTTAGATTTAATCGACAAAAGAAAAGAAATTATTAGGATTAAAAATCAATCACTTATCTTGATTCTCAGTTAAGTTCTTGCTAACAATAAAGGCACCCTCCAAAACCAATCGCGTATTCACAAGTAATGGAGGACGCAGCAAATTAACGACTTTTTCGTGATCCCCTCCCGTTATTACCCACTTCAACTCATTGCTAAGTGGTTGATATATCTTATCTCTTATAATTGTCTCCTCAATCTTACTGAAGAAACCTGATATCATCATCCAACCACCTAAAGTCAGCGCATCATTTGTATTAGTAGGAATAGAATCTGAAGAATTAACAGTTGAGTGCTCAAAATGTAAGCCTGTCGATGACATGATTGTCTGACCCAAGCTAGCTATCCCAGAAACAATATAACCTCCAAGATGTAATCCGTTGCTTGTTACAAAATCAACTGTTATGGCTGTTCCAGCGTCAATCACCACGATGTCCTGGTTGTAGATCCGATAAGCTGCCAAACAAGCAAGCCATCGGTCAACACCCAGAGTTTCAGAATTATAGAGAGTTTTAAAACCATTGAACTCTTCGCGTACTTTTATTATCGTACAAATAAACCCTTTACTCGTTAGTTTTTCTACCAAACTAAAGTTGAGAGATTCCTTGAGCACGCTTGCAATATAAACCTTAGAATCGGTTAAATAATAATTATCTAAGTATTTTAGTGGATTTTTAATAAATTCAGCTGATGGGGCTTTGAGGTCGCCCGCTAACGCCCCATTTTGTAATCGAGCTATTTTTACAAAAGAATTACCAATGTCTAAAAAAATTTTCATGAAACTAATGAGTCAGACTTATGTGGCCAGTATAGAAGCGGCTTATTCTACCTTCTATATCAAGTAATAGTGCTCCATCCCAGTCTACACCAGCAGCGTATCCTGTGATCACCTTATCCTTAAAAGCGATGGCTATTTTTTTTCCAAAAAGTAAGTCTTTCTCGATAAATTTGTCCCTGAAAGGCCTGAAACCTTCTTTCTCAAAATTCGTCAATGCACAACTCAAAAAATTTATCAAATTACCTGCAAGCTCGTTTCTTGAAACATTAGTGCCCAGAACATCATGAATGTCAGCAACAGGTTGATTAATTTTTTTCTTTGCCTCTTGATTCATTTTAGTGTTAATTCCGATCCCTATTACAGCGTATGAAAATCCGCTCAATTCAGTTTTCAAATCTATTAAACTCCCTGCTATTTTCCTCTGATCAAAAAATACATCGTTTGGCCATTTAATTTTTATTGAAGTGCAACCGTGTTTTTCTAAAGTATCAATGATAGTCAAGCCAACAACCAAGCCTAAAGAGGATATAGTGAGAGGCAAACTAGAAAATTTCCAGCCCATTGACATACACAGACCACCACCTAACGGGGAAACCCAAAGGTCGTTTCTCCTTCCCCTGCCCTTGCTTTGATACTCAGCGAGAAGAACTCTCGGTAAACTGACCTTATCTACTATAGAAAAAAGATCTGTATTTGTGGAGGTGGTTTTCCAGACTATATCCAAAGCAATGCTTTTTGAGGAAATTTTCCTAATTGTGTCAACATCAAGTTTTTCAAAACTAGACTGAAGTTTGTAACCTTTGCCATGGTCGCTTGAAATTTTTACTCCCAGGTCTCGTAAATGTTTTATGCGCCTCCAAACAGCTGCTCTAGTTATGCCTAGCTCTTTTGCAATCTTCGAACCCGAAACAGAAAACGTAGGATTAAGCTTATTCAGCACATCAATCAATCGATTCATAATTCACTAGTAGGACGGTAAATCAATTTTGTCTAAGGTGCACTTAAGTTCTTTACTGAAGTCTTTGTTAAGCACACTGGATACGATTTCTCTAGAAAGATGAGGAGCGAATGATTCGATAAAATCATGCATGTATGCTCTCAGTATTGCGCCTTCCCTGAAAACAACTTGAGTTGTACATTTTTCGTACAAATACTCAACATCTATTGAGCTTAATTCTTGATCTTCGTCAGCATCATACGCAGGGGAAGCAATTATGCCAACTCCAAACCCTTGCTTCACATAAGTTTTAATAACGTCTGTATCGGAAGCCTCAAGTACAACGCTTGGAGATAAACCAGCAGACTTAAATGCCTCATCCACTTTAGTTCTCCCGTTAAAACCAGGCAAATAGGTAACCAAAGGAAATTTAGCAATATCCGCGAGTTGGAGATTCACGAGATCCATAAGCTCATGATCGTTAGGTACGACAACTTTTGGAACCCAGTTGTAGCAGGGCAAGGTTACCAAATCAGAAAATAAATCAGGATCCTCTGTTACAATTCCAAAATCGGCCACCCTGTTTTCTACAAAGTCTAATATTTGATAAGGTGTTCCCTGTAAAATTCTCAATGCTACTTTAGGGTAGTTTGACGTAAATTTTTTGACCATCATCGGCATAACATATCGAGCATAGGTATGAGTTGTTGCAATGGACAAAGTTCCTGAGCTGGAATCATTGAAATCCCTAGAAATATTTTTTATGTTTTCAACCTGCTCTAATATTCTTTCAGCGATTCTAATCACTTCTTTCCCAGCAGGCGTGATCTCCGCAAGGTGTTTCCCTCTTCTTTCAAAAATCTTTATGCCAAGTTCGTCCTCGAGTTGACGGATTTGTTTGCTTATTCCTGGCTGAGATGTATACAACGACTCTGCCGCCATCGAAATGTTTAACTTCTGACGTACGACCTCTAATATGTATTTAAATTGTAGTAATTTCATTGAATCTATCGTGTTTTAATTTAACACATTTGTCTTGCACTGCACCAATTTTTTTTCACTATTGATTTCAGAAAGAACCCTTCCTAGCCCGATACCCAAAAAAAACCATAAAATTGACGACCAGTATGAGCCATAGAAGGCTAAATGTAGATTCAACGGAAAGGCAGCTACGATACCGGATAGCAGCCACGGATCTAAATATTTACGGTAATATTTGATTAATTTAAAATTCACGAAACTAAATAGTAAGAAACCAAGTAATCCTGTTTCACACATGATTTCAATCAAAAATAAATGAGGATGAGTTTGGACATCTCCAGACTTGTTAATCCAAAAGTCATCGGGAGAGGCATATTCTCTGTACACATCTCGATAGACTCTCGGGCCAACACCAAAAAACGGATTTTCTTTCACTATAGTAAGTCCAGTTTTCCATAAATCGTATCTTCCGTTAGATGCGGTATTGAGCTCAATTTCGTTAACGGAAAAAAGTCCAGCAGATTTATCGATCAAATCTTTAAAGTTATTACTTGAACCAACGATTAAGGACGCACCACCTACTAAAATAATTATCGCAATGAATTGTTTCCATAAAAACCTCGACCGAATTAAATTAAAATTAAATATTATAGTCACGATAAGGAGGTACGACATCATCATCCAAGCGCTACGTTTTAATGTCAGAGCAAGAACTACAATAAAAGAAAGACATAAAATAAAACTAAGGATGTTTTTTGTTTTTGAAGAACGAAATTGTAATAGTAAAAAAATGACTATAGGACAAAACAACACTAGTATAATCCCAAGTCGCTCCTTGGGATAAAAAATACTGGTAATTTTTCCATCGACAAGAGGTTGACCTAATAAATTCCGACCTAAAAAAAACTGTATAACCGAGTCAAGCAATAGAAAAATAAAAAAAATCAACATCACATAAGAAAGAGCTTTTCTAAGATTAGTTTTCATCCCTACTTTTAAAAGAAAATAGGATGAAGGTAGAAAATGTAAATATGAAATAGTTTTTTCGAAAGATCTATCCATACTTGGAGAAAAGATGGTTGCTACGGCCATAGGTAGCCATATAGAAAAGAATATAAGAAAAAATATTTTACAGTTCCTAATATCTCGTCTGCGTATATCCTTATAAAGCATAAAACATCCTAATATAGCCATTAAGGCATAAGGAATATGAAAATAATTTTTGGTGCTTAACAAAATCAAGGTGAACGACGTGATGCTAAGGTAGGCTAGCTCACTTTTTTCAAGAACAAAATTTTTAAAAATCAAGGTCGGCATGGTTTAATTTGATTAGGTATTGCTGAACAGCTTTGCTCTCACAGTTTTACGATATTCGTTAGGTCTAATCAACATTTCTTTTTTAAATAAGGATGCAAAGTAACTAGCATCATTCAATCCTACACTCCAAGCAACTTCACATATCGGTAAATCAGTTTGACTAAGCAGATCTTTTGCAAGTGATATCCTTTTTTTCTGAAGAAAGCCCCCAACCGTAACCCCTGTTGAGTTTTTAAATCTACGGTCGAGGGTTCGCCGAGAAATTCCTTTTGATCTTGCTATGGCACTAATCGAAATAGAATTAGAAATATTAGTTTGAATATAATTCTTTACTTCAAGTATAACTTCATCTGTAGATGGCGACTCGGAGTCAGTTGAAAATCTTTGCGATATATAATTTCTTCTTATTTCATGTGAAAAATTTCTTTCAACATGAAGCGCAATTTCTAGATTTATATATTTCTCAATTAAGTGAACCGTTACGTCAGCAAGGGAGTTTATACTCGCAGCACAATGGAGCTTGCCGCATTGAGTTGTAAAAAAATCGGGCTTCAAATCTACATTTGGAAACTGTTGCGAAAATTCTTTAAAATAGTGCCAATGAGTAGTCGCTGGTTTTTCATCCAATAGTCCTGTCCTGGCTAAAAGGGAAACGCCTGAGCCAACAGCCGCAATTTCGGCACCTTGTTCAACACTTTCCATCAACCATGAATCTAATTTTTTTGATACTCTATTCAATACTTTCCTTGGGTTTCTCCACAAGGCGGGAAGATAAATAATGTGCATCGGAGGCGCTCCACACATTAGAATACTGGGCTTAAGAGGCAGCCTACTATTGTTAATTTTTTCAGATGATGCAATCAAGTATAGATTAACTTGATGTTCAGATTTGTTGGCAGAAAGCATATCTTTTGCCGCTAGCCACATTTCGTAGGGGTAAGCAGTACCCGTGGTTAACATTCCTGGTGTTAAAACAAATCCAACTTTCATGTCATAAAGTCTACATTATCGTGTACAAGGGGTCACCATTTGTCAATAATACCATATTAATTGTCTAATTTGCCTCATTTTCTGAATTAGAAAGAATATACAATCCCAGCTTTATTTATATAACAGGGAGCGCTCATGAAGCCTTTGCCATTAATTGTAGGGTTCGGTGGCATAAACTCAGCTGGAAGAAGTTCTTTTCATCACTCTTACAACCGAATTATCTATGAGTCTCTCAATAATCACGATAAAACATCAACAATTGGATCATTAACAGTCTTGATGGGACTTGCAAAATATAGAAATGGTAGATTTTATGATGATTCCAACAGAGAACTATCCGAAAGTGAAATAGCGATTCTAGAAAAAAAAGTTTTGGAAGGTACTCTAATCAGGACGCTTGGCGCTAGCCACTTCAACCCTAAAGAAGTCAAAAAATCTCTTGATATATCAGCTGAAGGTAAAATTTTTAATTTAAAAACCAAAACATTACCTAGCCGAATACCTAGTTCTTGGGAGATCATATCTCAAGATGATAATTCAACAACAATCAAGGTTTCAAACGAATTAAAGCTCAAGACGGATGTTGATTATTCATTATCCGTACAGGCAGCCAGCTCTCTGCCAGAAGGATTCGATCCCTCTATTTTATACAAATCAAATTTTCATCCAAGAGGTTTGCAACTGGCGATAGTTGGCGCATCGGATGCTATAAAATCGATTGGTATCGAATGGGAAAAAATTAAACAAATAGTTCCACCAGATCAAATCGCGGTCTATTCAGCAAGTGCAATGGCACAATTAGACTCCAATGGGATGGCTGGGATGCTTCAAGCTAGGTTAAAAGGCAGGAGAGTTAGCTCCAAACAACTACCGCTAGGACTAAATACGATGCCTGCTGATTTCATTAATGCATACGTCTTAGGAAATGTGGGAGTTACTGGAGCGAATGCAGGAGCCTGTGCAACATTTCTATACAATCTTAGGTTGGCAGTTGACGATATCCAGCAAGGCAAAAGAAAAGTAGTAATCGTCGGAAATTCGGAAGCCCCTCTTGAGCCAGAAATTATTGAGGGATATGCCGCCATGAGCGCCCTTGCTACTGATGCAAATTTATCTAAAATTAGCAGCAACGGGATAACTGATCATAGAACTGCCAGTAGACCCTTTGGTCAAAATTGTGGATTTGTATTAGGAGAGAGCAGTCAGTATATAGTTTTAATGGATGATAAATTAGCAATCGAACTGGGCGCTAATATACATGGCGCCGTTACAGAAGTGTTTACTAGCGCAGATGGATATAAACGCTCAATCTCTGCCCCTGGGCCAGGTAACGTTATTACACTTGCAAAAGCCGTCGCTAATGCAATAGCCAACTTTGGAGCCGACGTCGTACGTTCAAGGAGTTTTGTACAAGCTCATGGATCTAGCACTCCTCAGAATCGAGTAACTGAATCAAAAATATTAAGTGACATCGCCGATTCATTCGGCATAAAAAATTGGCCTGTCACAGCGATTAAAGCTTTTGTTGGCCATTCGCTAGCGCCAGCTAGTGCTGATCAGCTTATAAACTCACTTGGAATACTAAAACATAAAATATTACCGGGAATAAAAACCACCAAATCAATCGCCGACGATGTAGAGCAAAAAAATCTTTCTTTTTGTCTAAATGATACTGATTTAAAAGACTCTGCTGATATAGGATTCCTTAATTCAAAAGGGTTTGGTGGGAATAACGCAACTGGAACCGTATTATCTCCCTCTCTAACGAAGAAAATGTTATCAAATCGATATGGAAAAAATTGCATTGACCAATATGAAAAAATTAATCATGTTATTGCCGATAGTGCAATTAAGTATGATTCGGACTGCTTTGAAAACGGGTTCACGCCAATTTATGAATTTGGAAAGCAAGTAACTGGCAACGAAAAGCTTACTGTTCAAGCAAACAAACTTTACGTCCCAGGTTATAATATCCCCATTGAGTTAAACTTTAAACCTGATTATAAAGATATGCTTCATGAAAAATAAATCAATTGCTGCCGCTAATAATTGCTTTGTCTGTGGTGCTAATAATCCCATCGGCCTGAAACTTAAATTTCAGTTGAGAGAGGACAAATGTGTCGGATCATTTACTCCAACAGCAAACCATGTGGGATTTTTTGATATAGTCCATGGTGGGATTTTATTCGCCGTTTTGGACGACGCCATGGCAAATTGGTTTTACTTACAAGGAAAAGTTGGTTATACAGCTAGGTCAGAAATACGATTCAAGCAGCACCTAAAAGTTGGGGAAACCGCTTTAATCTCTTGTCAACTTGAGAATCAAAAAGGCTCCTTACTTTTGTTAAAAGGTCAACTAATCAACTCAGACTCAAATAAAATTGTCGCAGAAAGCGAAGGTAAGTTTCTAATTGAGAAGAACAATTAATAATCCAAAAACAAAATCAATTCTTCTTCTTCAACATAATCGGGAAAGCTACGTCGAACCATTTTTGAATTTTATTGCTTCAAAGAATATCGCCTCAAGTCGGCTTCTACTAACTCAAAAAACTAATCGTGGAGACTTCAATTGCTTAAAACGAGCAAGTGGCCTAGTTATAATAGACCAGCCAGAAGATCTATCGATTTTTGAAAAAAGCAAAGATACCATTAAGAATTTTTTTCAACAAAAAAAACCAATCTTGGGCTTAGGAGATGTTTCTAACTTATGTTTCAAGGCTCTGAAAATAAAAGTCGAATATGGTGACAAAGTATATGGTTGGAAAACTGTCTTTAAAATAATAAATCCATTGTTTAACACGATGGTCTTTAAACACCCTCGTAAAATACTCATTTTAGGAAACAAATTTTTTTCGTCTGAAATTGATTCTCATACCTTTTTTATTAAAATACTCAATCAAAATTTTCCAATAATTAGTAGATATCAGTCCCTTTCTATACTGAACTATACGAATTGTATATCCGAAAATCTTCTCATCGAAACAAGCAAACGGCTTGAATATATTCCTAGTCCCCTTAGGCAAACTAAACAAGAGTTAATTCACCAGAGTTCCAAGCAATTATCCCTACAAAATGAATTTTCAAAAACCATTTGGGATGACTGGTGCAACCAATTGATTTAAACTGTAAAAAAACAATAAAATCTACATTTAACGATATGGATACACATTTGAAAGTTTTTACATACTTATTATTAATCATAATTACACAATCTTGTGTTCCACCAAAAGCAATTGAAAAGAAAAATATTTTACAAAAGCGACTTCCTGAATTGAAGAAAGCAACCCAGAAGGATATTGCTGAAGTTGAAATCCTAGTAAAAGAGGTCAATCGTCAAGACAAGAAACCAAGTGCTAATTCTAGCAAAGCGAAACAATTGAGATTCACTAATAATAACGATGATAATGCAGACGCTCCTTTTAATTTTACTGAGCAGAAACCTAATGAGAACAAAAATGCCGGAGAAAACCAAAATTTGATGCCATTCCAAAAAAAAATCGTCGCATCAACAGCACCGCCTAAGGCATCGGGAAAAGAGAGAGCTGGAGCTTCAACAAAGCCCGAAAAAGGCAAAAAAAATACAAAAATACAATCAGAAACTGAAACTTCCGGTTCAAATTTGCTGATTGATCAAACAAGGGATTATCCTTACACAGAAAAAACAAATGCATCCGAATATGGAAAGAAAAGCGCATATGCTCAGGGTTTTCAGCCAAAGCAAGGAGACAATGTGCACAAAAAAGAAGATGATATAATAGCAAAACAGCTAAAAGATGCGGCTATTAGAGAGACCGATCCTAGCTTAAGAGAAAAACTTTGGTATGAATATAAACGGTATAAATCGAATCTATGACATTACGACACTAAAATAATACCCCTGAGTGATAATTTACAGAAAACGTAAAAAAGTACGGATTATTAATTGCTAGATGAATAAAAAATTGCAGTCTGAGTTAGATCAAAAATTCCAGATACTAGATAGGACTACTAATAATAAATCAAAAAACATCATAATCATATTGCTGATATTTATTGCTACGTTAACTTTCCTCTCTACTCTCAATTATGACATTAAAGAAAATAATGGTGATTCCTTAAATGAGAAATCACATATTCAGAAAAAACAAAAAGATGAAATTATTAAAGCACATCGAGAAAATTCGCAAGAATTTTTAAAAACAGCTAAAACCGGGCTTCGAAAATTAGAACGTTTTAATTTGAATGATTGGGATCCAGTCAAATATCAAGAATTAAACCAGTTATTAAAAAATGGTGAATCGCTGCACCGGCTCAGAAGCTATATTGAGGCTAATAAATTGTTTAAAGATATTATCATCAATTCCAATGAAATAATTTCGGCAATGCCAGAAAAATTGGAATCAAAAATACAAGAAGGATCTTTTTTTCTTGAAACAAACAGACCGCTAGCCGCAATTAAATCATTTAGTTATGCGTTAAAAATAGATCCTCTTAATGAGGGAGCGCTAACGGGTTTAAAGATGGCAACGAATTTTAACGAGGTACAATCATTATTTATTCAAGCAGACGAATTTGAAACGCTCGGTCAAAATAATGATGCTCTAAATACATACTATAAAATTATTCAGCTAGACGCCAATGCAAGCAAAGCGCAACATGCAATAAACCGAATTGAATTTAATAAAAAAGAAAAAACCTACTTACAATTGTATAATAAGGGGCATACACATCTTCAAAGCAAAAAATTCAGAGAATCTATACAGGCTTTCAAAGAGGCGCAAAAGATTTTCCCTGACAGGCAAGAAGTAGAAGACTCCTTGTCTGAAACTTTAGACGCCCAAACGGACTACCTGATTAATAAATACATCAAACAAGCAAGAGGGGCATCAAAACAAAATAACTGGATTGCCGCCTCGAAAAACTATGAAAAAGCACTAGAGCTTGACAATAGCTTGGCTGAAGGAGTTAATGGACTAACTTACTCTAAGCGAAGAGAAAAGCTTGATCAGCAAATAATGAGTGTCTTGAGTAGCGACGAGCACCCTCTAACACAAAGTACATTTGAAAGAGCGAAAAAAATTTTAAAACTAGCATTGGTACATAAAAACGAATCAATCGTAGCAAATCAAATCGACGAGCTAAATAAAATTCTAGCTGAAATGAGAAATAAAGTTCCTGTCCTTTTTATTTCGGACAACCTTACTTATGTAAAACTAGCAAATAAAATCGATTTAGGCACTTTTAAGTCCCAAAAATTTAGGTTATCACCTGGTGAATATCTGATTATCGGAAGGAGAAATGGCTTTCAGGAAGTATCTAAAAATCTTATTATCTCAACTGACAAAACAAATAATGAGGTGTATATTGTTTGTAATCAGAAACAACGGATATAAAGGATAGATATGCCTAAACCTGACCGAGGCTTTATCAAACCAATCAAATTTTATCCGTCGGCAATTGACCGGACAGTTACGGAAGACCAACCTTTTATAAAAAATGTACCGGCACTTGTATTTCTTATCAGTCTGGTTTTAATACTTATATACATTTTTGCAGTAAGATTCGTGCAAATTGAAACGAATGTGACAAATTCGAATGTTGAAATTGAGTCATTTTTTTCTATCAAACTTACTAAATATTTTTTACTTCTACCAGGTTCGCATAGAGTAAAAGTTTCCGCCGATGGTTATTATGAATTAAGAAGAAAATTATTAGTTTCTAAAGACAGATACCAAGAACACGACCTCAATTTGACAAAACTTCCTGGGAACATTGAATTAATATTAGATCCAGTTGATGAGGTTGACGTTTCAATCGATGGGAAAAAATATGGCAGCACCAAAAAATTTATTCTGAAAATTCCCGCAGGAAAACGAGTGGTCCAATTTTCAACAGAAAGGTACCTTCCAAAAACCCTAGATATCGATGTATATGGTATGGGTAGAACACAGCAACTTTTTCTTAAGCTTGAACCAGCTTGGGCAAATTTGAAGATTGATTCATCACCCGAAAATGCTCAAATAATAGTTAATAAAAAGTCGATCGGGAGAACACCTTTTAATTTCGAAATAATGCAAGGGCGCAGAACAATAGAATTAAAAAAAACAGGCTATAAAAATTGGTCAAAAACGATACAAGTAAAAGCAAATACCGCGATTAATTTAACAAATATCGTAATGGATAAGGAAGACGGATTTATACAATTATCAACCAAACCGACGAAAGCAAAAATTCTCGTCAACGGAAAGTATATTGGTAATTCACCAATGAGAGTGCCGCTATCACCCAGCTCATCGAGTCAGTTACAAATCATCAAAGATGGATTCAAAAGCGTAACACAGAAAGTCAGTGTCAAATCCGGTTCAGTTGAGGAACTCAATATAATTCTAAAAACCGAAAAAGCACGGTTAACTTTTAAAACGAAGCCTAAAAGCGCCCAACTTTTTGTTGACCAAAAGTATGTGGGGAGCGCCACGCAATCACTTCTTTTGCCAACAATAAATCATTTAATTACAATTCAAGCATCTGGATATGCGACATATGAAACAACTATCTCCCCAAGAGCTGGCTTCGAAAAAGTCATTCAAATAAAGCTCAAAACATTAGAAGAAGCATCGACCCTAGAAGCACAAATCAATAAAAAGGATCCAAAAAATTTAATGGCCAATAAGATGAGATTATTCAATATAAAAGAAGTTACCCTTGGTTCTAGCATGAGCGACCCAAATAGACATGTTAATGAGTCTATTCGAAAAATTATTATTGATCGTCCTTTTTATATTTCAGAAACTGAGGTTACTAATGCTGAATTTAAAAATTTTCTTGCCATGCATTCTTCGGGGGTATTTAATTCGATATCCTTGGATCAAAAAAACCAACCTGTCGTTAATGTACCCTGGTCGGATGCGGCGAAATTCTGTAACTGGTTAAGTAGACAAGAAGGGTTCGCGCCTTTTTATATAATAAAATACGGAGTCGTAACAGGTTTCAAACCAAGCTCAACAGGATATCGACTTCCAACAGAAGCTGAATGGGAGGCCGTGGCTCAAAATGGAAAAACAAGATTTGCTTGGGGCGGTTCTTATCCACCTCCAGACTCAATAGGTAATTTTTCTGATAAGCAAATAAATGAGTCTTCGAAAGAGACAAAGAAATACTATCTCGATGGATATGAGGTTTCAGCGCCAGTTAAGAGCTTCAATTCAAATTACAATCAAATATTTGACCTTTACGGAAATGTATCAGAATGGGTTCATGATTTTTATTCTGGAAAATTCGGCAAAAATTATACTCAGTCTAATCTCGGACCGATTACGGGAGAAAATCATGTCATTAAAGGTGGCAGTTGGATGAATAGTTCTGCAGTTACCTTAGGCATCCCTTATAGGAATAGCGGAGCTTTAGGCAGAGTAGATGTAGGATTTAGAGTGGCAAGGTATGCACAGTAAATTATTATACTTTATACTAGTATCGTTAATTGCCAGTAAATCCGAACTAATGGCTTTAGAAATACAGAAAGAAGATAAAATAAAATCTGAAAAATCGAAACCTGAAACTGAGCTGAAACCAATACCTGATAATACATTCAAATCCACAGATGAGTTATCAGAGGACGTCCCGGTATCACTACCAAAAGACATATAGGTTTAAATATGAAAGACAACACTACATCGGAGTTTTATTACCAAGTTATATCATTACTGATATCGATAATTATAGTACATCTTTTCTATATAGTGATTGTTAGGCCGGAAGCAAATATGATCCTCGAGAAACAGCGTGAGAACCAAGAGCAAGGCCTATATTCACCACAAGAAACATCATTTTATATAACTATCAAAGACTTTGAGCAAGAAACATGTTTTATACTCATGTTTTGGTCAATTGCTATTATCGGTTTCAAAGCAAAACAGGCGAACAAACAAAAAGCAATATTAAAATATAAACTAATCGATACTCCTGATGAGACCAACATAATTAAAGAAGACACAAATAAATTTATTCGTAGAATACAGGCCGCACCCAAAGAAACACTGGATTATCTTTTGCCAAGGGCACTATTAAGCAGTCTACATAGATACTCTTCAACTGGAAATATTCAGGAAGCTTCGCAAGCAATTAACGAATGTTGCGAAAATGAAGCGGAGCGTTTAAATGCAGAGCTTTCAATGGTGAGATATATTACTTGGGCTATTCCATCAATAGGATTCATTGGTACTGTTAGGGGTATCAGCCTTGCATTAGGACAGGCACACGAGGCAGTACAGGGAGATATTTTAGGAGTAACTTTAAGCCTTGGCGTAGCGTTCAATTCAACATTTGTGGCGTTGATAATCAGCCTCTTTGTTATGTTTTTAATGCACCAGCTTCAATTAATACAGGAAAGATTAGTACTGGATACGCACGCTTATTGCGATAACCATTTTATTCGCAAGCTTGAGTCCTAGAAAATGGCAAGCTTCTATATATTCCACCTAAATGACCAGGCTTTGCAAATAAAAGATTCAGAAAATGTGCTGGCATCATCACCGGGTGTTGCCTGTTTATTAAAAAACAATATTATTAATGGTATCGAAGCAATCCCTCTATTAAGCAAACATCCTAACCTCGCAAGTACAGAATTTTGGCATCAAATCAACAAAAATGAAACATCTATACTATCAAACTACAAACTTACAAATGCAGATTTAGTGTATAGTCAATCAGTCAAAATGTGGTCAAAAATACCAAAAAATAAGCCAGTCATTATAATCTATCCGAGTGAATATTCAGAGGAAAAATTAGGGAAGCTATGCGGTATTTTTAATGCAATCGGTTTAAAAATAGTTGCCCTAGTAAATTCAGATCTCAGCAGTTTGGAGGGAACGCATTTTTCTAAAACTTTACACTTAGTGCGATTACAATTGAATTATACAGCCCAAATTCGAATTGAGTCGAACGAGACTTTCTCAATCAATTCGGTTAGATGCAAGGAAAACCATGGACTCATTCAACTAAATGACCGACTTGCACGGTCCTTACGAACGATATTTGTGAAACAGTGCCGCGCAGATCCACTCATTAATGGCGAGAGCGAGCATTACATGAAAATTCAAATACCACATTGGTTGAAGCAATCGAATCAGAATAAAAAATTCATCGCGGATACGCTGATAAATGGAAACTCATACAAAGCTGAGATTGAATCCGAAATTCTTCTCTCTGTATGCCGCAATTTTTTTAGATATATACTCAATGACAGAGAATATAAAGAAAACCAACTAATTTTATGTCCTTCTGTTTATTCATTGACCAGGAACATTTGGTCACAAAAAAAAGCTTGCAAGCTTCCTTATCCTAAATTTGAAAACTTAGTCCAATCCATTGTCCTTGAAAAAAATGAAGAGCTAATAGTTAATTTGAAAAATAATTTCCCAAACCATAGTTTAATAGAAAAAACCAAAGGACAAAAAAATTTGGAGGTCAATCCCACTCATATTTTAAAAGGCTATCAGGGCCACAGGCTATCAGAATCCCCTATTGTATTTGAGAATGGTAGATCGAGTGTCTCAATATTTAAGAGGGATGAAAAAATTTTCCTTGATCCTCAGGGAACCTTTGTTTTTATAAATAATTCGTTAAAAGAAAATGAAGTTCAACTAGTTGCTGGTGACTCGATAAAGTTTGGCGGCAATTCCGAATTTCTACAAGCAATTAGTATAGAGACTTAACACTTTGAAGACAAAATCCCCGACTCCTGAGATTAGCCTAGCTTTTTTAGATATTATGTCTTGTGGGTTTGGCGCCTTCATATTGTTATTTCTAATAATCAAGCACAATTACGATACCGTAGCAGAACTGCCAGAAGATTATCTCGATCAAGAAATCGTAATTCTAAAAACTCAAAACGAGAAGATAACAAGTGAATTTAATGCCATTTCAAAAGAGGAAATAACCCTAAATGAAAGGATTGTTCTCACTAAAGAGAATATATCTACCTCAGAAAAGATACTCCAATCCAGAGCAAAAATAATTAAATCTTGGGATAAAAACAAAGCAAGCGCCATAGATAAATTAAAATTTGAAATTAAAGAAGCAACAGAAAAGCAACAGAGCTTAAAGGATAGCCTAAAAACCAGCCCGAAGGATAATTTGAAGTTTATTGGAGAGGGGGACCGTGAATATCTTTCAGGAATAAAATCAGGCGGCCGCAATATACTAATTCTTCTGGATGCCTCCGCAAGCATGCTTGACCAAAAAATTGTTAATATCTTAAGGCGAAGAAATATGGAGGGCCGTCAAAGGAATAATTCTAAAAAATGGCAGCAAGCAATTTCAACCGTAGAATGGATAAGCGCGAGGTTTCCCTATACGAGCAAATATCAAATCGTTATCTTTAATGAAAAATGTATGTCACTATCAACGAACAGTAGTCTTAGCTGGCTTTCTACCAGCAACACAAATCAATTGGAAAAAATTATAAGTAAAACAAGAAAAATCAAGCCAGAAGGCGGAACGAATCTATACAAAGCCTTTTTAACCGCCAACAAACTTCAACCACCTCCTGATAATATTTATCTAATTACCGATGGTTTACCTACGCTCGGAAAAAATCAAAATACGGAAGTGAATGTTACTGGGAAAAGGCGCCTTGAATTTTTCAACGAGGCGACAGACATCTTATCAAAAGAGATTCCCATTAATGTAATCCTATTACCAATGGAAGGTGATCCTTTGGCAGCATGGGCCTATTGGGGCATCGCCTCTGTTACTAATGGATCCTTCCTCAGTCCTGCGGATGACTGGCCATGAAGCTTGAAAGAACGGCAAATCAATCAAATGGTATGGCTTTTTTAGCCGTTATAACATGTGGCTTTGGTTCGATCATATTATTATTAATTATTTTAAAAAGCGTACCACCAACTATGGAGGAAGATCCGAACGATAAAAGAATTCAAGAAATCTCTCTTCTTCAAGATCAGTTGTTCAATAATCAAAATCTTTTAAAACAACAACTCATCAATAAAGAAAACCAACTACGTGAAATAACAAGGCTTGAAAAAAAATTGGCAGCCTTAAACAAGAACATTAAAGTTAATACTCAATCATATTTAAAAGCAAAAAAAAGCCGCGATGAGGAGTTGAAATTAAAGTTGGCTTTACAAAATATTTCATCGGAAATGAAAAGACTCTATCGAAAAAAAAGAGTAAGCAATAAAGACGTAATAGCTGGTATTCCTATCGATAGTGAGTATATTATTTTTATTATTGACACGTCTGGCAGTATGTTTAGATATGCCTGGACAAAGGTGATAAAGCAAATTGAAGATACTTTAGTAGTCTATCCAAGTGTTAAGGGCGTGCAAATATTAAATGATATGGGCTCATATATGTTCTCAGATTATCAAGATCGGTGGATTCCAGACACGCCGGAGCTCAGAAAAAAGATAGTCGAAAAATTAGCTAACTGGAATGAGTTTTCTAATTCTAGTCCTGCTGAGGGAATTACAACAGCGATAGAAGCGTTCTATGAACCAAACAGAAGAATTAGCCTCTATGTTTACGGAGATGAATTTACCGGCAAATCAATTAGGGAAGTTGTAGATTATGTAACCAAAATTAATCGGAAAAATAAAAACAAGGAGCCCCTCGTCAGAATACACGCCATAGGTTTTCCAGTCATGAGAGCACAACCTACAGATTTCCAACATACGGGAATTAAGTTTGCTTCTTTGATGCGCAAACTCTGTAAACTAAATGGCGGAACTTTCGTAGGCCTAAATTCATTCCGTTGAAAGCATCATGATTAAAACGAAAGAATTATCATTTATCATATTGGTTGCTATGTACACTACAAGCTGTATGAATCAGTCTATCGCCATTAACCTAGATATACCTAGCCAGGTTTCAAGTTTGTTTGAAAAACGAATTTTTTTAAGGATAACGCCAGAATTTGCAAATTTTACATATCGACATCCCCATCAGCAATCACTGTTAGTGGATATAGGCACTGCTCAATCGTTTCTATTTAAAAAAATTACAAAAAAATTATTTGCCCACGTGCGAACAGATGAGTTATCGCATAGCTATACACCAGATATTATAATAACACCTGAATTAACAAATATTGAACTGTCTAAGCCTTCGGAGAGCGGTCTAACCAGTTATGAATGTCGTCTTAAGTATATGGTTTTAATTACGACTAAAGAACATACCATAAATCACAATATTTTGGCATATTCCAGAACACCTAAATTAAATAAAAATGAAAACCAAGTCATCTCAGAACTATTGTCGCAGTGTATTAGAAATATTGCATCAAAACTAGAAATTAAACTACTGAAGCTTGCTAATGAAGTCTAATTTATTCTTTACTTTATCCCTCATTATGTTTATCGCTGGTTGTATGAAACAATATCCTAATTTAAGCCCATCTGTTGAGAAAAAGGTCAATAATGTCTCTAAAATAGCAATAATAAAAAAAACAGACAGAGGTATTTTTCAAGCCAAAGAAGATTTCTTTATAACGTGTTTAACAAAAGAACTGCGGGAGAAAAATTTTATTATTATCAGTGATAAAGAATTCAGAGACCACACATTTCCTTTTTTTGAGTCAGACGAGGCCACCGTAAATGTTGAGCCATCAATTGATATCCTGCAAAACAAACTATTGCAGAAAAAGATGAATGCTCTAGGGGTTGATTATATAATATGGGTTTCTGGCAGGATCGATTATTCAGATAAAGTCGGCGCCATGTCATGCACCCTCGGCTTATATGGTGGGGGATGTTATGGATACACCAGTCAAAAAGACCAATCAAATATTCAAGCAGAAATATGGCATGTGGCCAGAAAAAAATTGTTAAGTTATAACACTGCTGCGGCTAGTGGAAAATCTCACCTGTTTGCTTTTATTCTTCCGATTCCTATCCCTTCTGATTCGCAACAAAGTAGCTGTAAAGAATTATCACGCTCAGTGCTCATAGAAATATTTAAAAATTTAAGCGGATAGAGCTATTTTATTAAAATATTTCTTTCGATTATGACCTCAATCAAACGAGGTCCTTTTTGTTTCATTGCGCTGAAGAACTGATCACGAAATTCTTTCACATTCGTAGACCTTGACGCTTCTACACCCATTCCTTTTGATATTTCAACCCAATCAATCATAGGATTATCAATATTGAGCATTGAAAGAATTTTTTCATTTCTAGCCCCGGTTTTGAGCCTATCCAACTCTATATTAAGGATTGCATAACTACTATTATTCAATAATATGACTGTAATATCTGAATTTTCGCGAGCCATACTCCATAGTGTCTGGATCGTATACATGGCACTACCATCTGCTTGAAAGGTTATTACTTTTCGGTCAGGACAAGCAATTGCTGCTCCAAAACCCAGAGGGAGACCTTGCCCAATTGATCCTCCCGTCAAACAAAGCCAATCATGAGGTGCTGCTGTTTCTGTCTGGGCATATAGCGATGCACTACAAGTTATTCCTTCATCAGAAATAATAGAATTTTCCGGTAAAAACTCCGAGATAATTTGCGATACACTGATTTCGTCAAGAGTAATACTATTGATTCTATCGCCCTGGCTATAATCTACTCTGGGCCTGCTTTTTAAAGATAAGTCCTCATAAAGGTCCTGCACGGCTTGTTCTACATCTTCATGTTTTGAGGCAACTTTAATTATTGAGCATGAGGATGGGGTTAATTTGCTGGGAATATCAGGGTAGGCGAAAAAACCGACAGGTTCTTTTGCACCAACTAAGAGTATCTGATCGTAGCTTGCAAGAAAATCGATCGCCACCTCAGCGAAATAAGGAATTCTATTAATTTTTACCTCACCAGCACCTCTATACAATCTAGGGAAGAATGTCTCGCACAACAAATCAGCTTCCGTCGCCTTCGCAATTGCGCTCGCATATTCAACAGATTTTTGGGACAGTCCCTGATTACCAAGTAACAAAGCCCTTTTTTTATTTAATCTTAAAGATCTTGCGGTATTATTTAAAATAGAATCATCCACTGGTCGTAAACTACTCGTTGAAACCGATGGTTGTTCTAACTCTTTGCCAGTCTCCCACGAGTGATTAGCCGGCACTATGATGGAGGCAATCTTTCCCCAACCGCTTTTAGCTTCTAGACATGAAAGCGTTCCTAATTGTCCAAGATTAGAAGGACCGGTTGACTTATTAAACCAATCTGAATGTAACTTAACATGACCTTCTAAATCTGAAGTAAGGGGAGCATCAAACTCAAGATGCCATTCAGCATGATCTCCGACTATGTTTACTAATCCGGAAACAGCTTTTTTCGCGTTATGTAAATTTGCCATTCCGTTTGCATAACCAGGACCAAGGTGAAGTAATGTTGCTGCTGGATAGCGCTTCATGCGCCAAAAACCGTCTGCAGCAGCGGTAACTACCCCTTCGAACAAGCAGAGAATTGGGCGCATTACGGAGGATTTTCCAATAGCTGTAACTAAATGCATTTCCGATGTTCCAGGATTTGCAAAACAGGTATCAATACCTTCTTTTTCTAAACTTCGCAGTAAAAGCTCTGCTCCAGTATGTTGCGGTCTCACGTTATCACTCATCAACAACAAACCTTAAGCTACTTTTTTTCTTCTCTTCCAAATGCTTTATATGCTCTTCAACATTCAGCAAGCTTGATAGGTTAACTCCTTTATTAAGCTTCTCTAAAATGAGTGCTTCTTTTTTTTCAATTTCAGAGGCTTTATCAATCGTTTCATTCAGTTCGCTCGGCTCAATAACCACAACTCCATCACCGTCTCCCACCAAAATATCGCCGTTGGTCACCCGCACACCTCCACAAAACACTTCATTTATAGTGGGCGGAATAACATTTGTTGAACCCGCAGAAGATCGGCTCCCTTTTGCATAAACCGGTATCTCAAGAGTCTTAATATGATCTAAATCTCGAACTAGGCCATCTATCACTATCCCTGCTAAGCCTCTTCTTTCTGCTTCTGTAGAAAACAGTCCGCCAAGAACCGCATCGTAAGTTGCTGACGCATTTACTACTAACACTTCTCCCTCTTTTGCATCAATGATAGTAGCCAGAACTCCAAGAAAGTCATTATGAACTTGAACAACTCTAGCCTGACCAACCATATTTTTATTGCCGTTGAACCGAACGATATCGTGATTTAAACACCTAATAGATTTATCAGCATCCGCCAAAGAGGAGCTACTAATTTTTTTTAGTCTATGAAGTTGATTCATTTTTTGAACTTATCCTTTAAATTGAATAAATTATTCTTTGCTTCGTTAGTCAAAAAACTTATATCGCTGGACATGCAAAAAAAAGTAAAGCCAGAGTTTTTTAATTTTGCCATACGGTTTTCGTTTGATTCAAATATTCCCAGAGGTCTGCATTTCGCTTTGCATGCCTTAGCAATTTTATCAAATGATACTTTAATTTTATCACTATCCAATTTATTAGCGACACCCAAACTAATGGAGAGATCATAAGGCCCTATAAACAAAGCATCGATTCCTTTTACATCTAATATAGAGTCAATATTTTCAACGCCTTCAAAGTCTTCTATTTGCGCAACAAGTAATGAGCTTTTATCAATATTTTCTAAATAGCTATCTAATCTATCCCCGAAATTATTACTACGAGTCAAACCTATCCCTCTTATTCCTAAAGGCGGCATTTTAAATGATCGGACCGCTCGCTCTGCATCTTCTTTGCTACTTACCTTAGGGATGATTACTCCTGATGCACCCGCGTCCATTGCTTTTTTTATAAAAATATCCTCATTTTTTGAAACTCTTACTAAACAAGGTTTATCGCTTAGTGCCAGCAAGATGGAACCTAGTCGATGTTCAGGGATTTCAGTATGCTCCATATCAACAAAAAACCAATCAAAAGACAAGTTAGAGAGCGCTTCTGCTGACGACAAGCTATCCAAACTAATCCGCGTTCCAACTAATAATTCTAATTTTATAAGTCGTGATTTAAATTCTTCACTTTTTTTTAGATCTAGTCTCATTGCTACGCTCTTGACTTAAAGTGATCAAAACCTTGCAATGCATAATGATTGAATACTCCACCTGATTCACTCAAAACGCTGACTCCATGCCCTTTTTCAACCGTTCCAATAACTGTAATAGGAATATTTGCTTCTCTGCCGATTTTATCAATTTTATCCAAATGTTCGCTATTAAACGTAAAAGCTATTTCGTAATCATCACCTCCAGCTAAAGCATTTTCGGTTGCCGTATCTTTCGTCACTAAAGCTGAAATTTTTGGATCAATTGGAACACTCTCTTTAATTAGGTTTATTTTCTTTTTGCTTTGGCTAGCTATCTCTCCAATATCAGTAACAAGTCCATCTGATATATCGATGGCTGAATTCATATATTTATTCAATTTCTTTGCCAACTGAATTCTCGGTGAAGGCCTATGATATCTACCCAACACATATTTTATATCAGGACTAGGTTCGCCGCTACGCCCGAGGAATTGAAGTGCGGTTTTAGCGCCTCCCAAGAAACCAGTAACCGCAACTAAGTCATTTTCTTTGGCTCCACTCCTATAAATAGGTTTAGATCCACAAATTCCTATTACTTGTACCCCAATTGACAGAGCGCCTTTTACCGTATCACCTCCAACTAGATAACAATCACATTGAGCAATACAAGCTTTAACTCCTTCAATAAACTTCTCCATCCAATTTTTTTCAATGGATTGTATTGATAAAGACAAGGTAACGTATCTAGGGGTAGCACACATTGCAGCCATATCACTTATGGCAGTCGCTATAGATCGATATCCTAGATCATCCGGATCGATTCCGGAATAAAAATGTACTCCTTCTGTCATCGTGTCGACACTTACTGCTAGAAGCTCTCCACCAACCGATACTACTGCAGCATCATCGCCAATCCCTTTATATACGTCCTTTGGAAGACTCAAGCCGTGAAAAGGGATAAAAAATTCATTGATTAATTCTTTTTCTTTCATAATCTACGCATTTTTAGGATTATAAATTTGATTTTATTGAATCTAAAACTCCATTTATAAACTTATAGCCATCTTCGGATCCAAAGTGTTTACTTAACTCCACACACTCATTAATCGTAATATGAGGGTCAAGAATACCAGATTGAAGTTCCAAAACGCCAATTAATATAACACCTTTCTCGACAGGCTGTATTCGCCCCCAAGATAAATTACTTGCCTTCTCTATCATTTTCTTTAACTCCTCGAATTTGGAATCAATGTTTGTTAATAAATAAGCAAAATATTCCGCATCAATATTTGTATACAATTTAGAACTTTTAAATTCTTCTATAATTTTATCAATCGGTTGTTCGTTTAGCTGCCATTGATACAAGGCTTGTACTGCCAATCGGCGAGAAAGCACTTTCTTGAAAATAATGGAAGTCACGTCAAAAGGTTCTGATTTTTTGAACCATTTCGATAGCAGTATAAGCAGCCTCGCCGCCTTTATCTCCTTTATTTGGATCTGCTCTGTAAATTGCTTGCTCCATATTCTCCACAGTCAGAACGCCAAAGATTATAGGTAGGCCATAGCTTGTTGAAAGCGAACATAAGGAAATAGAACAACTATTTGCAACAATCTCAAAGTGTGCAGTTTCGCCCCTTATAATCGCACCCAATGCAATAATTACATCGGGCTGCCTTCTAAGAATCAAATTTTTGGCTAAAACCGGAATCTCGTACGCACCGGGCACATCATGATCGCTAACTTTTATAAACTTGTCATCAATTTTATTTAGGTTACTGATACAACTATTTTTTAACATTGCCACAACTTCATTATTATATCTAGACGAAATTATCTCGACTTTTATCTCCTGTTGTATATCAGCAATACTATGAGTTATTTTACTTGATTCCATTCGTTTTTTTTCCTAACTGTATATGTTCAATAACTTCTAAACCAAATCCAGATATAGCATGATATTTATGTTTTTGGCCAATAACCTTCATTTTTCTTACACCCAAGTCTCTTAATATTTGACTACCTGTACCGATTTTTCTCCAATCCATGGGTAAACTATCATCTGACTTTGATGGGTTAACTATTGAGCTATTATCTTCTAACATGTTAAGCACGTCATCAGACTTGCCATAATTTGCCAACATAACCAATACTCCAGATTCTTCTTTTGAAATAAACTCAATTACTTTATCTATATAGGTTCTTGAACTTTTCTCAACAAGGTATGCGAGATCGCCCAATCTACTTTGGGTTTGAACTCTAACATGGACTGGTACAACTGGGCTAATATTCCCTTTAACTAAGGCAAAATGTGTGCCCTCATTAAGTGAATCTGTAAAAGTTATCAGCTCAAACGGCTCATTCAAAATATCTAATTTAATTGAACCAAGTCGAGATATTGTCCGCTCATTTTTCACTCTAAACTGAATTAAGTCCGCTATCGTTCCAATTTTAAGGTTGAATTTCTTGGCAATTTTTTCTAAGTCTGGTCGTCGTGCCATTGTTCCATCGTCATTCAATATTTCAACGATAACCGACGCTGGTTCTAGATCAGCACACTTAGCAAAGTCACAACCGGCCTCTGTGTGCCCTGCTCTAGTCAAAACTCCTCCTGGTTGTGCCATCAAAGGAAAAATATGACCAGGTTGTCTTAAGTCTGATGGTTTCGCATCTGCTTTAATAGCACTGCTAATAGTTCTTGCTCGATCCGCGGCCGATATTCCTGTAGTTACGCCACTTGAGGCTTCTATAGACACAGTAAAATTAGTAGAGTGCACATCCATTGAGCCTCTCACCATCAAAGGAATATTTAGTCGCTGGCACCTCTCTTCTGTTAAAGTTAAACAAATTAGGCCCCTGCCGTTTTTTGCCATAAAATTCACATGTTGAGCTGTGCAGAATTCAGCTGCAATAATGAAATCACCTTCATTCTCACGATCCTCATCGTCCATGACGATGATCATTTTTGCTTGCTTGATATCGCTAATTAATTCTTCAGTTGAATTAAGTTTCATAAAAATAGTTCCAGACTTACTGAACGCGACCAGATGCTAATTTCTCTAAATACCTTGCAATCAGATCAATTTCCAAATTAACCGAATTAGACTCTTCTAGATACCTAAGAGTAGTAACCTCAAGAGTGTGAGGTATTAATAATAATTCAAAAAAACTTTCATAAGTAGCATTTACAGTTAGACTAACACCGTCTATGCAAACGGAACCTTTTTTTGCAATATATTTCATCAGTTCAAGCGGCGGCTGAATTTGAAACAACACATATTCCGACAAGTCTTTTTTTTTGATTACTTTAGCCTTATCGTCTACATGACCTGTCACTAAATGACCACCAAACCTATCGTCTACCTTCATTGATTTTTCTAAGTTAACAAATCCTCCCTCTATTTTTTCTCCTATTGTTGTCTGATTGAGGGTTTCAATTGAAACATCTACAGAAAATCCGCTTAAATTTTTGCTTATAACAGTCAAACAAGCGCCTGAAACAGATATAGAGTCCCCTACCTTGATATCGTCTGTTCCAAAATTTGGACACGTAATCCTTAGCTTTACTGACTCATTTAGATCTAATTTTTCTGTTATTTGCCCAACACCACTAACGATTCCTGTAAACAAAGTTTTATCCTCTATAGTCTTTTATATGTGAGACGGGCATCTTGCCCAAAAAAAGCTGAATCGATTAATTCGAGTTCAGTCACTTGTTTCAAGTATTGAGGGGAATTAACTTCAATTGCTGAACGGGCATCTTTCCCCATAATTTTTGGCGCGACGTAAAGCACAAGCTCATCCCAAAATGTCGTAGACAATATATTAGATGTAAGGAAACTCCCGGCCTCAACAAGAACCTGATTTACCTGCATCTTATTTATTTTATGGAAAACACTAGAAAGATCAACACGATTGTCTCGTGAGGACAATACCTCTACTTCACATCCCATTTTCTCAAACGTTTCTATCAAAGTGTTATTTTGCGAACATGTAAACAAAGAAGTATTGTTACCATCGGTAATTACTTTTGCATTTTTATCGATACTGAGTCGAGAATCTAACACAACTCTTCTTGGTTGCCTACCTTTCATTTGAATCCCAGGATGCCGTACATTTAAGGATGGGTCATCTTTAAGAACCGTCCCCACACCTGTTAAGATCACACATGATTCAGCCCTTAGAAATTGAACATCCTCTCTAGACTCGTGATTTGTAATCCATTTACTTTCTCCGCTCATCATCGACGAACGGGCGTCAAGACTCATACCAATTTTTATTTTAACTAACGGTCTATTATTTCTTACTTTAAACAAGTAACTTTTATAAAATTTTTCGGCATAGCTAGTTTCAACGTCTAACAATACATCGATTCCTGCTTTTCTTAAACACCTTGCACCCTCACCCTCCACATTAGGATTAGGATCTCCAATCGCAGCTATTACAGCCTTCACTTTAGATGCTATTAGTGCTTTGGTACACGGTCCAGTTTTACCATAATGATTACAAGGCTCCAAGGTGACATAACAATATCCTCCCTCAGCCTTATCACCTGCTTTTTTTAATGCTACGATTTCAGCATGATCAGTTCCATGTCTCGCATGGAACCCCCTAGCAATGATATTTCCATCTTTAACGATAACACAGCCAACTGAGGGATTTGGAGCTGCAGAAAAAATCCCTTTTTGTGCCTCTTTAAAAGCTGCTTCCATATAACCTTTATGGGTTTCGTTATATTTCAAATTAGAAAAGCCTCATCTTTTAAGTAATTCAAGCTGCGAACCATCCAATTCATTTAAGTCATCCTCTAACATCTTCACCTCGTCTAAAAAAGATTTAACATCTTCAAAACTTCGATATACTGAAGCAAAGCGAACATAAGCAACACGATCTAAGACTCTCAAAGAAGCCATTACGAGTCGTCCGATGTCTCTAGATTTAATTTCCTTTTCTCCTCCTTGCCTAAGTGAAGTTTTTATCTTCTCAATCTGATCCTCTATTTTATTCGTGTCAATTGACCTTTTTTCTAAGGCTTTTAAAAAACTAGAGCGCAATTTATCCTCTTGAAAAGATTCTCTTCTGCCATCATTTTTTACTACTCTTGGGAGAATCAAATGGGCACTTTCATAGGTTGTAAAACGCGTGCTGCATTCCAAACACTCCCTGCGACGTCGAATCTGATCTCCGCTTGATTGTAATCGGGAATCAACCACCCTGGTGTCTTCAAAAAAGCAAAAAGGACAACGCATTAATACATACCGTCAACCAGATATTGCAACCTGAACGTTTGGAGTATTATTCGAGTAGACGGGAAAATCATCGCACAAGCGTATCACCTTCTGTTTAACGTCACTTATTTTACTTGCACTACATCCACTTTCCAAAATATCACATATCCAATTGCTCACCTTGACCGCCTCTGCTTCTTTAAATCCTCGCGTCGTGATTGCTGGTGTACCAATCCTTATCCCACTAGTGACGAAAGGAGACTGTTTATCATTAGGAACAGAATTTTTATTCACTGTTATGTTTGCTTTGCCCAATGCTTCTTCAGCTAATTTACCTGTAACATGTTTCCCGGATAAGTCTAGTAACATTAAATGATTATCCGTACCACCAGAGACGACATCGTATGATCTATCAAGAAAGACACTAGCCATTGACTTCGCATTTAATAAGACTTGCTTCTGATAATCGGCAAATTTCTCATCAAGTGCCTCTTGAAAGGCTATGGCTTTTGCGCCAACAACATGCATGAGAGGACCTCCCTGTGAACCCGGAAAAACAGCAGAATTTAATTTTTTATACAATTCTTCATTGTTTGACATAATTATCCCCGACCTAGGTCCTCTTAACGTTTTATGCGTTGTAGTCGTGACAACATCGGCAAAATCAACTGGAGACGGATAAAAGCCTGCTGCTACTAGTCCAGCGACATGAGCAATGTCAGCAAGCAAAAACGCCCCCACTCGACTCGATATGTCTTTTAATTTTTCCCATTCAATAAATCTTGAATATGCCGAAAAACCGCCGATTATAATTTTTGGGTTATGCTTGACTGCTAAAGAATTTAGTTTGTCATAATCTATTAAACCTGTTTTATGATCAACCCCATAGGTTATTGATTGATATATTTTTCCAGAAAAATTCACAGGCGATCCATGAGTTAAATGCCCTCCGTCGGACAACCCCATACCTAACATAGTTTCACCTGGCTTTAACAAAGCCAGAAACACTGCCGCATTTGCCTGAGAGCCAGAATGAGGCTGAACGTTTACATAGTCAACTTTAAAAAGTCTTTTAGCTCTTTCTATGGCTAGCCTTTCAATTTCATCAACATGCTCGCAGCCTCCATAATACCTTTTGCCAGGATATCCTTCGGCATATTTGTTAGTTAAGAGCGTACCACAAGCTTCCATAACAGCTGAACTTGCATAGTTTTCCGATGCTATTAGCTCAATATGTTCCTCTTGTCTGGCAACCTCTGCCGAAAGTAACTTATAAAATTCAGGATCTTGGTGCTCGATTGATGAATCAAAGTTTTTTTTCATGATTTAGCCTGTTTTAAAATATAGATTATGTTTTATGATATGTTAGGAACATTATTTATCCCTGTTTAAAAAATTATCGGCTTATATTGTAAACTAATTTATCGCAGGTCGCACATGATAGGTTTTATTACCCATAGCTTGACAAAACTCTGTATAATAGACTTATATTTTACTGCTGTTGAGGCCATAAGAATCTAAGTCATTAAACTCAATATTAATGAAACATGAAAACACGAGACCTAATTGAAAAAGCAGAGAGGATTCTAGAAAAAATTGATAATATTTTAAATATTTATCATCATGACGAAAAACTGGTAGAAAGTTCAATTGCCTGGGTATGGAATAATTCGGGAAATCGCGGCTTTTTAGAAGCAATAGACTACTCAAAAAAAGATAAATTAGAAGAGCTCTACCACATAGATAGGCAGAAAAATCTACTGAAACGGAACACCTTACAGTTTCTCTCGGGCTATCCAGCGAATAATGCCCTGCTCTGGGGACCTCGTGGTACTGGCAAATCATCTTTAATCAGAGCGTTATTGAACGAATATTCAGAAAAGGGACTTAAAATGATAGAAGTCCAGCCAAAAGATATGGCGGATATTCCTTATATAATGAAGAAACTTACCAATATTGAGGGAAAGTTTATAATATTTTGCGATGACCTAACTTTTGAAAGTGGTGATACCAATTATAAAATTCTTAAAACTATTTTAGACGGTTCCCTTAGAACAACAAAACGGTTTATTGTTTACGCTACTTCCAATAGAAGACACCTTGTTCCAGAGAATATTGAAGAAAACCAAAAAGCACAAATTATTAACCAGGAAGTTCACTTCAGTGAGACAACCGAAGAAAAAATATCGCTTTCGGAACGCTTTGGAATTTGGCTGTCCTTCCATCCTTTCTCACAAAATGACTACATAACAATCGTACTTCACCATCTAGAAAATTTGTCACAAGAGACGTTAACCTCAAATCAATTGGATGAAATAAAAACCTGTGCACTGCAGTGGGCTTTAGAGCGAGGCTCAAGAAGCGGACGTGTTGCACATCAATTTGTTCTCGATTGGTTAGGAAAAAAAAGTTTAAAAAATGATTGATTCAGGGCAGATGATCCCAGAAGAACTTATGGCTGTATCCAAATGTTTAATAAAACAAAATGAACTTGAAAAACTCATAAAAATTATGGCGAAGGAAATTGAGGTAAAGTTAGGAAATTCAAACTTGATAATTGTGACAATCATGAATGGGGGTCTTATTCCCACTGGAATATTTTTGAAGTATTTCCAACCAGCCTGTCAATTAGATTACATTCATCTTACACGATATGGAAATCAGACAACAGGCGGAAGAATTAAGTGGCATAGAAGACCTCAAAACATAATTTACAATAGAAACATTCTGTTGATTGATGATATTTTAGATCAAGGAGTTACACTCGAGACCGCAGTAAACGAGTGCTATAATCAAGGGGCTAAATCAGTCCACACTGCTGTAATGGTGAAAAAAGATATCACTCATCGCCAAGGGTTTCAAAAATCTGATTTTTTTGCACTTGAGCTTCCAGATGAGTATCTTTTTGGCTCGGGTCTAGACTACAAAGGGTATTTTCGAAATCTAGATGGCATTTACTCTTTAACAAGGAATCAAGGACTAACTGAACCATGATTGGCTTCATTGGAGGAAGTGGTTTTGAAAATTTCTTGGACGGAAAATCTGTGGGAAAGTTCGATATTACAACAGAATGGGGAAAACCCTCGCAGGCAATTAAAAAATTTTCCCTAGACAATCAAGAATTTCTATTCCTGCAACGACACGGCGATGGCAAAATTCCCCCTCATAAAATAAATTATCAAGCCAATATTAAAGCATTTCATGACCTTGGCGTAAAAAAAATATTAGCTAGCGCAGCTGTAGGCGGAATAACAATCGAAACCGGTACCGTCGTTATCCCCGACCAAATAATAGACTATACATATAACAGGCCACAAACATTTTTTGAGAACGTTAAGATTGTGAAACATATAGAATTTTCACAACCGTATAATCATGGTCTAAGATTCAAGCTACTTAAAGCATGCGAAGATTTAAAATTGAATGTAAAAAATAAAGGAGTCCATGGAATAACTCAAGGGCCACGCCTCGAGACAAGTGCTGAAATTAGAAGATTAAAAAACGATGGATGCGATATAGTTGGAATGACGGGAATGCCAGAAACATGTCTAGCCGCAGAATTAGATATTGAGTATGCTTGCATCGCGCATGTTGTCAATCCTGCGGCTGGAATTACGGGGGAATCAATCTCAATAAAGTGTATGGAAAATGAAATCAAACAGAGCGCCCACAATTCTTTCAAAATATTAGCTCAATTTCTTTTAAATGAACAGCTAATCAATCGGTGATATTAAAGCCACTATACCGAATAAAGGATGGTCAAAATAATTTAATTCATTCAATTTAATTCGTCGTTTTTCCTTTAATTGTACAACCCCAAACTCCTCATGATCATAAATAAAATCCAATTCCAAAAACATCAACCGATCGATTTCTAATTTAACCGCTCCTTGTAGCTTCCTCATATTTAAGAGATTTACATTTTTTTTAAAATAATTTTTATTTAACTCTATCTTACCAAAGTATCTAGGCTTGCTTGCAATGTAGACTTCTTGAGAATTATTTCTGGGATGATTCCATGCTATCGAAACAATTTGTGTAAATCTATCTAATTCCTGAAACTGTTCACCTAAATCTAAGCGTTTGGTTACATCTGGCAGTGTTTTAAAAAGCGGATATTTAGAGCCTGTTTGCTCCTCGTTTATACTGATGTTATTTTCTACCTCGTCTAGCACTTTAGTTTTTCTAAAATCAGGTAAAGATGTAGGTTCCGCATAACTTTCTGTATGAATCAAAGAGGGCATATTGTTTCTAAAGATTTCTAATTCGACTTGATAAACCCTAGCATAACTAGCCAACGAGCAAATTGATAAAATTATAAAAACAAGTAAAAACTTAGGTTTTGCCATTACTTTCCCAAAGTTTATCATATAAAAAATTAAGCTGGCCAAATATCGTTTCTGGATTATCAAAATCTTTATTTATACGCAACGTTTGAGAGTTTTTTAAACTATAGAAAGTATTATTTGTTATCAAATCCATCATATTATTTAATGATACATGATTATCTTTATCAAACTCCAACCAACCACTCCTGTTATTGATTTCAACTTTTTTAACACCTAACTCAGTTAATCGATTTTTTATTTTAGTCAAATCGATTAAATTTTGCACTGGTTGGGGATAATTTCCGAATCTATCTAGTATCTCTTCTTCAATTAAATCTATTTCGTTGTCATTTTTTGTGGCGGCTAACCTTTTATAAAGGGACAAACGCTCATGGACATCGGGCAAGTAGTTTTCAGGTAAGAGAGCTGTCACTTTTAAATTAATTTCAATTTCTTTTTTTTCAAAACTATCATTTAAGTGACCCCCAGACCTTAAAGTCTTTAATGTTTTCAACAACAGATCGTTAAACATTGAAAATCCCATTTGATGAATTTCGCCACTTTGATCTTCGCCAAGCACTTCGCCTGCACCTCGAATCTCTAGATCATTGCTAGCTAACAAAAATCCCATTCCCAACTCGTTTAAAGACTCTATTGCCTCAACTCGTTTTAGAGACTCTGCCGATAATAGCTCGCGATTAGGAATAAACATATAAGCATGTGCTGAGCGATTGGAACGTCCCACTCGACCTCTTAGTTGGTAAAGCTGGGCAAGGCCCAGCTTGTCTGCCCTATTTATAATAATTGTATTAGTCCGAGGGTTATCAATTCCAGATTCAACAATCGTAGTCGCAAGAAGAACGTCTACGTCACCGCGGAAGAATTCCGTCATTACATTGCTGAGACTAATTTTATCAAGTTGACCATGGACGATTTTAATAGATACGTCAGGCAAGATTCTTTTTATTTTATCCTCTATTTGATGTATTGTTTTTACTTCATTATGAATAAAGTATACTTGGCCACCACGAGTAATCTCCCTAGTTATAGCCTCCTTAATTATCTCATCAGACCATTCTAGTACGCTGGTATTAATGGGATTCCTATTTTCAGGCGGAGTCGCCATTATAGATAGTTCCTTCATTCCTGACAGAGACATATGGAGCGTACGGGGAATAGGAGTTGCGGTCATTGATAAAATATTAACATCACCACGTAATTTTTTTATCTTTTCTTTTTGCATTACACCAAATCTATGCTCTTCATCAACAATTAGAAGACCTAAATTTTTAAACCTAACTGAGTCAGAAAGTAATTTATGTGTCCCAATCACAATGTCTGCCATTCCACTTTGGATATCAGAAATTGTATCGGAAATTTTTTTCTTCTCAATGGAGCGAGAAAGTGCTGCTATTTGAATGGCAGTGCCAGAGAAGCGGTCAACTAATGTTTCAAAATGCTGTTGGACAAGAATCGTAGTGGGGGCTAGGAATGCCACCTGATCTCCAGAGTTTGCCACTGCAAATGCCGCTCGCATAGCCACTTCGGTTTTTCCAAAACCAACATCTCCACAAAGAAGTCTATCCATGGGCTGTGTAGAGTTTAAATCTTTAAGAACTTGATCAATCGCTTGCTTTTGATCTGGTGTCTCATCAAAATAAAAACGTTGGCAGAATGTCGTATACGCATCGTCCCTAGCAAAATACCTTTTACATTTGTTTTCTGACCTTCTCGCAAGAATTTCCAATATCTCCGTAGCAGTATCAGTTGCTTTTTGTTTTGCTCTTTTTTTAACTTTATCCCATTGACCAGAACCTAATTTATGAAGTGGCGCACTATCCGGGCTGGCTCCGGTATACCTTTCAACAAGGCTCATATTTCTCACAGGAATATAAAGTTTATCCTCATCCGCGTATCCAATTTCTAAGTACTCATTGTCAACTCCGTCAGTGGCCAAAATTGTTAGTCCTTTGAACCGACCAACACCATATTGTCGATGAACAACCGGTGAGTCTATATCCCAAGACGTTAATTTATTGACAACTTCCTCAAACGTTTTTGTTAAAGGGGACTTAGACTTTTTTCTAGTTTTCAGACTTTCACTTTTAGTCCTTCCTTTAAAAACATGAACAACAAAACTTCCATCTTTTGCATAAAACCCGCTGCTGAGAGAACCAAACATGAAGCATATCTGCTCAGTTGCATCAACGAAATCAGCCCAGTTAGATACCTGAATACATCTTTGACCTAGTCTTTTAAAACTAGCTAATCCTATGTCTGGTTTATCCTCTGGTATAACAATAAGTATTTTTTTAAATTTTTTTACTGACGAGTTGATTGCAAATAATAAAGTTTTATCAAAATCAATACTTATTGGTAGTGTCAAATTTTTTTTATAAAGGTTAGCTGTTAGATTATTTGAAGCATGATGTTTAGAGGAAAACAAAAATTCACAGTTATTTTGTTTGCTAAGTCTTTTTATTTCATCCACGCCAGCATAAAGACAGTTAGGGTCTAAAATAGGCCTTTCCCCTAACTGGCTCAAAAGATGATAACGTTCTTTAACCATCAAGAAAAAGGAATTTTCAATATCATCTAAATTATTATCAAATATATAAACAGTATTATTGGGCAGATAATCACATATTAAATCAGTTCGTTCAAAGAAAAGCGGCATATAACATTCCAGTCCAGACGGTCGAACTAAGTTCTGCACTTGTTCTAGAACACCACCATCATTCGCATTTTCTTGGAACGAAAGTCTAAAATTTTTTTGAAACCTTCTTAACGAGTCTTGATTAAATCTTATTTCGTTGATTGGATCGATTAAAATACTATCCAGCGTCCCAGTTGATCTCTGATTGGAAGGATCAAACGTCCGTATGCTCTCAACAGTATCTCCAAAATAATCCAGTCTAACGGGTTCAGTTGAACTAAACGGAAAAACATCTACAATACTTCCTCTTATTACAAAGTCACCTATTTCCTTAACTTGTCTTTTTCTATAATATCCAAGATTACTCAAATCTATTGAAAGCTCATTCAGTGAAACAGTTTGGCCTCGAAATATTTCGAAAGAATGTCCCACAACTTCTTCTTTAGGCGGTAATCTGCTAAAAAAAGTATCTTCATCTAAAACAATTATTTGTTTTTTTTGTACGGAGATTTTATTAAAGACATGAATTCTATGCGCAATTATTTGGAGAGATGGGCTTTGCCTATCATACGGAAGTATGCCAAGCGAGGGAATCTCCAAAATTTCTATATCGTTACCAAAAAACTTTAAATTTCTAACAAATCTTTCAATATTTTTTTTTGGAACAACAACCGCCAAGGAGTCATCCCAATGGCACAATGATGAAGCAATCACGCATTCCCAAGCACCAGGAATTTTATGGCAATTAGTATCAAGTTTAAATGTTTCAAAAGAAAGAGCTTTTATCAATTTTTTCTGTTTAATGGGTATACTTAGTTTTTAGTTATAAATTAAGGTTTATTTGTTTTAGCTTTTTAAGGGGATCATCATCATTCGTTATTGATCTACCGATTACAATATAGTCAGAGCCCAACAAGATTGCTTTTTCGGGCGTTACCACCCTGCTTTGATCATGCGTAGCGTCGCCCATAAACCTTATTCCAGGGGTAACATAGATAAATTTACTACCTACGGATTCTCTGATGTTTTTAATCTCTAAAGCAGAGCAAACCACACCGTCAAGACCCGAATCATAAGAGAGCTTCGCTAGTAAACCTGCTTGTTTGTCAATAGTGCTATATAAACCGATTCTTTTCATTTCTTGGTCATCAAAACTTGTTAGAACAGTTACAGAAATTAGCAATGGGGGATTTTTTAACTTCGCAAATGAATCAGCGACAGTTTCCATCATCTTTCTGCCACCGCAAGCATGAATATTAATCATCCAACAACCCATGTCCGCAGCAGCCTTACATGCTTTTACAACAGTATTCGGTATATCATGAAATTTTAGGTCCAGAAACACATCGAAGCCTCTATTAATCAGGCTGGTTACAATTCCGGGGCCTTCTCGAACAAACAGTTGTTTACCAATCTTCAACCTACACAACTTAGGCTCCAGTTTCTCAACAAAATCTAAAGTCTCTGACTCCGAGTCAAAATCAAGAGCCAATATTATTTTTTGTGTTTTGGAGGTTTTTATTATCATGTGATTCTGCAAATACTTTTCTAAAATCTTCTATCTTCTCTATCTCTTGGGCTTGATTCTTTTTATTTCTGCAAAATAAACTATTAAACGAACTCAGCAGTCTATTAAGGTTTGCGAGAAAATAACCCATAATTAGACTTATTAAAATAATAGAGGTTACATTAGTTTCAATTTGACCTAAAAAGAAATCTACCTTGAGAGTTTCGGAATTCGATAAGTGAAAGTACAAAATAAATACTAACAAAAAAGCGAAAATGGCGAAGCCAATTATTTTTAACAAGGCTTGAAGCATATCAATTACTCAATTCCAAGTGCGCAAAAATAGATTCTCCCAAAATATTTGGCAGACTGGACAAGTTAGTTGTTGACAATATCCATCTTGTTTATATGATTATTTACCCTCTCTCTCAATTCCTTACCTGGTTTAAAATGAGGAACATGTTTTTCAGAAAGGGTAACTGGTTCGCCTGATTTAGGGTTTCGGCCAATTCTGGGAGGGCGATAATGTAAGCAAAAACTACCGAATCCCCTAATTTCTATTCGCTCACCATCGGCAAGTGATTGGCCCATAAGGTCTAAAATAGTTTTCACAGCTAGTTCAACATCTTCATGTTTAAGATGAGATTGCTCTTTTAGTAAGATTTCTATAAGTTCTGATTTAGTCATGAGCCATAACTAATTTTGGTTTCATTCTTTTAATCACTATCTTCTTTTGTATCTAATTGTTCCTTCATTAAATCACCAAGAGTTGCTCGGTTAGATTGTGTTTCTGAACCATATTCCTCCAAAGCTGCAGCTTGCTCTTCTGATTCTTTTGCTTTAACAGACAGTAACACTACTCTCTTTTTTCTATCAAACCCAATTACAAGAGCTTCTAATGTATCGTCCACCTTTACTAGATTTTTGGCATCCTCTCCATTCGTATCATTAGACAATTCAGTGTGTTTAATCACACCCTCAACACCATCAACGACTTCAACTAAAACTTGTTTAGCATCTACTGCGGTTACTTTGACGGAAACTAAAGAGCCACGATTATTATTTTCTTGGAAAATCGTAAAAGGATCTTGGTCAAGCTGCTTAATGCCAAGAGAAATTCTTTCTCTAGCAGCATCCACCGCTAAGACAACGGCTTCAATCGAATCGCCTTTTTTATAGTTTCTTACTGCATCTTCACCTGTATCATCCCAAGATAAATCCGAGAGATGAATGAGACCATCAATACCGCCATCTAATCCCACGAAAATTCCAAAATCAGTGATCGATTTAATGATACCTGAGGCCTTATCATTTTTTTGATGATTAGCGGAGAAATCTTCCCAAGGATTAGCTTTACATTGCTTCATCCCAAGTGATATTCGCCGTCTCTCTTGATCAATTTCTAGTACCTTCACATCAACCTCATCACCCAAATGAACAACCTTAGAAGGATGAACATTCTTATTCGTCCAATCCATTTCTGAGACGTGGACTAAACCTTCAACTCCTTCTTCGATTTCAACAAAACAACCATAATCTGTAATATTTGAGACCTTGCCGTGCAAAGTAGAACCTTCTGGGAATCTAAGTGATACATCAACCCAAGGGTCCTCCCCCATTTGCTTTAATCCCAGAGAGACCCGATTAGTATCTGCGTCAAATTTTAAAACCTTTACTTTGATTTCATCGCCAACTGAGACCAATTCTGATGGATGTTTTACCCTTTTCCATGCCATATCAGTAATATGGAGCAGTCCATCAACTCCGCCTAAATCCACAAAAGCACCGTAATCGGTCAGGTTTTTGACTAGGCCTGTCATAACAGCACCTTCCGCCATTTGGTTCAACACTGATTCTCTTTCTACTGAGTTATCGCTCTCCACGACAGCTCGTCGGGATACCACAGCATTATTGCGTTTTTTATCAACTTTTATGACCTTGAAGTCTAGAGGTTTTCCTTCTAGATAACCCATATCTTTAACTGGGCGAACATCTACTAAAGATCCGGGCAAGAAAGCCCTTACACTACTAACGTTAACGGTAAAACCACCTTTCACTTTGTCAGTGATAATCCCAGTAACCGTTTCCTGAGTTTCACACGCTTTTTCTAGCTCAATCCAAGCTTTAGCTCTTTTTGCTTTTTCTCGTGACAGTCTTGTTTCACCATAGCCATCTTCAACTGCGTCAAGAGCCACCTCAACTTCATCCCCTATATTTACATCTAAATCCCCTTTTTCGTCTTTAAATTGTTCAATAGGGATTATTCCTTCCGATTTCAGGCCCGCGTTAACGACTACAAAGTCTGAACGAACGTCAACTACTAATCCGTTCATTATCGTTCCCGGTCTCATTTTGCTGACTATGTCACTATTTTCAAATAATTCTGCAAAGCTTTCTGTCATTAAAATTCCATTTTTAATTATCTATTTTTTCAAAACGTTTTCTTGCAAGGTTCTTTACAAGTCCAATTACCTCTCCCACTGATAAACATGTTGAGTCAATCAGTACTGAATCGAAGTGCGGTACAAGAGGGGATTCTAGTCGATTCCTGTCTCGCTCATCCCTAGCTAGAATCTCATCAATAAGATGCGAAATTTTAACAGTGATCCCCATTTCTTTCAACTGATTACAACGCCTGTTTGCCCTTTCTTCAACTCCTGCCGTGATAAATACCTTCAACTGGGCATTCGGGAAGATTACTGTACCCATATCCCTTCCCTCCGCAATTAGCCCAGGAGGTTTTATAAAACTTCGTTGTTTTTCAACTAATTCACTCCTTAACTTTTTATTAATTGCGATCTTAGACGCCAAACTTCCATAATATTCGTCAGAAATTTTGTCGGTTATGTCTTCTTCTTCACAGATAACTTTTGTGCCATTAGAAGATATTCTAAATTCAAAATTTGCCTCTCTTACGATCTCAAGAACCTTCGATTCTTCACTTATTGGTACACTATTTTTTTTGGCCAAGAAAGCCGTGGATCTATAAATATATCCGGAATTTAGAAGGTTCCATCCAAACAGAGATGACAGATTTGAGGCAATTGTACCTTTTCCAGCACCACTTGGTCCGTCAATAGTAATAACTGGAATATCGAAATTATTTGAATTAAGCATGTTTAATATATCTTCATCTAACGGTTAAACCGAGGGAATTCACCAATTTTAAAAAACTGGGAAAAGAAGTCGAAATCTGCTTTGTATTCATAATCTTGATCGACTTGCTTGCTCTCAGACTTGCAATTATAAAGGACATCGCACAACGATGATCCCCTTTCGCATCTACCGAACCTCCAGTAAAGGCACCACCTTCTATCTCCATCCCGTCATCGTGCTGTTTAAGTTTTATCCCTAATTCACGAAGACCATTTGCCATAACTTCCAGACGATCGCTTTCTTTATATCTTAGTTCCTGCGCACCTCTTAGTATTGTTACACCAGTAGCACAAGCTGCCGCGATAAAAAAGATAGGGAATTCATCAATTGCTGAAGGAATTAGACTAGGATCGACAGTAATGCCGGTCAAACCACCTTGGTAAACCCTAATGTCGCCGACTGGTTCAAAATCATCAGAGGTAATATTAATTTCAATTCTTGCCCCCATTTCTCTTAATAATCTTAGTAACCCGGTTCTAGTCGGGTTGAGCCCAACATTCTTCACCAAAAGATCACCCTGATTAGCAATTATCGCGCCTACCATTAAGAACGCCGCCGACGAAAAATCTCCTGGAACGGAAAAATCTACAGCTTTTAAACCGGTATTTCCTGTTAAACAAACGATTCCCTCTTCTGTTTGAATGTCTCCACCAAACAGGGATAACATCCTTTCGGTATGGTCCCGCGTTTGAATTTTTTCTCGAACAACAGTCTTGCCTGTACAATTAAGACCAGCCAGTAATACAGCCGATTTTACTTGAGCACTTGCCATTGGAGGTTTAAAGTCAATCGGCTTTAGAGTATAAGTGCCGGATATCACAACAGGTGGATATTCATTATTTGTCAACTCAATTCGAGCCCCCATTTTTTTGAGAGGATCAGTCACCCGTCTCATAGGTCGCTTCTGGAGCGACTCGTCTCCAGTAAGTCGAGCGGCTATTCCCATACCCGCAAGTAATCCAATTATTAACCTTATGGAGGTGCCTGAGTTTCCTAGGTCTAAACTATACTCATTCTGAGCCACAGACATATCACAACCATTAATCATCAAAGTGTTTTCCGAAGATATTTTTATATCAATCCCAAGATTCTTAAATACCCTGATTGTAGCAAGGACATCATCTCCCATTAAACAATTATCAATCTTCGATTTACCACGAGCTAAGCTACCCAAAATTACCGCTCTATGTGAAATTGATTTATCCCCTGGTATGACTACCTCACCAATAATATTACCGTTATTTGTAGCAATTAGTTCATTGTTCAAGTGATATACCTAATTTTTTAGTTTAAATTTGGCTTTTTGCGCAATCTCAAGATAAGAGGCTAGGGCTATTGTGTCCTCATTTTCTAGCATTGTTTGAAATGAACTTAAGTTATCAATAAAGACTTGGCAAATATCTATGATGTTTTTTTTATTGTTTAAGAAAATGTTGCCCCATAAGGCCGGTGAACTTTCGGCTACTCGTGTCAAATCCCTAAAACTACCGCCAATAAAGTATTCCAAGTCCTCGACCTCTAGGGTTTGAACAGTATGCATTGCCATATATGCTAAAACGTGAGGGATATGGGATGTAGCTGCTAGGAACTTATCGTGCAATGACGCATCAATAATTAAAGCTTTAGCGCCCATGTCCTCCCAAATTTTTTTTACTGCTTCTATCGCTTGTTTACTTGTTTCATCTAAAGGCGTAAGTAAAACAGGTGAATCCGAAAATAAATTATCTTCGGAGTTTTCAGGCCCTGATAACTCCAAGCCAGAAATCGGATGGCCAGGAACAAAGCTGGAAAGTTTGTTTCCTAACAATTGCTTTGCAATTTCAATCACTGGCTCCTTCACACTGCACACGTCGGTTATTATCAATGGTTTTTTTATTTTACTCAGTTGGGCAAAAATGTTCTTTAATTCTGATATTGGAACAGCAATAATAACCACATCGTGGTCCATATTTTCTTCAGTTATTTCATGTATAAGATAGTTTATTAATTTATTCTCGAGGGCGAAATTAGCATTTTGCCGATTTGTATCAAATCCAGCTATAACCACTTCCTTTGAAAAATTTTTCAAAGATTTAGCAATCGATCCTCCAATTAAACCAAGCCCCAGAATTCCAACTTTCAGCATACCATTTCTCCTGCCCTGCCTAAAAAGCCTGAGGGTAGCTTCCAAGTATTTTAAGCATAGACACTTTTTTACTAACTTCTTTGAGTGCTATACTTAATGGTTCATCATCACAATGTCCAACAAGATCTACATAAAAAATATATTCCCAAAGATCCTGTCCCGAAGGCCTCGATTCTATTTTCGATAAACTAATGCCAGCGTTGTAAAAGCAGGTTAAAACATCATAAAGCGCTCCAAATTGATTTTTTACTCCAAATGCAATTGAGGTGCGGTCTTGTCCAGAGGTTTCACCAATTTTTTTCCCTAATATGATAAACCTAGTCGTATTATTACTAGAATCAGCAATGTTGGGCTCCAAGCTTGGAATCTTATAAATTTCAGAAGCCTGCAGACTTGCTATAGACGCTGAATTTTTCTCAAGAAGGCTCTTTTGAACAGCCGCTGAATTACTACTAACACTTATTAAATTCGCATCTGGAAGGTTGCTTTTGAGCCATACTCGACACTGTGATAAAGATTGTTGATGCGCAAAAACCGTCTCAATATCTTTTAGGTTTGCTTCGGTTGAAAGCAGATTATGTTTTATAACCAAATAAACCTCTCCTATAATGTAAACAGTATTACTTATTAGACTGTCAAGTGATTCAGTTACGGAACCCCCATATGAGTTCTCAATTGGCACAATCCCGTAATCTGAATTACATATTTCAATCTCTTTAAAAACTGAGGAAATATCATTACAAGAATCCTTCTCAATAAATTTACCGAAATGTTTAACCATAGCGGCTTCAGTGTAAGATCCCTCAGGCCCCAAATAGGCAATACGAAGTTTAGCTTCGAGTGACCTACATGATGAAATTATATCTTTGAATATTACTTCTACCGACGGCTCACTAAGTGGACCTTTATTATTTTTCAAGAGTTGCCGAATGACTCTTGCTTCTCTGTCAGGCCTGTACACGACGGCAGGTTCTTTTTGATTTTTTTTAAGAAGGCCGATTTGTTTTGCAACGTCTGCGCGCTTGTTCATTAGATTTAGTAAACTTACGTCTACCTCATCGATGATTTTTCGTAATTTTTCGATTTCAGATAGATCTTCCATTTTTTAAGCCCAACAATCGAATTAATTTCAGCCTTCTATTTAACAGCGTCGGATTCCTCTAGTTCAACTATAATCTCTAAACCAACTAGTTTTTCTGATTCACTGTCAAATTTTTGCAGTCTAATACCCTGCGTATTGCGTCCGATAATACTAATCCCCTCAACGGCTTGCCTTACTAACATGCCTTGGTTTGTTATTAACATAACTTCATCGTCCTTCCCAACTGGAGCAGCACCCACGACATTACCGTTTCTATTTGTTGTTTGAATTGCTATTACCCCCTTACCGCCTCTACTCCTGATTGGGAAGTCATTATAGTAAGTTCTTTTTCCATAGCCATTTTCCGTCACTAGTAACACTTGCTGTTCATCGCCGACGGTCAACAACGCTATATTTTTAGCAGAGCCCTCTAATAAAATTCCCCTCACTCCTCGTGCTGATCTACCCATAGACCTAACGTTTCGTTCACTAAATTTTACCGCCTTGCCTTGAGAACTTACTAACATAATTTCATTTTCGCCACTTGTGAGTATCGCTCCAATGAGATAGTCATCGTCTCCGAGACCAACTGCAATAATTCCTGAGGGCCTCGGTCTAGAAAAGTTTGACAGTTCGGTTTTTTTAATCAGTCCTTTTGCAGTGGCCATTACAACAAAGTTATTTTTATTAAATTCTTTAATTGGTAATACTGTTGTTATCTTTTCCCCATCGGTAAGCGGCAATAGATTAACCAAAGGTTTTCCTCGAGCGGTCCTACTTCCCTGAGGAAGCTGGTATACTTTAAGCCAAAAAACTTTACCTAAATTCGAAAAACATAAAAGGGTCTCATGAGAGTTAGCGACAAATAATTTTTCTACAAAATCTTCTTGTTTTGTTGTCGCTGCTGTCTTTCCTCTACCACCTCTACGTTGTGATTTATACGTATCCATTGACTGTGCTTTGGCGTAGCCTTCGTGCGAAAAAGTTACAACAAGGTCTTCTTCAGGTATCAAGTCCTCTGTCAAAAGATCCTCTCGGATAGAGCTAATTCGAGTTCTTCTCTCATCACCAAATTGACTTTTTATATCTATCAACTCCTCTCTTATAACTCGCATTAACTCCGCCGGTTCATCTAGTATTTTTAAAAGCTCGATTATCCTTAAATTAACACTACGGTACTCGTTGGTAATTTTATCTTGCTCCAACCCAGTTAACCTCTGAAGCCTCATTTCTAAAATGTCTTTTGCCTGACTTTCAGAAAGACTGTAAAGCCCGGATTTCGAAATCGGTGATTCTAATTCAGTATGTTGTTGAATAATCTTCTCCCTATCAAACTGATTTATCATCTTGATTACTGAACTTCCTGGAGGCCAGTTGCTCTGAATCAATTTGATTCTGGCCTCTTCTGGATTTTTTGATTTTTTTATTAAATCGACAATCTCGTCGACATTCGCAAGAGCTACGGCCAACCCCTCTAAGGTGACCATGCGGTCAATTGTTTTCTTGAGCTCAAACATGGTCCGACGAGTTACCACCTCACGTCTGTGGCTAATAAAGCAGTCTAGGGCCTGCTTTAGATTTAAGATTTGAGGTTGACCTTCTACCAGAGCGACAATATTTATCCCAAAAACCGTCTGTAATTGAGTCTGGGAATATAAGTTATTGAGAAAGACTTCTGAGTTCTCTCCTCGTTTTAACTCGATTACTATTCTCATCCCATCCTTGTCTGACTCGTCTCTCAGGCCGTCTTGACTAATCCCATCAAGTTTTTTTTCTCGGACCAGTTCAGCGATTTTTTCAATTAATCGAGCTTTGTTAACTTGATAGGGTAATTCAGTAATAACGATCGTCTGATGACCATTAGGTCTTTCCTCCACGCTCGCTTTGCCTCGTACGTAAACCCTCCCCCGACCCGTTTTGTACGCCTCTTTAATTCCCTCGGCACCGTTAATTTCACCAGCAGTTGGAAAATCTGGGCCAGGAAGGAACGAAGCTAATTCTTCAATGGGCAACTCCGGGTCATCAATTAAAATAATACAGGTATCAATGACTTCAGTTAAATTATGGGGAGGAATATTAGTCGCCATACCAACAGCGATGCCACTTGCCCCATTGACTAACAAATTTGGTATCCTGGAAGGAAGTATACAAGGCTCTGATTCTTTACCGTCATAGTTTTGCACAAAATCGACGGTGTCCATTTCGATATCTGAAAGCACTTCTGTTGATATTTTTGAGAGTCGGCATTCCGTATACCGCATCGCAGCTGGCGCATCGCCGTCGATTGAACCAAAATTACCCTGGCCGTCTATAAGAGTATTTCTTAAAGAAAATTTTTGGGCCATTCTCACCAAAGCATCATAGATAGCATTATCGCCATGAGGATGGTACTTACCCATCACGTCGCCTACAATCCTGGCACACTTCACATATGGCCGATTCCACACGACATTATTTTCACTCATTGCATAAAGAACTCTACGATGAACTGGTTTTAAGCCATCTCGCGCATCGGGCAGAGCTCTACCAACGATAACGCTCATAGCGTAATCCATATAAGAATCGCGCATCTCATCTTCAATGTTTATTTTTACTGTCTGAGGAAAATTTTCTTGCATTTCTGGTGTAGTTTGCTGATATTTGATGACGCAATATAAAGGGAAATTTTAACATAAAATGGATGTTATAGCATCAAGAATCAAATATTTGAGCCGAGCATCAAATGTCTTATTTTTTGGTCGTTTGGACGCAATATGGCACCTTTTTCTGTAACCAATACATCAATTAGACTGTTCGGGGTCACGTCGAACACCGGATTAAACGCACTTGCGTTCTTTGGAGCGATCAATTGATTGTTAAAATATTTAATTTCCTCCTCATCTCTATGCTCAATACTAACATCAGATCCTGACTCCATAGCTAGATCAATAGTTGAAGTAGGGGCAACAACCATAAACTTTACAGAATGTTTCTTTGCAATTATCGCTAGATTATAAGTGCCTATTTTATTTATAACATCCCCATTCATCGTAACTCTATCAGCTCCTACGATTACCCAGTCAATGTGCTCACTACTCATTAAGTAACCTGCAGCACTATCAACAACTATAGTCACGCTGAGCTTATCGTAAATCAATTCGCTCGCGGTTAATCTTGAACCTTGAAGCCATGGTCTCGTTTCAGTAACGTATATTTTTTCAATGTTGCCATCCTGTGATGCTTTTCTTAACACACCTAGTGCGGTCCCATACCCGCTCGTTGCAAGGGCGCCAGCATTACAGTGTGTAATGACTGAAGAATTCGGCGAAATCATCTTCGCACCTATTCCACCCATTTTGTAGTTACCTTCTAAATCAGAGTTATGAATGCTTATCGCCTCGTTCAATAACAAATCAATTAAATTATCTGATGCACAGTTTTCTGCTTTAAATATCATTTTTGATAACGCCCACTTGAGGTTTATTGCTGTCGGGCGCGAGCTGGCCAGCATCTTTGCAGCTTTTTTTAGGTGCTCTAATTCACTTTCTTTTTTATCTTGTTTATAATCTTTAATGGCAAGTACTAGTCCATAAGCAGCAGTCACGCCTATAGCCGGAGCACCTCTAACTATCATCTTTTTAATAGCGTTATAAACATCGCTAACATTGTTACATGTAACATAGCAAATCTTATTAGGTAGTTCTCTTTGATCTAATAAAATGAGTTCATTTTCATTCCACCGAATCGGTTCCATGATAATCCCGTGTAGCTGTTTATATGATTTTTCTGTAAACTAAAATTAATTAATTTTATCTCCGACCTATTTAGATCTATTTTAAGTGTCATGGCGCATAAAAATATAGTATTACACGCTGACTGGATTGTACCAATCGTTCCAGCTAATGTCTGCCTACAAGATCACACTCTAGTGATCAGAGAAAATATTATTGATGATATACTGCCGACCTCGCAGTGGAACCCGAAAAATTATGAGGATCAGATTGAGGAAATTCAACTTAAAGATAAAATATTAATTCCCGGCCTAATAAATAGCCATACTCATGCAGCAATGTCCCTTTTTGCAAATTATGCTGACGATGTTTCATTAAAAGATTGGCTCTTCGATTATATTTGGCCAATAGAAAACCGGCTCTTAAGTAGTAACTTTGTCCGGGATGGAACTGAATTAGCTGTTGCTGAAATGCTACTAACCGGCACAACATGTTTTAATGATATGTATTTCTTTGGAGAAGAAACAGCCCGAGCATGTATTGACGCAGGTATTAGAAGCACTATAGGAATGACAATAATAGATTTCTCATCTAATTATGGCTCCTCAGCAGAGGAGTATTTGAGGAAAGGACAGATAATTCATGACAAATTTAAAAACCATCCACTGATAACTACGGCCTTTGCACCACATGCAATCTATTCCGTGTCTGAGTCGATGCTATCAAAGATAGCTATTCTAGCGGAAGAACTTGATGTGCAGATTCATATGCATATCAATGAATCTAACCCTGAAATTTCTAAGTCTCTTGAGGAAACCGGCAATACACCTTTACAAAGATTAGATAGACTGAACATCTTAACTGAAAGGTTGATGGCTGTTCATATGGTCGAAACCAGAGAAGAGGATTTAGAGGTTTTAGACAGCAAGGGCGTCAACGTGGTCCATTGCCCAACAAGCAACTTGAAATTAGGTTGCGGGATCATGCCTTTGCACAAATTTAAAGAAAGAGGAATTAATATTTGTATTGGAACCGACGGTTCAGCAAGTAACAATTCACTTAATATTTTGTCAGAAGTTAAACTTGCATCATTATTAGCAAAAGGAATAACAAAAAATGGAAGTATCTTAAACGCTTTCGAGGCGCTAGAAATGGCGACAATAAATGCAGCCAAGGCTTTGGGGCTGTCGAACCAAATCGGTAGCCTCGAGAAAAAAAAATATGCAGATATAGTAGCTATAAGTGTTAACGGAATAGGCTCTAGCCCACTTTTCAGCCCAGAAAATCAATTGGTCAGTAAAGGTGGACAAAATAAAGTGACAGACGTTTGGGTGAATGGAAAAAGATTAGTCAAAAACTGTGAATTGGTAACGCTTGATATCCAGAGCATATTAAATAAAGCAAAACTATGGGAAAGTATTGTCAAAGAAACACAATAACTAAAGTTTCGAAGAACATGAATCCCATAGGTTAAGAATTTTACAGAATAAATCTGCTGTTCCTTCCGCATCATAAACCGCTGAATGGGCTTGGGAGGGATTCCATTTTAATTTAGCAGAAGACATTGCCCTTGCTAATACAGTCTGACCAAAAAATACTCCAGATAGAGTGGCGGTATCAAACGAACTAAAGCTATGCAAAGGAAATTTTAAAATTTTATTTCTTTTTAACGCCGCATTTATAAAAGACAAATCGAAGGAGGCATTATGTCCAACTAAAATAGCACGCTTACAATCAACTTGCGACAAATGTGCTAATAACTTCTTTTTAATATCTTCGAAAAAAGTACCTTCATCGACAGCAAACCTGAAAGGATGATTTGGGTCGATTTTATTAAAACTTAGCGCGTTAGGATCTATGTTCGAGTTCTCAAACGGTTCTATATGGTAGTTTTCGGTAGCAACCCTTTGCCAACCTCGTAATTCATCATAATCAATAAAAACAAATGCCACTTCTAGCAAAGCATCTCTAATTGGATCGAAACCACCGGTTTCCACATCTACCACCACCGGCAAAAAACCACGAAACCTCTGTGATATTTTCATCCAGAAACCTTTATCAATTTTTGCAACACATAGAATAATTTGGGTATATAATCTTAATCTTTAGTATAAAACTTTGCAATTACATGAGAAAACGAAGATTAGGAAAAAGCAGTTTATTTGTAAGTGAGCTCGCGCTAGGTTCCATTAACTTCGGGGGGAAAATAACCACTAGTTCAGCGACAAAAATCCTTGATATTGTCTACGAAAAAGGGGTAAATTTGATAGATACTTCAGAGGTATATCCTATGCCTTTTTCAGAGTCGGGCTATGGGAAAACCGAAAAAATCATCGGTAAATGGCTGCAGGGTAACAACAGAGACTCCATTATTATTTCAACTAAAGCAGCAGGTCCTGGGGAATTTATAAAATGGATCCGCAATGGTAAATCAATACACAATCGTGAAAATCTTCAATCGGCTGTAGAAGGGAGTCTAACAAGGTTAGGCACTGATTATATCGACATTTTTTGGTTAAATTGGCCAGACAGACCAATTAATAGCTCTGACATATTTTTTGAAGAGAGCAAACAGCAAAAGAGTTATTCGATTGAAGAAACTAGTGATGCCCTCTTGAGCCTTGTAAAAGCTGGTAAAATTCGCCATTTTGGAATTAGTAACGAGACACCTTGGGGAATCGCACAATATCTTAAATTTGGGGGCGAGCATTTTATCGGGATACAAAATCCTTTTAACTTAATAAATCGAGGGTTTGAAATTAGTCATGCAGAAATGGTAGCCATGGAAAATTTAAGCCTTATTGCTTATTCACCTTTGGCTGGAGGATTACTTGGGGGAAAACGTGAAAAATCGCCGCTAAAAAGGTCAAAAAGAGATTCGTTTTGGTTGAATCAATATAATAGCATACAAAATTTAGTTCACATCTCAAAACTTAAACACATTGCCGAAGAAAGCAATATCAAGATGCACGCTTTAGCTTTGCAATTTGTGTTATCTTTTGAATGGGTGGCGAGTACTATTGTCGGATGCTCGACGACAGAACAATGCAGGCAGAACTTTATAAATACTAGTATACTCGATAAAAAAACTCTAAAAAAAATCAATAAATTACACAAACAAAGGATGCCACCTTGCAACTAAATGACAAAAGTTCCGAAAATCTTGAAATTTCAAGCCTTCTATCCATATCTCCAATAGATGGTCGGTATTATAAAAAAAATCAAGATTTAAGACCTCTATTAAGTGAATACGGACTAATTAAACACAGATTAATTATTGAAATAAAATGGCTTCAACATCTTTCTACAGACAGGAGCATTATTGACAACATAAACCACGTAGAAGTAAAAGAAGAATTAAATTTAATTTTAGACAAATTCGACATTGAAGAGGCGAAAAAAATCAAAACTATTGAGGGCACAACAAATCATGACGTTAAAGCAGTCGAGTATTATCTGAGAAATGTTTTACAAGCCAGGTCAAAATTAAAGAAATTATCAAATTATGTTCACTTTGGCTGTACTTCTGAGGATATCAATAACCTTGCTTATGGGTTAATGATTAGTAAAGCTAGAAACACAATTATCATTCCCAGCATCGATAAACTGTTAGGGGAGATGAAGCAGATTGCCCATGATTCAGCGGACATAGCAATGCTTTCAAGAACTCACGGTCAAGCGGCAACTCCAACTACTTTAGGTAAAGAAATAGCAAATTTCTGTTATAGACTAGAAGCACAAAAACAGCATTGGGAAGATGTCAAAGTTTTAGGCAAGCTAAACGGAGCTGTAGGTAATTTTAATGCCCTCGTTTGCACCTTTCCGGGAGTTGATTGGGAAGAAAAATGCAAACTATTTATAGAGCAACTCGGTTTATCCTTTAATCAATATACTACACAAATCGAGCCACACGATTGTGTTGCCCGTTACTCTAATGAACTTAGTTTAATTAACTCAATTTTGATTGATTTTTGTCAAGACATTTGGACTTATATTTCTCTTAACTACTTTAAACAAAAAGTAAAAAAAGATGAAGTCGGATCCTCCACAATGCCTCACAAAGTTAATCCAATAGATTTCGAAAATGCCGAAGGAAATAGCGGTGTCTCCATCTGTCTACTTAAGCATTTCGGTCAAAAACTCGTCATCTCTAGGCTACAGCGAGATCTAAGCGACTCCACTGTGATGCGTAATCTCGGCGTGGCCATTGCTCACACCTACTTGGCTATTATTTCAATTCAAACGGGACTAAAAAAATTACAAATTAATAAAAAAGCTATAAGTGAAGATTTAATAGAAGAATGGCAACTTCTTTCTGAGCCGATACAAACGATACTCAGAACTCATGGAGTTGATGATGCTTATGAAAAACTCAAACATCTTAGTAGAGGGAAAAATATAACCAAAGAAAATCTTTTCCATTTCCTTGATGGTCTAGATCTACCTGCTGAAACGATACGTCAACTTAAAGCACTCACACCGAGTTCCTATATTGGCTTAGCCGCAAAACTAGCCAAACAAATTTAATTTAAGAATGCTCGCTCTATTAAATAAAAAATTTATTCACTCTGAGCCTGCTTCAAAATCGACAGAATTCCATGAGTTATTTTTAATATGGTTAAAGTCTTCGACAACCAGAGCCCCAAGAGAGTTGCTTAAAATAACCCGAGCAGAAAAAATCGTTTCTCCAAAAGAGCTTGAATCCTATAACAGCTTTGTTGGCCCAAGAGCAGGGACGATCAGCCCTTGGTCTTCAAAGGCTACTGAAATATGCAAAAACAGCAATTTTTTTGATTGTAAAAAACTAGAGAGAGTTATTGCTTCAAAATGCAGTCCAGACAAAATTAAAGAATTAAATTATTTTGACAAAATGCTAAATGATTGCTTTACGAACGTTCGTGCTTTAGAGGAATCAGTAAGACCTAAAGAAATTAATGCAAAAGCCCAGAAAAAGCTCAGGTTTTTTACCCCGGAAGATATCCCTGATTTGAACAAGGAACTAGGGCTTGCGCTTTCGACTACTGAACTAGATTTTATAATAAATTATCTTAAGAAAAAAAATCGCAATATCACTGACGCTGAACTGATGATGTTTTCACAAATAAATTCTGAGCATTGTAGGCATAAAATATTTAACGCTTGTTGGAACATCGATGGAATAATTAAAACTAAATCACTTTTCCAAATGATTCAAAACACCATGGAAAAGAATCCTAATCGGGTTCTATCTGCTTATAAAGATAATGCCGCTGTCATAGAAAACAACAAATCACGCCAACTAGGTGTTAATCCTAAGACAAAAATATATTATTTTGAAGAACAAGAGCATAACAATGTTCTTAAAGTGGAGACTCATAACCATCCTACAGCTATATCCCCTTTCCCCGGAGCAGCAACTGGTTCTGGAGGTGAAATCAGAGATGAAAGCGCAACCGGTTTAGGGGCTCGAAGTAAAGCTGGAGTTGTCGGCTTTTCCGTTTCGAACTTACGCATACCCGAACTTCCAAGAATCTGGGAATCTAATAGGACTGCTAATCCAAGGTTTAGTAGTGCGCTCAAAATAATGCTTGAAGCCCCAATTGGTTCAGCCGCTTATAATAACGAGTTCGGGCGACCATCCCTAAATGGATTTTTCCGGAGTTACGAGGCATTTTCCTCGAATAAAAAAAATTACTACAGCTATGACAAACCAATAATGCTTGCAGGTGGTATTGGGACCATCACAAAGGCTAATTCACTTAAACATGTAGTTGAGGCCGAGATGCTAATAGTTGTGCTCGGTGGCCCTGCTATGCTGATAGGCCTTGGAGGTGGCGCTGCATCCTCAATAACATCAGGAACACAAGAGGATGAAATAGATTTTTCTTCAGTTCAGCGGGGAAATGCCGAAATGCAACGCCGTGTTCAGGAAGTCTTAAATACAATATCTGGATTCAAAGAAAATCTAATTGAAAGCATACACGATGTGGGTGCTGGAGGGTTATCAAACGCGGTGCCGGAAATTATAAATGACTCGGGTCTTGGAGGTATAATTGACCTTAACGATATACCATCCGCTGATCCTGCTCTTTCCCCAATGGAGCTTTGGTGTAATGAATCCCAAGAAAGATACGTACTAATCGTAAAAAAAGAAAACTTAAAAAACTTCCAAGATGTTTGTAAACGAGAACGGGCCCCTTTTGCAGTAATCGGTAAAACTGATAAAGAAAAAAGATTAAAAGTTTTTAATACCCGAAACAATCAGACAATAATTGATCTACCTTTAGACGTTCTTTTTAAAAGAGAAAAAATAAAAATCTCTTGTTCTAAATACAATTTGAAGAAATTCCCAGCTTATATCAAATCAGATGCAGACATTAATGAGAATCTTCTTGCAGTACTAGGACACCCTACCGTAGCCGATAAAAGATTTCTAATAACTATTGGTGATAGAAGCGTTGGAGGATTAACCACTACAGACCAGATGACTGGTCCCTGGCAGGTACCAATTTCAAATTGCGCGATTGTAACCGATAGTTTTTACGAAGATCACGGGACAGCAGTAGCTTTAGGCGAGCGCGGGCCTGTGGCATGTCTTGACGGCCCGGCGTCGGCTCGGCTTGTAATCGCTGAGACGATTACAAATTTGCTAGCAGCAGATATTGAAAAATTGAAAGATATCACAATTTCAGCCAATTGGATGTGTGCTTCTGATGAAAAAACGGAACTAAGTAAACTTTATTACATGGTCGAGACAATAGGCTTGAATATGTGTCCGAAACTAGGAATAAACATACCAGTGGGTAAGGATAGTATGTCTATGAAAACAGTATGGAGAAATGAAAAAGACACTGGTTTTTATGAAACAATTGCTCCTACCACACTTATAAGCACTGGCACATCAAAAGTTAAAGATACCAAAAAGACGCTAACGCCATATCTTAAAAAACAAAAAGACACGATACTTTTACTTATTGACCTGGGATTATCAAAAAACCGCTTGGGCGGCTCGATTCTAGATCAAATAACCTCAACCCCACTCGGGGACGCGCCCGACATTGATAAAATAGAAAGTCTGATCGAGTTGTTTAATGTAATTAAAGCGCTTCGTAGTCAAAACCTAATATTAGCTTATCATGACAGATCTGATGGTGGATTATTCACCACTATCGCAGAAATGGCATTTAGCGGAAGGGTCGGGGTCTCTTTAGAAATTCCTGAATCATTTTCTATAACCTCTTTTTTATTGAATGAAGAAATAGGAGTAGTTATACAAATAGAAAAAAATAAACTAAAAGCCATCACCGAAATATTAAAGTCTCAAAATATCCTTCGGGATCATTTTTATCTTATTGGCGAAGTGAGCGATAGTAAACAAATTATTATTAAAACCGCACAGGAGAATCTAGTATTTCACCTACAAGATCTTCTAAAAGTATATTCTGAAACAACGATAGCAATTCAAAAAATAAGAGACAATTCGGTTACTGCAGAAGAAGAATTAGAAAATATTTTAGACATGAATAATCCTGGATTATTTTTTGACCAAACTCCCGTTTTTCCAACTTTAAACATATCAACAAATAAAAGGCCCAAAGTGGGAATCCTGAGAGAGCAAGGGGTAAACGGACAGAACGAAATGGCAGTTGCTTTCACGATGGCTGGTTTTGATTGCGTAGATATTCATATGCAGGATCTAACAAATGAAATAAATTTATTAGACAAATTGAATGGTTTGGCCCTGGTCGGAGGATTCTCTTACGGTGACGTCCTAGGAGCTGGAAGTGGTTGGGCTAATACGGTTTTATTCAACAACCAATTAAAAGATGGTTTTTCAGCTTACTTTGAGAATACCAATAACTTTACATTTGGCGTTTGCAATGGATGCCAAATGCTTTCTCAATTAAAATCCCTTATACCGGGGGCAAATGGGTGGCCAACTTTTGAAAAAAACAAGTCTAATCAATTTGAAAGCAGATTAACAATGGTTGAAATTCTTGATAGTCCGTCAATATTTCTTAAAAGTTTGAATGGAATTCGACTACCGATTGTGATAGCACATGGTGAAGGTAGAGTTATAAAGCTAACAGACAAGACTCATGCTTGCATGAGATATATAGACAATTATGGCAATCCGGCAAAAAAATATCCTGCTAATCCCAATGGTTCAGTCGATGGACTTACAGCATTTACTACAGAGGATGGCAGAGCAACAATAATGATGCCGCATCCTGAACGAGTTTTTCTAAACAAACAATTTTCATGGCATCCCGATAAACATTCAAATATATACAGTACTTGGATGCAGATTTTCTATAATGCTAGAAGATGGCTAGGCTAGTTTTTGAGGGTGCCTTTAATGAAAAATAAAGAGGGAACGTTTGAGGAAGAGCTGGTCAAATTCGAAAAAAAAACCTATATCAATGAGCCTCAAACTTTTACAGCAGCTAGCCTTAAGAATGAAACCAATGAATTTAAAATAAGCATTGGCAACATTGACTCGACACAAATTACAGAATCAGAGTTTAATCACGGACTTCAGTATTCAGTTATTAGAAAACTTAAACGGGGAGCCATACCGATTTTTAAAGAAATCGATATGCATGGACTTAAATATCAGGAAGCGATTAACGTCCTTAATGAATCAATTAATCAGATCACGGAAAGAAGAACCGTATGCGTTTTGTTTATACATGGAAAGGGCTTAAGCTCACCAAATAAAACGCCAATTATCAAACCCTTAGTTAAACGATTTCTATCATGCCATCCGCGAGTTTTAGCATATACGCCAGCCTCAAATAAGCTTGGGGGAGAAGGAGCTACATTGGCATTGATACAAAAGATCAAACAAAAGTAATTTCAATTAATTTTTTTTAAAGAGCAAATTGCAAGGGCTGCAATACCCTCAGATCGACCGATGAACCCCATATTCTCATTTGTAGTGCTTTTTATATTTACAAGTGAGGATTCAATGTCTAAATTAGTAGCAATGGTGCTCCTTATGTCATTATAAAATATACTTATTTTAGGTTGCTCAGCAATAATGGTTGCATCAATGTTATTGACAAGAAATTTACTACCGGCAATTAATTTATTTGTTTTTTTTAAAAGATGGCGACTGTCAGCATTTTTGAACAAGTCATCATTATCAGGAAAATGAATGCCTATATCACCTAATCCAGAAGCTCCCAATATTGCATCAATGATAGCGTGTAACAAGACATCACCGTCACTATGCGCTTCAATACCTTTAGAATGGGGAATTCTTACACCACCAATCATAACGTGATCACCTTCGGTAAACCTATGGGTATCATAACCAATACCAAATCTCATGGGGCGTCCTTATTTTCAAAACCTGAAAAAAACAGTTCAGCTTTATTTACATCCTCGGGATAAGTAACTTTGATATTTTCCGAAGATCCACGAACAATATGTACACATTTACCCATCCTCTCGATAGCTTGGGATTCATCCGACACAGCAACACCATTTTTTAAAGCCAAACTCAGAGACTCAAACAATACACCATATCGAAACATTTGTGGAGTAAAGGCTTTCCACAAATTTGCTCTATCTATTGTTTCTTTAATTTGATTATCACTATCGACTTTTTTTAGCGTATCAATAACAGGTGCGCCAAGGATCCCTCCCGTGTTCGAGTCTTTAACCTCATCTATTAGTCCTAAAATATCTTTTTTTTGAACACATGGTCTGGCAGCATCATGAACCATACACCAATCATTAGCTTTTGACATTGAATTTAAAAATCTTAAGCCCTCGAATACGGATTCACATCTTGTATTGCCCCCTGGTACAAGCTCTATTTGCTTAAACTTTTCTTTCAAATAGCAACATTTCTTCATATCTGATTTTGGAATCACAACTATTAGTTTTGTAAAATTAACACTATTAATCAAAACACTTATAGAAATTTCTAATAATGATTGACCATTAATTTCTAAGTATTGCTTTGCAATTCCTGAACTCACTCGTGCTCCTGAACCTCCAGCAGCAACAATACCGAAATAGTTAGTCTCCGATTTCTGATTTTCTGATTTCAAGGACTTCTTCCTTAAAAAAAACTTCGTTTTCCTGTATGAAACCTAGTTTCTGTCTAGCTTCGTGCTCGACAGCTTCAAAGTCTTCAATCAAACTAGTTATCTTATTTTGTATCTTTCGATTTGCGTTCTCAAGAGAACTAATAATTATCTGCAATTCAGCTTCTTCTTTCTTAAGCTTAGTCAGTTGAATGTATCCAGTTTCACTGAAAAAATATGAATATACTAGGATGAAAAGGAACAGAGAAAGAAGAAAAATAATTGAATTAAGTTTCATTTTTTAAATATTTTTGACCCGCTAAATGAGCAGTCTGCCCCTAGCATATGCTCAATTACTAAAAGCCTATTGTACTTTGATAATCGATCTGACCTTGACATCGAGCCGGCTTTGATTTGAGTGGCTCCTGAAGAACACGCTAGGTCTGATATTGAGTTGTCTTCCGTTTCACCAGATCTGTGCGAAACAACTACCTCAAAGTTATTTGCATTCGCTAACTCAATTGTTGATAGAGTCTCTGAAAGGGTTCCTATTTGATTTACCTTGATGAGAATTGAATTTGCTGATTTTTCATTAATTCCTTTTTGCAAAAATTCTACATTGGTTACAAATAAGTCATCTCCTACTAGTTGAGTGTCATTCCCTAACGAGGAAGTTAATTTCTGCCACCCGGTCCAATCATTTTGATCCATACCATCTTCTATAGAAACAATTGGATAATTTTTTACTAGTTTTGTTAAAAAACTGCACATTTCTTCAGAATTTAATTTTAAACCTTCCGAATCAATGTGATAAAGATTATCTTTATAAAATTCCGAACTAGCCACATCCAAAGCAATAGAAATATCTTCTCCAGGCGCGTAACCAGCGCTCTCAATCGAATCTAAAATCAAACTTAAAGCATGTTCATTGCTGTCTAAGTTTGGAGCAAACCCTCCTTCATCTCCTACTGCTGAGCTCATTCCCATTTTTTCAATCATTGACTTTAATTTCTGGAAAACTTCAGCGCCATAACGTATTGACTCTGAAAAACAATTAGCCCCATGCGGCACAATCATAAATTCTTGAAAATCTATATTATTGTTTGCATGTTGACCTCCATTTATTACGTTCATTAGAGGAACAGGTAGAAAAAAATTTTGAAGATCTTTATTTAAATTCTTAAATAAGGGAGTTTTGTTTGCATTAGCAGACGCATGAGCAACAGCAAGAGAGACCGAAAGAATAGCATTTGCGCCTAGATTCTTTTTTTGGGGAGTGCCATCAAGTTCTATCATCAATTGATCAATATAATTCTGTTTATGCACTTCTAGTCCTTTCAAAGCAGGCGCGATTTTTTGTTTTACATTTTTTACGGCTTTCAACACTCCTTTGCCTAGATATCTAGCTGCATCGTTATCCCTTAATTCAAATGCTTCTCTTTCTCCAGTGCTGGCACCTGAGGGCACCATAGCAACTCCAGCAGTCCCATTATCTAATAAAACGGTCGTTCTGACAGTAGGGAATCCTCTCGAATCTAAAATCTCGAGCGCATCAATATCAATTATTCTATTCATATGCTAACTATTTTACCTCGATAAAAACTAATAATATTCATTTGCTTGATTGATTTTTTTTAACGTAATTAGCAACGACTCCATCTGATCTAGAAACCAAGAGTTTGGTCCGTCACTTAAAGCCTTATCTGGATCGGGGTGTGTCTCTATAAAGAGACCATCAACTCCTACCGCAACTGCAGCTTTTGCTAAATATGGAACATAATTCCTTTGACCATCTGACGAACTACCCTTCCCGCCAGGTAACTGGACTGAATGTGTTGCATCGAAGACGACTGGGCAATTGGTATCACGCATAATAACTAAACTTCTCATGTCCGAGACGAGATAATTATAACCAAAACAGGCACCTCGTTCGCACACCATAATATGTTTATTGCCAGTTGATAAGGCTTTATCGACAACATTCGTCATATCCCAAGGAGCAAGAAATTGACCTTTTTTTAAATTTACTGGCTTACCAGCGGAAGCTACCCTTAAAATAAAATCAGTCTGTCTACATAAAAAAGCAGGCGTTTGCAAGACATCAACTACTGAAGCTACTTCATCAATTGGCGTATCTTCATGAACGTCGGTTATTACAGGTACATTATAATTTTCTCTAACGCTTTCCAAAATTCGCAGTCCTTTTTCAATCCCGACTCCCCTAAAACTTTTTGATGAGCTTCGATTCGCTTTATCGAATGAAGCTTTAAAAATAAAGTCTATTTCTAGAGCAGAGGTAATTTCGGCTAGCTTTTCGGCTATCTTAAACACTAGTTCCTTATCCTCGATTGCACATGGACCTGAAATTAAGAAAAACCCCTTCTCAACACGCCTCTTCTGATTAAAAAACTTGGCTATCATGTCATCCATTTTGGTCCTCTTTTCTATTTTTAGCCGCACCGACAAACGAAGAGAACAATGGATGTCCATCTCTTGGGGTTGATGTGAATTCTGGATGAAATTGGCATCCAACGAACCACGGATGATCCAGTAACTCAACTACTTCAACTAAGCTATCATCAACTGACTTGCCTACAACTTTTAAACCAGCTTTGTTTAATAAATTTATATAATAATTATTGAATTCATATCTATGGCGATGACGCTCCTCAATAATATTTTTAGAGTATGCTTCCGACGTTAGGCTATCAGCAACTAGCTTACAGGTCTGAGAACCCAGTCGCATAGTCCCTCCGAGATCGTCTGAACCCGTTCTTATTTGTTTCTCACCAGCTGGATCCTGCCATTCGGTAATCATTGCGATAACTGGATGCGGAGTTAAAGGATCAAATTCCGTGCTATTGGCACCTTCAAGCATCGCAATATTTCGCGCTATTTCTATTACGGCTATCTGCATTCCTAAGCAAATTCCAAGAAAAGGAACTTTTCGCTCTCTGGCATGCCTAACCGCATGAATCTTACCTGGAATCCCTCTTTCACCAAATCCACCAGGTACTAGAACAGCATCTACACCATCAAATTCCTTCTCACAATTTGACCCTATAAGCTCAGCGTCCAAATAAACTATTTCTATTTTCGTTCTTGTTTGAAGCCCTGCATGGATAAGCGCCTCCGTCAGAGATTTATATGCTTCTGTCAGATTCACGTATTTTCCTACCATCGCAACTTTTATAGTAGATTCATGATTTTTCAGCCCATCGACCACTTTCTTCCAACTACTCAAATTTGCTGGCTGGGCACGCAAGCCTAATTTCTCTATCACAATATCATCTAAGCCCTCTGTATTTAAATTGAGGGGAATTTCATAAATACTTTGTACATCTTGAGCTGATATTACAGCCCTCTCTTCAACATTAGTAAATAAAGCAATTTTTCGTCTTTCGGCTGGGGCAATAGGAGCAGTTGCGCGACAGAGAAGAATATCCGGTTGAATTCCGATTGACCTCAGCTCTTTTACTGAATGCTGTGTAGGTTTAGTCTTGATTTCACTAACTGTTGCAAGATGGGGAACTAAAGTAACATGAATAAATACTGTTTTTGCTGGGCCTAGTTCGATACGCATTTGACGAATCGCCTCGAGAAAAGGAAGCGACTCAATATCTCCGACAGTCCCACCTATTTCCACAATTGCAATTGGCGCTTTCCCAGCACCCAATCTAATGCAAGATTTAATTTCATCAGTTATATGTGGAATAACCTGAACCGTAGCACCTATATAATCTCCCTTCCTCTCTTTTCGAATAACATTTTCGTAAATTTTACCCGCTGTATAGTTACTTGAGGCTGAAATATTAGAACGAACAAATCTCTCATAATGGCCAAGATCTAAATCAGTCTCTGCGCCATCGCTTGTTACATAAACCTCACCGTGCTGGAAAGGGCTCATGGTTCCTGGATCAACATTTATGTATGGATCCATTTTTACCATAGAGATTTCAAAGTTTCGATTTTCCAAAACTGTGCCTAGGGAGGCCGCTGCGATACCTTTGCCCAAAGACGACACAACTCCTCCCGTCACAAAAATATAGCGACATCTATCACCCACTTAATCACCGGCTTCTTATTAATTTTGTCATTTTATAATAATTTTATTTTAAGATAAAACTTTTAAAATATTCGAAGCAGCCGTCAGATTTACATGAGAGGGCACCTCCTCAACGAACATTTCAGTTATTTTCACCCCTTCTAACACTAAAGCAAACCGCACACACCGAAGGCCTAGGCCAAATTCTGAAGCGTCCCACTCAAGGCCCATTTTTTTTACATAATCTGCATTACCATCTGCGAGCATCTTTATATTATTTTCGGGATCAATATTTTTAGACCAATTATCCATTACAAAAATGTCATTGACTGCGATACATCCGATTAAGTCTATTCCCAAGTTAGTAAACTTATCGTATTCCGACGCAAACCCTGGAAGATGCTTAGCTGAACAGGAAGGGGTAAAAGCGCCCGGCACGCCAAATATGATCGACTTTTTGTCTCCTAGTAATTCAGAAACAGATATCTTTTTTGGGGCGGCGTCCCCCATAATCATAACAGCACCATCCGGCAAGTTGTCTCCAGCTTTAATCATTTTAATTATCCTTTTAATAAAAAATTAATATCAATCATTACTCATTCATTTGCGAAAAAAGATCAGTAACCGTTTCGTTAAAGTCATCATGATTTTGGTCCCTGTCGACAGTACGTGTTTTACTTAACTTGAACAAGTACTCATCGGTCACATCCCCTGTTACATATTCACCAGTAAAACAGGACTGCTCAAAAGCAAGAATTTCAGGATTCCCCCTTTGTGCAGCCGCCACTAGAGAGTTCAGGTCCTGATATATCAAACCATCAGCGCCTAATGTCCTACAAATTTGTAAATCATCTCTATTATAAGCTATTAGTTCCTCACTAGTCGGCATATCAATCCCATAAACATTAGGAAACCTCACTGGGGGTGCGGCCGAAGCAAAATAGACTTTATTTGCACCAGCCTCTCTTGCCATCTCTATAATTTGTTTAGAAGTAGTCCCTCTCACTATGGAGTCATCCACTAACAGTACATTTTTCCCTCTAAACTCAAGACCTATCGCGTTTAATTTCTGTCTAACTGATTTTTGCCTCTGGGCTTGACCAGGCATTATAAACGTCCTCGCAATATATCGATTCTTTATAAAACCTTCCCGATATTTAATCCCAGTGATATTCGACAACTCTAAAGCGGCAGTTCTAGCAGTATCGGGTATTGGGATCACAACATCGATATCATGAGAAAACCAATTTTCCACGATTTTATTTGCAAGCGATTCTCCCATTCTCATTCGTGCTTTATGAACCGAGATACCGTCAATTATAGAGTCGGGTCGTGCAAAATATACATGTTCAAAGATACACGGATAATGGCCCGACTTTACAACGCATTGCCTGGAAAATAACTCTCCATTTATATTGATAAAAATGGCCTCTCCAGGTCTAATGTCCCTAACAAAATTAAAGCCTAGTGTATCGATGGCAACGCTTTCAGAGGCGATCGCAAATTCAGTCCCATTTTCTGTTTCTCTGGAACCATAAGAAACTGGCCGAATACCATGCTTATCCCTAAATGCTACAATGCCAACCCCGGTAATCATCAAAACAACGGCAAATGCTCCTGCGCACCTTTTATAAACTCCAGTGCATGCTGTAAATATGTCTTCTGGCTGAATATTGACATTATTAATTCTATAAAGCTCGTGCGCAAATACATTCAAAAGGACCTCAGAATCACTATCGGTGTTAACATGCCGTAATTGGTCAAAAAATAAATCTCTCTTAAGCTCGTAGGTATTCGTTAAGTTACCGTTATGAGCTAGTGCTATTCCGCACGGGGAGTTGACATAAAAGGGCTGTGCCTCTGAAATTGACGACACGCCCGCTGTTGGGTACCTAACATGGCCAAGACCCATATTACCTTTTAGATTCATCATATCATCGCTAGTAAAAACATCCCTCACGAGACCCTGGTTCTTTTTTAAAAAAACCCTTTTTTCATCACTCGTTGCAATTCCAGCGGCATCTTGTCCTCTATGCTGAAGCACTGTGAGTCCCTCAAACAGCAATTGGTTAACATCATCCTTTCCAGCGACCGCTAAGATTCCACACACTGTTTTTGTTCTCTAAATTAATTGTTCGTAAATAATGTTTTTATAGTTCTCAAGCAAATGATAGCCTGTTTTTGTCTTAGAATTACTCCACCAATCTGCCTGAAAACCTGTAAATTCGAGAATAAAAGCGACGAAAATTACCATTATTATTCCCTTAGTCAAACCGAATAAACAGCCTAACAGCCTATCTAGACTATCTAAAGGTGATTCTTTAACGATTTTACTCACCCGTTTAGTTATTATACTCATTATTAATAAGCCTGTTGCAAAAATAATCACAAAAGCAATGATAAAGGGCAAGAAATCACCCGGAAGAAATACTTTCACATATTCTGCAAGGTTAGCATAATATATATATGCCACTAATATACATAGAATCCAAGAAAATATTGATAAGAGTTCTTTAACGAAGCCTCTTATTACTCCAAGCAAGGCAAATAGAAACAATACTAATAAAATAACTGTATCAAAGGATATAATCATTTAAAACTCTATTCAGTTGCACCTATTACTTTTACAAGAACACCCTTAATTTGGTACACAACTTCAATCTCCTCTAATATTTCGGTTGCTTTTTGTTTGCTATCGAAAGGCCCAAGCCTTACCAATAATAGATCAGACTCAATATTGGTTTGAGGTATCTTTCTAGGAAAATAACCATCTAAAATCAAATTATCATAAAATTTATCTGAACGCTTCGATTCAGCAAATTGAATAATCCATAATTTTGATTTGACACTATGCGGGCCGTTTTGTGCATCCTTGGATTTCGATCGTGCTAATTTTTCATTAAGCTCTTGTAGCAAATATTCTGAATTATTAAGCTTTTCTTGTGGTTCCGCAGGTATTACAAATATTGATTTATTTTGACTTTTCTTATTAGCAGGGTCGACTTCATCGCTTATAGTACTTTTTTTAGAAAGGTCTTTTTTGGATAGATCACTTTCTTTATATTCTAAGATGATTGGAATTAAAATAACAAAAAAAGACACTAACGCAATAGACCCTACTATTCTTTGTTTTAAGATATCTTTATTCATCTATCTTGCTTCAATTTCTTCCAAGACCCTTTTTACTACAATAAAGGATCCAGCAACCAATACCCTTTCTTCATTATTTCTTAAATTTATTGCATCTAAGGCATCGGATATAGAATTAAAAACAAATATACTTGTATGACTGACCCCTAGTCTTTTCAGCGAATCTTTTATCTCGCTTACGGGCCAAAAAGACTCGTCGTCAAGTTTCGGTAAAAACCATAGGTCCACCAAACTTACCAAGGGTGAAAAAAAATTTTGTAAGTGCTTGGTTTTTTGAAGGCCAAAAATTCCTAGATTATTTACAGTTGCGGGAAGTTTTTTGACGGATTCAACTAAATTTACACATGCTTGGTTGTTGTGGGCCACATCGATCACCCATTCTCTATTTTCATGCTTCAAAATTTGGAATCTTCCTTTTAAGCTTATTGCATCTAATGCTTTCTGGATTATTTCTAGTTTCAACTCAAATCCTGCTAACTCAAGCACCTTTAGCACACCACTCAAATTACGTAATTGAAAGTCAGTTTTAATTAAAGAATTATAATTTCCCTCAATCATTATATTATCCGTCCACCATTGCCAACTTGTTGCACCCCCTCTTGTATAAAAATCAACACCAAGAACATGTAGGTTAACTCCATTATCTTTAGCAAATTCTAAAATAGAATTAGGTACATTATAGTCGGAACAAACTGCATGCTTTCTTTCCCTCATGATTCCAGCTTTTTCAAAACCAATCTGCTCTCGACTCTCCCCTAGAAACTCAGTATGATCTATGTCAATTGCTGATAAAAGTGCAATATCTGCATCTATACAATTAACAGCATCTAATCTACCGCCTAGACCAACTTCTAGGATAATAACATCTAACTTGTGTCTGGAAAAAAAATAGACGGCTGCGACCGTTAAATATTCAAAAAAAGTTAACTCAGCAGAGTTCTTGCTTTCCGCGATCTTATCAAGACTTGATATTAACTGGTTATCCGTAATTTCTATGCCATTAATCTTTATCCGTTCATTAATTTTATGGATATGAGGCGAAGTATATGTTCCCACTTTGTAACCATATTCAAGCATGATCGCCTCAAGCATAGCTACGCTAGAGCCTTTTCCATTGGTACCTCCGACTGTAATAACCTGTTTAATATTTTTCAAACAGTCCAATGATGCGAGCAATTCTTTACACCTATCTAAACCAAGTTGTATGCCTGGCATGCTTTCCTTAGTGATTTTCTTTAACCAATCATCTAGGCTCTTTGTCATAAAGCGCTCTCTTACACATTTAACTAATAGGAGAAATAAATTATTTGTAAAGCAAGTCGATTAGTTTAGCTATTGAACTTCTCAAATCTTTTCGATGCACTATCATATCTATAGCACCATGGGTAAGTAAAAATTCACTTTTTTGAAATCCATCTGGAAGCACTGCTCCGACGGTTTGCTCGATAACGCGGGGACCGGCAAAACCTATAAGTGCACCAGGCTCCGCTATAATTATATCACCTAACATTGCGAGGCTTGCTGATACACCTCCTGTCGTTGGATCAGTTAATACACTGACAAAAGGTATTCCTTCTTCTTTTAATTGGTCAACAGCTGAACTCGTTTTAGCCATCTGCATTAATGAAATAAGCCCCTCCTGCATCCGTGCTCCTCCACTTGAAGAAAAACAAATAAATGACCTTTTCTCTTTGATAGCAAATTGGATGGCTTGAAAGAATTTCTCTCCAACTACCGAACCCATTGACCCGCCCAAAAAGTTGAATTCGAAAGCAGCGGCGACCACCTCTTTACCTTGCAGCGATCCTTCCATCACAACCAAAGCATCGCTCTCACCGGTAACTTTTTTTGCCTGAGACAGTCTATCCTTATATTTCTTCACATCTCTAAATTTAAGGAAATCTAAGGGCTCCACCTCCGCTGCGAGTTCAGATGTTGAATCAGGATCTAAAAAATAGCTTAATCTATGTCTGGCGCCGATTCGCATATGATGATCACATTTATTACAAACGAACTGACAGCGCTCTAACTCAGGCTTGTAAAGCATTGCTCCACAATTTTTACAGTTAACCCATATACCCTCAGGTATATTTCTTTTGGAGACTCCTTCTACTCTTATTCGAGCTGGGATTAATTTTTTAAACCAATTCATGATTTCATTTCACAACACTATCTATAGACTTACGTAAACCTAACACAAAGGCAGCCAATGAGGACAGGCAAGAACTTTTGTCATTAGATTTTTCTATAATTTCTATTAATGCACTCCCGACTATAACTGCATCTGAACTCATTGCAGCCGCTTTTGCATCTTCGTTTTTTTTAATTCCAAATCCAATTCCTATAGGAATATTCACTGCACCTTTTGCCGCTTCAATATTTTCTGAAATTTCTTTCATTTGAATCCCTTTATCACCTGTTACACCCTTGACTGATACAAAATAAACAAAACCGCTTGCCAGTTTTTTAATTAAATCGACTCTGGATAGACTAGAATTCGGGGCAATAAGAAAGATTTGACTTAAATTAGCCCTGCTCAGATATCCATTAATTTGGGTAGCTTCTTCCGGGGGTAAATCAACCACTAAAAATCCATCTACGCCGGCTTTTTGCGCCTCAATAGAGGCCTTTTCAAAACCTTTCTGCTCAAACGGATTTAAATAACCCATTAAAACGATAGGTGTCTCGGAATTTCTACGTCTAAACCTACCTACCAACTCAAATATCGAGTTTAAATCGACCCCATTATTAAGTGCCCTTTCACTTGCTCTCTGAATAGTAGGTCCATCTGCTATTGGATCTGAAAAAGGTACTCCGATTTCAATAATATCCGCCCCGTTTTCAACAAGAACGTTCATATATTCGAGGGTTGAGTCGATATCAGGATCCCCTGCAGTGATATACGTAATCAAACCTTTACGACCCGACTCTTTCAACCTATCAAAACAATTATCTATTCTCCCCATAAAACTCAAACCTCTAAAGAGAGATGCCTTTTATATCAGCAACAGTAAAAAGATCTTTGTCACCTCTTCCGGATAGATTAACTACAATAATACTGTTTTTGCTTCGATGTTGAGCCAAGTGTTCCGCTTCCGCTAAAGCATGACTTGTCTCTAGTGCCGGAATAATTCCCTCGTACAGACACATATTATCGAAAGCTTCCAGAGCGCTTTTATCGTCAACGGTAGTATATTTTACTCTACCTTGATCTTTCAACCAAGCGTGTTCAGGGCCTACCCCTGGATAATCAAGCCCTGCGGACACGGAGTGCGTGGCATTAATTTGTCCAAGCTCGTCCTGCATTAGATATGTTCTATTTCCATGTAAAACACCGGGAGAGCCAGCTGATAACGGAGCTGAGTGCTTTCCCGTTGATATCCCGAAACCGCCTGCTTCAACGCCAATTAAATCAACCGTTTTCTCGGCAATGAAAGGATGAAAAATCCCGATTGCATTAGAACCACCTCCAACACAAGCAACTACAGCATCAGGCATTCTTCCAAGTTGTTCCAAACATTGTTGTTTGGTCTCTTGCCCTATTACAGCTTGAAAATCACGAACTATTTTTGGGTAAGGATGTGGACCAGCCACGGTTCCAATTATGTAATATGTGTCATCGACATTTGTTACCCAATCCCTTAGCGCCTCATTTAGCGCATCTTTGAGTGTTTTAGAGCCAGAATCCACTGCTTTTACCTCTGCTCCAAGCAATTTCATTCTGAACACATTGGGTGATTGCCTTTTAATATCATCACTGCCCATATAAATACAACATTTCATTCCCATTCGAGCGGCAATAGTTGCCGTTGCTACGCCATGCTGACCAGCCCCGGTCTCCGCGATAATTCGTGTTTTACCCATTTTTTTTGCAAGTAGTGCCTGACCCACCGTGTTATTCACTTTATGAGCACCGGTATGGTTAAGATCTTCCCTTTTTAAGAAAATTCTTCCGCCACCGCATTTTTCTGTCAATCTTTCAGCAAAATATAAAGGTGTAGGTCTGCCCACGAAATACGTCAAATCATCACGCAAACGGTCAATAAATTTTTGATCCTCTATAAGACTATTATAGGCTTTTTCAAGTTCAGATAACGGTCCCATCAACGTTTCAGATACGAACCGCCCCCCATAATTTCCAAAATGACCCTTTTCATCAGGAAGACTGTATTCTGTTGTTTGCCATCCATCACTTGGATTTTTCAGCATCTAATTTATCCTCCTAACTTTTTCGATAAAATTACGCATAAGCATATTACACTTCTTTCCTTTTTCTTCCTCTACTCCCGAGCATACATCAACCGCGTATAATTCGGGGATTTTTAATGCATCCTCAACGTTTTCAATCCTAAGCCCACCAGCAAGTATTAAGGGCTTAGCTAAGTTTTTTGGAATAAGATTCCAATCGAAGACTTCACCCGTTCCTCCAAAACTATCTGATTTTTTAGTATCAAATAAATAAGCTGTCGCATTCTTATACTGGACAATCTTTTTTTTAATATCGGTATCCTTATCAACGCTAATAGTTTTTATCCAAGGCAAACCAAAAATACTACAAAAATCAGAGCTCTCATCTCCGTGAAACTGAAGTGTATCAATTCCTACATTTTTTATACAATCTTCTACGGTGTCCTTTAAAGGATTTACAAAGAGGCCGATTTTCCCAATAAAAGGTGGAATTGAAGAAACAATCTCCCTAGCATCCGTAAATTTGATATATCTAGAGCTGCCCGGGAAAAATATAAATCCCAAAGCATCTGCACCAAATTTTACCGCAGCACAAGCATCCTCCAAACGTGTTACACCACATATTTTTATTCTAATTTTTTTCACTTTAAATACACAAAGTCTAATAATAAAATTGAAAAGTTAATACTATTCAAAGGCCCTCAATAAAATAATTTACAAAACTATGCTCGTCAAAAGGTAAACCGAATTTATCTGGATATTTCACCTGAGATAAATATAGGCCATCGGAAGGTGCTGTGGCCCCAGCAAAACTCCTATCCCTGGACTTGAGGACAAATTCAGCCCAATCAATCTTTTTTCTCTTTGCCCCAATCTCAATCAAGGTGCCAACTAAGTTACGGACCATCTTCTGTAAAAAACTATTCGCCTCGACTGTTATGGTAATTATATCACGCTTTCTCTCAACCTTGATTTCAAAGATTGTTCTTTTAGATGTTTTTGATTGGCAACCCTTGGCTTGAAAAGCTGCAAAATCGTTGTTACCCAACCAACAGGTTGAAGCATCCCGCATAAGGTTTTGATCTAACGTAAAAGGAATCCAAGTTAATCTTCCATCAAAAATAGCTGAACGAACATGATTATTGTAAATAAAATAAGTATATTTACGCGCAACAGCTGAGTAACGAGCATGAAAATCATTTGCAGTCTCAGCACACCAACGAAACCTGATATCTCTAGGCAAGTAAGAATTTACACCTCTGACCCAGGCAAAGCTCTCTCTGCTTACAACTGTGTCAAAATGGATGACTTGACCGAAGCTATGGACTCCACTATCCGTTCTTCCAGCACAATGTACGGTTATATTTTCGTTAGCAACCTTTGCTAAAGCCAGTTCGACCTGTGATTGAACCGTTCTCGCATTCTTCTGAGACTGCCAGCCTTGATAACCTTGACCCATATATTCAATCGCACAAACGAAACGTTTCATATCAAACCCATCAAGAATTAATTTTTGCCTAAATCTTTATCGTCGTTTTTACCCACATCTTTGTCAATATCGATATCTAAATCCAACTCCAAATCTGAATCTGAATCAATAGCTGGGAGTTCCCTAGTCAATTTTTCCCTTAGCTCTGCTTTTAATGACCTGTATTTTTCAGTGATACGTAACCACTCGTCAGTTTCAGGTTCAAATAAATCCTCAAGCTTTAAGTATTGATCATCAAAGTTCTGAGTCTCATCACTTTCTTTAAATATTTTTAACATTAGAATATTCAATTCTACTGATTTAGGGAACTTTTCCAACGCACTCCTACATTCACGAATCGCATCTTCATATCGCTCATAAGCAAGATACGAATTAATGGAAAGAACAATTTGTGAATCAGGTTCACATTCAGAGGTTGGGCTATCTCTACCAGACTCAGCTTGTTTCTTATTTTCAGTAACAGGTAAATCTGAGTTTTTTACACTTTCTGAAACCGTGGCTCTCTCCTCGTGATTATTCTTACTATCCTCATTTGCAAAGTTAATATACATTTGTCTTATTCTAGCTTTGCTTTTTTTGAAAAGTACGAACCCAATGCCAATTGCTAATATAAAAAAGCTGCTCAGAAACGTATAAAACCATAGGTTAACCCCTTTTTTTGAATCTGAGGAATTCAGAACTGGTGAAATTGTGTTCTTATTAGGACCCAATTTTAAAGACTTTATTTCAGCCCTGAGTTTTGCGAGCTCTTCAGACTGTTCATCAAACTTCTTCTCCAGCAAGCCCATTGCGCTCTGGGCACGGTTAAGTTGCATTTGCAATTCATTATCCGATTTCGCAAAAACCGATGGCTCTACAATTAAAGATTTTTTATTTTTACTACTTTCTAAAGCTGTCGTTTCACCAGAATTGAGAACCGTAAGTACTTGCTGAGCGTCAAGCTCATTACTACTAATTTTATTTTGTTCTTGAAGATAATTTTGATTTTTCCATTCATCGTATTGGTTTTGGAATAATTTTTTTGCCTCTTTTTTATCTAGAGATATTATGTTCTCAATATTTGGAATAACAAGTTCCGCCTCATTTTTTAACCTATTAATATTTTGCCCTAAAAACGCATCAGGATTTAAGCGATATATCGCCATCATCATTTGTTCGATCGAGTACGAATCCTCTTGTAAAAAACGTTCTGCGATTGACCAAACCGTATCAGCTGGATTAACTTTGACCAGATAACTTTCACCGGAATCAGGATTCAATAAAGTTGGCGGCTCTAGCAAGATATTGAAGGTTCGAGAAACATTCATTCCCTGTCTTTTTAAATCCAAAGAGAGCTGAATAAAAGGCTCTCTTATATTTTGGCGCGTAGTAACTAAAACAAATTTTTTATCTTTTGTTTCGGATATTATTATACTATTAACTTCGATTGTATTTTGACTATAAAACTCTGATCCAACAAATGAACTGAATATAGTATATTTTTCTACAGATAGACTTAGTGGCTTATCTGTGATGTCAACCCGAAACTGAAGTGGCTGATTTAAAAAAGAAGAGATCCTTGGATTCTTAAAACCCAAAGCGGACGCTTGGCCAGTGAAAACCAGAGAAAAAAGCAAGGGCACCACAAAATGAAAAAGCTGGCGCATATTAACAATTACTCAAATATTTGGCAATCAAAATTTCTGCTATTTGGATGCTATTTAAAGCCGCTCCTTTTCTGACGTTATCGGCAACAACCCACAAGTTAAGGCCACTATCCGTTGAAATATCTCGTCGAATTCTTCCGACATAAACTGCATCGCTTGCGGCTGCGGTAACAGCAGCTGTTGGATATTGGCCCTCTTTGTTTTCTGGCGACACGATTAAACCTGGGCTTTTTTCCAAAAGAGAGATAACATCCCCTAGTTGAAATTTAGTTTTTAACTCTATACTGATAGCCTCCGAATGACCAAAGAAAACCGGAACTCGTACAGTAGTCGCGTTCACCTGAATAGATTCATCGCCTAAGATTTTTTTCGTCTCCCAAACCATTTTCATTTCTTCCTTGGTGTAACCATTATCCATAAAATGGTCAATCTGGGGTATGCAATTAAACGCAATCTGCTCAGGATAAATATTTTTTTCAATTCCTTTTGCATTAAGTAAACTACTAGTCTGCGCAGCTAACTCCTCTATCCCGGAACGACCACTACCTGATACGGACTGGTAAGTAGAGACATTTACTCGTTTTATTCCATATGTTTCGTGGATAGGTTTTAATGCAACGACCATTTGTATTGTAGAGCAATTAGGATTCGCAATGATATTAGTCTTTTTAAAATGTTTTATTTCAGAACTGTTTACTTCAGGTACTATAAGAGGAATATTAGATTCATAACGAAAAGTAGAAGTGTTATCAATAACGACGCAATTGGCAGCAGTAGCTTTAGGAACGTATTTACTCGATACCTCACCACCTGCTGAAAAGAAGGCTATGTCGACTTGTGCGAAATCAAATTTTGATAATTCTGATATTTGAATAGTTCTTTCACCACAAGTTATGATCTTACCTAACGATTTCGAGCTAGCAAGTGCAAAAATGTTTTTTATCGGAAATTGTCTTTCATGCAAGATTTCAAATAGTGCCTCCCCAACCTGACCAGTAGCACCTACAACCGCAATATTATATTTAACCAAATTATCGCTCATCATACAGGCCCTGAAGTTTTTCAATAATTTTATTTGTTAATTCTTTAGTGCCTATAATTTTCCCATCTTTAATGGGAATGTCTTTAGTACAAAATCCATCTTTTATTACTGATCTTATTGACCCGCCAATCATCTGGGCCGCTTTTGCCTCACTAAAACTATATTGAAACATCATGGCTAAAGACATAATCATCGCAATAGGATTACAACAATTCTGTCCGGCAATATCTGGTGCAGAGCCATGGACAGGTTCGAAAAGCCCTTGTTTTGAGTCATTTAGCGAGGCAGATGGTAACATACCAATTGAGCCTGTGAGCATTGCTGCGAGATCAGACAATATATCACCGAACATGTTTTCTGTAACAATAACATCGAATTGCTTAGGCTCGCGAACTAATTGCATCGCGGCATTATCAACATACATATTAGTCAATTCGACCGTAGGATATTCGCTTGAAATTTTTTTGAAAATATCTCTCCATAGCTGTGATACTTCTAAAACATTCGCCTTATCTACTGAACAGAGCTTGGAAGAACGCTTTAAAGCAACCTCAAATGAGGCTTTAGCAATTCTTTCTATTTCGCGTGCATTATATCTTAATGTATTTATACCATATTGCTGATCATCTTTCTCGAAAATCCCTCTGGGAAAACCAAAGTACAATCCCCCAGTTAACTCTCTTATAATCATTAGATCCAAATTATCTACAAGTTTGGTTTTTAAAGTCGAAGTATCGGCCATTCCATCTAGAACAGTCGCCGGCCTCAAATTACAAAATAAGTCCAATTCAGAGCGTAATTTTAAAAGACCAGCCTCCGGTCGATCCTTGTTTTCAAGGCTATCCCATTTCGGGCCGCCAACAGCTCCAAATAGGATGGCGTCAGATTGTTTCGCTAAGCGAAGAGTTTCTTCTGGAAGTGGTGTGCCAGTTTGATCTATCGCGCTTCCGCCAACTAGTCCTTCTTCAATTTCAATATTCAATATGTTGTTAGACTGAAAAAACTTCGCCACTCGTAGCGCAGAATTTGCAATCTCAACTCCAACCCCATCTCCTGCTAATAACAAAATTTTATATGCCATAATTTACGTATTTAATTATTTAAAGTGTAGAATATATCAAAGTTTTAACTCGAATAGTTGATTAAAAATTATTATGTTCACGATCCGAGACCGTAGGAAGTTTGCGAAATGAATACTCGTATTAAAAAATTATATGAATACCCGTTTGCTCGACTGAAGAGACTAGTCTGTGGAACAGAAACGGGGTCATTGATGCCAGAAATTGATTTTTCAATTGGCGAGCCCAAAACTAAGAGACCAAAATTCGTCGAAAAAATTTTAAAAGATAATTTGGCAGATATCTCAAAGTATCCATCAGCCAGAGGAATACATGAATTACGCCTGTCAATCTCAGACTGGGCTACCCGGCGTTATAGCCTAGATAAATGCCACTTAGATCCTGAAAAACATATTCTTCCAGCCAGTGGAACGAGAGAGTCATTGTTTGGGATCAGTCAAGCATTATACACAAACAATCCATCTAAGCCGTATATCGGCATGCCGAATCCGTTCTATCAAATCTATGAGGGCGCAGCAATACTCGCTGGAGCAACACCCATATATATCGCTCAACTAAACTCAAAGGATGGAAATGTAAAGTTAAATCAGATCGACCCGGCTGAATGGGCCAAAATTCAATTAATCTATATTTGCACTCCAGCTAACCCAAGTGGAGAAACTTACTGCCTTAAAGATTTTGACTTAATCATGCAAATAGCAAAGGATCATGATATCACCGTTATTTCTGATGAATGTTACAGTGAAATCTATCGCCCTTCTTCCAAACCTCCTATCGGGTTGTTTGAATGGTGCGAAAAAAATGGAGAAAAAAATTTCTCAAACTGCATAGTCATGAACAGCCTGTCGAAACGCTCTGGTCTTCCAGGGTTAAGATCTGGATTTATAGCTGGTGATGAAATTCTTATTTCTTCTTTTTCTCGATATAGGTCTTATCAGGGAGTAGCAATGCCACTTCATGTACAAAAAGCAAGTGCAGCGGCATGGGGGGATGAAAAGCACGTTAGCCAAAACAGAAATTACTACTCAAAAAACTTCCAAGCCGCAAGCGAGATTCTAGGTGATTTTCCTTTCTACAAAGAGTCGGAAGCAGGTTTTTTTATCTGGTTAAAAATACCGATATGCGACCAAAAATTTACAAAAGAATTATATAATGCACACAAGATATTGGTAATGCCTGGGACTTTTCTAGCAAGAGAATATTCCGATGTGAATCCAGGGTTAAATTATATTAGAATCGCATTAGTTCACAATCTCGCGAAATGTATCGAGGGACTAGAAAAAATTAAACAGTACTTGGTCAAAAAATAGGGACGAATAATGTTAAACATTGAATTAATTGAAGAAGCGTTTGAAAACCGGAATAAAAATGAATACAACTTGAAAGATGAATCCATCCGCGAGACTGTTGATGAGTGCTTATCCTTGGTAGACCAAGGAATAATTCGAGTTGCAGAACCTCAGGCAAGCGGATGGAAGGTCAATGAATATATCAAAAAAGCTGTTCTTCTATCTTTTCTATTATATCCAAATAAAAAAATAGATGGAGGAATGACGAACTATTTTGATAAAGTCGATTTAAAATATAGAGATGCCAGCCAGAGAGATTTTGAAGAGTCTGGAGCTCGAATTGTACCGCCTGCAATTGTAAGGAGAGGTGCGTATATAGCAAAAAACGTTGTAGTTATGCCTAGTTATGTAAATATTGGCGCATATGTAGATGAAGGTACAATGATTGATACGTGGGCAACTGTAGGTTCATGCGCTCAAGTTGGAAAAAATGTGCACATATCGGGAGGAGCCGGATTAGGAGGGGTTCTAGAACCGATTCAGTCAAATCCTACAATAATTGAAGACAATTGCTTTATTGGAGCTAGATCTGAAATTGTTGAGGGAGTTATTGTAGAGAAAGGTTCTGTCATTTCAATGGGAGTTTTTATCGGACAAAGCACTAAAATATATGATCGGACTAATGACGAAATTCACTATGGTCGAGTGCCTGCCGGTTCGGTAGTAGTTCCCGGATCTATTCCATCAAATGACAAAAAATATAATCTGAACGGAGCGATAATTGTTAAAAAGGTAGATGCACAAACTCGTGCAAAGGTTTCTATAAATGAGATATTAAGAGACATCTAACCAATTTTTTCTAAAGCTCGCACCTGTTCGGCCACAGTTTTCAAAACGAGGCCACGAATATTTGCGTCGTCGCTTTCCACCAAAACCCTTAATTTTGGCTCAGTCCCAGAAGGCCTTACTAAAATTCTACTCTTACTGTCTAATTCATCCTCGATTTGCGAAATAGTGTCTTTTAGTCTTTGATTATTAAATATTGCATATTTATTTGAAGTTTCTATATTTAGATTTTCTTGGTATCTTTTTGTCAATCCTTTGACAAGTTGATCAATCGGTAGCTCATGGTTTTCCACAATTTCAAGCAAAATATTGGCGCAAATTAGACCATCCCCAAAAACTTCCCAATCGGGTATGATTATATGCCCAGAGGGTTCTCCACCAAGCGACCATTTCAACTCACGTAACTTTTTTATTATATTTTGATCGCCAACTGAGGTTCTTACAAAAGAAATTCCTAATTCATTTAATGCCAACTCGAGACCTATGTTACTCATTTCGGTACCAATGACTCCTCCTTTTAGTGTGCCTTGGTTCTGCATATATGTAGCGATAATATATAAAATGTCGTCCCCATCTAGAACAGCACCCGTATTATCAACCACAATTATACGATCTCCATCTCCGTCAAAAGCAAACCCGATATCTGCTTGATTTTTTAGCACCTCTTCCTGCAGGAAGCTAATATTCGTAGAACCACATAAATGATTAATATTAAAGCCATCTGGTCTAGTTCCATATAGTACCAAATTGCGTATTCGAGGTTCAAAAAACTTATTAGCTATATGAGATAATGAGCCATTTGCACAGTCTAAAATTATTTTGTTCGAAGTGTACTTTTTCTTTTGATTAATTGAATTTAAATAACTAGAGGCTCCATTTATAAACTTAACTCTATCTTGCAACTTTTTTGTCATCGTAAACGGACTTTCAATACTATTAATTTTTTCCTCAATTTGATTTATTTTTCGTTCTGAGATTTTTTGACCCGAAGAACCAAAAAATTTAAACCCATTATCAAAATACGGATTATGAGAGGCGCTGATCATAGCGCCACCAGCATAGCGATGATTCGATAGGATTTTAGCCAAACCAGGGGTTGAAATGACTCCGCATAATACTGGCGTGTATCCGGCAGCAATGACGCCTGCAGTAAAACTGGATTCCAAAACCGGACCTGAAACTCTAGTATCCCTACCTACAAGAATGTCACGGGATTCGGAAGAAAGGCCCGCGAAGGTTGCAAATAGATAGCCAAGTTTCGAACTGGTAGTCTCATCGATCGGATACTTTCCATATCTGCCTCTGACTCCATCTGTACCAAATAGTCTTGATTCACTCATGTTAAGAACTTTTTAACATAATTTGCAAAATGAACTATTAATGAAGCTTTGGTATAAATAATTCAGATTCTAATAATTGTTGAGGTCCGATATCAGGCTAATGCGAACTGGCGGGACCACCAATAGGTTTTTCAGGGTCACTACTTGGATTATCGCTGACTGTTTCGTCCGACTTAATTCCACCTCCGTCTCCAGGAGGAGTATTGTTGTCTGACCAATCACTAGGAGGACTAGGGATCTTCCCTTTCATGATTTCATCGATTTGACCAGTATCCAAACTCTCATATCTAATTAAAGCATCAGCCATCATATGGAGCTTTTCTTTATTGTCCTCTAAAATGTCACGGGCCCTTTGATAATTTCTATCTACGATATTCCTTACCTCTTCATCTATTAGGTGGGCCGTTTCATCCGATACAATTTTTTGTTGTGTAACTGATTTTCCCAGAAATACCTCGCCGTCGTCGTCGCTATAGGTTAATGGGCCAAGTTTTTGAGATAGTCCCCATTTAGTCACCATGTTTCTGGCAATATCAGTTACTCTTTCAATATCGTTTGAAGCTCCTGTAGTCACAGCATTAGAGCCAAAAATGATTTCTTCTGCAATTCTTCCTCCGAATAAGCTGCTAATTTGGCACTCAAGCCTTTCTCTGCTGTAACTTAATCTGTCCTCTTCCGGAAGAAACATCGTAACTCCCAGCGCTCTTCCTCGGGGTATTATGGTCACTTTATATACGGGATCGTGAACAGGTAACATTCGACCAACAATCGCGTGTCCTGCTTCATGGTAGGCAGTAAGCTTTTTTTCATCCTCACTCATCACCATAGACCGTCGTTCTGCGCCCATCATGATTTTATCTTTAGCTTTTTCAAACTGCTCCATTTCAACCAAACGTTTACTTGCTCGGGCAGCAAATAAGGCCGCTTCGTTCACCAAGTTTGCAAGATCTGCTCCTGAGAAACCTGGAGTTCCTCTGGCCAAAATACTTGCTTTAACGTCGTCTGCGCTTGGGACTTTCCTCATGTGGACTTTTAAAATTTGTTCCCGTCCTCTGATGTCAGGCAATGGGACTACAACTTGTCTGTCGAATCTCCCCGGTCTTAATAATGCTGGGTCCAACACATCGGGTCGGTTGGTTGCAGCGATTACAATCACACCCTCATTACCTTCGAAGCCATCCATTTCAACCAATAGTTGGTTAAGCGTCTGCTCTCTTTCATCATGACCTCCCCCTAAACCGGCACCACGATGCCTTCCCACAGCATCGATTTCGTCAATAAAAGTAATGCAAGGGGCATGTTTTTTCGCTTGCTCGAACATATCCCTGACTCTCGAAGCACCAACTCCCACAAACATTTCGACAAAATCTGAGCCAGATATGGTAAAAAAAGGCACCTTGGCTTCTCCTGCTATGGCCTTCGCTAATAGGGTTTTCCCGGTTCCTGGGGAACCGACCATGAGAACCCCTCTTGGTATTTTCCCACCAAGTTTTTGAAATTTTCCTGGGTCCTTTAAAAAATCTACTAACTCTTTGACTTCTTCCTTTGCCTCCTCGACGCCTGCCACATCATTAAATGTGACCCTCACCTGGTCGTCCGCCAGCAGTTTTGCCCGACTCTTGCCAAACGAAAGGGCTCCTCTGCCACCACCGCCACCCTGCATTTGCCTCATCACATAAATCCAGACCCCAATTAAAAGAAGGAAAGGAAACCACGAAATAAAAATTTGAGTTAGCAAGCTCTGGCGCTCGGGCGGTGTAGCCTCGATACGGACTTGATTATCAAGTAGAGAACCTATAAGTGGACCATTATCGGTTTCAGGGCTGAAAGTAAACATTCTTGAGCCATCGTGCATTTGAAGCTCAATTTGGCTTCCGTCGATTTTGACTGAGGCCACTCGGCCGCTCTTTACCGCAGACACGAAATCTGAATAGCTTACTGAGCTATTTGAAGTCCTCTGGGGAGAGAAACTTTGAAAAATTATCATCATAACAAGGGCTATGATTACCCACAGTACAATATTTCGTGCCATATAATTTCCATTTTTATTAGTTTTTGTTGTTTAACATTACCAGATTTTTCAATTCAAGACCTCTTGATCCGAATTTTTTTTTCCCTTAGCTAAAACGTAAAATTCGGAAGATTCCGCTCGCGACGACTGCGGTTTGAGTCGTTTTACCATTCGGAAACTATTTTGTATACGATTATAAGCGCTAGCAGTATCTCTAAATTGAAAAAACTTTACCAAAAATGTACCATTTTTTTGCAAAAATAAATCGGCGATTGACAAAGAAACGTCAACTAAATCTAGCCAATTAGCCTCATCTCTGGCTTTAATTCCGGACAAATTTGGCGCCATATCTGACATCACTACGTCAACTGATCCTGGAACGAACACTCCAGTAATTTTCCCTTTCAATCTTGGATCGAGGCAATTAATTTTTAACGAGGTTCCATTCCTGACACTCTTAAAATCACTGCTATCTACTGACAGAATATGACCGTGAGAGCCAATCACTTCACTCGCAGCCTCAGACCATCCGCCCGGCGCAGCTCCCATATCAATCACTTTATATCCCTTTTTAATGAAACGTTGTTTATCATTTATTTCTACTAATTTAAAAAATGCACGGGACCGGGCAGACAGTTGGTTTCTTCGCTTAACAAAAGGATCTTTTGTTTGCCTATTTATCCATTTGCTGCTAGTTTTTTTTGACATTCTATATTTTTAAACGTATTTGACATCAATAATCTCATATTCCGTTTCCCCTTTTGGAGCTTGAACAATAACTGTATCGTCAACTATTTTGCCAATAATTGCTCTTGCTACCGGTGAAGAATATGAGACCAGCCCACTTTTTATGTCAGCCTCATCTTCTCCTACGATTTTGTAAGTAACAGATTCACCTGTGTTAATGTTTTCTAATTGAACCGTACTCCCAAAGACAACCCTACCACTTACATTTAGCTTGGAAATATCAATTATCTCGCAGTTAGAAAGCTTCGACTCTATATCAGCTATCCGCCCTTCGTTAAAACTTTGTTGCTCTCTTGCCGCGTGATACTCAGCATTTTCTTTTAAGTCTCCATGAGCTCGTGCCTCGGCAATGTCACTTGAGATTTTTTGTCTTAGGACATTTTTCCTTTGATAAAGCTCTTCTTTTAATTTTTCAGCTCCGGTAACGGTCATTGGATTTTTATTCATCATATTGCATTGCCTCATGTAATTCTTGAAGACTCAAAATAGTTTCGACAACCGGTTTCTTGAGCGCCATAATTGCCGCAGTAGCTCCTGCCACGGTTGTAGTGTAGGGCACCTTCTTAGACAAAGCATTAGCTCTGATGGAATAGGAATCCGCAATAGAGCTTTTACCTTCTGTTGTATTGATGATTAAGTCAATTTCTCCATTTTTTATTGCATCAACAATATGAGGTTGACCCTGCATCACTTTATTTATCTCGACACAAGAAATACCATTATTAACAAGCGCGCTAGCTGTCCCTTTCGTGGCAATAATTTCGAATTTCGCCAAATCAACAAAACTCAGAAGTTTTACTAAAGCACTTTTATCTGAATCTTTCACACTAACAAAAATTTTTCCAGAAACTGGTAACGTCATTCCAGCACCTTTCTGCGCCTTGTCAAAAGCTTCGCCAAAAGTCCTACCGATACCCATGACTTCACCAGTCGATTTCATCTCGGGACCCAACAAGGGATCCACCCCAGGAAATTTTTCGAAGGGAAAAACTGCCTCTTTTACACAAGAAAAAACGTGGCTCTTGACGGCTTTTATGTTTTGTTTATTGAGTGGGACACCCATCATACACTTTGCAGCCACGTAGGGTAATGAAAAACCAATTGCTTTTGATACAAAAGGTGCAGTGCGCGATGCTCTAGGATTCACTTCTAAAACATAAATTTTTTCATCTTTGACAGCAAATTGAACGTTGATTAAACCTATAACTTTTAGTTTAAGAGCCATTAACTTTACCTGTCTTTCCAGCTCATTTTGGATAGATTTGCTTAATGTATGGGGAGGCAATGCACATGCAGAGTCACCTGAATGAATCCCTGCCTGTTCAATATGTTCCATTACGCCTCCAATATAAACATCTTCTCCATCACAAATTGCATCCACATCGATTTCTGTTGCATCCTCCAAAAAACTATCCAGCAAAATTGGGTGGGCATTTGATAAGAACGATACCTCTGAAAAATATTGCTCAAGCTCTGATTCGTTATAAACGATTTTCATGGCACTACCCCCAAGAACATACGAAGGCCTTACCATTAGCGGGAACCCAATTTCTTGGGCTGCTTCTATTGCACTTTCCTTCTTTAAAATAGTTTTATTCTTAGGCTGAACGAGCCCTAATTGAGTGAGAAACTGTAAGAATTTTTCGCGATCTTCGGCCAAATCTATAGATTGCGAGGAAGTGCCGAGGATAGGAACACCTAAGCTGTCCAATTGAGAAGCTAGCTTCAGCGGCGTTTGACCCCCAAACTGTAAAATTACCCCTTTTGGTTTTTCAACCCTGACCACTTCCAAAACATCCTCTAGTGTAAGTGATTCAAAATAAAGTCGATCTGATATATCAAAATCAGTAGAAACAGTTTCCGGATTACAATTAACCATCAAAGACTCAAATCCTAAATCTCTAGCCGCTAGGGAAGCTTGCACACAGCAATAATCGAATTCGATTCCTTGACCTATCCTATTAGGACCCCCTCCTAAAACGATAATTTTTTCGTTATTTGTAGGCTTAGACTCACACTCTTCATCATATGTTGAATACATATAAGCCGTCCTAGTAGAAAACTCAGCCGCACACGAGTCAACTCGTTTATAAACAGGTCTTATATTTAAGTCTTCCCTCATGGCTCTCACTTCCTCTTCACTAAGATCCAGAATATTGCCAATCATCGCGTCAGAAAAACCATTTCTTTTAAACTGATAAAATAATTCTTTAGTTAGTTCTCCATTCCCATATGCCGCTTTAATTTCTTTTTCATTCCTCACTAATTCATAAATTTGTGAAATGAACCAAGGATCAATTTTAGATGCTTCGTGCACATCTGCTTTAGTAAGGCCGTTACGAAATGCTTCTCCGATATACCAAAGTCTATTAGCCCCAGGTATCGAAAGTTCTCTTTTGATTTTGTTTTGTTTTTCTGCATAGTCACCTGGAAAATTTATTGGGTCCAAACCTACTCTTCCTATTTCTAATCCTCGTAAGGCTTTTTGAAACGATTCCTTAAAGTTTCTTCCAAAAGCCATAACTTCGCCCACTGACTTCATTTGCGTTGTCAACCTATCTTCCGCTTGCGGAAATTTCTCAAACGTAAACCTTGGAATTTTTGTTACAATATAATCGATTGAAGGCTCAAAGGAAGCTGGGGTCTGATTGTTAGTTATTTCGTTACCCAACTCATCAAGAGTAAAACCCACCGCCAATTTCGCCGCAACTTTAGCGATTGGGAATCCTGTTGCTTTTGAGGCCAATGCTGACGAACGAGAAACTCTCGGGTTCATTTCTATCACCACCATCCTGCCATCGGACGGATTGATAGCGAATTGGACATTAGAGCCTCCTGTTTCAACTCCAATTTTTCGTAAAACGGCAAGAGAGGCATCTCTCATGCATTGATATTCTTTGTCCGTAAGCGTTTGAGCGGGAGCAATTGTTACAGAATCACCCGTGTGAACTCCCATTGGATCAAGGTTCTCTATCGAGCAGATTATGATACAGTTATCTTTTTTATCCCGAACGACTTCCATTTCAAATTCTTTCCAACCCAAGAGAGATTCCTCAAGGAGTATCTCGCCAGTCGGCGATGTATCTAAACCGCGGCTACAAATTTCCAAGAACTCCTCTTTGTTAAATGCTATCCCTCCCCCGCTTCCCCCAAGAGTGAAAGAAGGCCTAATGATGATAGGAAACCCAATTTTTTTCGCTATATCTGTCGCTTTTTCCATAGAATTGACTACTGTCGAACGAGCACAGTTAAGACCAATTTCTTCCATTGACTCTCGGAAAGCTTGCCTATCTTCCGCTTTATTGATGGCTGTTACAGATGCGCCGATAAGCTCGACGTTAAACTTTTTTAAAACTCCCCCTTTATGTAACTCAAGCGCACAGTTTAACGCTGTCTGTCCACCCATCGTCGAAAGGAGCGCTTCTGGTTTTTCTTTTTCAATGATTGATGCAACTGTTGCAGGGGTTATGGGCTCTATATAGGTAGCGTCACTCATATCTGGATCAGTCATAATTGTCGCTGGATTAGAATTAACCAAAATTACGCGATAACCCTCTTCTCGCAAAGCTTTGCATGCCTGCGAACCCGCGTAGTCAAACTCACAAGCTTGGCCAATTATAATTGGCCCTGCTCCGATTATTAGTATAGATTCTATGTCCGTTCTTTTTGGCATTTAATCAATCACTTTTTACGATCTTCCATCGACTTTAAAAATTTTCCAAATAACCTATTAAGATCATTAGGTCCCGGCGACGCTTCTGGATGACCTTGAAAACCGAAAATCGGCTTACTAACGTGTTCTATTCCCTGCAAGCTACCGTCAAAAATTGAAAAATGAGTGGCAATTAAACTTTTAGACAAAGAATTTTCGTCAACAGTAAATCCATGGTTTTGACTTGATATAAAAACCTTGCCGGTAGAAACTTCTTTTACAGGATGGTTAGCTCCATGATGGCCAACCATCATTTTTTTCGTATTCGCCCCAAATGCAAGAGCTATCAATTGAAATCCAAGACAAATACCGAAAATTGGGAAGTTTTTGTTCGCAAGAATCTTAATATTTTTAATAGCGTAATCACATGGTTCCGGGTCCCCAGGTCCGTTCGAGAAAAAAACACCATCTGGACTAAGTTCGATTACCTTTTCCGTAGGAAAATCGCAAGGAACTACGGTAACAGCACACCCTATATCCACTAAAATTCGAAGAATGTTTTGTTTTACGCCAAAATCATAAACTATAATTTCAAAATTTTTCTTAGGCTCAGTTGCTAATCTACCAAAACCCTTATATTCATTGCCTTTCTCCCAAGAATACACTTGGCGTGTTGTCACTTTTTTAGCAAGATCTAAACCATCTAATTTTTGAGCATCTCTCGCTAGCTTAAGAGCGAGATTAAAATCTGAATTATCAGTCATAATGCAGCCCCTTAAGGCTCCTTTTTCTCGAATAATCCGTGTAATTTTACGTGTATCGATTTCTGATATAGCAACTATTTTATTATCTATTAAAAATTTGGCTAAAGAACCACTGGCTCTCCAATTGCTATAGTGATCGGTGAAGTCTCTTACGATTAGACCCGACACCATGCAACCTCGCGATTCTAAGTCCAGTTCATTAATCCCTGTATTTCCAATATGAGGATGGGTAAGCAGAACAATCTGATTAGCATAAGAAGGATCTGTGAGTATTTCTTGATAGCCAGTTATACTAGTATTAAAAACAACTTCCCCAACTGTATAGCCGGATCCTCCGCAAGAGAAACCTTCAAAACTTGAACCATCTTCAAGTACCAAAATCGCCTTCTGTTTCAAATTATTTAACCCACGTTATCTTAGTTAAATTAGTCGCGCAAATCTTACTTCAATCATCCAAACATTAGAACCCTAAATTTTCTAAAAAAATAATCATCATAGCTCCTTGCCCTGCTAGCGACCTAAAACAATTAAAATATTCAACCAACCGAGTGAATTTTATCCATAATTTCGAGACAAACTTCTAAAGCCTTTTTGCCATCTTCTCCAGAAACCAAAGGTAATTTTCCAAATTTGATTGCATCAGTAAAATTAATAATTTCATCTTTAAGAATATCAATTTTTTCCGGCAGTTGATTAAAAGAAAACGGGGTTTCTACGTTTTTTTCTATCATCACACCCGTTTCTCTTATTCTATCAGATTTTTGCTCTATTGAAGCCTTATGAGTTAAGAAATCAATCGAATACCGATACCCAGTTGTCTCGATACTTATTTGTCGCTTAGCACTGTCAGCTACCCGGTCTGCTTCCAAACAGGCCTGTAAACCACTTTCAAAAGATAATGTCGCTTGCGCTGTGTCAATAGCATCACTTTTAAGAGAAACTCCGCATGCCTCAACATTGACAAGTTTTGAGTGTTCGAAATCAAGAATAAAGTCCACATCGTGAATCATTGAATCTAATACAACGTCTACTTCCGTTCCTCTTTCCTTAAAAATTGAATGTCTTATAGTATTTATTTTGACAGCATCAGTGACTCTCTGCTTCAAGGTGGCAGCCATAGGATTAAATCTTTCCAAATGGCCTACCTGTAAAATCAGATTATTTTTTTTTGCAATTTCAATCAGATGCTGCGCATGTAAAACACGCTCGGCCAACGGCTTTTCTATCAAACAGTGGACATTATTATGTAAGAAAAAAACTCCTATCTCGTAGTGTTTTGACGGAGGAACCACAATTGACACTAAATCGACTTTATCTAATAATTCCGAATATTCTAAGACGCCTGGTACTTCTAACCTCTGGCAAACTTCGGATAATCTATCACCGTTATCATCAGCTATTGCAACTAACTCAACCCCGTCGATTTGTTGATATTTTTGTGCGTGAAAACTTCCTAAATAACCAACTCCAATAACCCCCGCCTTGAGCGTTCCCATTCAAAAACAACCGATGCTAGAAAAATTTGAGCAAAAAAACTGGGGTTTGCTAGAGGATGTCATCAAATGAGTATAACCCATTATCGCGACCGATTAACCATTTAGCCGCTTTCACCGCCCCCGTGACAAAGGAGGTGCGGCTAGTAGCTCGATGAGTAATTTCGATCCTTTCGCCTTCGCCTGCAAAATAAACTGTATGATCTCCAATCGTGTCTCCAGCTCTTATAGTTTGAAAACCGACACTATTATCTTCTCTTGCGCTATCGGGTCCTTTTCTCCCGTAAACAGCATTTTCAAGTAATTTCTTGTCAAGGTTCTCAGAAATTACACTACCGAACTTTAAAGCAGTTCCTGAAGGAGCATCTCTTTTCCCTCGATGATGAGCTTCAATAATATCTATATCGTAAGCATCGCCTAATGCTTTTGCAGCAAGACCGGCCAACTTGAAACAAAGATTTATTCCTAAACTCATATTCGGCGAAATTAGTAAAGCTGTCTTTTGAGATGCTTTTTCGATTTTATCCGTCAAAAACTCAATTCCCGTTGTACCAACCACCAAAGGGATCCGATTTGCTGCAGCATAATTTATACTCATCTCGGTAGAATCAGGTAAAGAAAAATCGATCAGCACATCTAACTTTTCTTTGCAATTGTTGATATTGTTAGCTAGTTCTAAAGTAACAATCGAGTTTTTAGAATGGTCATATATCTCTAGCTTTTCCTCAGGGTACTCAGGATTCTCAAAAAGTTGGATATCAACAAAGTCTGGATCTTTAAGTGCGAATTCAGTTATGCCGCGACCCATTTTACCCCCAGCACCCACAATTCCTAGTTTAATTTGATCTTTACCCATTAGCTTTTTATTTTTCGAGTGTCTTAAAAAAATTTCTTACCCCGTCTAACCAAGAAGTGGTTTTAGGTATATGTCTTCTACCTCCCGATTCTAAAGATTTCCTGAAAGTCTCGAGTATCTCCTTTTGCTCTTTTGTTAATTTGACAGGTGTCTCTACAACCACTTTACAAATTAAATCTCCAATGCCCGAATCTCTCACTGATCTTACCCCTTTACCGCGAAGCCTAAACATTTTCCCAGATTGAGTCTCGTTTGGAATTTTTAATGTAACTTTACCATCAATAGTAGGCACTTCTAATTGACCGCCCAAAACCGCGGTTGGGAAGTCAATTGGCACTTCACACATTAAATTTGAGCCTTCCCTTTCAAAAATTGAATGTTCCTTTAACATTATGTTAACGAATAGATCCCCGCTAGGACCATTTAAACCAGTTTCGCCTTTACCTGATAGACGCACCCTGTCTCCATTATCAACTCCAGCTGGTATTTTCACTGAAATTGTTTCGGAACCTCTTACTTTTCCGACTCCGCCGCAAGTATAGCAAGGGTCCTCAATTATCTTTCCTGAACCTTTACATTTTGGGCAAGTTTGTTGAACAGAAAAGAAACCCTGTTGCATCCGAACTTGCCCTACCCCGTCACACTGAGGGCAAGTCACTGGTGCTTTCTTCGTACGAGAACCTGTTCCATCACAACTGGTGCAATCAATCAAATTTGGAACTTTAATCTTTACTTCGGTACCGAAGACTGCCTCTTCAAGACTAAGGTTTAAATCATAGCTTAAATCACTACCCCTGTGAGCCCTGGTACCACCAGAGCGACCGGCTCCAAAAATGTCACCAAAGACACTATCGAAAATGTCTCCGAATCCAGCTTGTTCCGAAAAACCTGCGCCCTGTCCAGACCCTCCGACTCCGGCGTGACCAAATTGATCATAGGCTGCTCTTTTACCTTGGTCACTTAAAACATCATAGGCTTCTTTGGCTTCTTTAAACTTAACTTCAGCTGAGGGATCATCCGCGTTTCGGTCTGGATGATACTTCATCGCAAGCCTTCTATATGCTTTCTTTATTTCTGATTCGCTAGCCGATCTTTGCACACCAAGGGTGTCGTAATAGTCTGATTTTTGCATAAAAAGTAAGGACCTATTTCATTAGATTTAAATAACCGAACTCATTTTTTTGTATCTCCATCCTTAACTTCTTCAAAATCAGCATCAACTACGTCGCCCTCATTTTCAGAATTTTCCGAACCGTCAGACTGCTCAGATTGAACATCTTCCGCACCGGCTTTTTCCTTATAGGCTTTCTCAGCAAACTTGCCTGATATCTGTGCAAGTTCTTCAGATTTTTCCTTTATTTTATCAAGATTTTCTTCGGAGAGGGCGCTTTGCAGATCAGTTATAATACCTTTAATACTTGAAACCTCGTCTTCCGAAGCTAGATCTTTAAACTCGTCTAACGACTTCTCTGTAGCGTGAATTAAGTTTTCGGCTTGATTCTTTGCACCCACCAGCTCCTGAAATCTTTTGTCTTCATCAGCGTGAGCTTCCGCATCCCTTACCATTTTATCAATTTCTTCGTCAGAAAGGCCACTCGATGCTTTAATAACAATAGATTGCTCTTTACCGGTTGCCTTGTCTTTCGCAGATACATTTAGTATCCCGTTTGCGTCAATGTCAAACGTAACCTCAACCTGAGGTACACCTCTTGGCGCTGAGGGAATTTCGGCCAAATCAAACCTTCCCAGTGACTTATTGCCCGATGCTTTCTCTCGTTCACCCTGAAGAACGTGAACCGTTACTGCAGTTTGATTATCTTCGGCCGTTGAGAAAACTTGCTGAGCTTTAGTGGGAATCGTCGTATTTTTCTCAATAAGTTTCGTCATTACTCCGCCCAATGTTTCAATCCCCAATGATAATGGGGTAACGTCCAAGAGAAGCACATCTTTGACATCGCCCCCAAGCACGCCCGCTTGAACTGCTGCACCCATAGCCACTGCCTCATCAGGGTTGACGTCTTTACGAGGCTCTTTACCGAAAAATTCAGTTACAGCATCTTGAACTTTGGGCATCCTAGTTTGCCCACCAACCAATATTACCTCGTCAATGTCACTAGCCCCAAGCTCTGCGTCTTTTAGAGCAGTCTGAATAGGTTTGATAGTTCTATCAACTAAATCTTCGACCAAAGCCTCTAACTTGGCCCTAGTTATTTTCAAATTTATATGCTTCGGGCCACTCGCGTCAGCAGTAATGTATGGCAAATTAATATCAGTTTGCTGGCTAGAGGATAGTTCTATCTTAGCTTTTTCTGCCGCCTCTTTTAATCTTTGCAAAGCCAGAGGGTCATTATTCAAATCAACACCCTGATCTTTTTTCGTTTCTTCTACTAAGAAATTTATCAACCTTAGGTCAAAATCTTCTCCACCTAAAAACGTATCTCCGTTCGTGGAAAGCACTTCAAACTGCTGCTCACCATCAACCTCAGCTAGTTCGATAATAGAGACATCAAAAGTCCCACCCCCTAAGTCGTAAACGACAATCTTTGCCTCTCCTTTATGATGCTCCATACCGTAAGCCAGAGCAGCAGCCGTTGGCTCATTAATGATTCTTTTCACATCAAGACCAGCAATCTTCCCAGCATCTTTAGTCGCTTGTCTCTGTGAGTCGTTAAAGTACGCTGGAACCGTGATAACCGCCTCCGACACCGACTCGCCGAGGTAATCCTCGGCAGTCTTTTTCATTTTCATTAACACGCGAGCTGAAATTTCTGGGGGCGCCATTTTTTTGTCATTAGCTTCCACCCAAGCGTCCCCATTGTCTGCTTTTACGATTTCATAAGGAACCATCTCCTTATCTCTTCCAACTACTTCATCCGAAAATTTCCTACCTATCAATCTTTTAACTGCAAATAGCGTATTTTTTGGGTTTGTCACCGCCTGTCTTTTTGCGGCCTGGCCGACAAGAATTTCACCGTCGTTTGAGAATGCTACCGTTGACGGAGTAGTCCTTGCCCCCTCGCTATTTTCAATCACTTTTGATTTACCGGCCTCCAGAACCGATACGCATGAATTCGTTGTTCCCAAATCTATTCCGATAATTTTTGCCATTTTTCTTCCTCTAAACGTTCTTTTTTTTGAATTGATTTAATTTTTATCTTTTGCTGAAACGACCACCATAGCAGGCCTGATTAGCCGATTTCTCAATTTGTACCCTGTTTGAAAAACCTTCAAAACGGTATTTGGAGGTTTTTGATCGGTGGCTTCCACACTCATCGCCTGATGCTCCTCTGGGTTGAAGAGTTCATCTTTTGGATCTATTTTTAAAATTTCAAGCTTATCTAAGAAATCATCAACCATTTTTAAAGTCAGCTCTATTCCAGTTTTTAAGGGCTCTATTTCAGTCGTGGTGTCAAGATTAGCAAGACCCATATCAAGACTATCTTTTATTGGAAGAAACTCCCTAACTAGTTTTTCAACCCCAGAATCTCGCGCCGATTCAATTTCTTTTTGTAATCTCTTTCTTGTGTTTTGATTTTCGGCTTTTTCGCGTAATATATCATCTTCCAAATCAGCGATTTTTTGCCTCAGAGACTCAGTCTCGTCATCAGGTTCGCAATCTTCAGCTTTGTCTGGCCCGGGATGTTCATTGTTAGGTTCGTCCACTAATTTACTGTTGACATCAATCTCTCTACCGGATTCGCTCTGAAGACCTGACGGAGCAGTCTGGTTCTCCTCGTTTACTAACTCAGGATTTTCTGAATTAGAGTCGGAATCTACGCTAGATTGTTTGCCGTCTTTTGAATATATATCTACCACCAAATTTATCCTTTGTTTGTTGAAGAATCTCTATACTACCAACTAGGTAGTGGATACTAATCGCTATAATGAGCAGTTTTTACTTTATGTAGTATAGATATATGGTCTAATTTTTTGATTTCAAGGCCGCGGTTAACATTTTTGCTGTTAGATCGACAATTGGGATGACTCTCTCGTACTCCATGCGTGTAGGACCTATAACTCCTAACACGCCTAAGACCTTGTGCTTACTTGAATATGTCGAGGTTACAACGGTGCAGTCATCCAAAGGTTGATAACCAGATTCCTCTCCAATAAACACCTGAACTCCAGCTGCATTTGTAGCCTGATCCAGTAGATGGAGAATATCTTGCTTCTGATTAAAAGCCTCAAACAAATTCCGCAGCTTGCTCATCTCAGATGGGTCATAAATATTCATCAAATTGGTTTGACCTGCTAAAACGTAGTCCTTTTCACCCTCTTCGGACACAAAAGCTTTTTGAGACATTTCAATTACGAGATCCATCAGCCGATACATTTCCCTTCTTGCTTCTGACATTTCCTGAATCAAACCCTGCTTTACTGCACTAATATCTCTACCCGCAAAAGCGCTAGTTAGATAATTAGCAGCTTGGGTCAGTGCTGACTGTGAGTAAGTTTTTTTTGTTTTTATGATTCGATTTTCAACTTCACTATCGTTTGTAACTAAAATAACCAAGACCCTATTATCATTTAACGACAAAAATTCAACTTGTCGCAACGCTTTACCTTTCGAAAAAGGCACCATAACGAGCCCAGCCATATGAGTAATTTCAGATAGCAAAAGAGAAGTTTTAGACAACAAGGAATCAACAGAATCATTATTTTCTAATTGTTCTTGAATCTTTTGCATCTCATTTTCTGGGATATTCTTGAAACGCACCATTTGATCTACGAATAAACGATAGCCTTTCACAGTCGGAATTCGACCTGCAGATGTGTGGGGAGAAGCGATTAAGCCAATTTCTTCTAAGTCTGCCATCACATTTCTAATGGTGGCTGGGCTCAAATCCAAATTAACGTCTCTTGCCAAGGTTCGGGAACCGACCGGCTGGCCATCTATAATATATCGCTCGACCAGTTTTTTGAACAAATGTTGAGGTCTATCCTTTAAACCTAAATCTTGTTTTTTTCTCATTAAATCAATCTATCTATCAGTCTAAATATATAAAAAATCTACCATTGTATTGCCCTACTTGCAAAATTGAAGTAAAAAATACATCTTATTAACGATTAATTTTAGCAATTAGGTAGCAAATGTTTAAAACAGTTGGAATTCACGCACAAGAAATCAATGACTCTACGACGACGGTTATCAAAAAGATCGTAAAAACAGCGGGCCAATTCGATTGTAAGTTTTTGTTCGCTCTGAAAAGCATTTCTTTTCTTGAAAGTAATTCCCGTGTCTTTCCAAGCACCCCAGAAGAAATGGCTCAAAAGAGTGATTTAGTGATTTCTGTTGGCGGTGATGGAACTTTACTTAAATGTGCCAGATTAATATATCCTCGTAATGTAGCTCTAATGGGAATCAACCTGGGAAGACTAGGCTTCCTGACGGATATTGCGCCAGAAAGAATATCGGATGAACTAGTTCAAATCTTAGAAGGAAATTTTTTGGAAGAGGAAAGAACCGTATTAGAATGTGAAGTATTCAGAGCTGGCAAGAGTATCATGAAAGGGGACGCGTTAAACGACGTGGTCATCCAGAAATGGAACAGCCCCAGATTAATTACTCTAAGCACTTACGTCAATGAAAAATTTCTTCATTCCCAGCGTTCGGATGGACTTATCATTACAACTCCAACCGGATCAACTGCCTACGCCCTATCAGGAGGAGGCCCAATACTCCAGCCAAGCCTCAAAGCACTTGCCTTGGTTCCAATTTGTCCTCACACACTAACTAACCGCCCTATTGTTATCAATGATTCCTCATCAATAGAAGTTCATTTGACTAGCGACAGAGACGACACATCCCGAGTTACTTGCGACGCAAATACAGTAGCTGACCTCTTACCAAAAGACATTGTAAAAATAAAAACCTGTGATCGTCGGATACGACTGGTTCACCCCGCCTACCATGATCACTTCAAGACATTAAGAGCGAAACTTAATTGGGGGCAAAGTCCTTGCTGAAAAAATTAGAAATAAAAAATTTTATTATTGTGGACGAACTTGAGGTCAATTTCGATGCAGGATTAACGGTTTTAACAGGAGAAACGGGGGCAGGGAAATCAATATTACTGGAAGCTTTAAGTCTGGCAACAGGAAAACGTGCTGAAACCAACCATATCAAGGATGGCTCGAAAACAGCCACAATCACTGCTATTTTCGAAATTAACGAAAACGAGCAAGCTAAACAAGTCCTTAGAGAAAATGCACTGGATGAAGAAATATGCATATTAAGACGAATACTGGATAAAGATGGCAAATCTAAGGCATTTTGCAACGATGAGCCTGTCACTCTATCGTTTCTAAAAAAAATCGCTCTCTGCTTGCTTGATATTCACTCACAACACCAAAGTCAGTCCCTACTTAAACCTGACTCACAACGCAAGTATATTGATGACTCAGCCGGCAACTCAGCTTTAGTTGATAAACTAACGTCCATCTACAATAGCTACCGATTAAACAAATTCAAATTAAATGAACTATCTAAAACTAATTTTGATGAACAAAGAATCGAGCTGTTGAACCACTTAATTTCAGAATTTGAAGATAATGACATTCAACTAACAGAAATTCACACAATTGAAGATGAACACAAACATCTCACCAATAATAAAGAATCTTCCGAGTTATTTTTAGAAATCTCTAATCTGCTTGATGGGCCTGAAAACAACGCCTGTGAAATTATAGGAAGATCGCTACATCTACTTTCCAAATCAAATTCTGATGTGTCCAAATCGATAGAAAACAACTTAAGGATCGCACACGAGCATTTATTAGATGCGTCAAGAGTGCTTAGTGAGCAAACAAGTGTAGAGCTTAGTTCCGAATCAAAACTATTCAAAATAGAAAACAGTTTGTCACGTCTGCATAATCTAGCACGCAAACATAAGTGCCAAATTGTAGAACTCGATCAAGCGTACACAAGATTAAAAGAAGAGGTAATTCAGGTAAACGAACGAGAGGAAATGATTAATCAACTAAAGGGAGAACTATTACAGCAAAAAGAGGAATACTTCCAATTAGCAAAGACAATCCGAAACATCCGAAAAATGAAATCTACTGAACTCGGCCAGGAAATTAGTAAACGTCTTAAAAAATTAGGACTACCCCATGCTGAACTAATCATTAACATCGAGGAGATAGAGCAAGAGGAGCCATTGCCGAATGGTATGGAAACGATTGAATTCCGAATAAAGACTAATCCCTCGCAAGAACCGCTTTCCTTGTCTAAAATCGCCTCAGGAGGAGAACTCTCTAGGGTAAGCCTTGCATTACAATCTACTATTGCAGTTCAATCGAATATACCGGCATCCGTTTACGATGAAGTTGACTCCGGAATTGGCGGAAACACTGCCAAAATTGTAGGGAAAAATCTAAAGCAGATTTCAGAAAGGAACCAAGTCATATGTATAACCCATTCTGCTCAGGTTGCTTGTGCAGGTAATCATCATTTTTCAATAACTAAAAAGCAAAATGATAAAGACACTATAGTAAAAGTTGAATATCTCAACGATGCTGAACGAGAAAAAGAAGTTGCGAGAATGTTGGGAAATACTGACCAAGGAAAAGTTGCAATAGAGCATGCCAGACAATTACTGCAAGATGCAACTCATTAGAAAATTATTGGCTTATGACTATTTTGGTTTCTTTTTTTTTGATCTGACGTACAAAACTAAACTATGGTCAGCTACCTCGTAACCATGTTCGGCTGCAATTTTTTTCTGTAATTCTTCAATCTTTTCGCTATAAAACTCTACAACAGCTCCGCTATCTATATCAATCATGTGGTCGTGATGAGAATCATCGTTGAGCTCGAAGACAGCATGGGATCCGTCAAAGTTATGTCTCATAACTAAGCCCGCTGATTCAAACTGAGTAAGCACTCTATATATAGTAGCTAAGCCTATTTCTTCGTTTTTTTTAAAAAGCATTTTATAGACATCTTCCGCGCTGAAATGCTTTTGTTTAGAGGATTGCAACGCTTCTAGAATTTTCATTCTTGGCAAAGTCGCTTTCAGACCCGCTTTTCTTAATCCTTGCATACCCACTATAAAACCTAAAATAAAAGTTGGATGTTATTTTAATGTTTTTATTATAAACTTATTAGAGTCGAAAATATACAAAATTATAAAACCTATCTTTTACCATGACTGTCGCCCGAACCTTAAAATTAATAATCCATATTTTCGTTTATTCTGCCTTGTTTTTACTTTTAAGTTGCGCAAGTCCTAGGCTACCAGGTACAAAATTTCTGGACATAAATCAACTTCCTTTTGTACATAAAATCGATATTCAACAGGGAAATGTGATTACTCAGGATATGTTGGGGCAATTGGAAATTGGAATGGAAAAAAAACGTATCGAATATATTATGGGTACACCATCCATTAAGCACACTTTTAAATCGTCAACATGGGATTATTTTTTTAGTTATAGATATAAAGACGAATACACTGAGGATAGAAGAATAACTTTACATTTTGATGATTCCGGAACATTAGCCTTTCTATCGGGAAATGTGCAAGCATCAGAAACGGCTATTCCCGTTAAAAAATTTAAAGATGTTAAAGTCGCAGTTCCTCGTTACAAAGAATTATCCAACCTACAAAAGTTTAAGAACAAAATTCCTTTCAAGAAAAAGATTAGGCCTCAAGTTGAAGAGGATGGTCAAATAGTTACTAAGGAATATGCAAAATTCGAAAAGATGATCTCAGAGAGAAAAAAAATTAATTCAGACGTTTATGTTGGAATTAAACCCAGCCCTGGCAAAAAGGCTTTAAACTCTAAAGATGAATATAAAGAACAAAAGTCAGAATTAGACGAAACCGACAGCGAAGATTGACAGCTTATAAATGACTTGTTCGTTTTCTTCTCCATTCTTTTGGTGCTAATTTCAAAGGTTTAAGAAATTCAACTCTGTCAAAAGGTTTTAAGTAGTGTTTTTGAGAAACTTTTTGACCAAAAATACTTATTGAATAGTTAACTCCATTTCTCTCGACAAAGTTAATAATTTCACGTTGCTTCATTAGATTTTCAATTTTTGAGGACGGGGAAATATCATATTCAAGAATCTCTTGTCTATGATTGTCAGCTAATACAACTTGTATCCGCATGAGAGTTTCCATATAAATTGTAGGCTCGTTTCTCAAAGGCATACATCAGAGCAGACACTACGTGCTGATTTACAGCAGCGAAGGCCATGCCAAGCAATTTGTTACGAAGCTCGAAGTCGAGCAGAAAGATGACCTTGCAACCATTGTTTACGGGTAAAAACTCCCACGAGCCTCGTAAGTATTTAAACGGTCCGTCCATTAGATTGAGTATAATTCTTTCGTTTCGAATTAGGGAGTTAGCGGTTATGAGAGAATGAGTGAGTTTACCTTTTGAAATTGTAATTTTTGCTTGCATAGCACCATCCGACTCCCTTAAGACCTTAGTGTCGGCACACCAAGGTAAAAATTTTGGGTAAGAGGGAATGTCATTTACCAGTTCAAACATTTGCTCTGGTAGAAATGGTACTTCAAGTGTGCGTTCCATATTTGCCATATTGTCTTTATTATAATTTAAAATACTAGCTTTCGAATACCCGAATTCTCTATTAGTACGATTAAAACGCCAAGTGGCGCTAAAAATTTCATCAAAATGAAGAAAATTGATGTAAAGGTAGAATCTGTTTTTAGATTGAGCTCGGAAACAACAATGTTCCTTTTCATAAACCACCCAACAAACAAAACAAGCATCATGCCACCAAAAGGAAGAATTAAAGAAGTGCTCACAAATTCGATTATTTCGAAAATATTCATTCCAATGAACTTGAATTCTGACCACAGATTAAAAGAAAATACGGAACCTAACCCAACCAGCCATATTGTTAATCCTAAGAATACGGATGCTCTTTTTCGAGACATTTCTGACACTTCACTTAACCATGCAATTCCAGGCTCAATTAAAGAAATTGAGGATGTCCATGCTGCAATGGTTAAAAGTAGAAAAAAAACCAGTCCGAAAAAGCGACCATTTGCCATTTCGGAAAAACCAACATTTAGTGTGACAAATACCAAACCCGGCCCTTGCGCCGGCTCCAATCCGTAGGCAAATACAATTGGGAAGATAGCAAGCCCAGCTAACAACGCAACCGATGTATCGGCTATAGCGATAGAAAGCGCACATTTACCTACCGAAATTCCAGTTGGAAGATAAGATCCGTAAGCCATTATTGCACCCATACCGATACTAAGACTAAAAAAGGCTTGTCCCATGGCAAGCAAAATTGTCTTTGAAGTCAAACGAGAAAAGTCCGGTTCAAACAAGTAACTAATTGAACTGGAAAAATCGCCCACAATTACTGCGTGGCCTACTAGAAGTAATAAAGTTGCAAACAATACGGGCATTAAATACTTAGTCGCTAGTTCAAAACCTCGTTTCAAGCCTCTTGCTACAATGACTACAGTCACAAGCATAAAAAGTGTGTGCCAAGTGATTAACTTAATCGGCGAATTAGTTAAATAGTCTAATTTTTCGTCAGCTTCTTCAAAAGACGTTACCAGATTCGCTACGGTAACGTAATCATAAACATAAGCTAAACACCAACCTGCAATTACAGAGTAAAATGAAAGTATTAAACAGCCTGCTAAGACTCCTATTGCTCCAATAAACTTCCAATATTGTCCTGCACCTGACTCCAGTGCCGCGGATTTCATTGCATTGATCGGGTTCTTTTGAGCCCTCTTTCCGATTAATATTTCCGAAAACAATATAGGCAAGCCCATAAAAAATACAAAAAATAAATAAAGTAAAACAAAAGCTCCGCCACCATTTTCACCGGTAACATACGGAAACCTCCAAATATTACCCAACCCGACTGCGGATCCTGTAGCCGCTAAAATAAAAAGCCATGGCGAAGACCAAGATGCCCTCATATTGTTTTCCTAACCTTGAAATAATTTATTATTTTAATTGTCGGACAAATATCCAAATGAGGCAACTATTTGATATGCTAATAGCTATGCTAGACCGGAAGATGCATATATACCTTACAAAAACAGTTTTAAATTTTTAGAACCATGTCTAAATTAGGCTCCCAATCACCAAATCAGCTCATAATAGTTAATAAAAAGGCAAAATTTAACTACTTTATAGAAAAGACGGTAGAGGCTGGGATTGTCCTTGAAGGGTGGGAATTAAAAAGCATACGAGCTGGCAAAATTCAAATACAGGATTCATTTGTGACAATTAAAGCTAGGGTTGCTAGCACACAGGGTATCTTGATAAACCCTCTGAACTCTGCGTCATCTCACATTCAACCGACTCCCTCACGGTCCCGAAAATTACTATTACACCGAAAAGAAATCGATCAACTAAGGGGGGCAATCGAAAAGAAAGGCAAGACTATAGTAATAATTTCTCTTTATTGGAAAAAAAATCTTGTAAAAATCGAAATTGGAATCGGCACAGGTAAAAAACTTTTTGATAAAAGACAGGACGAAAAAGCAAAGGATTGGAAAATACAGCAAGGCCGGATTCTAAAACATAATATGAAATAAATTGTGATATTATAGAAATGAGTTTGGGGGCGTTATGGCTTCGACGTGGGTGTTGAACCTGTAAGCGCATGCCGAGGGTGCAGTAAGCCTTGTAAAACTGCTGCAAATTATATAGTTGCCAACGACGACAACTACGCACTAGCCGCTTAAGAACCGGTGTAGAGCCGTCTGATGTTATGCTTCTTGTGGTGTTTCATTAAGGCGTCATAATTCACAAGACTTGACAAGTTCTTTTGATTGGTAGGACTTGTTTAGAAATAATCCAATCTATTCGTTGATAGTCTTGCTCGTCAGAATGCCAACGAAGAAAAAAAAGAACGAGCTAAGCATGTAGACCTAACAGCTGATAGCTTGCGGACGCGGGTTCGACTCCCGCCGCCTCCACCAAATAACAATACGATAACGTGCAAATAAATATAGTATTATGATGAAGAGAAAAATTTTCTATTAAAAAGAAACCCTTACTTTGCTGATTTTAAATTTCATAGGAAAAAATTATGAGTCGACATAAAGCTTTAGACACCTTCGGACGTTCAGGTAATCCAGTAATGAGCAACTCTACTTTTTCAGAGTTGAGAACAACCACTGGCAGCACCATGACTTTAGAAGGCACCGTCAACAAAACAGGAATACTATTATTTTTGTTAATTTTGGCGGCCATCTATCCATGGAATCTATTTTTTCAAAGTGGTAATCCTGCTTCCGTCATGCCTCTCACATTAATCGGCGGTCTCGGTGGCTTTATTATGGCAATCATCACTACTTTCAAAAAATCTTGGGCACCTATAACTGCACCGATATATGCTATTCTTGAAGGTCTGTTTTTAGGTGGCATATCTGCAATTTTTGAGGCCCAGTATCCAGGTATTGTCATTCAAGCAACTGGCTTAACCTTCGGTACATTGGCATCTCTCTTGATGTTATACAAACTGGGAATAATCAAGCCCACAGAAAATTTTAGATTGATGATCGTTTCTGCGACTATGGGAATTGGCATACTCTATTTTATAAGTTTTTTAATGAATATGTTCGGCTCAAATGGAATCGGTTTCATTCATTCTAACGGCATTTTTGGAATTGGTTTCAGTCTATTTGTTGTCGCTATAGCAGCATTAAACTTGGTGCTCGACTTCGATTTCATCGAACAAGGTTCAGAACAAAATGCCCCGAAATATATGGAATGGTTTGGCGCATTTTCATTAATGGTGACCCTGATTTGGCTCTACCTTGAAATTTTAAGGCTCTTAGCAAAACTAAGAAGTCGATAGTGGATATCAACACCATCTTTTTTGGTAGTTTGACTTTAGCTTCTCTCGCGGTATTTTTCTTTTTTGGTCGCTTCAGGGCATCTTCCAGACAAAGAAACAGAGAAGATAGAATCAATTGGACAAGCAATAGGTTCGGTTTTTTAAAATACCTCTTGATAGGAATGGCCGTGATCTTGGGGATTGCAATGTTGATTAAATTATTTTTCTGAGCGACCTTACAAAGATAATAGACCTAGCTAAAAAGACAAACTCAAAGGCCGAAAAAATTATTTCTTATCCTTTCCTTACGCATTATATTAATTAAATTCTTCAGCCGGCCGTTTATCTTACTCAATTTACTGCTGTTTAACCCGCTTTCTAAGATTTTCGAGAATTTCACCAAGTTTTCCCAATCTTAAAACAAGAAGAACTAACATAAATGCCTCGTGAATATCTAGCAGTTTATACAAAGAAAACAACTCATTTCGTAGAACGCATTCTTTTTCGATCAACCTCTTTTAGTATTTTTTTTCTAACTCTTATCGCGTTTGGCGTAACATCTACCAACTCATCATCCTCGATGAATTCTAATGCTTGTTCTAAAGTGAAGATAATTGGTGGGGTTAACTGGATATTTTCGTCACTACCAGCCGCTCTGATATTGGTTAGCTGTTTCCCTTTTAGAGGATTAACAACCAAATCATTATCTCGAGAATGGATGCCAATTATCATACCCTCAAAAATTTGTTCCCCAGGTTGGATCAACATTTTCCCTCGATTTTGTAAATTAAAAATTGAGAACGCAAGTGCTTTTCCAGTTTCTTTAGAAATCAAAACTCCATTAGGCCTTTTAACTAATTTAGTATCCTGTATTGGCTGATAAGATTCAAATCTAGTGTTGATACGACCACCGCCAGCAGTTGCTGTAAGAAACTCGGTTCGATAACCCATTAATCCCCTTGATGAAATAAAATACTCTAATCGGTTCTCACCCGACTTATCGACATTCATATCCCTTAACTGACCGCCACGTAAACCTAATTGCTCCATTACTTTGCCTTTATATTCTTCCGCAACGTCAATAACAGCTGTTTCATATGGCTCATGAGCAATGCCCTCGATGTCTTTTATTATTGCTTGAGGCTTGCCAACGCAAAACGCGAATCCCTCCCTGCGCATTGTTTCAAAGAGAACGGATAAATGGAGCTCACCCCTGCCCGACACCAACACCTCCGTAGAATCTGTAGATAATTGAATCCGTAAGGCAACATTATGAATAATCTCTTTTTCAAGACGTTCTATAATTTGCCGACTTGTTATTGATGTCCCCTCGACACCTGCAAACGGGCTATCTGATATGTCTACTGTAACTGTTATTGTTGGCTCTTCCACTTTAAGTGCCTTTAGAGGTTCCGGATGATCCAACGCACAAATCGTGTCTGATATCTTTAATTCTGAAATCCCTGTTATTGCTATAATATCACCGGACTGAGCTTCGGAAATTGGAACTCGATCGAGCCCAGAATAACCTAAGACATCGTTTATTTTAGCTCGCCTGGGTTTTATCGTCCCGTTTAAGACCTCAACCGTAGTGTTCCGTGAGACGTTTCCTCTTAAAACCTTACCGATACCTATAGTTCCAACATAATCAGAATAATCCAAAGCACTGATTTGCATTTGCAATGGCCCGTCCTTAAAGACCGGAGGCGGCACCTTGTCTTTGATTATATCTAACAAAACGTCCATATTTCTATCATCGTCTTGTGGGTCGAGTCGTGCATAACCTTCAATTGCGGAGCAAAAGATCGTTGGAAAATCAAGCTGAGTATCACTTGCCCCTAATTGAACAAACAGATCAAAAGTTTGATCTAAAACCCAAAAAGGACGCGCAGCAGGCCTATCACATTTGTTCACCACCACTATTGGATAAAGATTGTTAGCAAGAGCCATTTCCGTAACGTATCGAGTTTGCGGCATCGGTCCTTCGACTGAGTCAACTACCACTAGTACTGCATCTACCATCGATAAAATACGCTCTACCTCTCCACTAAAGTCAGCATGTCCTGGAGTATCAACCAAATTTATTTTTACCCCCTCCCAAATGATAGCTGTATTTTTAGCAAGAATAGTTATCCCTCTTTCCTTCTCTATAGCGTTACTATCGAGCGCGGAAACATCTGTTTGTTTACCAGTTTCGGTTTGCTCCATTAACTGGCTAACCAACGTTGTCTTACCATGATCTACATGGGCGACGATGGCGATATTTCGCAAAGATTTCATAATAGTTAATACCTTTTACTATTGATTAGTACTCACAAGCCCTTTATCAAACCATCAGGTCGAAGTTAGATCAGTTTTGTTAGGGCTTTTTTCAGAAAGATTATATTTTACCTGAATATCATGTTATAAATCGAATGTATTTAGTGCACCAAAAAAAGAATTCTTATTAAAATTAATTTTTTTTGCCAAATTTTTTTTCGAAACCGAATAGAACTGATTAAAGTAGATGATGATAAATAGAAAATTAAATCCAACCTCCGAAATAGGCAAGTATTGGGATGGTATAGGTGGTGACCGGTGGGTTTCTAATATTACTATGCTTGACAAAATGCTTGCGCCTACCACTAAAATTCTTCTCGATGAGATTTCTAAACACCCCTCAAGCACTTTATTAGAAATCGGCTGCGGCGCAGGGGATGTAGCAGAAAATGTTTCGGTAAATAATAGACAATCTACCATCGATGCCTTAGATATTTCACTCAATATTTTGATTTTAGCCGAAAAAAGAGTCGGTAAAATTAACCAAATAAACTTTATTCATGGTGACGCTGAGACCTATAAATTTAAAAATTATTTCTATAATCTGGTTTATTCTAGATTTGGCGTCATGTTTTTTAATAATCCAAAAATCGCTTTTACAAATATAAAAAAGTCGATGGGAGTTCAAGGTAAGTTGATTTTCTTAAGTTGGAACAACATTGAAAATAATCCATGGATGTATTACCCGTCTCAAGCCGCCTTTAGTGTTCTCCCTCAACCCGAAAAACAAAAAGGAAACTCGCCCGGTGCTTTTTCATTAGCCGAAAAAGCAGTGATAGTGGAAGTTTTGACTAATTCTGGGTTTAATAATGTCCATTCACGTAAATATGATATCAATATAAATTTGGGGAAACTTGACCAGGCGGTTCACTTCGCTACTCAATTAGGTCCCGCAGCTACTCCCTATGCCGAAGCAACGGACTTCAAAAAGAATAGCGCCAAGGAGGCAATCAAAAACGAACTTTCAAAATTCGAAAACAACGAAAATATCACATTACCAGGATCGTGTTGGTTAACAATCGCGATTTGATCAAAAATCATGAAACTCACGACCTCAAAAAAAATAATAATTAAAATTCCCCTGATTTTTTTGATTGCCGGATTTTTTATCCAGCCTATTCTTGCCGACGGAAAAGTAATTTGGATTGATGTGAGGACTAGTGAGGAATTCATTGCAGGACACGTTGCTGGCTCGACCAATATTCCATATGACGAACTTAAAGATAGCTCTCACTTACTCCCAAGCGATAAAACTACTGAGATTAATGTTTATTGCAGAAGTGGAAGAAGGTCTAATATTGCGAAGACATTCTTAATCGACCTGGGTTATTTAAATATTATTGATCGTGGCGGACTAGATAACGTAGCATCCGAATTTTAACGTATTTGTTAACCTCAGAATTCTTTCTCTAGAAACGGATAAAACGTATTCAAAGCGTTTTCATACACTGTCTTTTTGAACTGAGCCACAAGTTTGAGCGGCTCCCAGAAGCTAATCCATCTCCACTTGTCGAATTCAGGCTCGCTAAAGAAATTGATATCAATGAAAGCCTCACTTTTAACTAACTTGAGTAGGTACCAAATTTGCTTCTGACCAATAAACTTTTTACCGTTGGCTGTTCTGACACGGGAATCTGGCAAACGATAATGTAGCCAATCACTGGTTCTGTGGATAACCTGAATATGTTTCGGTTGCAATCCAACTTCCTCGTTAAGCTCTCTCAGCATTGCGTCTTTTGGAGTTTCACCTTTTTCGATTCCCCCTTGGGGCATTTGCCAAAAACTAGTTCCTGCCCTCCTTCCCCAGAATACATCTTTTTTTGAATTTACTAAAACAATACCAACATTCTCTCGGAAGCCATTCTGGTCTATCATTTTTTTTTCTCCAATCATTGAGATTTACTTAAATATTTTCAACCGCTTCCCTTTCCTCTATTAGCTCAATTTCGGTCTCTTTTAATTTTTTGCGGCTAAAGTCATTTAAATCAAGGCCTTCAATGATTTTGTATTCACCATTATGACAAAGAACAGGATAAGAAAAGATTATCCCCTCCTTCACGCCGTACTGACCTTCACTATAGACTGCCATGCTTACCCAATCACCTTCCTCCGTTCCGTTTACCCAGTCACGCACATGCTCAATAGCCGCATTAGCAGCCGATGCGGCACTAGATGAGCCCCTTGCCTCGATTATTTCTGCGCCTCTTTTTGCTACTTTAGGTATAAAAAATGTCTCGTACCACTCTTGTGTAAAATGCTCCATACCATTACTACCGTTTATCAAAGAATTATAAAGATCTGGGTATTGAGTCGTCGAGTGGTTGCCCCAAATTGTCATTTGCTTAATCTTCGATAAACTAATCCCCAGTTTCTCAGCTACTTGCGCTTTCGCGCGGTTATGATCAAGCCGCGTCATAGCCGTTATCTGATTCTTTGGTATATCGGGGGCATTTTTTAAACATACTAGAGCATTAGTGTTCGCTGGATTACCAACCACCACTACCTTAATTTTATCATCAGCCACTTCGTTTATAGCTTTGCCTTGCTGCTGAAAAATCCCAGCATTTGCTCCTAAAAGTTCACTTCGCTCCATCCCTGGACCCCGAGGTCTAGCACCAACAAGCATCCCATAGGAGGAGCCTTCAAAAGCGGCACGCGGGTTATCGTGACACTCAATTTTTTGAACTAAAGGGAAAGCGCAATCATTGAGCTCCATGGCAACACCTTCTAGAGCTTTCATCGCTTGCGGAATCTCGAGAAGGCTAAGCTCAACAGGCTGTTGGGAACCGAGCATCTGACCAGAAGCGATTCTAAATAGAAGCGAATACGAAATTTGACCGGCAGCACCGGTAATAGTGACTTTAGCGGGAGATGTCATATGAATCCTTTATTAAATTTGAACTATCTGATTAATTATGAACGGATTGTAACAAATAAAAGCCAAAGCTTTAAGGTTACAACTCAATGCGCATTTATACCTTCTGGACTTAAAGAAGCCGATTATCATTTTAAACATCACATTTTTGATGACTTTTATCTGTCTTTAAGCCAAAATTAACAATTAAAATGTTAAAACAAGAATTATTCGAAAATAAATTAGATTAGGTAAAAATTATGGATTCCGCATTCGCTCCCAACGGTAGCAATTTGTCTTATATTGAAAGTTTGTATCAGTCTTTTGTAGATGATCCAGATAGTGTGCCGGAAGAATGGAAAGTGATTTTTCAAACTGAATCTAGCAAACAACTAAATCAAGCAACTTTGAGGCAACATCAAAGCGCTAAAGAAAGAGCAATGATAAAGCCCAAATTGCAAACCGGTCAAAATGAAAACAATGGCCAAATTGAAAAACAAGTTGCAGTATTACAATTCATAAATGCATTCCGTTTTAGAGGACATCGTGAAGCCAACCTAGACCCGCTTGGACAATACGAAAGACCCCAGGTGCCGGAACTTCATCCAGAATTCCATGGGCTAACAGAGGGGGACCTAGAGACTGTATTCAACTCTGGATCTCTTCAAGGGGTGGGAGAGATAAAATTAACTGAAATTATTAATATTTTAAGGAATACTTATTGCAAAAATATCGGCGCTGAATATATGCACATCGTGGAAACAAATGAAAAAAGATGGATTCAACAAAAATTAGAGCCATTTGCCGGCAATTTTCCTTTAGAAAAGAAAGAAAGAATCCAATTACTGCATTGCGTGATAGCTGCCAATTCTCTGGAGCAGCATTTGCATAAAAAATATGTCGGCCAGAAAAGATTTTCTCTGGAGGGAGGAGAAAGCAGTATTGCTTTGTTGGACACACTCTTGGTTGAAGCAGGGAAAAACCAAGTCAAAGAATGTGTAATTGGAATGGCTCACAGAGGACGACTAAACGTGTTGGTAAATATTGTCGGAAAAAATCCCTCAGACCTGTTTGATGAATTTGAAGGAAAAAGCGTCCAAGACCACCGGTCAGGCGATGTGAAGTATCATTTAGGGTATTCATCTGACATTCAAACACCAAATGGACCAGTGCATGTCACGCTAGCCTTTAACCCCTCACATTTAGAAATAATCGATCCTGTGGTAGAGGGTTCCGTAAGAGCTCGGCAAGATCGCAGAAAAGACTCTAGTAGAAATAAAGTTCTGCCTGTGATTATACACGGTGACGCGGCTTTTGCTGGTCAAGGGGTTGTCATGGAAACACTAAACCTTTCTCAAACCAGAGGTTATTCAACCGGTGGAACAATACATGTCATTATCAATAATCAGATTGGTTTTACAACTAGTGATCCCCTAGATTCAAGATCAACACTTTACTGTACAGACGTGGCAAAGATGATACAAGCTCCCATTTTTCATGTAAATGGCGATGATCCAGAGGCCGTTGCTATGGTAGGTAAGATTGCACTTGAGTATAGAATGGAATTCAATAAAGACGTAATCATTGATCTGGTTTGCTACAGGAAACACGGCCATAGCGAAACCGATGAACCCGCGACTACCCAACCTATTATGTACAAAAAAATAAGAAAGCACCCGAGCGTAGTTGACATTTATTCAGGCAAACTCATTGAAAAAGGACTTCTAGACATATCTCAATTTGAAGCAATGAAGAGCAAATATTTAGATGATTTAAAAAATAATTCAGTCTTATCACGGCCTCACGTGAAAATTCGCGACAGCTCTGCAGTGAATTACTTTGCTCCTTTCATTGAAACAGACTGGGAAGCCAAACATTCAAGTGCGATTTCAGGAAACTTAATATCAAAGCTTGCTACAGCGTTTACTAAAATTCCTAAAGGTTTCAAGAATCATCGTCAAGTGGCTCGAATTTTGAAAGAAAGACAAATGATGGCGAGTGGCGAGATGAAATGTGACTGGGGGTTTGCAGAGACTCTAGGTTATGCTTCGCTTTTAACCGAAAACTTTCCGGTCAGAATCTCAGGCCAAGACAGCGGAAGAGGTACATTCTCTCATCGTCACGCAGTAATCAATGATCAAGAAACCGGTGCACCATATCTTCCCTTACAAAATTTATCAAAATCACAATCAGATTTCCTCGTAATTAATTCAACCCTATCAGAAGAGGCCGTCTTGGCATACGAGTTCGGTTACGCAGCAGCTGAACCCAACGCTTTAATTATCTGGGAAGCACAGTTTGGCGATTTTGCCAACGGTGCACAAGTGGTTATCGACCAGTTCATAGCGTCTAGCGAAGCTAAGTGGGAAAGATATTGTGGCCTAGTAATGCTTCTTCCTCACGGTTACGACGGTCAGGGTCCGGAACATTCGTCAGCAAGACTTGAAAGGTTTCTTCAGCTCTGCGCAGAGGACAATATGCAAGTTTGTTATCCCACAACACCTGCGCAAATGTTCCACTTATTAAGACGTCAGGTGATTAGGCCCTACAGAAAGCCTCTAGTTGTAATGAGCCCAAAAAGTTTGCTCAGGAATACAGATTCATTTTCAAAATTATCAGAGTTTACCGAAGGAAAGTTTCTTAATATCATCCCAGAGCAATCTAATATCAGCCCTAGAAAGGTTAAAAAAGTCATACTATGCTCAGGTAAGATTTATTTTGAGTTGGTTGCGGCACGCGAAGCCAACCAGATTGATGATTGTGCCATAATCAGACTAGAGCAGTTTCATCCATTTCCAATGAAAGAATTGAAAGAAATATTGGGCCAGTATAAAAATTGTGGGGAATTATTATGGGTTCAGGAAGAGCCAAGGAATCAAGGAGCATGGTCGTATTTACTTTCTCGCCGTCACTTGGGTGGAGCGTTCGATGAGTCAAAACCTTTGCGTTGTGTTGCAAGACCCTATTCAGCATCACCAGCGGTTGGCTATTTATCATTGCATCTAGAACAACAAAAAGAGATCATTAATGAAGCCCTCAATTTGAAGCCCGCGTCCAAAAATGAAAAAAAAGTCCGAAAAACCGGTTAAGTAAGGAGATTAAATAATGATAATAGAAGTAAAAGTCCCCGCACTTGCAGAGTCCGTTCCAGATGCTACTTGCCTTGAGTGGTATAAAGCCGAAGGAGATACTATCGGTGAGGGTGAATCACTCATAGATCTTGAAACTGATAAAGTGACTTTAGAAATAACTGCTCCCGCGGGTGGCATGATTAAATCAATCCTTAAAAATGCAGGAGATATTGTATTAACGGATGATGTCTTGGTCACTATTGATACATCGGTGGTTGTCGATATTGAGAATCGTTCGATAGCTGAAACAGAAAAAAAATCAGCTCCGCCCAGCAAAAGCACATCAATTAAAAGTGGTCCGGCAGTTTCAAGATTAATTGAAGAAAAAAATTTAAAAATTGATCAAATTACTGGGACCGGCAGAGGAAGTCGGGTAACCAAAGGCGATGTAATATCCTATCTAAAAAACGAAAAAGGTTCATCTCAAGATAAAAGTTCCACCTCATCAGACCGTAAAACCGAGCGAGTACCAATGACTAGACTGCGCGAAAGGGTAGCAGAAAAACTAGTATCATCCCAACAAGAAGGCGCTTTACTCACCACATTTAATGAAATAGACATGAGCGAAATCATTAAGATGCGTAAAGACTATCAAGATGACTTCATAAAAAAACACGGAATTAAACTTGGATTCATGTCAATCTTCGTCAAGGCTACGGTACAAGCTTTGAAAGAGTATCCTGTTATCAATGCTTCTGTCGAAGGTAAGGACATACTCTATCATAACTTTTATGATATAGGCGTGGCTGTAGGTGGTGGCAAAGGCTTAGTCGTACCAATAATAAGGAACGCTGATGAATTGTCATTCGCTCAGGTCGAGAGTAAAATAAAAATGTATGGCGAAAAAGCCCTAGAAAATAAGTTATCAGTTGACGAGCTAACCGGCGGAACGTTCACAATATCCAATGGAGGGATTTACGGCTCCCTTCTATCAACTCCTATTGTTAATTCACCACAAAGTGCAATTCTTGGAATGCACAAGATTAGTGAAAAGCCGGTTGTAAAAAACGGAGAAATCGATATTGCCCCTATGATGTATGTCGCACTTTCCTATGATCATAGGATCATTGATGGGAGGGAAGCAGTTCAATTTTTGGATAAAATAAGACGAATCATAGAAAAACCACTATTAGGTCTATTGGATATTTGATTATGAAAAAAGAGAAATTTGACTTAGTTGTTATTGGAGGAGGTCCTGCTGGTTATGTTTCAGCAATAAAGGCATCTCAGCTCGGGTTAAAAACTGCCTGCATAGATAGTCAACTGAGCATTGACAATAAACCAGCTCTTGGGGGGACCTGTCTTAACGTCGGTTGCATTCCATCTAAAAGTTTATTAGATAGTTCTCACCACTATGAATTTATATCTAAACATGCCGGTTCTCATGGTATAGATGGCAAATGCACTATAGATATATCTAGAATGCAAAAGCGAAAAAATAATGTTGTAAGTCAGCTCACTAACGGAATAGAGGGATTGTTCAAAAAAAACAAGGTCTCTTGGTTTAAAGGGAAAGGAAAGCTTATTTCCAATACTAGCGTCACTGTAATTGGGCACGAAGGAAAAGAACAAACAATCAGTGGGGCCTACATATTAATTTCTGTCGGTTCCCTTCCAATAAGTCTGCCCACAGTACCGGTAGATAATAAATATATTTTTGACTCAAGTGGAGCTATTCATTTTACCCAAGTACCCAATAAGCTCTGTGTGATCGGTTCAGGTGTTATCGGCCTCGAACTAGGTAGCGTTTGGAGAAGACTGGGCTCCGAGGTAACCATGCTAGAAGCTCTTCCAAACTTTCTATCCTTGGCAGATGACGATATTGCTAGCGAGACCAAAAAAATTATGTCTAAACAGGGTTTAAAAATCCAACTGAATTCAATTGTTAAGTCGTGTGAAGTAGCGAATAATCAGGTTTCAGTAACGAGCATTCAAAACGGTAAGGAAGTAGTATCTAAATTCGACAAAGTTATAGTTGCGGTAGGCAGACGACCTAACACTGACAATATTTGTCTAAATAATATCAAGCTTAATTTAGATGAAAAAGGTTTTATAAAGGTTGATAGCCATTTTAGAGCGCTAGGAGATAATGTATATGCAGCGGGTGATTGTATTGGCGGAGCTATGTTAGCGCATAAAGCAAGCGAAGAGGGCATCAAAATAGTCGAGCAAATCGTATCAGGCGTCGACTCTAATATTAACCATGCAAACATCCCTTGGATTATTTATACTTGGCCCGAAATTGCTTGGGTTGGTAAAACTGAAAAAGAGTGTTTAGCTAACGGCGAGAAAATAAAATCAGGGAAATTTCCATTCTTGGCGAGCGGTAGAAGTCACGCAATGGGGGAAACCGAAGGATTCGTTAAAGTTATCACAGACTCAGAAACCGACATGATAAGAGGAGTTCACATAATTGGCGCCAATGCTTCTGAACTAATATCAGAGGCCGTTGTAGCGATGGAATTTGGCTCAAGTGCAGAAGATCTTGGGCGAATCATTCACGGACATCCAACTCTATCAGAATCAGTACATGAAGCTGCACTAGCAGCTTATCAAAAACCGATACACTTTTGATCAAAGAATTTGGTGAGCGAGGACCCAAAAAATGAAAGAATCAGATATCAGAGTAATCAAAAAATACCCCAATAGACGTCTTTATGATACTAAAGAAAGTAAATACGTTACTCTAGCTGACTTGCGAGAACTGGTAATGAATCAAGAGGAATTTATAGTTATCGATAAAAAAAGTGAAGAAGATATAACTCGTTCGGTGCTGTTACAGATAATACTTGAACAAGAAGAAAAAGAGGGGCAACCTCTATTCTCAGCAGAGTTATTACACAAACTCATCGGGATATATGGAGACCCGAACCAACAACTCGCTGGCAATTTCCTCAACCGGACCATCGAGATGTTTTGTGAGCAGCAAAAACTTCTCAATACTCAAATGGAGGAGGCAATGGCAGTAAACCCAATGTCAGCATTACTAACCAAGATGACAAAGACAAACATTGAAATATGGAAAGAAATGCAAGACAACATACTAAAAAGTATGGAAAACCCTCCTGCAGACCAAAAAAGTGGAAAATAATTAAAAAAAAGCTTGATTTTGTTCGAATTTACCTTTATGTTGCATAGCAACAAAATGTTGCAACGCAAAAAGGTGATTTATGGACACAAACTTTATGAAAAATTTTAAAAACATGGCCGACTCCGCCATCGAGGCCTCAAAAAACTTAGAAACGATTAACACTTCAGTAATCGAAAAATTTGCTGAGACAAACATGCAGCTGGCAACCTCGATTATTGAGGCTGGAACCGCGGCTGCAGATGGGCTATCAGACACTAAAGAAATCCCTGATGTAATATCTATTCAAACTGGATTTTTATCTAAGTACAACGAGTCTGTATTTGATGCAGCGAAATCAACGGCTTCCATTATGAACAGCGCTCGAACCGAGTACCAAGGGTGGTTCGAAAGAGGTATTGTGGATATGAAAAGCTCAACTGAAATCGATAGTCTGTTCCCTTTTCCAGCTGACAAAGTTAAAAAAACAGCTAAAAAAACGGCTAAAGCTAGTTAAGTTAACCTCTCGATTCCTGGCAAAGCCACATTCCAATGGCTTTGCCGGGTGTCAGCTCTTTCTCCCTAAATGTAAACATTCCAATATGGCCGCAGTTGAAAGGAACCTCACTGTATAACAATTGGTTGCTGACCAGTCCAACTAACGCTTTTGAGGCCTCAGGTGGAACTAGTCGGTCTCTTAAACCATAGAGATTCAAAACCGGAAAATCGATCTCAACTTCCAAAGCCAAGCCACTGCTTTTTACTTCTACGTTTCCATTCAAAAAAGAGTTCCTTAAGTAGAAAGTCTTAATGAATTCGGCTAAAACTGCACCAGATACCTTGGGACTGTCCATCCTCCAATTTTCCATCAAAAAAAAATTCTCTACAAACCCTGGGTCATCTTGCTTCTCTATAAGTGTAAGATATTTTTTTTGTAAAACTGAATAAGGGGCTAACATATTAAAAAAAGAATTCAACATTGAACCACTAACGTAGGGAATAGAATAAAGATGATCGAGATTGATGTGCTCTAGAATTTTAGACATCGTATCTTTTTTGGTTTTAAAGTCAATTGGAGTTGACATCAAAGCTAAGCTGCGAACCTTGTTTTTATTCTTTAACGTATAAAGCAACGAAAATACGCCGCCTTGACACAAACCTACTAAATTAATATCTGAGTCACACGTAGTATTTTTTATAAAATCCACGCATTCTTCGATAAACCGAAAAGAATAATCCGATAAGGATAAATCTAAAGTTCCATCTCCAAATTCTTTCCAGTCGAGAAGAAATACATCACAGTCTGAATCCAGCAGGTCTCCTACTAAAGACTCATTCCTTTGCAGATCAACTATCGTTGCTCTATTTATCAAGGAATAAATGATTAACACCGTTTTAATTTTCTTTTTAAGAGTTTTTTTCCTGCCATTATCAACCGATTGATATCGATACAAACGGTAATCGAGCTCTTCCTTAACCATATTTCGGATGAAAGAAGAGTCTTCGTATGTTTTTGGCCACTTAGACCCTAATCTATCAAGACCGCTGGCTATATCCTTGCATTCACTTATAAAACTTTGGAGTAAAAAGTCGCTCATTTTCTAACTATTCATGAAGATTAACATTCAAACTATTGCCCTTGGTAAAATGACGACGAATATTCTAGCCATTTGTTAATAATTGCACACAGATTCTTTGAGGAATCACCCGAATGAATATCTTGAATATAGTTGGTCTCTAAATAACCAAGCATCGTTGTGACAAGAGGAAAACTGCTTTTATTTTTGCGTGAATCAGCCTGAGCCTTGCTTAGTAAACAAACTAAGTTATCAATAAAAACTTTTTTAAAATTGTTGCGCTCAATTTCATTGTCACAAAAAGAGTCTAAAATTTGGTTGAACGATCTCTCATCGCGAATCTCACCGGCCATTATTTTGTCAGTTAGAATGCTAAATGTGATATACATATCGAGGTTTTGTTCGTTATTAGATTTAGAATCTTTCAAGACATAAAATACTTTTTTTAATTAATCTAATTTCTTTCTTTCAGTTATCAATTTTTCAACAACTGATGGATCAGCTAAAGTACTCGTGTCCCCTAACTGCTCAATTTCCAAGGAAGCAACTTTACGTAATATTCGACGCATAATTTTTCCTGAACGAGTCTTAGGGAGGTCTGGAGTCCATTGGATAATATCTGGTATTGCTATTGGTCCAATTTCTCTCCTAACAAGTTCTCTAAGAGATTTTTCTAAATCCTTACTAGGGGAAGCCGAACGCATTAAAGTTACATAAGCGTAAATCCCTTGCCCTTTTATGTTATGTGGGTAACCTACAACAGCCGCCTCTGAAACATTTTCGTGCAAAACTAGGGCACTTTCGACTTCGGCTGTTCCCATTCTATGCCCTGAGACGTTTATGACATCATCAACTCTTCCTGTAATCCAATAATAACCGTCCTTATCCCTTCTAGCACCATCTCCTGTAAAATAATAGCCTTTGAAAGTACTAAAATAAGTGTCTACAAATCTTTGATGATCTTCATAAACAGTCCGCATCTGCCCCGGCCAAGATTTTTTTATAGCGAGAGCACCCGTGGCTTCTCCCTCGATTTCACGGCCTTCTTCATCCAAAATAACGGGTTGGACACCAAAAAAAGGTCGAGTGGCTGAACCCGGTTTCAATTGTGTTGCCCCCGGCAAAGGACTTATCAAAATTCCGCCTGTCTCCGTCTGCCACCAAGTATCGACTATCGGACATTTGCCGCGACCAACCACTTTAAAATACCACTCCCAGGCCTCTGGATTAATGGGTTCCCCAACAGTGCCCAAAATCCTCAAACTTTCTCTATTTGTAGAATTAACAAATTCATCTCCCTGTCCCATTAAAGCTCTTAATGCGGTTGGAGCCGTATAGAATATATTTACTGAATACTTATCAATTATTTGCCAACATCTACTGGCATCTGGATAATTTGGAACCCCCTCAAACATAAGCGTAGTTGCGCAATTTGCTAATGGTCCATATACTATATAGCTATGGCCGGTTACCCAACCCACATCGGCGGTACACCAATATATATCGTCATTTCTATAATCAAAAACATAATGATAAGTCATTGCAGCATAGAGAATATAACCTCCGGTCGAATGAAGAACTCCTTTTGGCTTACCCGTTGAACCGGAGGTATAGAGTATAAACAAAGGGTCTTCTGAAGACATTGACTCCGGTTCACATTCCGAGATTTCTGCGTCAACACTATCTTGATACCAAAAATCTCGACCCTCAAACCAAGTAATGCTGCCACCAGTTCTTTTAACAACAAATACTATTTCTACATCAGGACATGACTCTAATGCTTTATCAACATTCGACTTCAACGGAATAACCTTTCCGCCTCTTAGGCCCTCGTCTGCTGTAATCACCACGCTACAACCCGAGTCTAGTATACGATCTTTTAACGCTTCAGGAGAAAAACCACCGAAAACAACCGAGTGAATTGCACCAATTCGTGTGCAAGCTAGCATCGCAATTGCTGCCTCCGGAACCATGGGCATGTAAATTGAAACCCTATCGCCTTTTTTTACACCTCGTTTCTTCAACGCATTAGCAAATTTACAGACCTCTTCATAGAGCTCGAGGTAGCTAATCTTTCTAGTTTCACCTGGATTATCGCCTTCCCATATGATTGCTATCTTTTCACCGTTCTTTTTAAGGTGACGATCAAGGCAATTTTTTGAAACATTTAACTTTGCATCTACGAACCACTTGATCTCCGCTGTTCCGAAATTAACGTCAGATACAGTAGTCCAAGGCTTATCCCAAGTTATAAACTTATTTGCTATATCGGACCAATACCGATTAGGGTCGTTAATTGACTTATCATATTCCGCGAGATATTGTGTTTCGCTAATATGAGCCCTCTCGGAAATTTCCGGAAAGATAGGATACAGCTTTTCCTCAGTCATATATTATAATCCTCCCTCTTTGCGACTTGACGTCAAAATTCTAAAATTTAAACCATAATGGTGTAAGATTTGTCTGTCTAAGTCCAGATCATTTTATTTAATGTAGGATAAATTTTTAAAATATTTAAAAAGATAGGAAGTTAAAGTGGAAAATAACAAATTTGGGTATCATAGCGAAAAACTTAAGATAGGCCTTGAAGCTGTTTCTCTTGCTAGCAGCATTACCAGAAAAATACAGAATGCACTTTGTGCGGATGATATATTAACCAAAACAGACAGTAGTCCCGTTACTATTGCCGACTTCGCAGCCCAAACCGTAGTTAACAGCACCTTATCAAAATATTTGCCGCAGGCGGTATCAATGGTTTCAGAAGAAGAGGGAGCTAATCTTACTGATACAAAAACACTGGAAAGTATAATGAGATTTATCGAAAACACCCTTAATATATCAAATTATGCGGAACTGAAGGCCATAGTAGATTTTGGCAAAAGTACAAAAAAAACAGACAAATTTTGGACGTTGGATCCAATCGATGGCACTAAGGGATTTATCCGTGGACAACAATATGCTATCTCACTTGCTTATGTTGAAGAAGAAGAAATTCAACTAGGCATACTAGGCTGCCCTAATCTCAATCCAGACTTATCTCAAAATCCTGAAAACATAAATAAAAAAGGGTCGCTTCTTTTCGCTACCAAAAATCATGGCACATGGAGCACTGATATTGACGATCCTTGTTCTAACTTCAAACCAATTCTTTCTAGTCCGGAGCTGTCTGTAGAGGAGCTTAAGCTTTGTGAGTCAGTTGAAGCCGCTCATTCGAAGCATAGCGTAACAAAAAAGATTTTAGATTTTCTTAATATGAAGAAAGATTCGATTAAACTCGACTCGCAGGTTAAATATGCAGTTGTAGCTAGAGGCCAAGGCCACATTTATTTAAGAATTCCTACTTCTAATCACTATAAGGAGAAGATATGGGATCATGCAGCTGGTTGTATAATCGCCGAAGAAGCAGGCTTAGTGATTTCAGACATTTATGGGAAGAAACTCGATTTCAATTGTGGTGATGAGCTAAAGAGAAACTCAGGTATCGTATGCGCGCCCAAAAAACATCATGACACAATTATAAGATCTATAGAAAAAAATATATAATAAGTAAAAACCTAGGAAGAGGTAAAAATATGAACTTTAATGTTGATATCAATAAATTTAATTTTAATCGAACAACGTTCTCAGGAAAACGTGTTCTCATTACTGGTTCGGGAAAAAATAGCGGACTGGGACAAGCTCTTGCACTAGCAGCACTTTTAAATGGAGCAAGAACTGTTGGTATTCATTTTAATAGTAGCTACCGCGATGGATTTGAAATGGTAGATACCATGCGAGAAAAGGGCTTTGACGTCTTTGCAATGCAAGCTGATGTCACCAATACCAGAGACTTATGGGCCTCAAGAGGATTCGTTAAAGAACAAATGGGCGGCCAAGGACCAGATATCCTAATATGTAATTCTGGCCTAACTGAAGCGGGCTATAGATTTGGAAGAGCCCTCCCAGAGAAAGAAAATGAAAGTAGGAGAGAACGCAGAGCTCGAGTTCGACGGGACTTTATCGAGAGGCTAGAAGAATCAAAACAAGTTATGGAAACCAAAATTGACGGCTTTATGTATATGAGTCACCTCTGGGCAGGAGAAGCTGTTTATCACAAGCAACCTTTGACTTTAATTTATATTAGTTCAATGCAAGCCTTAGATCCTGGTCCTGCTGTTCCGGGTTATGTGCTCGCTAACTGGGCAGTTTTAAAACTTCCAAAGATATTGGATATCAATCTAGGGAGAGAAAATTCCTTTGTCACTTCTTTTAGTTTGATGCTTCCTTTTATTAAAACCAATATGACGGAAGAATATGCTGATAATCCAAAGGTCTTTGGACGTTGGCAACCACGCATGCTCGAGACAAACGAAGTAGCTAGTTCAATAACAGACCTGCTCGACAAAAAACGAGAGGAACTCCATCTTGGCATTTTCAAATTAAGTGTGGAAGAAAAAAAAGGTGATATCGATTTAAATTGGCTAAAAGTCGACTTACAAGCGACAGAGAAAAAGATAAGTTAGAGGTGGCAATGAAAACATGGAGTCAAACAAAACAACGCAAAGTTATGTTTTAAAAAAAACCCAAGAGCAAAATAATTACAAAGCTTGGCTTCTGCTTGAAGGAAGGGCTGGTGATGATAAGCAACTTCGAGACATAGTAGATCTTCTAAAATGGCAAGCCATTCCTATAAAATTAAATACGTCCATTTTTGAAATAGTAATCCAAAGATTTTTCGGATCTAGACTATTTTTAAAAAAAATAATCAAAAGACAGCTACCCAATCCTGATGCAATTTTTATCATCGGAGGTCGAAACGCAACTGTAGCCCATGCAATTAAAAAAAACAGCGGGAATAAAATTAAACTTTACGCAATGGGGAGGCCGTTTGCACCTTTTGCTTGGTTTGACTTGATAATAACAACCCCTCAATATTGTTTACCTAAGAGCCCTAAAACAATAGAGCTTCCTTTACCAATTTCAATCCCTGATGTCGATTCAAATAAACTTGAAAAATGGGAAAGGTTAATCGATAAAGTAAATAAACCAAAAATATGCGTTTTATTAGGTGGAAATAATAGTAATTACTACTTCAGCTCGACTTTCACTGCAAACTTATGCAAGTCTCTAACGTCTTATGCGAAACAAAAAAACGCAATTTTATTGATTACAAATAGCCCAAGAACTCCCCAACAAGTAACGAACAAGTTAAAAGAAGAATTAGGGCAAAGTCATATATTTTATGATATCAACCACAAAAATATTTCCAACCCATACTGGATGTTTATTAAAGTCAGTCAAGAAGTATTGGTTACCTCCGATAGTGTTTCTATGATTTCTGATGCATGCAGAAATGGTAAACTGGTCCGAATTATTGCTCTACCAAACACCATCTGGGATAAACTGATTCAAAAATTGCAAATGATAAATTCAGCAAAATCAAAAAAAATGTTAAAATCTTGTTTATCTTACCTTATAACAAAAGGAATCTGGACCCCTCCGCGCAACATCAAAAGTTTACATAATAGACTTGTTGAAGAAAAGAAAGTGGTTTGGTTTGATGACAAATTACCAGAAAATTCAATAAAATCTGTTGGAAATACATATAATTACAATAATTTAATAAATATATTAAACCGCAATATCAAAAATAAAATTAATGACTATTAGACAAGACAAAATTTTGAATTATTCAATTTTAAAGCAGACTAACATTGAACAATTTCGAAATAAAAAACCTTTTCCCTTTAATCAATACTCAGGTTTGCTGAAAAAAGGAAAATACGAGCAGTTGAGAAATGAGTTGCCTTGCACTGAATTATTTGAAGAACAAAAGGGCAATTATCGACGCTATGGACAAGCAAGCCACGATAGGCTAAGCCTCGATTTCAGTTCAAACCTAGCCATCAGTGATAATTGGAAAATTTTTATAGAGGAACTAGAATCGGGCCAATATCGTGAATTTATCTGTAATTTGTTAAAGACAAATAAATTTCATTTTAAATACCATTGGCACTACACTCCCTCAGCAGCGTCTGTTTCACCTCATTGTGATGCAGAGTGGAAATTAGGCTCTCATATATTTTATTTTAACTCCAAGGATGATTGGGATCAAAATTGGGGAGGGCAAACCGTGATACTAGACGATGAAGGAAAGAAAAGTTTTAAGACAGCGCCAAAATTTAATGAATTCAAACGACAAATTGAAATCCCATGTATTGACAGCCATAGCTTACTATTTAAACGAACCGATCATTCATGGCACGGCGTGCGAAGAATTCAATGTCCACCCAACAAATTAAGAAAGGTCTTTATAGTTGAGTTTAGACAGAACAAAATCTCCAACACAATTCGTAGCTGGTTTCAAAAATAACCACTGTAGTAGAAGGACAGAAATATGAGTGAAAATCAAAAGGTAGTTATAGTCGTGGGGGCAGGGCGAAGTGGAACTAGTACTATAACTCGAGGTTTAAGTGCGTTGGGAATAGAACTGGGGAATAATTTAAAACCTGGATCCGCAAAGAATCCGAAGGGGTTTTTCGAAGATTTAGATATTTTAAAGATTAACCGAGATATAAGCACTTTCTTTGGGCTCACAACGACCGGAAGCGATGTAAGACCAGTCGACCAGTCCCAATTTCATCACAAAAAGGCCAAAGAAATCCAAAAAAGTGCGACCGAAATTTTAAAGGCAAAATTTAGTGGGCAGGCGATCTGGGGATTTAAATCCGGCGGAGTGCTAAGGTTACTCCCTTTTTGGGAAAACGTTCTCACAAATATACCTGCCGAACCGATATATGTAGTCGCCTTGCGCAACCCTTCTAGTGTTGCGATGTCACGCAAAAACCTCAACCCTTTAAGAGGTGTACAGGAGAAAAGTGACCTTGAATGGCTTGCTAGGATGGTACCTTTCTTTTTCATGTTAAAAAACAGAAAGAAAGTTGTAGTTGATTACGATACACTTTTATCTAACCCGGCAAGACAACTAGAACGGATGGCTACTGTAATCGGAATTGAAATTACCGACCAAATAAGGTCAGGGATACAAGATTATTCGGAAAATTTCGTTGAGCCCTCTTTGCGTCATCACACCTCAAGTAACTTTAATGAAGAACTAATAAACCCAATAACTTTGAGAGCTTATAAAACTCTCAGCCAAATTGCCTTGGACAAAATATCTTTTGAAGATAATGAATTTTGGGATGACTCCTGGAAAAAAATAGAAAACGATTTTCAAAACTTAAGCCCAGTCCTGAAGCACATAGACCTACTAGAACATAAATTAAGAGCAAAAAATTTTGGTTTTGATAATGCTGTTAGTATTATTCTGTCGAGAATTAAGTCAAAATTAAAAATTATATAGGTAGCTGCTAAATGAAAGAATTTTATAATCTCTTGATTCTAGGGAGGCAGTACCTATTCAGATTCACAAGATATTACCTCTCACATCTTATTTGCCTATTTAAAATAAGCATTAACAATCTAGCCAATAATTCCAGGAGAAATCATCCAATCTTCATTAAGATGGTAAAAGAAAATCAATTATCAAGAGAAAATATAAACACTTATAGTCAGATAAAGAGAGATAAATTTCACTCTGAACTTATCAAAATAAATATTAATAAAGAATTTTTTTCCAAGCTGGAAGCTATTATTTTATTTATTGGCTACAGTAGGAGTGGTCATTCATTAGTCGGCTCGCTGTTAGATGCGCACCCTGAAATCTTAGTTTCTCATGAACTACACCTTATGAAACATTTGCTTTCCGGCACTTCAACAGACAAGCTTGCGGAATCGATGGTAATTAATTCAGCTATTTTTAACCAAAACGGTAGGGAATATACTGGCTATGACTACTCGATAAATGGCCAGTACCAAGGTAAAGTCAAGACACTTAAAATTCTTGGCGACAAAAAAGGCAACGGCACAATTAGATTAATACGAAAGTATCCAGAAACATTTTCGTTATTAAACAAATTCAATTTACCAATTAAATTCATTCATGTAATAAGAAATCCCTATGACAATATCTCTACTAGAGCAAAACGTAATAACACCTCACTGCATTTTGCAGCAAAAGGTTATTTCGCAAATATGGAAGTAATATCTAGAATCGCTCAAAATACAACTTTTGAAATCCAACATGTTTTTCTCGAAGACCTGATTTATAAGCCAGAGGCCACACTAAATTATCTAATAATGAGTTTAAATTTAGAAAAACCGACAGAGAATTACATAAAAGCATGTAAAGAAAGACTTTTCTCTGAGCCTAAAGAAACAAGATTTGATTATTTTTGGCACCCTAGTCTTGTAAATTTTGTTGCAGAAAAAATAAAAAGATATGAATTTTTAGAAAGATTTCATAATCGTTCCTTCCAAGAAAGGCCCCAGTAATTTGATTCAAAGGCAGAAAAAAATTGCAATTTTTATGAGCAGCCTACAAGTAGGTGCGAGAGAACGTCTAATGGTTAAGGTCGGGAAAGAACTTAATAATCAGGGAAGTCTAGTACGTTTCGTTTTTATTGGAGGCAACCAAGAAATCAAGGGGCTGGTGGGACCCTGTTTATCTAAAACCAATCTTATAGCATGGGCCAATCAGGTTCCTATTTTAAAGAAAATCAATAAGCTAAAATTATTTATAGGAGTATGGCCACTGAAAAACTTTTTAAAGAAAGAAAAGCCTGACGTCCTTCTGGCGGTTTCGATCCCTCCAAGTATCGCTATATTGACGGCTAAAATTCTAGCCAATTCAAAAACCAAGATAATAGTTAGGCAAAGTAATGTTATAAAGCTAGCCAATGTTCCTGAATTCTCAAACGTAAGAAGAAGGCCACGAGATTTTATTATTCCTTTATTGTATAAAAAAGCGGAGGGTTTTATAGCCGTCTCAGAAGGAGTAAAAAGCAATCTTAAGCTCCTGCTTGGACGTGATAAACATATAGAAGTTATTTATAACAAAGTGTTAAATAAAGAATGGTTTTTAACACCCTCTCACAAACCCTCACATCAGTGGTTTAATGATGAGAATATAATTGTATTTTTAGCTGTAGGAAGGCTAGTGGAAAAGAAAGACTACGCTACAATGATCAAGGCTTTTCAAATAGCGTCACGTCAATACGCTAAAATTAGGCTTTTAATTTTAGGTGAAGGACCCCAAAGGAATAAACTACAAAAACTCATTGATAAGGCGCAAATCAAAGATAAAGTAGAACTGCTAGGTCATATTCAAAATCCACATCCCTACTATTATTATTCGTTTGGCTATCTACTTTCATCGGTATCCGAAGGCATGCCTAGTTCAGTTATCGAAGCATTGGGCTCAGCATGCCAAATCATCAGTACAGACTGTCCTAGCGGACCAAGTGAAATTTTGTCTGGAGGAGAATATGGTAAAATTGTTGCGATTAAAGATTATGAGACAATGGCAAAATCAATCTCCGAATCTCTAAATAATACAATTCCTAAATCAAAACTCTTAGAAAGGGCGTTTGATTTTACAAGCGAAAATGGAGTCAAGGAATATGTCTCTATGATTTCTAAATTTTGTCAAACGCAAAAATAAGCACAATTATTTTAGAAGGGCAAGGTGCAAACACCAAAAAAGTGCTTGAAGCTACCCCGTAAACTTATCTTTTTTTCGGAAGATCTTCTGATTTTAATACAAACCTACGAGGCCTAAAACCAAACGCAGCTGCGGCCTCGGAATGATCAAAAATTAGGTCCTGATCCATGCGTTGTACCATCGCTGATGACCAGTGTTTATAACGGGGGATTACTTTAAGGACACTTATTGCAAATTTAAACCCCCACAATGGGATACGAAAAAGCCTCGGCCTTTTGCGCATCGCCGTGAAAATACGCTCTACCATTTCTCTGTAAGATAATGTTTCTCCACCTGAAATATTATAAGCCTGACCGGTAACATTATTTTGAAATAAAGCGGAAACACATGCTTTTGCTACATCATCAGCATGCATGGGCTGACGCAAACCCCGAGCCTGTCCAAAAAAAGGAAAAAAACCAAAACGATCGATAAATCGTGAGATTTCTGAAACATTTTTATCCTTTCCAAAACCATATATCACCGTCGGGCGCAAGATGACCCACTCAATGCTTTTATTATTTGCCCAACGTTGCAAATCATCTTCTGCACCGGCCAATCTTAACGCAAGCTCTCGCTCCGAAATATCTGGCGAGTCCAGCTTCCCGAACCGACTGGTAGAAGAAATTACAATAATGCGGCGAACACCTAGCGACTCGAGTAGCTCGAAATGATCTGGCAATATCCAAATCGGCGCGATGCAAATCCAGTTACTAACTGAATTTGCCAAATCGAGATTTCTGGCGCCCGACAAGGGCAGCTGCCTCCACTCGACAGTGCTACCATGAACTGACATTCTTTTTTCGCGACTGAAGGCGATGGATTTGTACGCGAGCCCTGCCAATTGGGTCAGAAGACAGCCACCAACCAGACTACTCGCACCAAGGACGCCAATCTTTTCTTCACGCACGCGCACTTCTCCTAAGCAAACCGTTTATCTGCGACAACGTGAGCCGTACAACTAAGTATATGGATACTAAGCCAAAGCGTAACCAAACACCCAACACAACCAACCACCAGAGAGAACAATGGTACTGTTTTCTATAAAACTTATTATAAAAAGTTAGCATGCCATGGTGCTTATGCCACTCCACGAAAAACGGTCGACTGTAGCTACAAGCCCCTTTAACATGGACGACTCTGGCATCCGGAACAAAAACTATATCCCAATTACGGAGCCGAAACCGCATACACCAATCTAGGTCTTCGCAATGTAGGAAATATCTCTCGTCCCATAAACCAACATCCTCTAAAGCTTCGCGCTTGACCAGCATGCAAGCACCAGAAATTGCCTCCACAGAGGTTGGTTCAGGCGGGAGGGATTCACTATGTAGTAGAAAATCAGAAAACAGAGAAGGGAGCCATTTGCTAAAGTATGATAAACCAAAGGCACGCATAAATGCACGCCTTGGCGTAGGGAGGATTCTGCGTCCACCTGGCTGCTCGGAGCCATCCGTATTACACAAAAACCCTCCCACCATACCTATAGAAGGGTTGCTTCCAAGCACGTCCATCATCCGATACAAACTATCTTCATGTAACAAACTGTCTGGGTTGATGAACAATAGGGCGCCAGCGTTAGAAGCCCGAGCACCAATATTGCTAGCGGCGGCAAACCCTAGATTTTTACCATTTTGGATGAGAGTCACGCGAATATCGCTGATCGAGTCCATCATATTAGCAAGACTTGCGTCGTGCGAATCGTTATCGACCACAAAGACATGCCGCGCTTGTTCTGCTAAAGCAGAATTAACACATTCCGTGAGGACGCCGCCTGCGTTGTAATTAACTATAATGACGTCACAATCAAGGGAGGAGTTTTGCTCCATCGAAACGAACCCTCCAAGTATTCTGCTCTGCAAATGTTTGGTCCTCTTCAGCATCCCCTTGAAATTGTAACGCATCCTCCGCCATGGCAGCCACATCACTTTCAGACTGTGTGATAAACACCCCGAGGTCCCTTTTCCGAAAGCCCATCTCACCAAAGTTTGTTGACATTACTGGCAGGCCAAGAGCCCGATATTCATAATATTTGATTGGATCAACCGACGCAGTTAACGTGTTAGTCTTAAATGGAATCAAACCAACATGAAAATCCTTTATAGCCGATAAAGCAGCTTGATGATGGCAAGCTTCCAGTAATTTGACGTTATCTGGTAACTTTCTAGTTGGCTTGTCAAAAACCGGTCCTATCAATCGTATCTCATCTTTGCGTCTAGCCTTTGCAAGCGTGATCAACCAATCCCAGTCAAACCATTTGGCAATGGTCCCCAAATAGCCAAAGACCTTCTTTTTATTTGAAACAACTTCGTATTCCATAGATTTAATAAGTGTCAGATCGAGTCCGTTATGAATTAACCGTACATCCTTATGAACCCGTTCCCATTTTTGTTTAAGTTTCGAACTTGACGCAAATATAATGTCAGCACGCTCGGCAATTAAGTTCTCTCTTCTCTTTAACGCTAATCGAGAAAACCCAGAATAAAAAGCTGAAAAGTCATCCATCGCATCATAAACAGCAAGGCATGTACGACGAAGTCTTAATAGTTCTAATGCAAGAACAGATGGTTTACCTATAACTAGCCAGGTGTCTGAATGATACGAGAAATCTTTAATTTGATGCAGTTGAGGTCGCCACAACTGTCTATTGATCGAGCCCGAACCGGGCAGTGGCTCAATAGGCAAGCTAACAGGTCTCAGCACATTCAGCCATGCTGGCACATCGCTTGGCTGACCGCTTGGATCAGTTGAATTCGACCGATACAGATCCTTCCAGTTTGGAAAGCGAGTAGGATATGGGTCAATCCAAATAACAGGACCACCTGCCCGGTCGTGAAACCACTCCACGAACTTATGCGGTCTTTGGGCGAAGCTTTCCCAGGTTACTGGAGATAAATAAACGAGCCGCATTAGGTGAAATGCTCACGTAGCGTCTTCACAATTCGTTCTGCAGCACGACCATCACCGTAAGGAGAAATACCTCGAGCCATCGCTTTGTAAGAAGACTCGTCATCCAGCAATCGCTGTGTCTCGGTAACGATTCGTTTATAATTGGGTCCAACCAACTTCACTACACCTTGCTCGACAGCTTCCGGCCTCTCGGTTTCATCTCGTAAGACGAGCGTGGGTTTGCCAATAGCAGGTGCTTCTTCTTGCACACCGCCCGAGTCGGTTAAAATGATATAAGAGCGCTTCATAGCAGCAACAAACGGCGCGTAGTCCATCGGTTCACAAAGCGTGAAATTCGGTAGACCGGCTAAGAACTCATGCGCTACATCCTTCACATTTGGATTAGGATGCACTGGATAAAGGAAGTGTGCTGCGTGGTTATTCTCTGCGAGAGTGCGTAGCGCTCGACATATATTTCGGAGCGGCTCTCCGAAATTTTCTCTTCGGTGGGACGTTACTAGAATCAATCTTTTGGCAGGAGATACTGGTACAGAAAGTTCCAAATCCTTGGCAACTGACATCAGTAATGCGTCAATAACAGTATTGCCAGTTACGATAATTTCCGAATCTAAAACACCTTCCTTAAGCAAATTACGTCTTGCACCTTCGGTGGGCGCAAAGTGCCAGTGTGCAAGCTTTCCCGCAATTGCCCGATTTGCCTCTTCCGGAAATGGATTTTGTATGTCCCAAGTACGAAGTCCTGCCTCAATGTGTCCGATCAGAATATGTTGGTAAAAGCATATCAATGCCACCGTCATAACTGTAGTTGTGTCGCCTTGAACCAAAACCGCGTCTGGCTTCTCTGTTTGTAGAACATCATCGAGTTTCAGCAGTAGTCGAGCTGTCAACGTTGTGAGAGTCTGATTTGGGCTCATGGCGTTTAGGTCAATATCGGGATCAATATCAAAAAAATCAGTGACTTGATCAAGCATTTGTCTGTGCTGGGCGGTCGCAAGAATCCTTACGTTTACCCAAGGCTCTTGTTTCAGCGCTAAAATGACCGGCGCCATTTTGATGGCCTCAGGGCGGGTGCCAATTACACATAGAATTTTTCTTTTCATGCGGTGCTCCCAGAACACAAATTAGCTGCGATCAATCCCCCTATTCTATCCGCATTTGCCATAATTGTTAACGTGTGAGATTTAGCCAGAAGGTTTGGCAAACAGGAACCATCAACTACAAACACTCCCTCCATACCTTTCACCTCACCCATTGAACTGGTCTCACCAATACCAGGGACCTCTCGCATGGGTAGTGTTCCAGAATAATGTATATCCCCTCCTGGTTTCCCCACGGTAAAACTACCTGGCAGAAGAAGTGCGCCCATAGACCTATATGCTTTTGATAGTTTATTTCTAGCCTCTTCCATAAAAGGTTCAACATTATCACTATAGGAACCAGAGATGATAAGAGTGCCTGAATCACTTAGCTTAGTTTCTGCTTTTGTAAGCTGCCCGGGCAAGAAGAGATTACCAACCACACAGGAACTCATTATCCCTTTTAATAAATCAACGCCAAACCTCCTTGCCATCGGAACATGACGGACAAACTCAGACATCGGGATACCTGTGGTGGAAAAGGTGGAGCCGAAGGCACTGAGACCATTGTTCAAAGCTAACGAAAAGGATAATTGCCCCAGCCCAAAACCGTTTATTCTCTTTGTACCTAATAACCTAGGGACCCATATTAAACATGCAGCTGTTGGGTTTGATAATAAAGTTAAGGACCGTTTAATATCCAGCACTCTTGAGACAATTCTAGTGGTTGCCAACGTTCCCAATGCCAAAATGATTTTATTTGCCGTGTAAGATCGTTGCGTATTATCGACAGATGTTTGGCCTGTCACCGTCCATCCACCGTGGCCGAAGTGTAAATTATCAACCACAAAACCTGACAGCTCATTAAAATTAGAGTGCTTACGCAAAGCAGGGAGATCATGATTTGCAGAATAAAGAGAACCCCGAGAACACCCCCAGAGGCATTTGCTACAAAGATTGCATGCTTTTCGGTCAGAAAAATCTGTATTTAACGTAGCTAATCTGGATCTCCCAAGTTTGAATCCCTGAGCGTTTAGGTAAGTTCTTTTCTTTTCATAGCGATTAGCCAACCATTTGTGTAAACCATCCATCGGGATGGGTGGTTGCGCGTATTCATCAAGTCCAAAGTAAGCAGACATGTCATCGTTTGATCGTCCACTGATACCAATACGACGACTAACTTTTTCATATGACGCATCCATTTCAGAGGTAGTAAATGGAAATTCTGCGAGCTCGGCCTGGGACAATCGAGCAACGCCGCATCCCCATGCATTTGAAAGGCCTCCTTTGGCAAGTGATCCGACTACTGTAAAGTCACTAGACTTAATTTGATTCCCAGATTGAAAATCAGCAAATGCATAAGTTTGAGAAGGTGCGCGTAATTTAGGTGATACTGCATCTCGCATTTTTAAAGCGTGAAAATCTTCACCGACCATCCAAATCCACTGATTATTATCATGCGTACGCGCTGAAAGAAAATTATCATCCGACAGCGGGACGTCTTCTTTTTTACCGCCGTCCACCATGAGCACTTGAACTCCGGACTCAATCAATGGAAAAGTTGCTGACACACCGGCCGGACCGCTGCCTACAACTATCACATCAAAATCAACACTCATGGAAGCCCCTTGCCTGCACTCACCAAAGCCAACCGCAAAACCGGAGAAACAAAGAATTTCATCAATCTCCAGAACACTTCACCAACCACCGAAGTCGCAAGTAAGCAAATGCTTCTGACCATTCCCTCAGGTTGACTAATACCAAGAAAACGCGATGCACCCAAAGGACTAGCTTCAGCAATTAGGGTGGCTGCATCCATTCTCCAAGCAAACTCTATTGCCAATTTGTCCGTACGCCAGCATGTACTGTCAATAAGCGATAATAAGATAGGAAAACTTAGAAAGATCTCAGGTAGTTCCACAACTCGACCTCCACGCAGAGCTTCGATGCAGCGCACGTAACGGCGCAACAAAACAGAGTCCGGCCTCTCTTTTAAGACATAAGTGAGCAATGTTTTCGCCTCTCTTAGCAGGCGCCTTCTAATGTTATTACCTGATGGATGTAGACCAGCAGGTAAAGAGCGTAGCGAAAGGCCAATCATTTTTAGATCTGACGCAGTTGTCATCTTAGGTAGATCAAATAGTGAATTTAGCCGAGTTAAACCCAGCCTTTTTTGCAAGTCTGTTCCTGCTACTTTCATAAAAAATCTAACTGCTGGAGTTGGAATTGGTAAGAAGAATATCTTACAGCGCAACCGAGAAACTGCGATTTCAGCAAGAAATGAAGAAAAGGGAATTGGCAGTGGTTCTGCCAAGCAATAAACCTTGGACTGTAAATCATCGCGCTCGGCTAACTGTAGCAAGCCCTCTGTTAAGTCGAGCACATGGATTGGCTGTATCTTAGGAGTTGGTATAAAAGCCGGTAGAAACAACAACTTTGAAACTGAATTAACCAGAGCACCGTAGAGCCCACGTAATTCACCACCATATACCTGCCCTGGACGAACAACCCAACCACCTGCCGCTAAAACTGCTTGCTCAATATGCCATTTACTTCGCCCATAATCAGTTGGAGCATGCTCGCGAGCAGTTTGACTGGACACAAAGATGAATTTTGCTTTTGCTTTTTTAGTCAATTTAATTAATTCCTGTGCTGCCGCCACTTCAGTATCAATATCCAAGAATTCTGTAGCTGATATATTAGCTGCGAGATGCACTAGAATATCTGTATCCAACGGTAAGTCAAAAGCTTTATAAGAAGCTAAATCAAAATAAAGCCAAGGCACGTTACCGGACGAGGGCTGTTGGCGAGATGCAATGGTAACGTGATGACCTCGCTCTGTCGCCACATCCGTAAAACTAGAGCCGATATATCCGTTCCCGCCCGTAACTACAATATTGTTCATAATGCGACCATCGACGAAACGCCATTGACAATAAGCCAAACGTCTAAACTAACATTAGCTATAAACTCTTCACTAAATAAAAACGAAGCTACCATAATCCCAAAAACAAATCCCAGTGCGATACCTTGAGGGCCTTTAGAAATCGCAAATGACCGCCCCCATATCCATAACTCTGAAGAAATATATGTAGAATTCACATGAGACAAAAGGTCAATAGCACCAATATCAAAATAATTCCCTACTTTGCTAAAATTGATGTTCATTCTTTACGAATCACTAGAGCGTGATGAATCGCAATCCATTTATTGATCGGGAGGACTAGTTTTTCCAACAGCCCTACCAATCCTACAAATGAATCTGGTAGTAATTGACGGAAATTAAGGCCACCAGAAAACAGATATTTAAGATGGTTACCGACAAACTCTTGGTGAACAACTTTCAACTGTGGATACCTATCGTTAAACTGCTCCCTATCACGTATAAATATTATGTAACTGAGGGCCTGATTAGCGCCATTCATAGGGCCAGTAGAGGGTGTCTCCCAAGAGGGATAGGTTTTATCAAAGCCTTCCGTGCGAAAAAGGCGCTTGTATAAAAATGAAGCGAAAGGGCCATAGTATGGCTCAAGCAATATGGCGCCACCGCCAGGATTCAATACACGATCCAGCTCATGGAAGAAACGATCAGGATGAGG
>MDTB01105482.1_pt1 | contig 170000 bp, 170 predicted proteins | sample 811161 | NCBI WGS metagenome assembly MDTB01 (sample SAMN05326650, study PRJNA326480) | marine metagenome | isolation source: seawater | place: Mediterranean Sea | collected 2009
GGTCGGCCAAACACTTTACGCTCACCAGCGTATGACACGGCCTTAGCCAAAGCTCTCTGACCTATCCCGATCGCCTCGGCTGCAATGAGTATGCGCTCAGGATTTAACGTATCCAGAAGCATTCGAAACCCGTCACCTTCCGAACCAATTCGATCAGCCTCAGAAACGACCAAACCATCAATGAACACTGAGTTTGAATCTACGGCACCACGCCCCATTTTTTCTATTTCCTGGACCTCAACATGCGTACGATCAAGGTCAACATAAAAAAGCGTCATACCATCTGTGGATTTAGCACACTCATCAATTGGTGTTGTGCGCGTCACCAATAACATCTTGTTCGCACGTTGTGCGGTCGACATCCAAACTTTGGAACCACTGATTTCGTATTCGGCACCGTGTCGAATCGCCCGTGTTTTTATACTTGTCGTATCTAGACCGGCATCGGGCTCAGTAACCCCAAACGCCACCTTATCCGCTCCAGAAATCAATCGAGGTATCCAGCGAGATTTTTGTTCCGATGAGCCGTATTTGATAATCGCATGCGGACCAAACAAGTTGATATGAATAGTCGAGCAAGCCGCGAACGCGCCTGCAGACCGACCCACCGTATGCATCATGAGTGCGGCCTCTATGACCCCAAGCCCGGCCCCACCATACTCAGTGGGCATGGTGATCCCCAACCATCCTGATTCAGCCATAGCCGCATGGAACTCTTCGGGAAATTCTTTATTTTGATCTTTTTTCAACCAAAAATCGTCATCGTACTGGTCGCATACCTTTTGTACCGACTCAGCTATTTGCAGTCGATCAGCGGTGGGCTCAACACCAGCCGGCAGAATTGATCGCTCCATCATTGAATACCCCAAATATGCGATGAGATGACAGCGGTAACCATATAATTAATTAGGTTCGATGACCTCAATTCCACCCATGTAATGCTTGAGGACCTGAGGAATCTCGATTGATCCGTCTTGTTTCTGGTAATTCTCGAGCACAGCGATTAACGTACGTCCGACAGCCAAACCTGAGCCATTTAAAGTATGCACAAACTCTGTTTTGCCTTTTCCGGCCCTAAAACGAGTTTGCATGCGTCGCGCCTGAAAATCCTCAAAGTTACTGCAGGATGAAATCTCTCGGTACGCATTTTGTCCTGGCAACCAAACTTCGATATCGTAGGTCTTGGCTGATGAGAACCCCATATCTCCAGTACAAAGCGTAACTGTTCGAAACGGAATATCCAGATCAATCAATATGGATTCCGCCTGCCCCGTTAATTCTTCTAACTGATCGTATGAATGATCCGGGTGAGAAAATTGAACGAGCTCGACCTTATCGAATTGATGTTGTCGGATCATCCCTCGTGTATCTCTACCGTATGAACCAGCCTCGGAGCGAAAGCATGGCGTGTGACACACAAACTTGGTGGGCAGTTGGTCGATCGACAATATTTCACCGCGATAAATATTTGTCACAGGAACCTCAGCCGTAGGAATAAGGTAGAAATTTTGGTCAGCAGAAAGGGGAATTGAAAATAAATCCTCTTCGAATTTTGGCAACTGCCCCGTTCCAAACAAAGAGTCAGCATTGACTAAGTAAGGTGTATAGACCTCTGTATAACCGTGTCGACTCGTGTGCGTATCGAGCATGTATTGTGCAAGCGCACGATGAAGTCGTGCCACACCACCCATCATCAATGAAAATCGAGAGCCGGTAATTTTAGTCGCTCGCTCAAAGTCGAGCGCACCTAACTTCTCTCCAAGGTCAACGTGGTCTTGTGGTTCAAAATCATAGTTACGTGGCACACCGACTTTCTTAACTTCAACATTATCATCCTCGGTTTTTCCAATCGGCACAGAATCGTCTGGCACATTTGGAATGTCCGACAATAACTCGTGAATTTTTGCCTGAATAACGCCTAGCTTCTCTTCATTGGACTTTAAGCGGTCTGCAAATTCGCCCACCTGCGCCATCAGTTCGGAAGCCTTTTGGTCGTCACCACTTTTTTTGGCGTGACCAACTTCTTTTGAAATGGAGTTACGCTGCGCTTGTAGCGCTTCAGTATCCGATTGAACAGTTTTACGTTCTGACTCCAATGTCACAAAAGCGTTAACGTCCAGAGTGAAATTACGACGTTCTATCAACTTGTTTGTAACGTTTTGAATATCATTTCTTAGAATCTGTACGTCGAGCATTTATCCACTAATCCTTAAAAGTATCTAAATTATTTTTTGAGACGACGGTTATTAATTTCATTAGCATCCAATTGTCTCAACCTATCAAGTTTCTCTTTAATCTTAATTTCTAAACCACGGCCAACCGGTCGATAAAACTGCTCGGGCTCGACACTTTCCGGAAAATACTGCACATTTGCGGCATACCCCTCTTGCTCATTATGCGGGTAACGATATCCATCCGAGTGCCCCAAATCCTTCATCAACTTTGTAGGCGCATTTTTTAAATGTGCCGGCACAGAGCTTGAACCACGATCTTTGATAAAAGCCAAAGCATCATTATAGGCTGTGTATGCAGCGTTGCTTTTAGGCGCGCATGCAAGATAGAGAACACATTGTCCGAGCGCTAAGTCACCCTCGGGAGATCCAAGCCGCTCGTAGGCCGAAACCGAATCTAAAGCGACCGTTAATGCCCTTGGGTCGGCCAAACCAATGTCTTCTACAGCCATACGAATCATACGTCGGCCGATATATAGCGGATCAACGCCACCATCTAGCATGCGTGTCAACCAATACAAACTCGCGTCTGGAGAGGACCCTCGAACTGACTTATGTAGTGCGGAGATGTTGTCATAAAACGTATCACCCTGTTTATCAAAGAGCCGAAATATCCGAGGCAAAACACTCAGAACGTACTCCTCGTCAATTATTGAGTGGGATACGTCCTTGGCTGCAGCGACAATAATCTCCAGCATGTTTAGTAGTTTTCGGGCATCGCCATCAGCATGACTAACAACAAGCATCTTTGCCGCCTTATCAAAATCAATAGAGACATCTAGGTGTTTCAAGCCACGATCGAGCACAATCAACAGGTCATTTTCAGTCAACGACTCGAGCACATACACCGTTGCCCGAGATAAGAGCGCATTATTCACTTCAAATGAAGGATTCTCGGTGGTTGCTCCTATGAAGATTAACAGACCACTCTCCACATGCGGTAAAAAAGCATCTTGTTGCGTCTTATTAAACCGGTGTACTTCATCAACAAACACTAATGTTTGCTGACTAAAGTCCTCTCGATTTTTTTTCGCTATTGCGACCACATCTCGAATCTCTTTAACACCCGAGAGAACCGCAGATAATTCCACCAAATGAGCCGCACTCGAGTGCGCTAATATCCTAGCTAACGTCGTTTTACCGACCCCAGGCGGCCCCCATAAAATCATTGATTGCAAACTGCCTGAGCGGGCAGCTAACGTCAGCGGCTTACCATCCCCTATTAAGCGTGACTGACCCACAAATTCGTCTAAGCTTTGTGGTCTTAATTGATCCGCTAAAGGTGTGGTCATAACGATTTAGTGACCTCAGTTCAAATTAAATTCACAGCATTGATTAGCTCACATGTCACTGGGTCACCAGATCCACATTCTCAGGAACCACAAAGTCAAACTCGTCCTCATTAAAATTTGATGGGATTGAGAATCGGCCGAATTCAATTACCGTTTTCTGACCAAAATAGTCATAAAGCGTCATGTTTCGCACCATAGATGCTGACAACCCAATCTCAATTCGTTCAAACAACCCGCTTTCCTCATAGGGAATCACGCGAACCCTTACCAGATTGCCTTCTGACTTGAGCGCCTCTAAACCAAAGTAACTATCAATATCCTCTGAACCGTATAGGAGCGCTGCAGGACTTGAGCCGAGCGCACGGTCTAACGAAACCCTAGTAACCTGCATTAAATCTAGATCATAGACCCATAGGAATTCACCATCTCCCACGAGCAACTGCTCGTATGGCTCAAAATAATGCCACTTAAATTTCCCTGGTCGGGAAAATTTTAAATCTCCTGAGGATTCCTGAACAAGGGCTCCGGTGCTGTCATAAACACGCTGAACAAAAGTAGATTGGCCAGAGACAGATTGATTGACGAAATTCTGGAGTTCCTCAATAGCACCGCCCAGCGCTTGAGCCGGTATCACTAAAATGATTAGCGTTATCCAGCGAAAAAAATCGATCCGCACTGATCAACCCTTCACAAGTATCTGATCAACGATCATTGTTAGGCGCTAAGATCTCGCGACTACCCGAGGATGACATACTAGATACCAAACCCGCTGATTCCATTTGCTCAACAAGCCTAGCTGCTCTGTTATAACCAATACGCAAATGTCTTTGAACTAAAGAGATGGAAGCGCGCTTATTCTTAAGAACAATCTCTACTGCTTGATCATACAGCGGGTCACTTTCGGCATCCCCTCCCATAGCTCCATCAACCGAATCATCGGAAGATACTGGAGCTTCAAGAATACTTTCAATGTACTGCGGCTCACCTCGACTCTTCAATGTATCAACAACACGATGGACCTCTTGGTCGTCCACAAAGGCGCCATGTACTCGCTGAGGATAACCACTTCCTGGAGGCAAGTAGAGCATGTCTCCCTGCCCTAGCAGTTGTTCAGCGCCCATTTGATCCAAGATGGTTCGTGAATCCACTCGGCTAGATACTTGGAAAGCGATTCGTGTCGGAATGTTCGCCTTAATCAAGCCAGTAATCACATCAACCGAAGGCCGCTGTGTTGCTAAAATCAGGTGAATTCCAGCCGCCCTCGCCTTTTGAGCAAGACGTGCGATTAATTCTTCAATTTTCTTACCCACAACCATTATTAGGTCTGCTAATTCATCAATGACGACCACAATTAATGGCAGTTCTTGTAGAGGTTCCGGCTCCTCTGGATTCAAGCTAAATGGATTATCAATTGTTTTGTTAGATTTTGCCGCCTGTCGGATTTTTGTATTAAACCCAGATAAATTGCGTACGCCTAGTGCAGACATCAGTCGATATCTTCGATCCATTTCGCCGACACACCAATTTAGAGCGTGTGCGGCCTTTGGCATCTCAGTTACAACAGGTGCTAGCAGATGGGGAATCCCTTCATACACAGATAATTCGAGCATCTTGGGATCCACTAAAATCATGCGCACCTCATTCGGTGTTGACTTATAAAGTAGCGATAAGATCATCGCATTTATTGCAACGGATTTACCGGAACCTGTGGTTCCTGCCACAAGTAGATGAGGCATCTTAGCCAGATCGGCGCATACCGGCACACCAGAAATGTCCTTACCCAGAGCGATAGCCAACGGTGATGGGACATCAGCGTAAGTCTGGGATGCAAGCACCTCGGATAGATAGACGACTTGTCGTTTGGTATTGGGGATTTCCAAACCCATTGTGGTCTTACCAGGAATCGTTTCGACCACCCTGATACTGACAACCGATAAAGACCGCGCCAAATCTCTCGTCAAATTAATGATTTGACTGCCCTTCACACCAACGGCAGGTTCTATTTCGTAACGCGTGATTACGGGGCCTGGCTGCGCTGCCACGACTCTGACCTCTATATTAAAGTCTAATAATTTTTTTTCGATAAGGCGAGACGTATACTCAAGCGTGTCCGAGGATATTGATTCAACATCCGACGGAGGAGAATCTAGAAGGTTGATAGAGGGAAGTTCAGAATCGGGTAAATCTTCGAATAATGGCTTCTGTTTTTCTTTTTGCGCTCGTTCCGATTGCATCACTTGCTGAACAGGCTTATCTATTCGCAACGGCTTCGGCTCAGGAGACGTAAATTTCTCGCGTACTTCATCGAGCCGATCCATCCTTGCCTCCAGAGCAATCTCGCCAGCCTTTCTATCGCGCCAACTTTCCCAGCCTCGCCATATCTGCAATGCAGACCATTCCAGCCAATATCCCACTGCCTCTGATAGAGTTATCCACGATATCCCACTCACTAAAGATATGCCAACAGCCATCAATATCAGGAACATTAACGTACTACCGATAAACCCAAATGCACTGCTACTGATGAGCGCAATCTCACCACCAATGATGCCTCCGGGCTTACCAGGCAACTCAAAGTGAGCCGAATATAACCGGAGGCCTTCGAAAGCGGCACTGGAGAACACTAGGATCACTAAACCTACTGTTACAAGCAACACAACCTTAGGATTTTCAGTAATTCTTTTTGCCGTATGTCGATACGCCCGTATCACCAGAAGCGTTCCAGCCAAAACAATCCACCATGCCGAAATTCCGAATAGATAGAGGAGCACATCAGAGATATGTGCACCGACAACACCTCCGGCATTGTTCGCTTCCTCCGCAGAACTTTGACGCGACCATGCGGGATCGAAAGGATCATAAGTACTGAAAACAAGAGTTAGATATGCCAAAAGACCCGATGAGATAAGCAGCCCGACCTCGCGTAACAGAATTACGACTTTAGGCGGCAAAACGCTTTGGGTGGACGAATCCTTGTTGACTATTTCGGATTTTTTAGTTGTTTTTCGTTTAGCCAATGATTAAATCCGTCGCACAGTTAGTCGGAAGGTCTGTAAAATTAAACAGTCGGTAATTTTAGCTGAAACAGTATTGTAACTGAGACAAATCGCTAGGATAGTAAACATTTTCATTTTGACACAATGATTAATATGGTGAACGCTTATCAAGCTTGGAACTAACAGTACACTACTCGCATCTAGGAAACAGATATGAAAAAAAAACACAATAAACTCATTATTTTAGGCTCAGGCCCAGCGGGATATACAGCGGCTGTCTATGCATCCAGAGCCAACCTAAAACCAGTGCTTATTACCGGAATCGCGCAGGGGGGTCAATTAATGACCACTACTGACGTCGATAACTGGCCAGCTGATGCCGATGGCGTTCAAGGACCAGAGCTCATGGATCGATTCCAAAAACATGCCGAGCGATTCGGCGCTGAACTTATTTTTGATCACATTCATACCGTGAAACTCGATAAACGGCCGTTTACGCTTTTAGGAGATCAAGCTGAGTACACGTGCGACGCATTAATCATTGCCACTGGGGCATCAGCTAAATACTTAGGCATTCCATCAGAAGACGCGTATGCGGGAAAGGGCGTTTCGGCGTGCGCAACATGTGATGGCTTTTTTTATAAAGGTCAGGACGTTGCAGTAATCGGGGGCGGTAATACTGCTGTTGAAGAAGCACTTTATCTATCAAATATTGCAAAAACGGTCACGTTGGTTCATCGACGCAATCAGCTTAAAGCCGAAGCGATTCTCATTGATCGGCTTTTAGAAAAAGAAAGAAACGGGAATATAAATATCATTTGGGATCACACACTCGACGAAATAGTAGGTGATACCTCGGGGGTGACCGGCGCTCGAATCAAGCATGTCAAAAACAATCAAGAGTCCATGCTCTCAGTTGCCGGGGTCTTCATTGCCATTGGTCACTCACCCAACACAGAAATCTTTAAAACCCAAGTCGATATGGTCGGTGGGTACATTACCACGCAGAGTGGGCTTGATGGAAACGCGACACAAACAAGTATTCCTGGCGTCTTTGCTGCTGGAGATGTTCAAGATCATATCTACCGACAAGCGGTAACTAGCGCCGGCACAGGCTGTATGGCAGCACTTGACGCAGAGCGTTTTTTGGCCAGTACCGAATAACCCAATTGAATGATTTGTGACGCATGCCGAAGAACAATAACCCAAAACCGGAGGAGCGATTTGAGGACCTTCTTGAAGACTCACTGCAAGATATAACGGTCTTAAAAAAGGACGGGAAAATCTTGCCCTCAAAAAAACCACCCGCTCCAATCCCCACCCAATCGATCCAAGATGAGGCTGATGTTCTAGAAGAGTTATTGCAGCAAGATATGGAAGAGGAAGACGCCGAGTTCTTATCAGAGGAACCTGCGTATCTTAGGTCCGGAGTGCAGCACCAAGTACTCAGAAAGCTCAGAAGGAATTATTGGGTCGTTCAAGACGAATTAGACCTGCATGGCTACACATCCGATAGCGCACGAGTGCTTGTTACCGAATTTCTTTCAAATGCGAAAAAAAACGGGTTCCGGTGCGTCCGTGTTATCCATGGTAAAGGCCATCGATCAAGCAATGGTGAGCCAGTGCTGAAGAAAAAACTATTTCGTTGGCTGCAACTTAGGGCCGATATCCTTGCCTACTGTGAGGCGGCGCCACAAGACGGAGGGAGCGGCGCAACAATACTCTTAATGAGCGCAAAAAGCTGACGCAAGGACCAACTCCAGTTAGACTGCATCCTCATTTGTCTCGCCGGTACGAATCCGAATAACTTGTTCTACCGAACTCACAAAAATTTTCCCATCGCCGATTTTTCCGGTTTTGGCATTGGACACTAGCGACTCAACAGCTTGATCGACGAGACTATCAACCACCACCACTTCTATTTTTACTTTCGGTAAAAAATCGACAACGTATTCGGCTCCTCGATATAACTCTGTATGGCCCTTCTGACGACCAAACCCCTTAACCTCAGTGACCGTGAGCCCGGTAATTCCAATTTCTGATAAAGCTTCACGCACTTCGTCAAGCTTAAATGGCTTAATCACAGCTTCTATTTTTTTCATGGCTTAATTCCCCTCTTTCAATCGGACTAAGTCAACGAAACGCCCGAACCTTAATCAATAAAAATTATCGAATTGTTTTTTGTATCCGTGTTAGCGATATCATGGCACGTTCTTTACTTATCAATCAAGCCGCGATACTTGCTCGTTATGGGATATCGCCAGTCTTTTCCAAAACCACGAGCCGTTACCCGAACCCCTGGAGGAGACTGTCGCCGCTTATGCTCATTCACATGAATAAGCCAAACGATTTTTTTAACGTCTTCTGGCAAATACCCGAGCGCTATGATCTCTTCCACACCGCGATCATACTCAACGTAGTGTTCAACAATTGCATCTAGAATCTCATATGACGGCAAAGAATCCTCATCAAGCTGATCTGGCCGCAGCTCGGCACTCGGCGGACGCTCAATAATTCGCTCAGGGATGCAAGCTGACATTGTGTTTCGGTACACTGATAAACGATACACTGCCTGTTTTGTTAAATCCTTTAGCACAGCAAATCCCCCAGCCATATCACCATACAAAGTAGCATAGCCAGTACTCATTTCACTCTTGTTCCCTGTAGTCAACACTAAAGATCCGAACTTATTCGATAAGCTCATCAATAACGTGCCGCGAATTCTTGACTGAAGGTTCTCCTCGGTAGTGTCAAACGCTCTACCCAAAAACTCTTCAGACAAGCTGCTCATGAAGGCATCGAACATCGGTTTAATCTCTACTTCCGAATACTCAACTCCCAGCCCCATCGCCATACTGCTCGCATCCTCTCTACTCATACTTGCCGTGAATTGAGAGGGCATCATCACTGCCTTAACTCTCTTTGCTCCCAACGCGTCACTGGCCACTGCCATCGTGAGCGCAGAATCAATACCTCCAGATAGCCCAATCAAAACTCCTGGAAAACCGTTCTTTTCGACGTAATCCTTTACCCCCAGCACGAGCGCCTCATATATTGCGCGCTCATTACCCAGAAGTGGTTTTTTAGCTTTCGACGTGATTTGATCTTGATCAATGGTCACTGTCATAAAGCTTTCACTAAAAAAATCCGCCTGAGCTGATATCTCACCAGCACCATCGCACACGAATGACCCTCCATCGAAGACGAGCTCATCCTGACCACCAATAAGGTTGCAAAAGATTACGGGTATGGAGTGCAAACGTGCTTGGGTTTGAACAACCTTCCTTCTTACCAAATCTTTACCCGAATGGAATGGAGAAGCATTCATAACCACCAACAAATCCGCCCCGTTATTTTTAGTACTAGATACAGCTCTCGCTGGGTGCTCAATGACCTTGGACTGTGTTGAAGCTTCGCGACCACCTTCACCCCAAACGTCTTCACAGATATTTAACCCGACAGAGACCCCAGCCACCGAAAATACAACTGGTTCAACCCCAGCCTCAAAATATCTCGCCTCGTCAAATACTCGATAGTTAGGCAACTCTTGCTTGAAGTATCGTGCGACAATCTTATTATCTTGAATGACTGATCCAGCGTTATACAAACTTTGACCGTCCTTATGAGGATGACCAACTATAAGCGTTATCCCAGATACGTTGTCCGCGAGACGCATCAGCGCTAGCTCGCATTCTTTGAGAAAATCGGGTCTTAGTAGTAAGTCCTCTGGAGGATATCCACACAATGACAGTTCAGGAGTAACGACTAAATCAACAGAATCTGCTTTTGCTTGATCGATGATCGAGCGAATTTTAGCCACGTTGGATGACACATCGCCAACGACACAATTAATTTGAGCGACAAGAATTTTTAAGGGCATACTACGTATTGGTAGGTGAATAATTAAAACAACATGAATAACGTTAAATTTGACATAGTCCATAGTTTATCTGGAATCAAAGCTGACGACTGGAATTCTTTGAATAATGGCCACACGGTTACATCATATGAATTCCTAGCAGCACTAGAGGAAACACAGAATGTTGGCGAGCAAAGTGGTTGGCTGCCCTCACATTTAATCGCCACGTCGAATGAGCGATTGGTGGGTGCGGCACCCCTTTATATCAAAACGCATTCGTATGGTGAGTATATTTTTGATTGGGCTTGGGCTGATGCTTACCATCGGTCTGGCTTGGATTATTACCCAAAGCTTGTGTCGGCGGTACCATTCACGCCAACGACTGGTCCACGTTTGTTAGCCGCTGAAGCAGAAATAAAAAATGCACTGGCAAATGCAACGCTGTCTTTTGCGAAAGATAATCAACTATCCTCTTTCCATTGCTTATATCCAGAAATAGGGGATCTATTGGTCTGGAAAAACGCTGGATGCCTTCTACGAAAATCAATCCAATTCCACTGGACCAACCAGAATTACGAAAACTTTACGCACTACTTATCGTCAATGAAATCGGCGAAAAGAAAAAAAATTAAACAAGAACGTAAGCGGCTCATTGATAATGATCTGAGTTTCAAGATAATTTCAGGAGATCAAGCTTGCGAGGATGAATGGGAGTTTTTCTACGACTGTTATCAACACACGTATGCCATTAGAGGTTCGAGTCCTTATCTGAATTTCAATTTCTTTTTAGAATTGAAAAACAAGATTGGGAAAAACACGCTTCTTATTATCGCCAGCCAATCTGGAGAGCGCGTCGCCTCGGCGTTAAACATACTGAGTAACGATACGATTCTTGGAAGATATTGGGGCGCCAAAGCTTATATCCCAGGGCTTCATTTCGAGACGTGCTATTACCAAACAATAGAGTACGCTATTAAACATGGATATAAAAAATTCGAAGGTGGTGCGCAAGGTGAACACAAACTATCTCGTGGCTTAGAAGGCGTGGAAACCAACTCAGCTCACTGGCTTGCGCACCCTCAATTCTCGGATGCTGTAGGTAATTTTTTGGACCGAGAGGGTGCGGCAATTGGAGAATATCACGAAAATCTAACTACCCGAACACCATTCAAAAATCTATGATTCACCTTCAACAACGAATCGAGTAATAAAGGTAAAAACTGTGGTTTTTAATTTTTATAATCGTTTAACATCGCGGCAACAAAGCATTTATCGTCAAAGCGATGACATCAAGTACTTGGCACTTAAAGATGTCAAACGCCTCCACGACGAATCTACGGCGCTTGAGACACTCCTGCTTGAGGAAGATTTAGCTCAAATTGAACTCGCATGTCAAACAATTGCTGACGACATAGTGAGCCAAATCAAATCACCAAGACTTAAAGTTCAAGTGCTTAGCGTTCGACCGTCGGACGACTGGGGAGAGCTCCACGGCCTATACTTGCCTGAGGAAGATGGAAAACCGGCAACAATACAAGTGTGGATGCGAACCGCTAAAAATAAAAAAGTTGTTGCTTTTAAAAGCTTCTTACGGACATTGCTACACGAGTTGTGTCATCACCTAGACTACGAATACTTTGGCTTTCCAGAAACGTTTCATACCGAAGGGTTTTATAGCCGGGAGTCAAGCTTATTTAAACAAATACGCTCTTGAAAAGAGTCGACAATAACTGCCGACTTTGAATAAGTTAATCGCTCGATTCAGGGCAGAAAAATCTTACCGAATCATCGAAACAGCCGTGAGCATTAAATCCGTCATTCTCTTTAATACACTTAAACATGTGATCACCCATTTCGTCCGTATAGGGGCAGTCGCGGAACTGAAACATCTTATATTCCTCTTCCATCGCTTTTTCATAAGTGTCTTTATCAATGGGGACTGTTCCGCCGGAATCCGTTACCTGGTCAGCGTCAGTCTGCGCAACCAAAGACTTAAGATCTCTTTCAACTGCGGGCTTCTTGCTACAATTATTTTCAATAGTCGTATTGAAACACCATAGCGTACTGAACCCATTATTATCTTTTATGCATTGATATAGTTCCTTTCCCATTGGATCGGTCCAGTCACATCCACTATAGTTTGCAACCATTTGCTCTCGACGGGCAGATCCGCCCGCCCACGCCTGAAAAACGAAGCCACCCATTATCAGAATAAACAAAATGAATCTTCCTGATCGCCACATACTGCACTCCTTTTTGACTTTCTTTAATATCTCTTTCAGTACTATTCCGCAAATTTGAAGCGTAGCCTCAAATAACGCCGACCTGTTAAATCTTTCGTTTCTGTCAGTGTTTGTCCATTGTAAGTTGCTTCAACGGTGTATCGACCCCCAACAACTTCTACAAAAAACAAAGGGCCCTGGGATTCTTCTTGCAAAATCACATCCCCTGACAAATTCTTTACCGTCACTAACGCACCCTCAATTGGACCATCAACAGCAGTTGACGTGAGTACCATATGCATGGGAAATCGTGATGCTAGCTTATCCATTTTCTTTCGCTCAGCTTCGTTCATTCCACCAGAAACATACTTGACACCACGATACTCAAGTATTTCCGGTTCAACCGCCAACACGAGTGGCGACTGTATACAAAAAAACGCCAAAATAATGAGTTTCCTAAATTTCAAAATCAATCCTTTCCCGATTATTTGATCGGGTTATCTACAAACATAAATATTAGCGACCGATTTACATATTGACGTTCAGCGAATTTCCGGTGCTATTGTGCGTGGTCATGCCTACCAAGTAGACCCCCGTGCCCCTTCATTTCTTCTAATATATCAACAAATAGACCGCGCTCCCCGAACCCTCCTGCTTTAGTAACTAGCATTCTATCTTTTCCATTAAGATTCAACCTCAATACTGGCAGCCCAGGAACAAAATCACCGCAGATTTCTAATATGGATGCATCTATCTCCCGCAAACATGCCAAGGCAGTGTCTCCACCTGTAAGAACAATCACATCTGGGTCAACTTGACAGATTTGTTTCATGACAGTCTTTGCTAACCGAGCGGCAACAATACCAGGTCGCTCAATTAACTGAGGATCTTGAGTAACTAAAATAACTGACACATCTTTGTTCGACGTTAATGCCGCATCAGCTAATCCGTTGGAAGCTAGATAAATTGAATCAGGATAAAGCTCTTTAATTGCTTCGACTTGGTCCAGCGATCGTTGAGATCTCGATCCCACGACGTACAGAATGGACTGGCAAATATCGCCCAATCGATCGATATGAGTCCGCTTAGAGAGTCCAAGCGCAAGGCGCCGTGTGACGCCAGAGGATCCGACTAATAGACATGTGTTGACGTTATGTAGATATTCCTCAACTACCGTATCAAGGTCTTCATTGGTCTCCGAATCAAAAACTCGAATGGTCGATTGCTGATACTGTTCAAGTTGAAACATCTGATTTAGGTTTGATTTAGAAGCGGGGCTAATCGCGTCATTAGCATATTCAGTTTTATCGAGAGAAATTCCATCTACGAAAACTTGACCATCTCTTACTACTCTCGATTGATCCGGAAAGGCTGGAGCAACATAAGCCTCCTTAATGGCAAACGTATCCATAACGGCCCTTACTTCCGAGACTAAACTTCCCCTCAAAGTTGAATCAATTTTCTTTACTATATATCGAAAGTCATTTAGATCGAATTTCCATAAACATTCGCTGACGAATTTGGCTGCTTTTTCAGGACCGTAACGTCGAGAGTTAGTATTAATAGAAATGACATCAGCTTCAATTAGGTCACGCGTCTGGAAGGATTTGACCGGATCCACAAGAACTTTAACCCGAAAACCATGCTCACAAAATGGGCTAGCGGCATCACAAGCGCCAGTAAGATCATCAGACACAATCAAAATTTTATGTGCTTGATCCGTGGAGATTATCATCCGCCGGCGATTCTTCGCGCGTACTCAATAGCCGCTTTCATATTGGTATTATTTGCGACACCGTTCCAGGCAATATCAAAGGCGGTTCCATGGTCAACAGAAGTTCTGTAAATCGGCAAGCCAAGACTAACATTGACCGTCTCGTTGAAGGCAATCAACTTTGTAGGGATGTGACCTTGGTCGTGGTACTGCGCGACGACCAAATCAAACTCTCCCCCTAGCGCTCTGTAAAAAACAGTGTCGCCAGAGATCGGTCCTTGCACATCAATCCCTTCAGCTCTAGCCTGCGTAATGGCAGGAATCAATCGGTCTGTCTCTTCTGAACCGAATAAACCACCTTCTCCACAGTGGGGATTAAGTCCCGCGACCGCCAAACGAGGATTTGCATAACCAATATTTTTAAAATGCTGATTCCCTATTCGAATGGTATCTAAAACACGCTGAGTTGAAGGTTTGGTTGCGGCATTAGCTAGTGATGTATGAGTGCTGACGTGTATTGCATTTAGCTTGGGGCCGGCCAATAACATAAAAGATGCCTTAGCTCCTGTAAGGTCTGCTAATAACTCCGTGTGTCCGTCATACTTGTGACCAGCTAAATGCATTGCTGCTTTATTCAATGGAGCCGTAACAATTACCGAAATCACCTTATCGAGCGAGAGCTCTACCGCTTTTTCAACATAGCGATAGGCTGCCTCTCCTGCGCTTGCGCTCACCTCTCCATCTTTTATCGCCTCAGATTCAGTTGTTGATACATGGAGAACGGGCACCACGCCACCATCTATCTCGAGGGAGTCGCTAAATTGAAGTTTAGCGTCAATCATACGACTAGCACGATCCAAGAAATCGATATTTCCGATGACAATCGACCGAGACCGCACCTCAGGGGACATTTCATATAAGGTTTTAACGATAATTTCCGGGCCTATACCTGCAGGATCTCCCATCGTGATCCCAATTCGATTTACTTCCAATATCTTATCTCCCTTAGACTTCAACAATAGACGAGAGGAATTACATTCCCGAGGTCATCGCCTCCAGCTTATCGCTGGAAGCAGCCAACCTGACCTCGGCTGCTCTGGCTAATTCACCCCCGCACGTCTCAATAGAATTTACCGCGTCTTCAACAAGCTCCATATTGGTTTTCTCGCATCCAAAAGGCGCATCCTCGAGTCCCACTCTTACGTGTCCAGACTCCATAATGACTCTCGGTATTAGCGGCAGAACATTGACGTCCAGACCTGAAATCATCCAGTTGCACCCAGGCGCGACCTGATCCAACAAATTCAAATAGGCTGTTAGTCCATAGTCTTCTGGAGGAAAGCCAAAGGTGAATCCTGAGCTGAACATCAGCCGATATATGGGGTCAGGCGTGCTCTCGCGCCAGTGCAGATTTGCGCCTAGCCGAGCGAATCCTGGTTCGTAAATAGCGTAGCTAGGATGCAAGCCGTATTTATGAGCTACGCCCATACCGTGACGAGCGTCTGCTTCACTATTCTGGTAAACGTACCCGACTTTATCCTCTTTGAGTTGATCATAATGTGAAAAATTACACGACCCCGGATCCAAGACAGTCCACTCTAGAAATCCGTCCTTGGCCAATGATTCAATATGAGCGTATCGATCTTCACCGGTACTTCGCTCATCAATCGGATTCATACCTGAAGCAGACACCGTCGGATAAACAATCGCATCTACTTCTGTGCGAATACCTTCAATAATTTTCTTATAAACGTCGACATCGTCCTTTTGTCGACCGGTTTCCTCATCATAAGCATGCACATGGACAATTGCGGCCCCTGCATTCACACAAGCAATTCCCTGTTGCACTATATCCTCGACTTTGATGGGAATACGGGCTTGTTTTTCTTGAGTCCAAGGCCCGTTTAGAGCCACCTCAAGCCATGTCTTCTTCGTTACATCTTCCATCTTTTACATCCATCCAGTTATTTAAATAATATCTACCGCCAGGTCCGGTAAACCCGCCACACGTCCAATTAATTTGTCCCCACGGTCTAAAGCTCCCACTCCGGCTGGGGTTCCCGTAAAGATCAGATCTCCAGCCTCCAAGTGGTAAAACCGAGAAAGAAAGGAAATAATCTCGGGCACATCCCAAATCATTTCGTTAAGATTACCTATCTGCTGCACCTTATCATTTACCGTAAGCGAAATCTCGCCACTCGACAAATGACCACACAGGTCAGTCTTTGTTATTGCGGTCATTGGGGCCCCCTGCTCAAATGACTTCCCAAAGTCCCAGGGCCGACTCATCTTTTTCGCCTGAGCTTGTAAATCTCTGCGCGTGAGGTCAAGACCAATAGCATAGCCAAAGACGTGGTCAAGAGCATCGGCCTTAGCAATCTCGGAGCCCGATAATCCAATCGCCACGATCATTTCAATTTCATGATGAAGATCATTCGTCGCCATCGGATATGTGACGGCACCGCCCCCTGGCACGAGGGCATCTAAAGATTTTAAAAAAAAGAAAGGAGGATCGCGGTCAGGGTCATTACCCATCTCACGTGCATGCTCAGCATAATTCCGACCAACACAGAAAATTCGATTAACAGGAAACTGCCGCTCGTCCTGAACAATGGGGATCAGAGGCGAGCCTTTGGATTTAAATACAAGGTGTTCAGTGCTCATCAAAATCTCCCGTGCATATAACGTAAGCGACTTTTTCAAAGTCGAACATTATTACACATGAGCGTCAGCACATAACGAAATAAAGCGCGGTCTAGCGATCGAGCTTCCTGATCGTAACGTCGGATAATAAATAGGCTCGGCATGCAAGGATCAAACCTTGCTGAACTTCAGCTGGGTTTAAGGCTGCATCAGAATAAACATCTAAATTGACTCTACCTTTAGTCAGCTTACATTTACAGGCACCACACACCCCACTCTGACATGCGTAAGGGAAAATAATGCCGTGGCGCAGAAGCGCTATCAACATCAATTCCTCGGAAGGAATTATCAATCCTAAATCGCCATACTCAATTGTTAGTAAGTGACTCAAATTCAAACCTTTTCTCAGTCTAGAGATAAATTATAAGTTGTTGTAATAACGCGATGTTTTATGCAATTACTTGTAACTTTACAATTGCAACTGTATCTCCTGACCAAATATTGCGCGCTAAGACAAGAGCAGTCATCTATAACAACGTAATACCTAAATATTTTTCTTCGAAAGCGCTAATTATATTGCGGCGCAAAAAATCGGTCAGGCTATAAACATACCGTGCTACTCACCTGATCATGCAATAAAACTCAATTAAATAAGTGACCTACATTACTACAAAGGTGTTGCAAAGACGAAGTAGTAGCGTTAACTTATAGTCAGGTTTTCATGTGATTCAATGTTTTTAGCTCAAAACAAGTTCGTAGAAATTTGAACGAGTTGTAACGTAGTGGCACTAGAGAATCGATTTTTTAATTTTATTCATTCGCGAATAAATAAAATAGTCTTCTATCAATACTTAGGGAGAGAGTTATGACACGTTGGACTACTACGGCTGCCGTTAAGGCAATTTCGGCCGTTGCGTTCCTCGGCTTCGCTTCTCAAGCAATGGCAGCTGATGTCACTTGGGATCGATTGTTGAACGCGCAAAATGATGATGCTAACTGGATGATGTACCACAAGGATTTTACTGGTCATCACCATAGCGGATTAAAGCAAATTAACACTAGAAACGTTAAGAACCTCAAGCTTGCATGGCAGCACAATCCAGCTGCAACCAAGCGTGGTATCCAAGGTTTCCCTCTCGCGGTTGATGGCATGGTGTACTACACCACAACATCAGGCACGATTTGGGCACTTAACGGCGCTACTGGCCAGCCAGTTTGGCATCATGCTGCAAAGATTGATGTTGAGCGCGCAGAAGGTACGTTCTACAACCCATACAACCGTGGTCTAGCAATCGGTCATGGGAATGTTTACATGGGAACAACAGACGGGCGGTTAATAGCATTAAACGCAAAGTCTGGTGAAGTCGTTTGGGATAATGAGATCATGACTGTAGCCAAAGGCAATAAGGGCTTTACAGGTGCTCCAGTTATCGTTAAAGACATGGTCATCCTTGGCGCAAACGGTGGTGAGCTCGCAGGTTGCTGTGGACCGATTTACGCAGTTGATGCGAAAAGCGGCTCGGTAACTTGGCAATTCGACACCATCGGTGGCGATCAGCGTTCACGCGACTCTTGGGGTAACGACTCCTGGAAAATCGGTGGCGGTGGTGGTTGGATGACTGGTAGTTATGATCCTGCAACCAATACAGTTTGGTGGGGAACAGCTAATCCAGCTCCTGACTATGACTATATCGGTGGCGATTGGATGAACAACGGTCCACGTCCAGGCTTGAACCTCTACAGCTCTTCAGTAGTTGTTCTTGATGCGGATAGCGGTGAGTTGTCAGCATACTTCCAGGAAATGCCACACGACGCTTGGGACTTTGACTCAGCGGTTGGTGAGTTTCTAATAATTGAAAAAGACGGCAAGCGAAACATGGTTCACCCAAATAAGGGCGGTATCATTTTCGTATATGACGCTGATTCAGTCGGTGGTGGTAATGAGTTGGCAGTTAACAACGCATACATGATCGGTGAAACCTTCAACTACATCAAAGGTGTTACTAAGGAAGGTCGTTTAGTTGGTCGTCGTGAACTACCGGAAGGCAAGCACATGGACGTATGTCCTGCGATTGACGGTGCCATTTCATGGAATACCGGCGCTTACAACCCTAAGCGAAACACACACTTCATGCTCACACAGGAATTCTGTTTTGACATTGAAGTTGTAAATCCAGAGCGTCCAGATGATTTCTCTGGTCAAGCGTACTTTGGTGCGTCATGGACTTCTAAGGCTCCTAAGCAAAAAGTAGATGGCACACCAGTTGATGCTGCTTACGGAACGCTTCAGGCCCGCGATCCATTGACCGGAAAAATGAAGTGGCGTGTAGAGTACAAGTACCCAGTGCTTGCATCTCTCTTGTCAACCGGTGGCGATCTTGTATTCGTTCCTGGCGCAGACGGAATGTTTGACGCTCGTGATGCTAAGTCTGGCAAGCTGCTATGGCAAAGTAACATGGGTACCGGTGCTCACGGTGGTGTCATAACCTACATGGTTGACGGAAAGCAGTATGTTGCCGTTGTTACCGGCTGGGGCTCACACGTTGCAGGAAACTATCCTGGATTGTTTGGCGCACCCTTCGACACCATGTCAACTGACACAGGCACTTTGATGGTCTACTCACTTTAAAGTGACTTGATTCATCAAATTCGACAGGATTAACGTCGATTTGCACATGAATTTGGGCGGGATTTCCCGCCCAAATTTTTTTGTCGAATCTGTATAAAAAAATAAAACTAATTTAGTATTTGAATAAAAAAGCAGTTACTATTCGCAGGAGAACTACATGCTATTCAATGTTTCAATAACGAGACTCACCCATATCGCTTTCATGACACTATGCGCGATAGGATTAAACATTTCAGTTACTCATGCTGAGGAAGACGTTACTGATATAGCAGCAGGCCAGATTAATCCAAAATATACCCAGTACAAAGAGAATTTCTCTGTGAAGCGATTATTTGCATCACGCTGCAGTTGGTGCCACCAAGGGTATGGGCTCAAAGAGGCGGACGGACCAAGACTCTCAGGGACTGATAAGTCCAAGGAATATATCATTGAGCAAATTGCGTATGGCAAGAGTCCCATGCCAGGATTCAGAAAACAACTCAAACCATGGCAAATTGAAGCGCTAGCGGATTACATCAAAGCACTACCTGATGTTGAGTTGTAAGCCCAAAGAAAGGGCTCGCTAAACGACGAGAACGGCCTAAATGGGCCGTTTTATTTTTTGGATAAACGATAAGTCAATGCCAAACCATCGAATTCAGCATTACCTCTTAACTTATTTCCACCTATTAAAAAGACATGACTGACAAAATCATGAACACCCTGCCCGTTCGCCGAAAAGTTAATACGATTTCCCAAAAAGCGAATAGCAGTAAGTGATCTTTCAGAAGTTCCGAATTTAGCCAAATTCGTAAATCGAATGGAACCGTTTCCGTTGGGCTGAAACGTCAGCCAAAGCGTTCCGCTGGTCATCCCCTCATGCCAAGCACCCGTCCATGTACCTATATATTTTTGCGGCGTATCATCAGCATGGGCGAACATTATGATGGTTAGCATCCATACAAGTAAAATATTTTTAAGCAACATTATTTCTCTACGGTCCTGATAAATGGCCTATGATTATGGGTAACTAAAAACAAGATTAACATTCAAACATAAATTCACCTAGAGAATGATTTTAGTCAATATCTCCTTGGCCTAATGTATAAAAGTAATTAACAAATTTACCGTGCCCATAAAATACTGTAATCAATGTGGTGGACTCACGACTTTAAAGATACCCCACGGCGATAACTTACCTCGGGTTGTATGCGAGAATTGTGGCTTCATACAATACGAGAATCCTCGAGTAATTGTTGGATGCATTCCTGAATGGAAAGATCAAATCCTGCTCTGTAAACGTGCGATAGAGCCACGCTTAGGGTTTTGGACTTTACCTGCTGGGTTCTTAGAGAATAATGAAACCACTCAAGAAGGTGCTCTTCGTGAAACCAAAGAGGAGGCTAACGCATCAGCGACGATTATTGACGTCTTCTCTCTCATCGATATCCCACACATCAACCAAGTCTATCTCCTGTACCGGGCTAAGCTCGAAGACGCGAACTTTTCAGCAACATTCGAGAGCTCTGACGTTGCCTTATTTGATGAGTCTTCGATACCATGGGATGACATTGCATTTGCAGCAATTAAAAAGTCCCTAAAAAGATACTTTAGCGACAAACGGAGCGGCACCTTCTCTTTGCACGCAGAGACGATTAACGTCTCTACGCTCAAAAAGCATAGGATAGGCTCGTAAGTATCCGGTGGTCGACTCAGAACGTTACTCGTTATCTGGCGAGGAAGACACCTTATGAATCGCCAAATCTGCTCCCATGTACTCCTCTTCCTCATTCAAACGAATGCCGACCATGGACTTGATAGAGCCGTAGACTAGCAATCCACCCACAATAGCAACGGCAATACCCGCCAGCGTTCCAATCAACTGAGACATCAAAGAGACTCCTCCCATTCCACCGAGGCTTTCAAGACCAAATATACCAGCTGCAATACCGCCCCAAGCGCCGCATAATCCATGCAGCGGCCAAACACCCAAGACATCGTCTATCTTCCAACGATTCTGAGTCGCAGTAAATAACGACACAAATAACGCCCCAGCGATTAATCCCGTTACCAATGCGCCCAACGGATGCATGATATCCGACCCAGCACAAATCGCGACCAATCCCGCAAGTGGCCCATTGTGCACAAAACCTGGATCATTCCGTCCTACAAACAATGCGGCTAAGGTACCGCCCACCATAGCCATCAAGGAATTTAGCGCTACAAGACCACTAATGCCATCTATTGTTTGAGCTGACATAACGTTAAAACCAAACCAACCTACTGTAAGCATCCAGGCGCCAAGCGCGAGAAATGGAATACTTGAGGGCGGATGCGATACGATACCACCGTTTTTTTGGTACCGACCTTTTCTAGATCCAAGCAAAAGAACTGCGACAAGTGCTATCCACCCCCCCATGCCATGAACTACAACGGAACCTGCAAAATCCCGCATAGGTGCCCCAAAACTAGTCTGTAGCCAGTCCTGAAAACCGAAGTTACCGTTCCAAATAACACCTTCAAAAAATGGGTAAACAATCCCAACAATGATGGCGCTGGCAAATAATTGTGGATAAAAACGAGCGCGTTCGGCGATACCACCAGAGATAATTGCTGGGATCGCGGCGGCGAACGTCAACAAAAAGAAAAACTTAACTAGTCCATAACCACCGTTTTGGCTCAACGTATTGGCACCTACTAGAAAATCGGTACCATAAGCTACTGCATATCCGACGAAGAAATAAGCTATTGTAGATATTGAAAAATCACATAAAATCTTAACCAGTGCGTTCACTTGATTTTTTTTACGGACAGTTCCAACTTCTAGAAAAGCAAACCCTCCATGCATAGCAAGCACCATGATGGCGCCTAACAGAATAAACAGCACATCCGATGCACTATTAGATGACTCCATGACATTCCCCTTTAAGTTGACCTGGTTACACTGCAGACAGGTTAAAATGTGATAACTTTATGATTATATTATTAAAAGAAGCAATAAATATGCCATATTTTAAGTGATTGATTTATTGAGCTTAACTGTAAAACATGCTCACTAGATAAGCACTAATATAGTGCGTATTGCACTTTAATGCACTAAAATAGTGCGAAATAATAAAGGCTGCTATGAAAGACTCTCTCAAACCAGGTCTAACCTACCGTCACTCGTTCAAAATAGGAGACAGGCAAACCGTCCCGAATCTTTATCCCGAGTCTGAATTGTTTCTGGATATGCCTCATATATTTGCGACCGGGTATATGGTAGGACTTCTTGAATGGGCTTGTATTGAACTCTTAAGGCCACACAGTCAATGGCCGGAAGAGCAGACACTTGGCACGCACGTCAATTTCTCTCATGAGGCTGCCACCCTGCCGGGCATGACAGTTACGGTCGACGCTGAACTCATAAAATTTGAAGGTCGTAAATTAACCTTTTCAGTAATAGCACATGATGGCGTCGATACAATTTCTCAAGGCACGCACGAGCGTGTCGTGATTCAGAGAGCAAGGTTTTTAGAACGACTCAAGCGGAAAAATATTAAATCAGCATCCGAATGAGTAAATTTATTTGGCTAATTGCTTCATCGCCTTTTCTAATCCAGACAGCGTCAGTCCAAACATTCGATCATCAACCAACTCTCGGGTAATAGAAATCGACTCGTGGTACTTCCACCGGGCTTCTGGCGTTGGATTAATCCAAGCGACCTTCGAATACACATTTAAAACACGTTTCAACCATACAGCACCAGACTCCTCATTGAAGTGTTCTACACTTCCGCCCGGATAGGTTATTTCGTAAGGGCTCATAGTGGCATCTCCTACCACAATCACTTTATAGTCCGCAGCATACTTATGCAGTATCTGCGATATCGAAATGCGCTCATTATTACGCCGGCGATTATCCTTCCAAACGGATTCATAAATAAAATTATGAAAATAAAAATACTCTAAATGTTTAAATTCAGTGCGCGCGGCTGAGAAGAGTTCCTCGCAAGAGCGCACATAATCATCCATAGATCCACCAATATCGAAAAACAAAAGAACCTTTATTGCATTCCGCCGCTCAGGAACCATTTTCAAATCGAGATATCCCGCATTTTTTGCGGTAGATCGGATGGTTCCATCCAAGTCTAACTCTTCTTCGGCTCCCTCCCTTGCAAATTTTCGCAAGCGCTTTAGAGCCACTTTGATATTGCGCGTACCGAGCTCAATCGAGTCATCAAGATTTCTATATTCTCTTTTATCCCAGACCTTAACAGCGCGCCTATTTCTGGAGCCCTGTTGCCCAACTCGAATACCCTCAGGGTTATACCCATACGCACCAAAAGGACTCTTACCTGCGGTACCAATCCACTTGGACCCACCCTGATGTCTTTTCTGCTGCTCTTCGAGTCGCTCCTTAAATGTCTCCATTAGCTTTTCCCAACCACCCAAGGATTCAATGAGCTTCTTATCTTCTTCGGATAAAGATAGTTCAAGCTGTTTTTTCAACCATTCCTCAGGAATATCCTTAAGAAAGTCGTCAGGTAATGACTCTAACCCATTGAAATAATCACCAAAGGCTCGGTCGAATCGATCGTATAAAGCCTCATCTTTAACAAAGGTTGCGCGAGATAAATAATAAAAATTATCAATGCTTTCACCAGAGACACGGTGTTGCAATGCTTCTATTAAGGTCAAATATTCTTTGACTGACACGGATATTCCCGCATCTCTTATCCTGAAGAAAAAATCAAGTAAAACCATTTATTTATCAAGCCAGAAACTTACGTACGCTCAGAGCGTTTATTAAGAAAAATAAGACGCTCGAACAAATGAACATCTTGCTCATTTTTTAAGAGCGCTCCAGCAAGTGGTGGTATCGATTTTCTCTGGTCACTTGTTTGCAATGCTTCGACAGAAATATCTTCCGCCAGGAGAAGTTTAAGCCAATCCAGCAGTTCCGATGTAGAAGGTTTTTTCTTCAATCCAGGCGTTTCTCTAAGATCAAAAAAGATCTCAAGCGCCTGCTGCAATAACTGCTTTTTGATATCCGGAAAATGGACATCGACGATTTGAGTCATGGTTTCTTTATCAGGAAATTGAATGTAATGAAAAAAGCACCTTCGCAAAAAAGCATCGGGAAGGTCTTTTTCGTTATTACTCGTGATAATGATTAACGGACGGTGCTCAGCACTGATTAGCTCCTTGGTTTCATAAACAAAGAATTCCATGCGGTCAAGTTCCCTGAGCAGATCATTAGGAAATTCAATATCTGCCTTGTCAATCTCATCAATCAGAACTACGGAAGGTGTTTCTGCCTGAAAGGACTCCCACAACGGGCCCTTCATAATGTAGTTTTTAATATCCTTTACTGACTCGTCACCAAGCTGAGAGTCTCGAAGTCGTGACACCGCGTCATATTCATACAAACCCTGCTGTGCTTTCGAAGTCGACTTAATATGCCATTGAAATAAAGGACGTGCTAACGCATTTGCAACTTCCATTGCCAGCATAGTTTTTCCCGTGCCAGGCTCACCTTTTATCAAGAGAGGTCGCTGTAATGCAATCGCTGCATTTACAGCCATCATCAAATCCTCTCCTGCTACATAATCTCTAGTTCCTGAAAATCTCTCGACCATCTTCTTTCACCTCCTGATATGACATATGCCATTCATTATACGGGCATCCCGACATTCATCATCCTAAACGGCATACGATTATAATGAGAAATACTTTGTCTCGATTGGAGTTAACCATGCCAAAATTTAACGCTAACCTCACCATGATGTTCAATGAGTTTAATTTTATGGAACGATTCAAACACGCTCACGAACAAGGATTCATGGGTGTGGAGATTTTATTTCCTTACGCTTATCCCAAAGAGGCAATCGGCGACCAACTATCCAAAAATGATTTAGACCTTGTTCTATTCAATATGCCTCCAGGTGATTTAGAGGCAGGTGATCGCGGTCTAGCATGCATTCCTGGTCGGACATCCGAATTTCGCGATACCGTGAACACGGCCATCAATTACGCGACACCCCTAAATTGCAAGAGGCTCCACTGTATGGCGGGCTTAAAGCCTACGGACAATTCTGATAATTTGATCGAACAAACCTTTATAGAAAATATTCAATTTGCTGCAGATATGTGTCGAGAACATCAAATCGAAGTCTTAATTGAGGCGATCAATACCCGAGATATACCTGGGTATTTTCTTAATTACTCTCATCAAGCTGAAAAACTAATAAAGGCAATTAATCGCCCTAATGTAGGTTTCCAATATGACATTTATCACATGCAAATTATGGAAGGAGACCTCGCAGTAACGATCGAGAAGCTTCTGCCTCAGATTAAACATATGCAACTTGCAGACACGCCAGGTCGGCATGAACCCGGGACAGGAGAAATCAACTATCCGTTCATCTTCGACACAATTGATGCACTGGGATATGAAGGCTGGATTGGATGCGAATATCGACCAAAAAAAGATACGATATCAGGTCTAAACTGGATTCAAGATTATCGATGGCCGTTCAAAATGTGACGACAATTGACTTAAATCATCATCAATCGGGGAACATAAATCATGAAAATCGGCTTTATCGGCTTAGGCATAATGGGCTCACCCATGGCCGGACAACTTATTAAAAATGGCCACGACGTCTATCTGTATTCTAGAAGTCAAGTCCCAGAAGAACTCACATCGGCCGGTGGCCTCGCGTGCCAGAATAGTTCAGAGGTAGCATCATGTGCTGAGATTATTATCTTGATGCTACCCGACACCCCTGACGTAGAAAAGGTTCTCTTTGGAGATGACGGAATCATTAGTACGCTATCAAAAGGTCAAACCATTATTGACATGAGTTCGATCTCACCAATTGCTACTCGAGAATTTGCAAGTCAATTAGCCACTAAAAACGTCTCTTATGTAGACGCGCCTGTATCTGGCGGTGAGGTGGGCGCCAAGAATGCGACTTTAACTATAATGGTGGGCGCACATCAATCGGTATTTGAAAAAGTAGAGCCTATTTTCAAATTAATGGGTGAAAATGTGACTCGTGTTGGCGATATAGGAGCGGGCCAAGTTTGTAAGGTGGCCAATCAAATCATCGTTGCTCTAAACATCGAGGCTGTGGGTGAGGCGCTTCTGCTTGCCTCCAAAGCGGGTGTCGATCCATCAAAAGTGCGACAAGCACTGATGGGAGGTTTCGCCTCATCCAAGATACTAGAAATTCATGGGGAACGGATGATCAAGAGAACCTTTAATCCGGGGTTTAGAATTGAATTGCATCAAAAAGATTTAAGTCTTGCGCTGGGTACTGCCAGAAGTTTAGGCTTAAGCTTACCAAACACAAGTACCGCTCAGGAACTATTCAATGCATGTTCGGCTGCAGGAGCTAGCGGCCAAGACCACTCCGCCATGGTGTGCGCCCTAGAGCAGCTAGCCCAGCATAAGGTCGCTGAATCATGAAACACAAGAAATTCCTGAATGAATTGTTTGATGTAGCTATTAATGCAGCATTACCCGAACATACAATCAAAGAATATTTACCTGATCCACCAACCGGTCGTACAGTGGTTATTGGTTGCGGCAAAGCCGCCGCTACAATGGCGGTCGCATTCGAAAAAGCTTGGGATGCCCCGGTAGAGGGAGTTGTTGTTACTCGATACGGACATAAGGTTCCCACACAATTCATTGAAGTAAGAGAAGCGTCACACCCTATTCCGGACGAAGCTGGTATGGCAGCAGCTATTGAGATACAAGCACTCATAGTTAATCTAACGTCAAACGATTTAGTTGTGTTTTTGGTGTCGGGCGGGGGTTCCTCCCTTCTGACGCTTCCAGCAGAAGGTATCAGCCTGGAAGATAAAAAAATGTTGAACACAAAACTACTACAAAGTGGTGCGAATATCAGAGAAATGAACTGTGTACGGAAGCATTTGTCCGCCGTCAAGGGTGGTCGGCTAGCAGAAGCCATCTCGCCCGCACAATGTGTGACACTCGCAATCTCGGATATTCCAGGAGACGATTTATCTGTCATAGCATCTGGACCAACAGAACCTGACGAAACAACCTTTAATGATGCGCAAGCTATTCTCACCAAGTACCGTATCAATGAACCTAAGTCCATCATGAACTTCCTTGGAGCAGACAAGCCAGAAACACCGAAACCCGATAATCCAGTATTTAAAAATATGCGTTCGCACTTGATTGCAACGCCCCAACACTCTCTAGAGGCAGCCGCAAGATTTGCAAGAATTCGCGGATTTACGCCGTTAATTCTTGGAGACGCTATTGAAGGAGAAGCCCGAGAGGTTGCTAGAGTGCTCGCAGGAATTACCAAACAAGTTGTCAGACACAATCAACCCGCTCAAAAACCTTGTGTTCTGCTATCCGGAGGAGAGACAACTGTCACGGTTAATGGTAGTGGGCGAGGCGGCCGCAACGCTGAATTTCTGCTATCTCTTGCACTTGAATTAAACGGCTTGGATGGGGTTTGGGCATTCGCGGGTGATACCGATGGAATTGATGGAACTGAAGATAATGCTGGAGCTCTAATCACTCCAGATTCTTTAAAGCGAGCAGGAGAAATTGGTCTGGACGCCAAACTCATGCTCGCGGATAATGACGGTTATAGTTTTTTTAAACAGTTAAATGATCTTGTCATAACAGGACCCACGTTAACAAACGTTAATGACTTCAGGGCCATAGTCATCGACAATTGAAAGAAAGTTACAGATATGGGACATAGTGAGAGAGACCTAAACGAAAACCCTGTCGCGTTAGTCGACAAACAAACAATCGTGCAGGAATTATTATCGGTATTATCGGCCGAATCGGTGAAGTACGAAACAGAAGATCTAACGCCGTTTGAGTGCGATGGACTGTCTGCATATCCTCAAATTCCCATGATTGCCGTATTGCCGGAAAACGAGGAGCAAGTTTGTAAAGTAATGAAAATATGCCACAAATATAAAGTGCCAATTGTCTTTCGGGGCGCCGGAACAGGTTTATCTGGCGGAGCTATTCCTTATGAACAAGGCGTATTACTCGTGCTATCGAAGCTCACACGAATTACACATATAGATTCTGTCGGTCGCTATGCTGTCGTTGAGCCAGGAGTGCGAAATGCGGCTATTTCCGAAGCCACAAAAATGCATAAGCTCTATTACGCACCTGATCCATCTAGTCAAATTGCTTGTTCTATTGGGGGGAATGTAGCTGAAAACTCCGGGGGCGTACACTGTCTGAAGTATGGGCTAACGGTCAACAATATTTTAAAAGTGAGGTTCGTTACAATTGAAGGAGATATTATTGAAATTGGCTCCGAAGGCCTCGATAGTCCAGGATATGACTTACTAGCACTCGTGACTGGGTCTGAAGGCTTACTTGGTGTTGTGACTGAAGTAACCCTAAAACTGCTTCCAACACCTGAAAAAGCTCAAGCCATTATGGCTTCATTTGACGATGTAGAAAAGGCGGGACACGCTGTCTCAGATATTATTGCGGCAGGTATTGTTCCAGCAGGCCTTGAAATGATGGACAAGAAAGCCATTAATGCCGTGGAGCAATTCATTGGCGCAGGGTATCCAATGGACGCAGCGGCTATGTTACTTTGCGAATCTGATGGTTCGGTAGAAGAAGTGAACAGTGAAATACAAAAAACGACCGAGGTACTTAACCAAGCAGGCGCCACCGAAATAACCATTTCCACAGACGAAGCACATCGATTGAAATTATGGGCTGGTCGGAAATCCGCGTTTCCTGCAGTGGGTAGAGTTCTTCCAGATTACTTTTGCATGGACGGTACGATACCTAAAAAAGCATTACCAAACGTATTAAAGCGTATCGCAGAAATGGAAGACCAATTTCAGCTTCAATGCGCGAACGTATTTCACGCAGGAGATGGGAACTTACATCCACTCATCATGTTTGATGCGAATGAAGGGGACCAACTGCATCGAGCCGAACTTTATGGCGCGGCCATACTGGAGCTTTGCGTCGAAGTTGGCGGCACAATAACCGGTGAGCATGGCGTAGGCATTGAAAAAATAAATCAAATGTGTGTTCAATTTGATAATCACGAAATACAGACGTTTCTTAATTTAAAGCAAGCCTTCGATCCCGAAGGACGCCTGAATCCAGGGAAAGCGATTCCGACGCTAAATCGCTGTGCCGAATTCGGACATATGCACGTCCATCGTGGGGAAGAACGCTTCCCGGACATTCCCAGATTCTAGACTCAACTATTAGGTACCTCATGAGCTCAGACGCAGCTGTTATTAATGAATTTAAAAGTCAGATCACGGACGCAAAACAACGATCGGCTTGCATTAGAATCCGCGGTGGTGGATCGAAGGATTTTCATGGTGTCTCCCTCGAAGGAGATCTTATTGAAACCAAAGACTTCTCAGGAGTCACCGAATATGAACCTACCGAATTGGTTTTAACCGCCAGAAGTGGTACACCACTGAAAGACATTGAGCGTACGTTAGAAGAGAACAATCAGATATTGCCATTCGAACCTCCCCACATGGGATCAGAGGCTACATTTGGTGGGTGCATCGCCTCAGGGTTTTCTGGTCCAAGGCGCGCATCACAGGGGGCTGTCCGTGACTTCGTACTTGGAGCCAGAATACTTAATGCAGATGCTGATGATCTTCAATTTGGCGGAAAAGTTATGAAAAATGTCGCAGGCTTTGATGTATCTAGGCTACTAGCAGGATCATTCGGGACACTCGGATTGATCCTTGAGTCGTCTATCAAAGTTCTACCAAAACCAGAAGTGGAACGCACAGTTTTCTTTGAGTTAGACCATCGGTCCGCCCTGGATAAAATGAATACATTAGCCGGTACACCAATTCCATTATCGGCTACCTGCTTCGACGGAAACCGACTCGCAGTACGTTTATCTGGCTCAGAAATTGGAGTTACCGCAGCACGGAAAAAAATTGGCGGTGAGACCACTGAGGAAAGCTCTTACTGGGAATCAATAAAAGAACAAACGCACCCTTTTTTCGAGGCTGAGGGATGTCTTTATCGTTTGTCAATTAACCCAACCGCGCCAATAGATCAATATGACGATGCGTTAATTGAGTGGAATGGGAGTACCCGATGGATTTGGAATAATGGGACGTTAAGCGAGCACCAGGAATTTGCTAATCAATATGGCGGATACGCGACTGTGTTTCGCGGTAACCGGCTAGGTGAACCAATCAACATGATGTCTCCAGCGCTACAAAAGCTTCAACAAAAGATAAAAATCTCCATGGATCCTGACGGCATATTCGGGAAAAAAAGATTATTTACCGAATTTTAATTTACTCCTAAACCGTAAAACGTATCGATGAAAACAAATTTAGAAACTGCGATCCTAGAGACCCGCGAAGGTAAGGAAGCGAACGACATATTGCGGTCCTGTGTCCACTGTGGATTTTGCACAGCTACATGTCCAACTTACCAACTGCTGGGTGACGAACTTGACAGCCCAAGAGGACGTATTTACCTAATCAAAGAGTTACTCGAAGGTCAAAAACCTACAGAAGCGACTCAAACCCATTTAGACCGTTGTCTTACATGCAGGTCCTGTGAATCAACATGTCCATCAGGAGTGCAATACGGCAGACTAGTCGACATTGGACGCAACATCGTTGAAAAAACCGTATCGCGCCCGATAGGGGAGCGCGTAAAACGCCATGCTTTAGAAAAAATCATCACCAAAAGGACAATTTTTCGTTCGTTAATCACTCTCGGTAAGATAGCTAAACCAGCGTTACCTAAAGTACTTCAGAAAAAAATTCCGATGGTACAAAAGGTCGTCATGAAGTGGCCCCAATCGAATCACTCTCGTAAAATGCTCTTCCTAGACGGATGTGTACAGCCTGTCTTAGCGCCAAACATTAACATCTCGACCGCTCTGCTTCTTGACCGACTAAAGATAACGCTCATACCAACATCACAGGTTAACTGTTGTGGCGCAGTAACGTACCACCTGAATAAGCAGACCGAATCGCTGGTCTTCATAAAGCAAAATATTGATGCTTGGTGGCCACTCATCGAAAGCGGGGCCGAAGCAATCGTTATCACTGCAAGCGGATGCGGTACGATGATAAAAGAATATGGTCATCTTTTAGCAGAGGACCCAATGTATGCGCACAAAGCTAAAGTCATCTCTGACATGACTAAAGATCTTTGTGAGGTGTTCACGGACGAATTCGCGTTACTCAAAGAAAAAGTATTGGAGCCGGTCAAACAAAAACAAAGTGAACCGTCTAGAGTTGCATTTCACGCACCATGTAGTTTACAACACGGGCAACAAATTAAGGGTGTTGTAGAGACGTTTCTCACGAGTGCTGGTTATACATTAACAACCATAAAGGATTCACACCTTTGTTGCGGTTCAGCTGGAACATATTCGTTGCTTCAACCTGACTTATCCGAGAAACTACTGGATAGTAAAATAGAAAATATTGAACGCGAACATCCAAAGTTAATCGTGACCGCTAATATTGGGTGTCTCACCCAACTTCAGGGAGGCACTAAAACTAGAGTATTGCATTGGGCTGAATTGTTAGAAGAGGCGCTGGCCTAAATAACATCGTTTACCAAGGGGATCTTAATGAAAAAAATTGCACTTATTACAGGAGCAACAGCTGGATTCGGGAATTCGTCCGTTAAAAAATTCATTGATAACGGTTGGAAAGTGATTGCTACGGGGAGACGCGAAGAACGTCTCCTTAAGCTAAAGGAGCAATTTGGAGATGCACTACACCCCCTCACTTTCGACATTCAAAATAGCAAGCAAATCAATCAAGCAATCGACTCATTACCCTCAGAATTCAAGGATATTGACTTACTGATTAACAATGCAGGCCTCGCATTAGGAACTGCTGCTGCTCAAGATTGCGACCTAGAACAATGGAATACTATGGTCGATACAAATATCCGAGGACTTATAGCCATGACACACAAAGTGCTTCCTACACTTATCCAGCAGCGGGGTGCGGTAATCAATATTAGCTCTGTGGCAGCAAGTTACCCTTATCCCGGAGGAAACGTGTATGGGGGCACTAAAGCATTCGTTGTGCAATTTTCACTTGGATTAAGGTCAGACCTTCATGGCACCGGAGTTCGAGTTACATGCGTAGAGCCGGGAATGTCAGAGACCGAGTTCACACTGGTGCGCACAAAAGGCAATCAATCCGCTTCAGATAAGCTTTATGAAGGCGCAAATCCAATGACGGGAGAAGATATCGCTCAAACACTGCATTGGATTGCCACGCTCCCACCTCATATGAATATCAATCGAGTAGAACTCATGCCGGTAAATCAATCATTTAGTCCCTTCCAAATACATCGAAACTAAATCTTAGATTTACCATAAGCCAATCTAAGTTCCTAGCGTAATTAGCGCTTCCCTCAGTCGAACCATAAACGCCTCGGCGTGAAATGGATTAATCCACCTCACTATGGTTACAGCATTTAACTCAGGATCGATCCAGGTGTATGAACCACCAGCACCAATGGCAAAGATACTTGACTCCGGCAATCTGGGAAATAAAATGCGATCGGTATTCAACCAGGTCAAATAACCATAATATGGCGCGAGGTGTGATGGCGTAAACATCGAATTAATCCAATTTTCGCTAACCAATGTATCGGCTCTCCAACGACCTTTTTGCAGCAGCAATTGTCCGATCAATACTTGATCTTGGCTTGAAATTCTCACACCCCCACCCCAATGACTTCCACCTGGAAGTGTTGGCATCGAGATACCATCGATATTAATGTGAGCGTCTGCGTAAGGCGTCCAAGCCCAATCGCACGAACAACCAATAGGCGCAAGAATCCTCTGTTCGAACACTTCGTCAAGAGGTTGTCGAAAAAGATGTAACAAGGCAAGTGATAATTGATTAATTCTGACATCGTTATACTCCCAATACGTCCCGGGGTCATTCAGCTTGCGTTTTGTTCCTTTCTGTAAATTACTTCTATACTGCGAATCCTGAAATGATAAATATCGGTAATGGTCTACTTGATCAGGAACACCACAACAAACCCCTTCCCATTCACTTGTCTGGTGCAACAAATGCCTCCACGTTACAGATTTGTTGTGTGAAGAGTCGAATCCAATACCTGGTAATGATGTCTCTACGCATTCATCAATATCTCTGATTAAACCTGCGTCGAACGCAAGACCGCATAGGACGGCCAGATAAGTCTTTGCAACACTGAACGTTAAATCTGGACGCCGAAAATCACCCCAAGAAATGAGATTTTCTCCATTTAAAACAACCGCTCCAGAAACACCACCTCGAGGAAATACAGGCCCCCGCATACTATTCCAAGGTGGCATATCATCTTCATGAATACCCCAAGGGCTAGAGTTATCCCGAGTCCAATCGATTTCATTATTTAAAGCGAAAGATATACAATCTTCCAAGATATCTTCTGCCAAAAAAGAGGTCATGACAATCTATAGATCGTCACGTCGACTTTCGCCATCGAACACTCTACCTTCCTCGGGTGCCTCTCTGAATCTCTTTCTCACATGGCGTGTCTTCCACCAAAAATAGACAATCAGCAGTAGCGCTAATATCGCCGCAATAGCCAGCAAAACAATCGAAAACATAAATGCCAACACTAGTCCTACGAGTCCTACTATTGCCAAAAGCACCCGGCTAAAAATTGACCACCCACCGACGGATGTTTGATCATTAACACTGAAACGGTAAATTTTCTTTTTCATTTCTTAGATTTAATTTCTCCTCAAATAATCCTTATGATCAGCCCTTATCAGCATTCATGCAAATCTAATTTAATTTATGACATAGCCCACAAATGCGCGGCAAGTAATCCACGCCATGGTCGATACTGAGCTAACCATTGCTCCACTTCCCCTGCCGACATCATTGATTTTTTTAATAGTTGCTGTATTCTTTTGCGGATTACGACATCTCCATGTAGCGAACCGTCCAAAAAAGCATAGCCTCTTAACAGAGTATAGTTAACTGTCCATGGACCGACGCCCTTCACGCAAAGCAGATCACGCGACAGTATCTCGAAATAGTTACTGGTACTTACTTCATTCAGTGAGAAAGCGCCTGAATCGATCGATGTAGCTAATCGATGAATCGTGCTCGATTTTGCAAATGACATACCAAACTTGCGCAACTCATCAACGTTTAGCGCGGCAATAGTTACGGGGTTTGGGAAGCAATGCAGGCCAGACGAATGTGGTACGCCCAATCCTTTGATGAATCTAGATCTCATCGCGGTCGCAGCAACAACACTGACCTGTTGACCAATAATCGATCCAACTAAAGCTTCCCATGCGGAGACTGCTTGAGGCACACGTAACCCTTTTGTTTTACGTACCATTCTCCTTAATACGCGATCAGCAAACGCTATTGATTCAAACTCAGCAACTGGCTGAGACAATCCTAAGACACGTAAAACAACCGACTCGACCAATAACTTAAGGTGTTCTTTCTTTAATCTTGCGTCAACACTGGCCTCTATATCAGCGTGTATTCCGCGAAAATGAACCGCGAAATAAGCTGGGCAGTTTTTTATCCATAATGCTTTTTCAAAGCCTTCTTTTCCAGCCTTCTCAGAAGACCCCGTTTGATCCCTACCGTAATATTGGAGCACCTCCTGAATTCTATAATTTTCAGGCAAGGAAATGGTTAAGTTGATAGCAGTCATTTATCTACCTTTCAAAGCGAGCTTCCACAATAATATTGTTAAAATTATATCCTCGGTAAGACTCGGCATTGATGACTATAACTAAATAATAAAAGGTACGTTATGGCGGATTCGATTATCCAAAAAGTTCGAGAAGAACTCACAGAAAAAAATGTTATTCGAATTGGCATTAACGCATCTAATTTTTTACTTGTTTCGAGTCTCAATTCAAATGGCTTACCATTTGGCATAGCTCCCGACCTGGGGCGTTTTTTTGCACAAGCCTTAGATGTTTATCCTAACTTCATAGTATTTGATAACCCCGGGGAATTAGCTGATGGAGGCTTAAAAGGCGCGTGGGATATTGCCTTCGTTGGCAATGAACCACAAAGGGCTAAGGATATTGCATTTTCTGCGCCGTATTTAGAGATACCGGTAACTTTTCTAGTACGGGAAGGCTCGAAAATTCAAGTTTTATCTGATGTCGATCAGGTGGGGAATCGTATTTCAGTCATGAATCGCAGTGCTTATGATCTCTACTTATCGGCCACAATCAAAAATGCGACGATTGTGCGAGCACAATCAATTAACGAATCATTTGAACAGTTCATTCGAGATGACCTTGAGGTATTAGGTGGTTTAAAACCTCGGCTAGTTTCTGATTGTAAAAAAATACCTGGGAGTCGAATACTTGATGGACGAATAACAACAGTTAAGCAATCAGCAGGTACGCTCCCCATACATAAGGAGAGCGCTCAATATCTACATGACTTCATTGAGCAGGCTAAAGCAACTGGACTGGTAAGCGATTTAATAAAAAAATATAGTGTGCATGGAGTCCTCGTCGCCCCACCCGCTTGACGGATTCCAATATCCTCACCTCAGATACGTTTGAATTGCTTCATTACTTCTGTGAAGCTGATTCCGCGTCGAATTTCTGACGCCGCCTGGATATCATCCGCCTGATACTGAGTTGCTCTTTCTAGTACCGTTTGTGCCTGATCTTCAGGCACCACGACTAGTCCAGTGGAGTCCCCAATAATGATATCTCCACAGTTCACACTAATTCCATCTAAATTAATTTCATTACCTATTGATTTCACATTAAGTCGAGTACGACCGGTGGTGGGGATGACATAACGGCTAAACACATTAAATCCACAGGCATTAATCTCATCTACATCACGGACCGATCCATCCACGACCAGCCCGGCAATACCTTTAACTGTTGCAGCCAATGAGGCCATACCTCCCCATATAGAGACCTTGGCTCCCTTTGCAGATACCACAAGAACATCTCCACTTTGAGCTGCATCTATCATGGCTCCTACTCGAAAATTTTCCGATGAGAAGTCTCCGACCTCGCCAACCTCAATCTCAACCGTGACGGCAGGGCCAATCAATCGCATCCCCTGATGAATAGGACGTATTGCTACAGAACTGTTAATGAACTTAGCTACATCATCTAATGCGTTCGCAATAGTCGCGGTCGGGATCCCTTTCAACCCTTTTAAAATTTCATCGATATCTGTCATTCATATCCACATACACTTTAAGATAATGAGCATCTACGGAAGACGAAGCCATTGTTATTGATCAATAATTAATGATTGTCCCTCGGTATACCTTTTTTGCGATCAATTTTCTGATACTTGATCGCGGGCTTAAGCACCATACCCTCTGACAACTCATCGACATAAGCTCTTTGAATTTCTTGCCAGGGTGTCTGACTATCTGGAATTGGATGACCTCCCCCAGACCTTAACTTGCGCTGTCGACGGATAATTTCGGCCTTGGAAATACAGATATCAACCGATCGCTTATTGAGGTCAATCCGAACAATGTCGTTAGTTGCAAGAATAGCAAGGTTTCCGCCAGTCGCAGCCTCTGGAGAGGCATTCAAAATTGACGGAGATCCTGAGGTTCCTGACTGTCTTCCATCTCCAATACAAGGTAATTCTTGAACGCCAGCTCTAATTAACCGAGCTGGCGGCTGCATGTTAACCACCTCGGCCGCGCCTGGATAACCCACTGGTCCCACACCACGCACAAACAACATACAAGTGTCATCTATTTTTAATTTTGGATCGTCAATTCTTTTATGATAGTCCTCAGGACCTTCAAAAACGATTGCGCGTCCTTCAAATGCATTCGGGTCATCAGGATTAGACAAATACTTTTCTCGAAAGGAATCAGAAATAACGCTGGTCTTCATAATCGCGCTATCGAAAAGATTACCCTTCATATTAAGGAATCCCGCCTTATCCTTCATTGGTTTTTTTATTGGCCAAATAACAGCCTCATCCAAGACCTTGAATTTCTCACAGTTCTTGTAGAGTGTCTTCCCGTTAACAGTTGTAGCTGCCTTATTAATCACCCCTGCTTTGATTAGTCGACTCACAACACCAGGAACACCTCCGGCATGATGGAAGTCCTCTCCCAGATACTCACCCGCTGGCTGCATATTGACAATTAGAGGGACGTTATAACCCACACGCTCCCAATCATGGTTATCTAATTCAACGCCTAAATGCTTTGCAATCGCATTAAAGTGAATCGGCGCGTTAGTCGACCCACCAATCGCAGAATTAACTGCAATCATGTTTTCGAAAGCCGCCTTAGTCATAATTTGTGATGGACGAAGATCTTCCCAGACCATTTCAACAATACGCTTACCAGTAAGATAAGCGTTCTCAGCACGCTCACGATGTGGCGCTGGTATGGCAGCGCCACCGGGTAATGACATGCCAATAGCCTCTGCAAGCGCATTCATGGTGGATGCCGTTCCCATCGTGTTGCAGTGTCCCGCAGACGGCGCTGATGAAGCGATTATCTCTATATATTGTTCGTGGTTGATTTCTCCCGCTGCCAGTAGTTTTCTGGCTTCCCAAACTATCGTCCCCGACCCAGTCCGCTTTCCTCTAAACCAACCGTTAAGCATTGGGCCACCAGATAGTACGATTGCAGGTATGTCTACGGTTGCAGCAGCCATCAGTTGTGCAGGCGTGGTTTTATCGCAACCCGTAGTCAGCACTACGCCATCAATAAAGTACCCGTAAAGTAATTCAACAAGTCCTAAATAACATAGATTTCGATCCAAGGTGGCACTCGGTCGCTTACCTGTTTCTTGAATGGGATGGACCGGAAATTCAAAGGCAATGCCTCCCGCCTCCCTTATACCCTCCCGAACCCTTTTTGCAAGCTCCAAATGATGTCGATTACACGGCGAAAGATCTGATCCAGATTGGGCAATACCTATGATCGGCTTACCAGACTGTAACTCCTCACGACTGATACCCCAATTCATGTAGCGCTCAATGTAGAGCGCAGTCATATCAGGATTGCTAGGATTATTAAACCATTGCCTTGATCTCAATCGAGATGAATCTTCGATACCCTTGGCGGTAACTTTCTTTTTTTTAACTTTTTTCTTCTTCTCGTTCATCTGCTCCCCCTTATTCTTCTATATTCCAATACCTATTATGCTCAGTTTTTAACTATCGATCTAGGAATGAGAATAAGACATTTAATAGAAGGCCCGCAAGATCGTAAGAGTTAGCGATCAAAAAAAAGCCGTCTTCAACAATAGACGGCTTAGTATTACAGAAGGAGTATGTATACGTTACAACCCTAACAATACGCTGGTAACCATTTACTCGCACGAGCCAATTCAACGGTTTGCACACGGGAATTCTTCCCAAGATCCCGTTTTTATGTCCCTAGGACTTGTCTACCGAGGATATGACACCATGATCAATGGCGATACGAACAATTTGTGCGGCAGTCGTTGCGCCCAATTTTTGTCTTATGTTTGACTGATAATTTGCCACGGTCTTATACGAGATATGCAGCGCTGCAGATATCTCATTCAGCGTTTTTCCCTGAACAAGTAAATGAAAGATCTCAAATTCACGACCAGACAGCGAATCAAGATCCTTCCCGCTGTCAGATATTGTCTGACTCGCTATCGATTGTGCCATTTCATGGCTCAAATACAGCTTACCCAATGAAACCTGACGCACGGCCTCAATTAACGCCTCTGGTGCTGCAGACTTGGTTACGTAGCCCTTCGCACCAGCTTGAAACGCCCTATTCACGAATACCATATCCTCGTGCATACTGAATATCAGAATTTTTTGGCCAGGAATCTTACTTAAGATCCGGCGCGTCACCTCAATTCCACTCATTCCTGGCAACGTGATATCCATTACTACGACATCCGGCTGCTTATCGCAGACTAAACGATACCCGTCGCCTGCCGTCTCGCCTTCGGCTAGAACTTGGATATGAGAATCTCTCTCCAGCAGTCTTCGATAGCCTTCTCGGACGACCGCATGATCATCAATGAGGATTACAGTAATATCTTGCATAGCTCTCTTGAGTTAGTTTTTGGCTATTAATTAGTTGGAAATGATGCAAACACCAAAAAGCCGTTAGGCTGAATGATTCCAGATTCAAATGATCCACCCAGACTTTCAATTCTCTCCCTCAAACCCACTAATCCGACACCATCGTCACTTTCCGTGTTTTCCTGTATAGAACCATTATCACGCACACTAAGAGTGATTCTTCCATCCACCCCATTACCGTTAACCATAACTGATACTTCAGTCGCGTCACTATGTTTCACTATGTTCGTCAAAGCCTCTTGAACGAATCTAAAGATAGTTATGTTGGTAGTCTCATCAAGATTTTCATATTTAATGTCTATCTTAGACCGCCAAACTATTTTCTCGAAGCGCCTGCGCCAGTCATCAATCATCGTATCTAAGGCTGCTGATAACCCTAACTCATCAAGAGCCACTGGTCGGAGCTGTTTCAATAACCCCCTCACGCCCGAGAAGAGCTTGCCGGAAACATCAACAATAGACTTGGCTTGCGCGTGCAGTTCAGTCCCCTCCTCAACTGCATTCCGAATCGCAACACCGTCAATCATAATCGCATTCATACTTTGCCCGAATTCATCATGCAACTCGCGAGCAATTGAGCGCCGTTCTGCCTCTTGTATTTCAATATTTTTTCTCGTAAGACGACGGTTCTGATCTAATACAAACGTCAGTTTTTTTTGCGCGTCGATTTGAAGATTTATTTGCTTTCGTAATTGACGAGTACGATGCACAAGAACGCCAGCCATCAAAATAAAAATTACCAAAAGTACCAACGGAAGCTCATCCAACTGCCAAGCCTCCATCGAGTCAGTCACACGTGAAACTTCCTCACTCAGCTCGAGGTAAGACGCGCCCACAAAAGAAAAGGCTGCTATACCAAAGATGATGAGCATATCTCTCCATACAATGGGTGGTCGCAAGCCAGTAATTTGCGTTTCTTTTTTTCGATCAAAGAGCACTGTTCTCTATCCTGCGGGTGAGTAGTATTTACTATTCTAGTTTAAAAAAAACGGCCGCGAATGCGGCCGAAATTTTTTATTTATTTTTTCAACTTAAAAGCTTGCGTTAACACCAAAAACTACACTTCGGGGTGCACCAACACCTACAAAGCGGTTATCCGTGAAACCGGCAAATCCAGGCACTTCATTGGGTTCACCTAATAATCCAAAGCTGTGATACTCCTCGTCCAGCAGGTTATCTACCCGAGCGAAGAGATTGAACGATTGATTAAGTTGATATCGACTTCTAATATTCACCGTTTCATAGTCATCAAGACGACCAAGCTGATTGGATTCATCACCACGGACAAATACACCAGAGTTGTACTGCAAGTCACCGCCGATACTAAGGGCTTGCGTGAATGCATAATCACCACCCAACTTCAAGGTATGCTCTGGGATACCAGGAATAAAATCGCCGGCTTGTACCTGAATCAGATCATTAGCATCCTTTAGAGTGTGATTGGCACTGGTGACCTGGAAGTTTGACTCAAAGGTCGCCTGGACAAGACTATAATTTAAGAACCAGTCGAAGTCGTTCGAATCTCCGGTTAAGCTTAATTCAATACCTTGACGTAGCGTATCACTGACGTTATCGAAAAAACCTTGATTACCTGATACGCCACCGGTGTTTTGAAAAATGATGTCGTTATTAATGGGAGTATAAAAAGCCCCGATTTTGAAACGGACGTTCTCAGAGACTGATCCGCGGAAACCACCTTCAAAACTCTTGGCTACTACCTGATCCAGTGGCGGATCAGCAAGAAATCCATTTGGCAGGCTACAAGGAGCAGTCGGTTCAGCACAGGCCAGTTCAACAGCTGTAGGTGCCCTAGAGGACTCGCTATAGCTGAAGTAGGAATTTAAACCAGCATCGCTCTTATACGTTAGACCAAATGCCGGATTAACGCGATGAAACTCATGCTCACCAGTTAATGCTGGACGGGCTGTTGTGAAGCCTCTACCACCCTTATCGGTTAATTTAACATTGGTGTGGTTCCAACGAGTCGAAAACGTCAGATCAAGTTTATCGGTTGCCGAAAAGGTATCGGTAAAGAATAGCGACATCGTGGAAACCTCGGAGTCCACACCTGTTCCCTCATCGGGAACGAAATTGTTACTGCCCCGAGTGGATCTGTCCGCGTTCAGCAGAGCTAACTCTTGACTGGAATTAAAGACGACGTCGCCGGAGGTATAACCCGCACCAGCAATCAATTGATTAGGTTTCTCAAACAGGTCGTTGTAAAAAGCATTTTGCAACGTGAAGCCAAAGTACTTTTGGGTACGGTCACTTCGATTTTGCAATCCGTTTAGGTCATCTGGCTCAAAACCGGTGTTAGCTTCACTGCTTACAAGCCCGTTTTGATTTTCCACAACTTCACCGCCAATGCCCTCTAGCTGCCCCGACGTTATTCCGCCAGCGCAGTCCAAACCTTCCAAGTCATCCTCATCAGCTTCAACCAATACTTCGACGCCATCAACAGTACACTCTTCGAATTCCGTCCCGTCACCGTTGAATGTGTCGGTTTCCGTGCGGCGATAGAAGGCGTTACCGGAAATCTGATGGTCATCATTAAACCAGTGGTCTCCCTGAGCCTGAACCATTATCATTTCATTTAACGTCTGATCCGGAGAGGTGAAGATACCGTCGTAATCCAGATTCGCGAACTCGATAGGGATTGCCCCATTACCAATGAGATCGGTATTAGCGTAATTCAAGTTCAAATCCAACGAGGTCGTGTAATCGTCGCGGTAGCTCCAAGCACCGAATAAGTTCAGCGCATCGGATGGCGATGCATCTCGCCACCCCTGTTCATCAAAATGTTGCACCGTCGCGTAATAACCGAACGTGCCGTCGTTACCACCAGTCTCAAAGGTAAACACGTTGCGATCATGAGTAGACGCATGATAAAGTTCGACATTGGTCCCACTAAAATTGAATCCATTTTTCGTCTCGATACTGATCGTCCCACCTAATGTATTTAAACCGAAAACGGGGTTGGAACCACCGATCAGATTCATGGAATGAATAGATCCTTCCGGAATCAGATCCCAGTTAATGGTGTCACCAAACACTTCATTCAAACGCACACCGTTTTGGTAGACTGCTAGCCCCTGTGGCAGACCAAGTAGAGGCGAGGCGGTAAAACCGCGATATTGAAGATCTGGTTGTAACGGATTATTTGCTGCCTCATTGATGTTGACGCTATTAAAACTGCGCTCCATAAAGTCTGTTATATCTAGGTTAGCTCCTTGATCAAGATCAGAGGCCGAGGAAGACTGAACGTTATAGGGGATTTTTTCCAAAGGCAAGCCAACACCCAGCGCTGGAGTAACGCTAATCACGTCGACAACAACTGGAGCAATTTCCACGTTAGATGTCTGTCCGGCATCTTGGGCATAGACGTGACCGCAGAACAAGCTCAATACAGATGCACTAACTATGGGGCGAAGGTCATGCTTCATAATATATTCCTCACAAACTTCTACTTAAAGGCAAAGGAAGATACGCATAACGAGCGCAGGAGTATATGGGAATTATTCCCAAAATGGTTCAAAATGGAAATTGAGTAAATCAGTTAAACTGATTTCACGGCACTAAAACAAAGGGAAAACATGCCAAAAGCACTCATTTTTGACGTCTTCGGCACCGTTGTCGACTGGCGCGGCAGCATAACCAGAGAAGTGCGCACACTTGCCGAGCGCAAAGGAATTCGCCTCAACGCAGGTAAATTTGCAAATGAATGGCGCTCTGGATATCAACCAGCCATGGATCGGGTGAGAAGAGGCGATTTACCCTGGCTAAATATAGACGCGCTTCATAGACTGATTCTGAGCGAATTGTCCGCCAAATATCAATTGAACCAATTATCTGAAAAAGAAATGGACGCATTGAACCGTGTATGGCATCGTCTTAAGCCTTGGCCTGACTCGGTTCGTGGCCTGAAAAAACTGAAGCAAACGTACACTGTCTCCACGTTATCGAATGGAAATTTTTCTTTGTTAAACAATATGGCTAAGCACTCTCAACTACCTTGGGACTGCATTATCAGTGCTGAGCTCTTCGGTCATTACAAACCAGACCCCGAAACGTATCTCGGGGCAGCCAAATTATTAGATCTAGAGCCCGGTCAAGTCATGCTTTGCGCAGCACATAAAGATGATCTGCTTGCCGCTAAGGCTTGCGGTTTAAAAACTGCATTTATTAAACGGCCAAGAGAATTCCCACCGTCTGTGAATTTGGATCTATCGTTCGACAAAAGATTCGACTTTAATGCCGAGAGTATTGTTGATCTCGCTGACCAACTAAGCTCTGGATAAAATAGCAGTGTATCTAACAAGTGAATCCAAACTACAAGACTAAAATTTGGGATACTTCAGTTCGAATTTTTCACTGGACCATTACCGTCCTTCTAGGTTATCAACTTATTACTGGCTTATCTGAGAACGGCCCCTCTGACCTTCATGTCACCATCGGTTATTGCATATTGGGATTGGTACTCTTCAGAATTTTTTGGGGATTTTGGGGCAGCATAACCGCTAGATTCTCTAACTTCTTGAAATCACCAATAGCAGTTGTGAAATATGTAACGAGCGAACAGGCTGCCGACTCTGCGCCCGGACACAATCCATTAGGTGGCTATTCGGTTATAGCGATGATTTTATCTCTCGTCATTCAAGTCACAAGCGGTTTATTTTGTGATGATGATCTTCTGCTGTCTGGTGGGTTGAGTCATCTGGCCTCAGATAGTTTCACCTCGGTCGCAAATCTTATTCATGCCATTAATTCAAAGGTACTATTAATACTGATTTTCATCCACGTAACAGCTATCGTTTGGTATCAGTTAGTAAAAAAACAAAATCTAATAAGACCAATGATTGTAGGCTACTCGACCGATAAAAAAGTAAGCCCTGATAAATTTCAAATCAACGAACACCCTAAACGAGCTTTTATTATCGCGATTTTTTGTGCATTAAGCGTAATTTTCCTAATCTCTTGGCAGTAAGCTTAAGCACATCACAAAAGGATAAAACTGAATTACTTTTTACGATACTCGTCGTGACAGGACTTGCATGTTTTCCCAAGCTTAATTGCTGCTCGTTTAGATGCGTCATAATCGCCAGATAGGCTGACCACAGAAAGATTAAGAGCCGCCTCTTGCATCAGCTTCATTTTGCCCTCGAAGTCCGCAAAGTTTTCCCATATCTCGAACTTTGACTTGGTCTGTCCTTCGGAGGACTCAGTCAAAAAGCCCTCTATGGGAGCAAGACTAACGTCTGATATGATCTTTGCCCTTCGAGCAAAATCTTCTTGATCAAAAGGACGCTTACCCTTGATCATGTCAACGATAGCTCCGAAATTCCAACCCATAACTGCGAACGCACCTTGACGGTATTTAATCGCTTTCTCAATAGATTGTGCTGAAGCAACGCCCGTGACGATTAACATCAGCAAGCCCAAAGATCCAAACAAATAGCGTTTCATCACATTTCTCCCCAATAAACAAACACGATGTCGATAAATAAACGATGTTGATAAATAAATTTAGATGCTTTAAAAATAAAGCCTACTGTACATTAATCTTCACACAGTCAATCAAAAATGCTCATCTAAGGCCCATGCAACATGCTCTCTGACCAAAGCTGAATCATGGGATTTCTTCGACTCAAGTGCCCGGATTATTTCCGGCGTCGTTGGCGCATTTCCCAGTGCACACGCTATATTACGCAGCCACCTTTCATAGCCAATACGACGAATCGCACTACCCTCGGTAAATTTACCAAACTGCGCTTCGGTCCATGAAAACAGGCTCACCAATGTCTTACCATCTAGGGGATCTCGAGCATTGAAATCTGTAATAGCCGTCACTGAGGCATACTTGTTCCATGGACAAACAAGCTGACAATCATCACAACCATAAATACGGTTGCCGATCAATTTTCTATACTTTTTTGGAATACTGCCTTTGTGCTCTATTGTCAAATACGAGATGCATTTACGAGCATCCAATTTATAAGGCGCAACAATCGCATTTGTTGGGCAAATATCGATGCACCGGTTGCACGTTCCGCAGTGCTCAGTTTCCGGGTTATCAATGGGGAGATCTAAATCTGTGTAAATTTCACCGAGAAAAAACCAAGATCCGACATCTTTATTGAGTAGCAAAGTATGCTTGCCGCGCCAACCCAAGCCTGACTTAACGCCGAGCTCTACCTCCATAACAGGAGCACTATCAGTAAACACACGATACCCAAATGGACCGATAATAGATTTCATCTTGCGAGCAACTTTTTCTAACCGCCCTCTGATCACCTTATGATAATCACGGCCCAACGCATAACTTGAGACAAACCCTTTATCAGATGCATTAATGAACTGCATCCCACTCATGCTCTTATCTCGAGTCTGAAAATAATTCATTCTTAACGTAACAATCCGCTTAACTCCGTTAACGAGCTTGTTCGGATCAATTTTCATATCTAGTCGCTTAGCGATAAAATCCATGTCACCTGCATAACCCTTGTCGATCCACTCCTTCAGTCGCGGGGCAGATTCGGATAAGTCGCAATTTGCTATTCCTACATCATCGAACCCGCATTCGGCAGCAATAACTTTGATCTGGGACTTTAGCTGTTCGACTCCTATTTTGGACTCATTCAATGAATTCATAAATCGTAAGCTATTAACCCGGTGTTATATCCTGTCGTTTTCAAGCCGTTCTTCTAAATCCACAATTACCGGTATGAGATGGTCTAAATTTGGATTAATCGCGATAGCTTGTGAGAGATAATTGTAGGCTTTCCTTGCTTGCGAGCGCTCCATCCAAATACTCGCACAGCTTTGCATAACTCCGTAATGGTAAGGGTTGAGCTTCAGCGCTACCTCATAATCAGCAAGCGCACGATCAAGGTCATCGAGCCTAAGCCAAGCATCTCCACGTTTGTTCCAAGCTTCAGAAAAGGATGGCTCGGCCTCGATGACCGCATCAAGATGTACAATCGCCTGCTTTGCCTGTCCACTTTGTAATGCACCAATTGCCTTAACAAAAAGGCGCTTTGCGGAGAGATTATCAAGTCTGAGCCAAAGACCCGTTATCGCCTGATCCGCCATACCGCGAACTGAAAAGTTATCATCCCGCAATAATCGAAGCATGTAGGGCACATCTTCATCAACACCTGTTTCCGCCAAACGTGCCAAAGCACCACGTCGCACAGATGGGTCAAAATCTTTAAGCTCTTCAAGGGCCTGCTCACGCCCAGACTTGGATCCCCAATCTTCAGCCAAAGTCGACTGCCCCAAAGACAAAAACACGCTTGCTAAAATTAAAAACTTAAAGACGCAACCCATAGCTTTCGAATCCTTTACAATTTCTGATCGAGCACACACAGTACGCTTGATGCATCAGGGGCTCAAGAACAATATTACATTTTAAGAGACATTTTGAATTCATGCTGTCTAGGGTATACCCTAGCAATATACTTATGCGATTTTTAACTTAATAGGTCTAGTTTATGAGCAATAAAGTTCCGCTACTACTTAACCCCTTCATTCTCGTAGGCATCTTGCTAGTCCATCCATTATCAGCAGCACCCTACCCACTCGGGACCATGACCTGCGATGATATTGGGGCATTTGCGTCTGAAGCAATGCGGTGGCGTAAAGAGGAAATGATTACCTATGAGGACGCAATGACTCGGTTAGATCAGAGAACATTCGCAGATCCGGTTGAAAAAAAGAACTTATCGATAGTTGTAGATTACGTTTTTGGAAACTATGGTCGGAATTGGAACGTTGAAAGTGCCGGCAATGTTTTTCGTAGTGACTGCAAAAAAGGACGTGATGACCCAATCGAATAATTATCGATTGATTGTCCTAAACAAAAGTTCAGATTGATAGAATATAACAAAACACACTAATTACCCCTTTAAATAAAATGTTTATCAAACAATGTCAGATTACCGCGATTATAAACTAGAGACTCTAGGGCTCCATGCCGGACAAGAACCCGACAGTGATCATGGATCCAGAGCTCAGCCTATTCATTTCACAACGTCCTACGTCTTTCCGGATGCTGACACTGCTGCATCACTCTTTAACATGGAGCGTGGCGGGCATGTCTACTCACGAATCTCAAATCCTACTAATGCCGTTTTAGAGGAACGTATCAGCGCTATGGAAGGCGGTGTCGGCGGCATAGCTACTGCAAGTGGTCAAGCAGCCATGCATCTGGCGATCACAACATTAATGGGACAAGGCGGACATATCGTAGCTTCTCAAGCTTTGTATGGTGGATCACATAATCTACTCCAATACACAATGCCCCGGTTTGGCATTGAGACTACATTTGTCAATTTTAGAGACCTCGATAGCGTAGAGGCAGCGATCAAACCTGAAACAAGACTAATATTCAGTGAAACATTAGGAAATCCTGGCTTGGACGTTTTAAATATTCCTGCTGTTTCAAAATTAGCGCATAAGCACTCCCTACCTCTTATGGTCGATTCGACGTTTACAACGCCATACCTGATTGAACCATTCACTCACGGCGCAGACCTTATTTTCCACTCAGCGACCAAATTTCTTGGAGGACATGGTGTAGCCATCGGGGGAATCCTGATAGACAGTGGAAACTTTAATTGGTCGCAAAGCGATAAGTTTCCCACTCTCTCCGAGCCATATAAAGGTTTTCACAATATGGTCTTTACAGAGGAATCACCAGTCGCCGCGTTTTTACTTAGAGCTAGACGCGAAGGCTTACGTGATTTTGGTGCGTGCATGAGTCCGATGAATGCTTTTCAAATCATGCAAGGAGTAGAAACTCTCGGTCCTCGTATGCAACGACATATAGAAAATACCCGCTCGGTGGTCGACTTTCTAAATGATCACGAATCCGTGAGCCAAGTTATCTACCCAGAGTTAGCAGATCATCCAGATCAAAAATTAGCGGCTCAAATTTTGCCTAAAGGATGTGGGGCAGTTTTCACCTTTGAATTAAAAAATGGTCGGCAAGCGGGTCAGAAGTTTATTGAAAAGCTCAAAATATTCTCTCATCTTGCTAATGTAGGAGACGCTAAATCCCTCGTTATTCACCCGGCCTCTACAACCCACTTTCGAATGAGCGACGAGGATTTATTAGCAGCTGGCATACACCCCGGAACAGTCCGACTATCTATCGGACTAGAAAATATAGATGATTTACTAGGGGATCTTAAACAAGCACTGAAGTCTCGTTAAAAGCCGAATTCATCATGATCATTACTGTCGACAATCAAGCAACGTATATCTATACCGCGACTCAAAAAATACAAAATGACAAGCCAACGATTCTATTTATTCATGGGGCTGCAAATGATCATAGTGTCTGGAATACGCAATGTAGATATTTTTCAACCCATGGGTGGAACGCATTGGCTATAGATCTCCCGGCGCACGGACAAACAGATGGATCAGCATTAGATAGCATTTCCGCATTATCTGACTGGATTCAGAAATGCACCGAGATTCTCGAAATTGAAAAACTCTCGATCGTCGGACACAGCATGGGATCCTTAATTGGCCTGGAATTAGCGTCAAAATCTAACACCATTGTGAGTCGCTTAGCGTTAGTAGGTACCAACGCACCCATGCCTGTTTCAGAGCATTTATTAGAGACTTCAAAAAATAAGGCTGAGATAGCCTACCAAATGATCAATCAATACTCATTTAGCAGTCGAGCAAAACTTGGGAAAAATGATATTCCGGGTATATCAATGCTAGGCGTAAGTATTAAACTGATGCAACGGACTAAACCTGGTGTGTTACATGCAGATTTTGTAGCGTGTAACTCATATGTAAACGGCATTACGGCGGCGGAAAAAATCGCCTGCCCCACTTTATTATTGCTCGGTTCTCAGGATAAGATGACGCCTGCACCTCGAGCAAAAGTAATGGGAGAAGTAATACCCAATAGCACTGTAAAAGTACTATCAGGTACTGGACATGCGCTGATGGCAGAACAACCTAATCAAGTGACCGACTGCCTAAAGGATTTTCTAATTGGTAATTAGATGAAAGTCTTTATTTAAAAATAACACTAAAATCCAGAACTAGACCTGTTTCAGCATTGTCTCGGCATCGCTTACATCCATGCCGCGAGGAGCCTCTTCAAGGTTTACGGTTTTTACAATCCCATCTTCGATCAACATAGAGTAACGCTTTGAACGCACACCCAAGCCTCTTGCAGTTAGATCAACATCCATCCCAACAGCTTTAGTAAACTCAGCGCCACCATCTGCCATCATTCGAACTGATCCAGTCGCATTATTTTCTCGACCCCACGCACCCATCACAAAAGCATCATTGACAGATATGCACCAAATTTCATCAACTTTTTGCTTTAGCTCTGCCGCCTTTTCAACATAGCCAGGTAAATGTCTCACAGAGCAAGTCGGGGTGTACGCTCCTGGTAACGCGAACAGAGCGATCCGCTTACCTTTCACCAAATCCGACATCTTGAACTCATTGGGCCCAATGCTGCACCCTTCGGTTTCCTCGTCAATATATTCGCGTAGCGTACATTCCGGGATTGTATCCCCTACTTTGATAGTCACTTGTTACTCCTTGTGAGAATAATTTTAGTTTTTCTTGACGGCCGCAATTATACTATTATGACCTTAGCTAATCTCAAGTATTTAACCCTAATGTGGGCGGGGACAATATACGACTTTTATATAATGATTTTTTCTGTATGGCGTTAAAAAACTACATCACACCGAGCGGCATGAAACGACTCAAAAACGAAGCACTGCACTTGCTTGACGTTGAGCGACCTGAGCTTGTCAAAGTCATCCACTGGGCGGCATCTAACGGTGATCGATCTGAGAATGGTGACTATATTTACGGAAAGAAAAGACTTCGAGAAATTGATAAGCGCATAAGACTACTCACTAAAAAGTTAGATAGCGCTGTAGTAATTGATCCCGAACACAGGGACGGTACAGACCAAGTCTTCTTCGGTGCAACTGTCTCATTTCAGCGGGCTGACTCTTGTAAAGACACCATTTCTATCGTCGGCGTTGATGAGGCAGATGCAAAAAAAGGATTAGTTAGCTGGATTTCTCCGCTTGCAACCTGTTTATTGAAAGCTCGATCCGGTGACACAGTCTACCTTGACACACCGAGCGGCAAGGAGAAAGTGACACTAATAGCTGTTGAATACAAACGTATTGACATCGATTGCCCTCCCCTTCGCTAACCTATTGACGCGTAAGCTGGACTCGATCGACCGAGACCATCAAACAAATCCAAAAGTCTCTCCTGATAATCAAAAACGTCATCAGACACCTCAAAAACTTTTAGGCGCGATCCACAACGCATCCATTGAAAAATTCCAACCATAATATAGTCAGAGAAATTAGGCTCGAGTCCTCCCAAAAAATTTTGAGTTCTCAAGGTGTGTCTTAATGGGTCTAGTGCCTTTAAAAACTCAACACGTGCAGCTTCTGGATTACCACCCCAATCTTCTAGAGCGATGCCAAAACGACTCTCCCGGGTCTTCCTGAAATGCTTTTTATCCGGCTCCTTTTGCGCATCATAAAAATCCAAAATTCCCATCCGAGAGACTAATGAGTGCAGCACTGTCTCCGTCCAATTTTTCACGAATAATGACTGCGCTCTTGACTCATTACCATCAAACAATGAGGCTTTAGGATACTTTCGATCTAAATACAGTGCGATATCCCATGAATCGAAAACAACATGGTCATCATCAATTAAAACTGGCACCTTACCCTCGTTGGGTTTAGGCAAAAGATCTTTCTCTGTGAAGCATATTGGAATTTCCTTCCACACCAATCCCTTATGGGCTAATGCGTACTTAATTCTCCAGCAAAAAGGAGAAAATCGAATGTCGGGATACTTCGTCGCTAAATCATAAAGTTTAATCATGGACTAACCTTTTCTTCTAATTGTATGAGAACCTTGCCCAAACAGAATTTTCTTTGAATCCTCGTCCACAACGGGGCCCCGGCTGATATCTTTACCCTTCGCATACGCTCGAACTACCGATTCTTTCGATCGAATGCGTGCGTACCATTTTTTTATGGCTGGAAAATCGTCTAGATCCTGTCGCTGCCTTTTATGTAAAACGACCCAAGGATAGCAAGCCATATCCGCGATCGAGTAGTCTTCCGCTATATATTCACGCCCGTCCAGTTGTTTATCCAAAACAGCATACAAACGAGCAGTCTCATTCACATAGCGCTCTATCGCATAAGGAATCGGATCAGGTGCATACGACACGAAATGGTGATTTTGACCTGCCATCGGTCCGAGGCCACCCATTTGCCAAAATAACCACTCCATAACCTGAGCCTTCTTACGCAGATCATTCGAAATAAACTGACCAGTCTTTTCCGCTAGATATTGGAGAATAGCACCCGATTCAAAAATAGAAATAGGCTCTCCCCCATCCATGGGTTCATCATCAATGATCGCCGGCATACGGTTATTCGGAGCAATCTTTAAAAAGGAGGTTTCAAATTGCTCTCCACGGCCAATATTGATTGGGACAATCTCATAACCCAAGTTTGCCTCCTCTAAAAACATCGTAATCTTATGACCATTAGGTGTAGGCCAATAAAATAGCTTGATCATTTCTTCCTCCTCACCGAATTAATCATATTTTGTCTCATGAGCCGCACAAATTTGGTCTGCAATTAACTTAAAGCTCTCCGCGATAATCGTAGGTTTGGGTGCAATCGGATTAGCCGCGATACCAACCCTTTTAATTAATGCACCTTTACAGCCAATAGCCATCGCACCGGCTACGTCCCAGGCATGCGCGGCTATTAAATAAGCATTACTGGGTTCGACATCTATTTTCTGGGTCGCGTGCACATAAACTTTCGCGTCTGGCTTGAGTGTCTTAACTTCCTCAACTGATATAACTGTTTCAAAAAAATCTATCAGTCCAGCGTACTTTAATTGCTCCTCGGCCACAGCAACCGGCGAGTTTGTCAGCGCAACCATACGAAAACCAGCCGACTTTAGTATGGTTAAGCCAGGTATTACATCGTCATGTGGTGGCAACTTTTTCATCCCGCCAACAATATCGACTAATGCATCCTCTGTGAGCGAGAGTTCATGACGGTCGACAACCATTGCCAAGGCTGAGCGACCGACCTCCGCAAAGTTTCTAGACCACCCAAGAATTACAGATAACATTGCTGTCTGAATGACTTGCTCAAACCACTCACTGACAACGATCTTATCGCCAAAATGAGATTTGAAGTGAGGTTCTAAAACTTTCAAATCAAGTAGGGATTCATTCACATCAAAAAATAATACTGGGCGCATGTGTGTCCTTTCTTTACAGCAACACGGTTTATTCACTAAGGCTTCCTCTTGTGCCTCCCAAGTCACAAAGTAAAGCGTGTATTCGTATAAACTAAAGAAGATACAAAGAACTAATTATGTAAAGGGTAGCATGTCTAACTACGATCTTATTGTAATAGGTGGCGGAAGCGGCGGCGTCGCAACAGCCAATCGCGCGAGCTCTTACGGGGCGAAAGTTGCGTTGATAGAAAAAGGGCGAATGGGTGGCACCTGCGTTAACGTTGGGTGTGTGCCCAAAAAAATTATGTGGTCGGCCGCCAGCCTTCATGAGGCGTTCACAGAAGCAAAAAACTATGGATTTGAAGCTCAAATCAATGGGCTGGATTGGGCGAAGCTCAAAGATCAGCGAGATAACTATATTCAAAGGCTCAATGCCGGTTATGAACGTGGGTTGGATGGGAATAAAGTTGAAGTTATTAAAGGTGAAGCAGTTTTTGAATCAAAAAATACAATCGTTGTTGGAGAAAAAAGGTTTGAAAGCTCTCACATATTAATTGCAACCGGTGGCTATCCAATGGTTCCGGATACTACTGGCGCTCAACTAGGCATTACATCAGATGGTTTTTTTGAACTTAAAAAACAACCTAAAAAAGTCGCTGTTATTGGTGCAGGTTATATTGCTGTGGAATTCTCCGGCCTTCTCAATGCTCTTGGTTCGGATGTATCACTCTTTCTGAGAAGAAACGAGTTTTTACGTCATTTTGATCATTCGATTCGCGCACGCTTAACGGAGGAGATGGACAAGGACGGAGTTCGAATAGTTAAAAATACAGCGATCAAAGAGCTCATCAGCCAAAACGGTACGCTTTCCTTAAAATCAACCTCTGATGAAATACACACTGATTTTGAAGAAGTCATATGGGCAGTAGGCCGCACGCCGAATACACACACGCTCAATCTCAAAAGTACAGGGGTACGCACGACAAAATCGGGGCATGTCACGGTCAATAAATATCAAGAGACTAATATCTCTGGAATCTATGCCGTTGGAGACATAACGGGACATCACGAATTAACACCCGTTGCTATTGCAGCGGGTAGGCGTCTGGCTGATCGATTATTTGATGGGCAGGAAGATCGTCACCTAGTTTATGAAAACATACCAACGGTCATATTCAGCCATCCTCCAATCGGAACAGTGGGACTAACCGAAGAAGAAGCCATCGAAAAATTCGGCATCACCAACGTTAGGGTCTATGAAAGCCAATTTAAACCTATGCACTACGCATTTAATCCAGAGGGAGCCCGTTGTCTAATGAAGTTAATCGTAGCCGGACCAGAAGAACAAGTCATAGGATGCCATGGCATCGGGATGGGTATGGATGAAATGATGCAAGGCTTTGCAGTTGCAGTTCGTATGGGCGCAACCAAAAAAGATTTCGATGAAACCGTGGCGATTCATCCAACGGCTGCAGAAGAAATGGTCACCATGAAAACATCTAGAGCGGCTGAAAATAATAATTAAAAATACTTTTAAATATAAACCTAACCGGGAGCCACACATGAGCATCACCAGAATCGATTCAAATGAGCGCATGTCTCAGGTCGTAATACACGGCAATATCATCTACACAGCCGGCATTGTGGCTGGAGACCCAAATACCGATGTACAAGGACAAACGGGTCAGATACTAGATACCATTGACCAGCACCTCCAATCAAATGGCTCAGACAAAACAAAAATACTCTCTGCAACTATTTGGTTAGCGGATATGAATGAATTTGACGACATGAATGCAATATGGGATATGTGGGTAGCTAAAGGGAACCCTCCAGTCAGAGCTTGTGTGGAGTCAAAACTCGCAGCACCACAATACAAGGTGGAAATTCAAGTAACTGCGGTAAAAGAGTAAATCACCACTAAAATTTTAATGCTTATATCCGTTGCGCCTAGGATTTTCTAGGACCTAGTGCAACGTATAGCCCTGCTCCAACAATAACCACCATACCTAAAAATCCCATGTCAGTAGGGAGATGATCAAAAGCAAAATAGCCTAACAAAGTCGCCCATATCAATTGCACGTAGGTTAGCGGTGATAAAAACGATGCGTCCTCGAGCTCCATGGCCTTGATCAGCATAAAATGTCCGAACGCTCCAGCAAACCCTAAAAACACAAATAGCGGTAAATCTTCAAGATGCGGAGTCACCCAGAAAACTGGGACGACAAGACTAATTAATATAGACCCAACAAATCCCGTATAAAAAAGTGTGGTGACGGGGTACTCGGTCGCACTAAAGCGACGCGTCATGATTTGATAAAGGCTATAACAGACAGCTGCCAAAAGCGGAAGTACAAAATACCAACTAAAAGTACCTGTCGGACCAACCACGAGTAATACGCCGAGCAATCCAACAACAACGGCGATCCAACGACCTCTGGACACACGTTCTTTAAGAAACCAAAAGGCAAAGATCGTCACGAGCAACGGGGACACAAAACTAATCGACTTTGCCGTAGCGAGGGGCAGACCGCTCAATGCCGTAAAGTAAAGTAACGTCGATCCCATTAATAACAACGCTCTGATCACCTGCGCTTTAGTATTTTTTGTTTTGATCAAGCGAGAACCATACCTCGGACCAAGTAGCACCACCATCAGAAAAAAATGTGTTACGTACCGAAACCAAACTATCAATGGTACTGGATAGGATTGGCTAAGTGATTTGGCTACCGTCTCCAACATAGCAAATAAAAGGACCATCCCCATCATGAACAGTATGGCTTGATGCGTCGGTTTTAAATCAGAGAGAATAAGAGACAAAAACAACTTTCAAAAATATTTATATAGAAACGCCGGCGATGGGATTTTACGTCATTCCAAAATTAATAGACACGTACTCCAAAAAACTTAGGAGCAACAGTCAACTTTAAAAACTACAATGTATGTCTTGTGGGCATATTCGAATTAAGACAATTCAACAAAGGACCATAAATGATAAAAATCAAAATAACTGTGTATTTTTTTCTGGTAGCTTTCGCATTCTGCTCTACGCACTTAAGTTACGCGAACCCATTACCTACCGTTGAACCAGAGTCCGTCGGTATGTCTTCGGAACGGCTCAATAGAATCACCCAAACGTTTCAGCGTCATATTGATGCTAAACGCCTTCCTGGAGTTGTCATTCGTATCGCGCGCGAAGGGAAAATCGTCTACTCCAGTGCTCTTGGCTGGCAAGATATCAATTCAGATATACCCATGGCACACGATTCAATCTTTCGCATTTATTCGATGACTAAACCCATCGTAAGTGTCGCTGCTATGACGCTAGTAGAAGCTGGTTTTCTTTCTCTATCTGACCCAGTATCAAAATATATACCGCTATTTCAAGATGCACGAGTCGGAATAGAAACAATCAGCAGCGACGGAGTTAACTCACTGCAAACTACTAAAGCTCGAAAACCCATAACAATTCAAGATCTCATGCGACACACATCCGGGTTGACCTATGGTCGGTTTGGAAAAAGAACACTAGTAAAAGAGAAATATTTGGCGGCAAATTTGAGCTCGCTTGATTGGACTCTTGAAGCATATGCGAACACGCTTGCCACACTACCCTTAACAAGTGAGCCAGGAACTACATGGGAGTACGGGCGATCAACGGATGTTTTGGGTCGAGTTGTCGAGATCGTCTCAGGCATGTCGCTTGACAAATATTTAAGTAAAACTATTTTTTTCCCGTTACGCATGCACGACACTAGTTTCGGGGTCCCAAAACGAAAGCATGGTCGTATTGCAGAAAATATGGAAGACATCAAAACGGGGAAGAAAATTAATCTTATCAACGTCAGAGAACCTATGACGCTATTCGCAGGCGGGCATGGTCTATCTTCCACGGCCGACGATTACATTCGTTTTTGTCAAATGATGTTAAATGGTGGTGAACTCGATGGAATTCGGATCCTATCACCGACCACAGTAAGCTTCATGTCGGCGAATCACTTAAATAAAAAAATAAGCAACGGCTCCCTATACCTCCCTGGGCCCGGCTACGGTTTTGGTTTAGGGTTTGCAACAAGGCTAGAGGAGGGTCAATCAGTATGGCCCGGATCAACAGGAGAATACTTTTGGGCTGGATACGGCGGAACCTACTTCTGGATTGATCCAAGAGAGTCGTTAACCGTATCCTTCATGTCACAAGATCCGTATAGACGAAATGAACATCGAGTGCTCTTACGCAACTTAGTCTATCAATCCATTATTAAATAACGGAGTACATATGTCAGACAGATTATTCTCAGTCAAAGACCAAGTCGTTCTGGTTACTGGTGGAAGCCGCGGTATTGGCAAAGAGCTTGCCTTGGCGTTTGCAAGTAGAAATGCGCACGTCATCATAGCTGGTCGACACAAACAAACGCTCGATGAAGCAGCAACTGAAATATCTACACCATCAAACCAAGTCACCGCAGAAATTTGTGATATTTCGAGGACTGATGATGTTGATGCATTAATTGAATCCGTAATCTCTCGACATGGCAGGATAGATACGCTTATAAACGTAGCCGGCATCAATAAACGAATGAAAGCCGAAAGTTACACGGCAGAAGAATACGACTCCATTACAAATATAAATGCCAAAGGAGTATGGCTCACCACTCAAGCGGTCGGGAGAGAAATGATCCCTCAAGGCAGTGGAGCTATTATCAACGTAGACTCACTTAATACTTACGCGCCGCTGCGCGGAACGACGCCTTATGCAATGAGTAAGGCAAGTGTGCTGATGATGACACGGGGATTAGCAAATGAGTGGGGACGTCACGGTATACGGGTCAATTCGATTGCTCCCGGATTCATCCTGACAGATTTAACAAAAAAAGTATGGGCTGATGAAACCATGCAAGAGTGGGGAAACATCAACACGCCACTTGGGCGACTCGGGACAGTTTCAGACCTAATAGGTGCAGCAATATTCCTTGCCTCTAGCGCATCACAATTTATGTCCGGACAAACATTGAGAGTAGATGGCGGATTCACCGCAGGGATCAATTGGCCTATCGAACTGTAAGAGATACCGTTAAGTAAAAACCCTAGCCTATCGACAGACACACATATGACATTGTTCTCGCTCAACGAGGTGAAGAATCGGATAATAAAAGGCGCTAGCGGCGTAAAGCTACTTTTCAGTCTTGCGCTATGTTTTCCGCTATCGACGCATTCAGCCTCGGAGGTAACAACACTAGGAGGTGAAGCTTTTCAAACTCGATGGGTCATTCCTTTCTTAATTAGCGGTTCTTGGGGTCGAGGTCCACACTCTAACGCCGAATCTTGTTTAGATTGTCATCAATCTGGTAATAATCCATTTCTACTTGAGTCAGCCAGTAACGAGATAAGCCCTGTAATCTTAAAAGTTCGCGACAGAAACGGACTGAAGGGACATAGAAATTACGGCAACGAAATCAGTCGATTTGGGATTGCCGGCAAGTTACATCCCGAGGGAGATTTCTTGCTAAATTGGGAAACAAGACAAATCGAAGACTATGTACTTAGTTACCCATCTGCTCAAATTACACAATTAAATTTTGAGCCACTAAACTCAAGCTATGCTTTATCTGTTCGTATGGGACGTGCTTTAAACGATATTGGCGCACTTGAATCAATTTCACCGTCACAGTTACAAGAAATAGTCGACGAACAAAAGCTACTCGGATTAAATGGACGTATTAATTACGTAGTCGATCCAAATACAAAAAAAGTGAGCATTGGACGTTATGGGTACAAAGCATCCTCCCCCTCCTTATTTGACCAAATCAGTAAGGCCTTTAGGGATGAACTGGGAGTCACATCCGCTTCCTACCCGGCTAATCCCTGCGCGGCAAAGCCTGGGGTTTGCTCAAGCCTAAATACAGTTGGAGGCCTTGAGATTTCTAAGGATAAAATAATTGCTTTGACAACATTCATCCGAAATCCTAAACCACAAAATCCGCCTAAGCCAGACATACGTAGAGGTACTGGTGAAGATCTATTTGCAAAAATAGGTTGTAACCGATGTCATCGGTCTGACCTTTATGCTTCCTCGCAGTACCAAGCAGATCCAAAATATGATCGTCCGCTCTATACAGATCTACTCATTCATGACATGGGTATCGGTTTAGCTGATGGAATGAAGGAGTTTCTTGCTGGCCCTCAAGACTGGAGAACCCCACCTTTATCTGGAATAAAAAAACACTTAAGTTTAGGAGGCACATTACTTCACGATGGTCGGGCTCAATCGATACAAGAAGCTATCCTTTGGCATGACGGCGAAGCTAAAGATGTTAGAGCAAACTATTTATCATTGAATGACGACCAAAAATTATTGCTAGAATACTTCATTAACCAGTTGTGACCATACAAACCAAAAAAATAACACTTATCCATGATCTCAGTTGAAGTATTTTCCGACGTCGTGTGTCCTTGGTGCTTCATCGGCAAAAGAAATTTAGAAAAAGCCTTAAAAAGCCTCGATACAAGCGAGCAAAAATATAAAAATATAAAAATAAATTGGCGCTCTTTTCAGCTAAATCCGCAGCTACCGATTCAAGGTATAGCCCGATCGGATTATACTGCCACGAAATTTGGTGGTACAGAACGCGCAGCACAATTTTATGAACGAATCAGCGGTGCCGCAACAGAGGTTGGACTGGATCTTAATTTTGACAAGATCGTAACGCAACCAAACTCTTCTCGCATGCACGCCTTAATTTATGCGGCAGAGTCAGTACAAAAAGACCATCAACTCGTCGAAGACCTGTTTAAAGCGTTTTTCATTGACGCCGTCGACCTCACCAAAAGAGATAATGTCTCGTCAATCGCACAATCAATAGGGCTTAAAGAAACATTGATCGATAGTGTTTTTGATGATGATCTTTTCATGGACAGAATCACCGAAGACATACAGCAATCAGCCAAGATCGGCATTCAAGGTGTTCCGTTCTTCATAATTAATCAAAAAATCGGATTATCTGGTGCGCAGCCTCCAGAATCGATAGTCAAAGCTATTAAGCAATTAATCTAAAAAGCCTTTGAAAATACTAGGAAATATTAGCTGAGCGCCGCTGTCAGCTCAGTGACGAATGCATCAATATCCGCATCTCTCAGATCTAAATGAGTCACCAACCGTACAGACTTACCTGGGGTAATAAGAATATTTTTATCCTTAAGCTGATTAGCGATTTCGCTCACATCAACCTCCTTAAATGATAGGAATACCATATTCGTTTGGGCTTTGGACGCAATGACCTTGGGGTGATTTAAAGCCTGTATTCTCTCAGATATAGCGGTCGCTCTTGCATGATCTTCTCGCAACCGATCAATGTGGTTTTTCAACGCATAGATTCCCGCAGCAGCTAAAATTCCAGCTTGACGCATACCACCACCCAACATCTTACGCCACCGCCTTGCCTTCCTAATCAAGTCTTGAGGCCCACACAAAACAGAACCGACTGGAGCGCCCAATCCTTTGGATAAGCAAATTGAAACAGTATCGAAATACTGTGTGATGGTCCTAACATCAGAATTTAATGCAATACTTGCATTAAATAATCGAGCGCCGTCTAGATGCAAAGACAGACCAGTATTATTACAAAAATCTCGAGCATTCTTAAGATAGTCGATTGGAAGTGGTTGGCCTGCTTGAGTATTTTCCAGACACAGCAATTTTGTTCGCGCAAAATGCGGATCATCCGGTTTAATTGCCGCGGCTACATTTTCTAATTTGAGAGTACCGTCATGTTCGTAATCTAGTGGTTGAGGTTGAATACTTCCTAGAACCGCAGCACCGCCTCCTTCATATTTATATGTGTGGCCTTGTTGACCAACAATGTACTCGTCCCCGCGCTCGCAATGCACCAAAAGTGCGAGCAAGTTACTTTGAGTACCACTAGGCACAAAAATCGAAGACTCTTTGCCGCTCACTCTAGCAGCTAAAACCTCTAACTCATTGACCGTAGGATCCTCGCCGTACACATCGTCACCCACCACAGCGATGGCCATCGCAGACCGCATATGGTTTGTGGGCTGTGTAACCGTGTCACTGCGAAAGTCAATTATGCGCTCCAAAGACACCATCTCCTAAGATACATCAGTAAAATTTCTATGTGCCACACCGACATCCATATTGAAACGTAATCGTAGCTTAGTTTAACCCAACCTCAATTGACCACACCTAGACTGCATCTCGCCATTTTTTTAACTGACTCAAACGTCTCTCCATTAGCATAGGCACGCGCTCCGGAATGCATGGGAATGGCCGCATCGGCGGAATTGTCAGGACTATCCAAAACAGCATTACTCTCGTGCATTAATGCCGAAGTTACAAGCCAAGCATGCTCCATCGGAAACTCAGCTGACGCAACTAAAATAAAGTCTTTTTACCGTTAAACACCACTTTAGGCTTCCTGACCAAGATTACCTCTTCTCAAAATATGTTCCTTGAGCGCTCGAATGTCAAGGATGCCTGATCCTATTGGTAGCACAGACCGGGCACCGTTAATTTCTATTGTTGACATATAGTGCATGCACTGCCGGACAATGACAAGCTAATGGCATATAATCAAATTTCGAATTATGTCGAATAAAAACTCATACATTGGTTGTTTATGCCCAAAAAACCCTACGAATCAGACACTACAACGTTCATCAAATCTTTATTCGTGAACAAACCTGAATTACGAAAACAGCAACTTGATGCCAGGAGTTTGTGGTGGGACAGAGAACAAGACTTAAAGGAACAGGCCGAACTAGATAAGTCGAAAATTAAGAAAACGCCCTACGAATACTACTAGAACGTTCATCTGAATCGTTCTCAGTAAACGAAGTGGTTGGCAAAACATGCTTTTACGAATATTAAAATAATCAAAAAATAAACTAATACTGGAAACTCAAAAAAATAAAAACAATAGATTCATTGAGAGGGCGAAAGCTCTCTTTTTATTTAAACGCTGGCGAACCCGTAAAACACTTACTTTAAAAAAAATTTTAGGAGCCTACGTAAAAGTTGGTTACTAACTGATTTTACAACTTATAAAAATGTAGCAGATACACTGCCGAGTGCAGACGATTTACACTCAACTAACTTTTTGTCCTGAATGGGAATAGGCGGTCCAAATGCACCAGTTAAAATAAGCTCGCCTTTTTTTAGCTTAATTCCTTTTTTTGCTTGTTGGTCAATAAGCCACCCGAGCGCGGATAACATGTCATGAGGCCATCGTTTATCTTTCCAAGCATCCACAACCTCTCCATCGTAGACTAGTTCTAGGTCCGTTGACATTCTGTCCTTGCAGTCAATAACACTATTACCCAAAACCACCCCGGAGTGTATTGCATTATTCGCTAATAATTCAGGACCTTTCGGGTGTTCCCCTCGAAAAACAAAATTATGAATTTCAATAACTGGGTGAACAGAGGCAATCGCATCAATGATGTCCTCAAATTCAGCTTTAGCAGGATCAATGTCACTCCCTAAAACGATTCCGAACTCGGCCTCCATCGAAGGATTATCGTAATCGCTTTTTTGTAACTGCGCGCCATCGGTATGTCGCTCTGTATCCCATAATCTACCCCAAGCTGGATGATTAATTCCAATCATTTTTTGATTGCCCTCATCAACACAACCGATCTTATAACCTACCGGCTTTTCCCCACGCTTAATTCTCAAACTTGCGACTGCGGTTTGGAGTTGCCACGCCTCATCCACATTCATTCTTAAACCCTCGGCAAATAACATACCTGGATTTTTTGAATCGTAGTCATCAAGCATTCTCTGCGCCAATACATCGATATTTTTAAATTCAAATTTAGCCATAATTTTTACTCTCAGTGACTATTTGTGAATCAAAGTGATGCCCATGATTTTGTTTGGGGCCCTCTGGACTTTTAATAGAAAGAGGCCGCATGACAAATTATTGCCTTACTCAGCTGGCGGAGGCGTCTTAGCCAACGACTTAATTTCGAGCACGTTACGGTTTGGATCCATTACAAAAAAAGTTTGCTGCTCGTACTCAGTATCAGCGAAACGGATGTAAGGCTTATCCAAAAAGCCCACAGTGTTCTCCACGCTTGCTTTTACTTTATTGAATACTTCCTTCTCTAGGTGCACTCCAAAATGCGGCACCACAACTGCACCCATCTCAACGTCATGGCGTTCTCCATGCATATCAGATCGAGGCTTTGATGAATGAAGCGTTAACTCGTTACCCCAAAAATCTATATCTACCCATTTACCTTCTTCAGAGTTATCAGTTTTACAAAATAATACGTCTGTATAAAACTTGACCGTCTCATCCAAGTTACCTGCCTCTACTGCACAATGAAATATATTACTCACAATTTCTCTCCCTATATAAGAACTCTGATTTTACTAAGTTTTTGACATTTGTGATCCTAATAATTCGATTTCTTTATAGCGAACCCTTCAAATTTATCGGGTTTCGCTCTCACCGACCAAAACATTCGTAATTGTGGATAAAAAGTATTCATCGGCTTAAATCTTGAAAGACGCAATGAAAACATAATTTTACTGGCATACGACAGATAACTTAACGTAAACTACGAGGTATAAAATCAAGAAAAATTTGACTGGCGTTGGTGATTTTGATCACAATCACAGATGAAAATCATCAGCAAACTTAAATTCACGAACTAGCGCGATAGGGGAACCCAATGAAAATGAAGTCACTTAGATTCGTACTTACGGCTATGGTTATAGCTATGTTGCCGCAGCAAGGTTTAGCCGATAATCACAAAAAAACGATGTGGGACGTGATTACGAACGATGATCGATTTGCCACCTTTGCAGTAATGGTCGAGAACGCAGGTGTTGAGCATTTATTTAACGGTAAAACAGCAATAAATGCAACAGTTTATGTCCCAACGAATTTTGCGTTTTCAACAGTACCGCAAGCCATGACCTCCGCATTGAGATTCCCAGAAAATAAGGGGCCATTGAGCAAGTTAATTAAAAGTCACTATTTCATAGGTACAGTGAATAATATGGAGGAAGGCGATTACTTCATGACTACCAATATTAACGGCGACCAAATCAGAATTGAGCAAGAAAAAAATCTGTTTGTTAAAGACATGATCGTTCAAGCCGATCCAATCATGATCGGACGCAACAAGATTGTTCCCATTGAGTGCGTCATGTTCGTTCAACCTAGCATATCCGACTATCGTCTAAGCTTGGAACAACAGCAGGAGTATCCGATTACCTCATGCTGCATTAGGACCATAGCTGAGGTATCAGCGTTCGTGAGAAGTACCGATTTCACAGCCGATTAAACATATTCATTGGGAGTATTCTTAAGAAATTAGTAGGCTGGTACAACTTAGAAAAAGAGAGTTTTTCTTTCGAATGCTCTCTTGCCTCTCAAATGATCAAAGCCAGACACTTACGTCAAAAACATGCACTCACAAACCGATACCTCTGACGCAGTGAAATTATCAATACTCGATCAAAGTCCGATCATAAAAGGACATTCACCGAATGCAGCAATTGAACAGACAGTTAATTTAGCGAAAATAGCCGACGAACTTGGATTTCACCGATATTGGTTAGCAGAACACCATAACATGCGAGGATTGGCCAGTTCATGCCCGGAAGTACTGCTTACCGCAATCGGACAACAAACAAAGCAGATTAGAATAGGAACCGGCGCCGTACTTCTACCCTATTATAGTTCGGCTAAAATCGCTGAAACATTTAGAATGCAAGAAGCGCTATGCCCAGGACGTATTGACCTCGGCATCGGCCGTGCTCCAGGCGGCGATATGTTAACAGCCAAAGCGATCAACGAGCAGGCACTTTATTCCATTAATGAGTTTCCACAACAAGTAGTAGATCTTGTGGGATGGCTCCGTGATGACTTAGATGACGAGCACCCCTTTAATGCTGTAAAGGCAATGCCGAAAGGAAATTCTTGTCCTGAGATTTGGTTACTCGGATCTTCAGACTACAGCAGTACGCTTGCCGCTCATCTTGGAGTCCGCTTTGCGTTCGCACACTTCATTAATCCAATTGGGGGTGACGCCGTTAGCCGACAATATCGAACAACATTCACGCCATCTTCTTTGGAGACACGTCCAACTTCGATGGTTTGCATTTTCGTTGTTTGCGCAGAATCCAATGAGGAGGCTGAACATCTAGCAGCATCAATAGATCATCGCCGCGTTATGATGGCGACAGGGAAAGAGACCGAAATATTACCGAGCGAAGAAGCGATAAATTGGCCATACTCAGAGAGAGAAAGACAAATTATCAGGCAAGAGCGCAATCGAATTGTTTTGGGCACTCCCGAGAGCGTCAAAAACCAATTATCAGAGCTTAAAAGTGACTTTGGGGCAGATGAACTGATGATTCTCACAATAACCGGAGACTATGGAACTCGAATCAAGTCATATGAATTAATAGCGGAGGAATTTGCGATTAATTAATATAAATTTATCTCCATCTAAGCTCTAGCGTGCCTCAATCATCTTAGCAATCGATAGCACCCGATACATGGATCGAACAACTGGTAATTCAATCAGCTCATCATCAACCACCACCAAGCCTGTATCACTACCCTCAAACGCCGCACATACCCGTCGGGCGCGATCAATTTCATCTTGGGAGGGGGTAAAAATCTGATTAATAATGGATAGATGCTTTGGGTGTACCGCCGCTCTACCAGTAAAACCCAAATCGCTACTAGATGCTGTTTCCCGCTCTAAGCCCTCACTATCCTTCAAATCGAGGTACGGCACATCAAGCAAATCGATACCCGCACTCGCTGCCGCGTGTACCAGCCGAGACCGGGTATAGAGCATTGACTGCCAATCTCTTTTGCATCGAAGATCTGCAGACATATCCACGCCACCTAAAATTAAAGAGGTCACTCGGGAGCACGAGCCTGCGATATCAATTGCCTGCTCTAGTGCTGAGTTCGTTTCAATGATCACACAAAAACTTAAATGCCGCGTATTTTCCGTCGACAGTAGATCATCGAGAATACGTATCTCGTTAGCCGACTTAATCTTAGGTAACATTAGCGCATCAGGCGGACACTCAAGATCAAACAACGCATCTAAATCACTTAAGCCTTGACGAGTCGTGATCGGATTAATTCGCACCATTTTTTCGGATTGTGTTTCGTATGATTTTGAAAATAAATCCATAGTTAGATTTCTTGATTCGTCTTTTCTTGGGAGCGCCACTGCATCCTCTAGATCGATACAAACAATGTCAGCGGGTTGTGCAAGCGCCTTAAGAAACATGTCTGGGCGTAAGCCGGGAACGAATAAGAGGCTACGTCTCGCTCTCGAAATATCTTCAATACTCATAAATATTCCTTTATTTTTTACAGAAAAATTTAACCATTACTCCGCTGCTACAAGTTGCGATTCTTTCACGTTCTTTCCTCCACCACGTCCTTTTATCTCCACCCTGCGTATCAAGAAAACAATAGGAATCGCCATAAACGAGGCTATTGCTAGGACAAAAAAACTTGCGACATAGCCTTGCAATTCGGCCTGTCGATCAACTTCGTTTTCCAGCATAGTCAACGACTTAGACGTCTCAAGATTATATCCCTCACTAGCGACGGGTGCGTTAACCAAAGCGTCATTAAAAACATTAACGTTCTCCACAAGCTCAGTTCGTCCCGTAGCGCCCGCATAAATAAATATTGCTAATATCACTGAAACACCAACACTACTGAACATAGTTCGAACTAAATTGAAAACTGCTGCTCCCTCGTTACGCTTAGCCGCAATAACACGAGAAAAAGCAACCATCTGTGCGGGCACCATCAAAATACCTGATCCAATACCACTTACAAAACCAGTCCATAAAATCGGCCAAACACCAACATCGCTCGTCCAAAATGCAATGGTAAGTGCAGATATGCCCAAACACGAAAGCCCAAAGGCTATTTGAACTTTTACGTTAATAATGCCTGCGATCTTATTACTAAGAAACATAGCCAATAAAACACCAAGTCCCCTTGAGGACTGAAGGATTCCCACATCTACGATCTCGTATCCAATTAAACCCTCTAGAAAAGCAGGGAGTAAAACCATGGGCGGCACCGTTAACAAACCGTAAAAAGCGACCAAAATTAATGCGAGAAAAAAATTTCGCTCGAGGAATAACTTGGGATCTAAAAATGGATTTTTTTTGGTCATTACATGCACGTTAAACATGTACAAAGCGGTTAGAGCGAGACAACCTTCGAAAATAATTTCTCCTGAATCGAACCAATCCAATCTTTGTCCCCGATCCAACATCATTTGAAGTGATGCAATCCCAATCGCTAACGTCAAGAAGCCGAACCAATCTAACTGTTCTTTTATTTTGCTCGGAACATCTTTAGGTAAAAATAATAAACAACCAATCAAAGCAACTATTCCGAATGGAATATTGATGAAAAATATATACCGCCAAGACAAGTATTCAGTGAGCACCCCACCAAGTATCGGCCCGATAAAAGACCCTGCCCAACCGATACCCCAGATGGCCATTGCCTTTGGGTGCTCTTCCTCTGGAAAGGCATCCAACATAATAGCTAAAGATAACGGCACTAAAAATGCACCACACATCCCTTGTGCAACACGGGCGATAACCTCAAAAGTTAGCGTGCTTACAGAGCCGCAAACAATCGATGTCAAAGTAAAACCAGCTACGGCGAGCACATAGACCCGCTTTCGACCAAACCGATTACTTAGCCAACCCGCCATAGGAATCATGATTGCAGAAGCAACGATATACGAAGTTATTACCCAACTGATTTGATCCTGGGTCGCGGAAAAAGCGCCCTGCATGTGCGGTAAAGCCACTACTGCTATGGTCCAATCGATTGAATATAACAACGAAGCAAGTACGACGGAGAAGCTAATCAAGTATGGATGCTTGGCCCCTTGACTCGCAGTGTGTTGGGCTTGTGCCATTAACTCAAAAAGTTAGATTCAGTAAAAATACAATTAAGGTCTTAAAAACGCAGGCAGCCATCCCTGTGCGACGAATTGATCTATTGGGCCCGGCAAACCTCTGCTTACGCCAGTACTGACGCCCACGGTAACCGTCATTCCTGCACGAAGAGGCGGAAATCCCTGCGGCTGTTCAACACCAATGTGGACCGGCAGTCGCTGGACAACTTTAACCCAATTACCAGTTGCGTTTTGTGGTGGAAGAATCGCGAACTCAGCACCTGTTGCGGGAGCAATCGCAGTAACGGAACCAGTCCATTTAAAGTCAGGATATGCATCGACGCTAATATCAACTTCTTGCCCTACTTCCATCCAAGTTAGCTGGGTCTCCTTGTAGTTGGCTTCTATCCATAATCGATCACTAGCAATGATGCTAAAGATGGACGTGCCGCGATTCACATACTCTCCTGCCTGAAGTTTCATATTGCTAACTATCCCACTGACAGGTGCGTAGACAAATGAATCCTTAATTCCTAACTCAGCTCTATCAAAACTGGCCATTGCCTCTAAATATTTAGGATGTCTCTCCGGGTCTAAGCCCGAATCCCCCAGTAATCCTGCGAGTACCTTCTTAGCATTTTGATCGAGAGTCATTAGACGAGCTTTGGCCAAATCCAACCTGTGCAAAGCCTCATCATATTGGTCAGCTCGACCCATGCCATGCTCACGAAGCGTCTCTTGCCGCTCGAGTTGTTTTTGGTTGAATGTAATGATCGACCTCACCTCTTCCTTTTCAACCTGAGCAGCCTGATATTCTGCTTTGAGCGAGGCAACTTCGCTACGAACCATAGCCATTTGTGCATTCGCACGCTGTTTTTCTACAACGTAACCCGCGTGCTCCATACCGAATAGGAGTGCACCTTTCTCCACAAATTGGTTATCCTTAACTTCCACATTGGTCACTCTCGATGAAACCTCTGGACTTACTATTACGATGTCGGCTTTTACGTAAGCATTCTCAGTCTCAACAATAGCGCCCCCATGCGAGTACAGATAAATTCCTGAAGTTGCCGCAAAAATCGGTAATAAAACTATAAAAAAAGCGCGCACAACCCACAACAAAGCTACGTAAATATTTTTCTCTTGCCTACTCATTTTGCAACCGACCCCTTATTTTTACCCAATGAACCCTCTAAAGAAGGGAGTGAATTTTCTAATGAGGCAAGATTACTTTTAAGTTTCAGCAAAGTATCTACAAACTGCTCTTGCTCGGCCTTAGAAATCCCAAGCAGCGCTTCCCTCCTTGTCTCAGCTGCTGCCGCTCTCATCGCTTTCATGGCAGGTCCTACTTCCTTGGTAAGCAAAACTCGTTTCGCACGACGATCCTTTTCATCTTCCTCTCGAGTTAACCACCCACTCGACTCCATTCGATCCAAAAGTCGACCCAAAGATGGTTTATCAATTTCAAGAATCTGCGCTAACTCAGACTGCGTAACGCGATCATTGCGATATAACTGAGTCAAAACCCACCATTGTGATCGTGTTAGACCAAGAGACTTCATTCGACGGTCATAACTTAGACGCAGTAGCCTAGCCACGTCATGCAAGATAATTCCAAAGTTTCTCGAGAAATCTTCACGGAACAAAATTAGTTTCTCCTCAACAGTGACACCTCTAATTAATATTAATTGTTAACACAATTATATACAAAACAATTATAGTCATAACAACTATGTATATGACAATTATAACGGATCTTTATATGCCATGCCCATCCCACTGGAAACTGTTGGGTTACAATATGAAATCCTAATTTACCAAGCCCCGTGAGTCACTGATGTCTAAAACCATTGATTACTTCCTAACTCCTATGTCGCCTTGGACCTATCTAGGGCATGAGCCTCTCCAGTCGTTAGTCGATAGATTTGGCGCTACGGTTAATGTTCTTCCGATTGATCCCGGAAAATTATTTGCTGCAACAGGTGGCGTTCCCGTAGCTCAACGACCGGTACAACGCCAAAAATACAGGCTGTCAGAACTAAAACGATGGAAAACATATCTGGGATCTCCAATCATTATCGAGCCCGCACATTTTCCATATGACTCCGAGCTGGCATCTTTAGTCTCGGTCGCTGCAGTGCGTTCTCATGGAACGAACAAAGGAATGGAATTAATCCTAAGTTTGATGAAAGGCTGCTGGGTTGAGAATCGAAACATGGGGGCACGAGATGAAGTTAAAAAATCTATCGAATCGTGCGGCTTGAGTGGTGAAGATTTAATTGCAGCGGCTGCTAGCGATCAGACATCAAAAAATTTAGATAAAAATACCCAACACGCGATTGACGTCGGTGTTTTTGGCGCACCGACTTACATAATTGATGGAGAACTATACTGGGGACAAGATCGACTCAACTTTGTTGAGCGAAGTCTGATGAGCTAGATTCGTGACCGCATAACCATGCTCGCTTAATACTCGAATAATATCCTCGATGTGCTGATGATCACGGGTCTTAATCGAAAATGCGACCTCAGTAGTCTGAATTGGTAAGGTCGTGAACGTACGTTGATGGTGAACCTCGTCAATATTAGCGTTACATTCTCCAAAAATCTTAGAAACGGTAGAGAGGGACCCAGGCATATCTGTAATCTGCACGTTTAAACGTGCCAAACGACCAGCTTTAACCATACCTCGATCAATAATAGCCGTTAATGTCAAAGGATCTACATTACCGCCACACAAAATTAACCCCACATTCTTATCCTGAAATAATTCAGTTTGTTTTTTAAGAGCAGCTAAACCAATAGCCCCAGCACCTTCCACAAGAGTCTTCTCGATTTCCAGCAAGAGGAGCATAGCCTCCTCTATCTCATCCTCTTCAACAAGAAAAATACCATCAACAAGTTCAGAAACAATTTTTGACGTCAACTTACCAGGCTCTTTTACAGCTATTCCGTCGGCGATCGTGACAGAGCCGAAACTAGGAGCAACTCCATTGATATGCGCATACATCGAATTAAAGCATGCAGACTCCACTCCATAAACCTTTATCTCTGGATTCATTGCCTTGGCCGCGGTTGCGATACCAGATATGAGTCCACCGCCACCAATGGGTACTAATATCGCATCTAAATTAGGAACATCCTCCAACATTTCTATGGCTATGGTGCCTTGACCCGCTATGACCTTAGTATCGTCGTAGGGATGAATAAATATCAGCTCCATTTTCTCAGCAAGTAACAAAGCATGCTCGTAAGCCTCGTCAAAATTGTCACCATATAGAACGACTTCTGCACCTAAAGCTCGCGTATGAGTCACTTTAACCTGCGGGGCAATACGCGGCATGACGATAACCGATCGAATACCGTGCTGGTTTGCGTGATACGCCAATCCTTGAGCGTGGTTTCCGGCGGAGGCAGCAATAACTCCCTTTGTTCGCTCCTCTGCACTCATAGACAGGATTCGGTTTAACGCACCTCGCTCTTTAAACGAAGCTGTAAATTGGTGATTCTCAAATTTTAAAAACACCTGACAAGAGAGTAAATCTGACAAAGTAGTGGATTGCACGAACTGCGTGCGCTTAATGGAAGATTCGACGTCTTCGCGCGCCTGACGGATGTCCTGAAAAAGTTGATTCATTAATGACTCTAATTAAGCATGTGAAAAGTAGCGTCTATAATAAACGTGTCTCTTTTCATTCTCCAGAAGAATTTCTTCTTACAGTTGACGCATTATGTTTTCAGGTGATTTTGTTTTTCTTGATTTAGAAACAACGGGGGCCACTGCTGGTACAGATCGCATCACCGAAATTGGTCTAATATCGGTCAAGGACGGCAAGTATGAAAATGAATGGCAAACGCTCATTAATCCTCTAAGAAGTATTCCCAACAACATCCAATTAATTACAGGCATTTCTAATGAAATGGTTGAAAACAAACCAACTTTCGAGGAGATCAGCGACGGCTTAATCAAACGCTTAGAAGGGAAAATTTTAGTCGCCCACAATGTACGTTTCGACTACGCTTTTTTAAGAAACGAATTTAAGTCTTGCGGTATCAAATACGCACCTAAACGGCTATGTACAGTCAAACTGTCTCGCCTTCTATATCCAGAGGAAAGAAAACATGGATTAGACAGCATCATAAAGCGCCTCAAATTAACCAGTGGCGTACGCCATCGGGCAATGACGGACACCCAAGCAATCTGGGATTTCGCACAATATATTCAGAAAAAATTTGAACCTTCTTTAATCTCGTCATCCATTAAAAGACTCATCAAAGAACCCTCCCTACCGAACGGAATCGATCAAGAAACCATCGATTCCATCCCCGCTTGCCCAGGTATATATATTTTCAAAGGTGAGAACGACTGCGTCTTATATGTTGGGAAAAGTAAGAATATTCGCTCGCGTGTTATTTCGCACTTCAGTGGAGACCATTCAAACAAAAAAGATCTTAAAATCAACCAAAATATAAATAAAATCGATTGGTGTGAATCAGCTGGCGAACTTGGTGCATTAATGCTTGAATCTCAGCTCGTAAAGACGCTGAGTCCAATCTTTAATCGACAACTACGCCAACGAGAAGATAGCTTTACCATTCATTGGGACCCCATCGATCAACCAAAAACACCGTTGATCAAAACGCTATCTAGTTTTGAAGAAATTCCATTTGGCACGATATATGGTATTTTCGCGACCCACAAACAAGCTTCAAAAACACTTAAGGATTTAGCGAAAGTTCATAATTTATGTTTGAAAAAATTAGGCTTAGAGTCTGGAGAGGGCCCTTGCTTTTCCCATCAATTAGGAAACTGTAAGGGTGTCTGCGTAAACAGGGAACCAAACCTCAACCATGCAATGCGACTATCAATGGCGTTAAATAGGTATTTAATTCCCAATTGGCCTTTTGAAGGAGCAGTACTTTTAGTGGAAAAAAGTCAACTCAGCGGGCTTATAGAAAAACATACAGTCAACAACTGGACGCATTTGGATTATAAGATAGAAGGACAAAATGAGCCGTCCGAGTATCGGTTATCTCCCCCTACAAAATTCGATCATGATACATTCCAAATTTTACGCAAACTGATTTCAAAGCCTACCTCTGATATAACGATTATTCCCCAAAACCTATGAATCTAAGTACTCTTATCTAACTGTTAGCTCGAGTACTGATTTAAAAAGGCAAGCATCGCCTCATTAAACTGCTGAGGTTGCTCAATATTCGACAAATGAGATGCGTTCTTAATTACTGAAAGATCCGATCCCGATGCCGCGGATTGTATGTCTAACGACATAGAAACAGGCGTACTCATATCCGCATCACCAGCTATTATTTTTATGGGTACGTTAATCTCATTGAGCCGATCCGTACAATTAACTTTCGAAACGGCATGGCAACATCCGATATATCCAGTGACAGATGTCTGCTGTATGAGATTCGAAATAAAATCTAACTCCGGTCTTGGTTGACTGAGAAAAGACTTCGTAAACCATCGCGCCAAAACTCCAGGCACCATACTCTTTATTCCGTGGTTTTTTGCTGAGTCGATTCTTTCCTGCCAAACGGATTGATTTTCCAGGGGCATTCGACTCGTCGTATTACACAACACTAATGAAGAGAAGGAGTCGGGAAAGTTAATCGCATAAGTCATTCCAATCATGCCTCCCATGGACAAACCCACCCAGTGAGGACGATTTATCTTCAAACTATCAAGCAACGCTTTTGAATCGGACGCTAATTGATCAAATGAATAAGCTCCCTCTGTCGCCTCACTTCCACCATGTCCACGTGTGTCAAATGCTAATACGCGATAATTATTCTTTAACGCGTCTATTTGCGGCCCCCACATTGTTAAATCACACAACAACGAATGACTTAAAACGACCCAAGGACCAGACTCACCAAAAACTTCGTAATTAAGTGTTACGCCATTTACTCGCTTTTGCATTATTCTCAATCCTCTAATTAATTACTAAATACTAAATTATAGATTTTCAATCATTATAGATTTATATAAATGTTTCATTAGAATAAACAAATCCGTAATTAAATATCAAAACAAAAAAATTCTGGAGGGTAATCGTGAGAATCATTCAATACAGAGGAAAAGATGGCGCTAGAAGAGTCGGCACAGTTTCTAATGATGGGAACGTACGCACGATCAGGGGGGCTACCAACACTTACGAACTCGCTATGGAGGCTATAAGAAAAAGACAATCCATTGAGGGAGTCATTGAGGAGCGGATCAGTGACGAGAAGGATCTAATCGAAAAGATCACCTCAGATAAGAGAATTCATATTCCGTTTCACCATCCTGATCCCTACCATCAATTCATCACAGGAACCGGGTTGTCTCATCTTGGAAGCGCGGCCGCTCGAAACTCAATGCATACAAAACTGTCTGAAGATGAGTCTTCGATGACGGACTCGATGAAAATGTTCAAATGGGGTCTTGATGGCGGGAAACCCGAGACTGCAGAAATTGGAACACAAGCTGAATGGTTCTATAAAGGGAATGGCGACTGGGTTGTCGACCCAGAGGCGCAACTTAGTTGGCCAACGTACGCACTAGATGGTGGTGAAGAGGTCGAGATCGCTGGTATATACGTGGTCGATGAAAAATGTAGCGTTTGGCGTGTCGGATATGCACTAGCTAACGAATATGCTGATCACGTAATGGAAAAACAAAATTATCTCTATCTGGCTCACTCAAAATTGAGGCACTGTTCATACGGGCCAGAGTTATTAATTGGAGAATTACCTGATGACGTCACAGGTAAGGCAAGACTACTCAGGTCTGACAACGTCATTTGGGAGGAAGACTGGCTATCAGGAAATAAAAATATGTCGCATTCAATTGAGAATCTAGAGCATCATCACTTCAAATACACAGAGTTCAGACGACCAGGCGACGTCCATATTCATTTTTTTGGCGCAGCAACGGGCAGTTTTACTAAAAATATTGAAACAAAAGACGGTGATATCTTCGAAATTGAATCAGAAACTTTTGGGAGCCCATTAAGAAATACATTATCGAAAAAAGAAACTAGAGATGAAAAGATAACGGTTAAAACGTTATAAGCCATTGTTAATGACAGACTGAACAAGATCATACTAGACTCATTATTTGGGCACTTAATAAGAAAATGAGATAATCTACATACGTATTTAAGCATATCCGCTCCGACATTCATTCAAAAATATAACGAGCGTTGAAAGCTAAGAATCGCACAGTCAAGTACCGTTTAAACACAAAAAATATAAAAGCAAATCACCCAGACCATGACACAAGAACTTATTAACAATTTAAACGTTAAAACTCAACAGATACTATCGACTCCACAAATTATAAAAAAAGAAATACCCGTTCCTGAAACAGCAACGTCGACAATCATCCAGGGCCGAAAATCTATTGAGTCTATTTTAGACGGAAGTGATAAGCGTCTTCTAGTCGTTGTTGGGCCTTGCTCGATACACGACACGAAAGCCGCTATGGATTACGCCAACAGACTAAAGGCACTCTCAGAGAAAGTATCTGAGACGATGATGATCGTGATGCGCGTTTATTTTGAAAAGCCTCGCACGACGGTCGGATGGAAAGGACTTATTAATGATCCACACATGGATGAGTCCTTTGACATCGAAGAAGGGCTTCGTATCGCTAGACGTTTACTAATTGACATCAATGAAATGGGATTACCAGCTGGGACGGAAGCTCTGGACCCAATTAGCCCACAATATTTAGGCGATCTTATTTCGTGGAGCGCCATTGGTGCTCGCACAACTGAATCCCAGACCCATCGAGAGATGGCTAGCGCACTGTCATCTCCGGTTGGATTTAAAAATGGCACTGATGGCGGTCTTTCGGTAGCGGTTAACGCCCTTCACTCGGTATCTAACCCACACAGTTTCTTAGGCATCAATAGCGACGGCCAAGTAGCGATCACACACACCAAGGGTAATCGTTATGGTCATATCGTTCTGCGTGGAGGTTCGAATGGTCCCAACTACGACTCAGTTTCGATCTCTTTAGTCGAAAAAGAGCTTAAAGAGGCAAGTTTACCCTCGAATATCATTGTCGATTGCAGTCATGCAAACTCAAATAAAGATCATAACTTACAACCTCTGGTCTTTAATGATTGCGTCAATCAAGTAGTTGACGGGAACGAATCCGTTATAGGTATGATGCTCGAAAGCAATATTGGAGCCGGAAACCAAAAACTTCTTAAAGACCCAAGCCAAATGGAATATGGCGTATCAATTACCGATGCATGTGTTGACTGGCCCATCACCGAAAAAACCATGATCGATGCACATCAAAAGCTCCTACCGATCATTTCCAAACGTTAATTCAAACAAGTCTTAATCGTTTAATTCATTTGTTGTGGAATCGATTGAGCTCGACCTAAGTCTTTGTATAGTCGAATAGCTTAGAGCGATCAGAGCGACTTCAAACGGCAATACCAGCCAAACCAATACAGCACCGATAAACTCGGCTAAGGGGACTCCGGTAGAGCTAAACCAATTAATGCCAAGCGCAATCGCTAAAGGAAAGATCACAGCAAGCAGCATTAAAACCAAACCATTTCCCTTGGTCGCTAGCCATGACCATTTCAAAGCCTCGAATACGCCAATATCCGGATTTTTACTCACCTCTGGAAAGACGAGTATTAAACGCGCAGCGATATAAATTGGTGGTAAAAAGTTCGCCATCGCAAAAAAACCAATGTCTCCAAAAACGTTAAAAATACTGACAAGAATAGTGCTCGATATAGCCAATACGAACATAAAAATCATTCCCAAGGAAAACATAGCCAAAGTGAACTTAGTTTCGGATAAACCCCAGGAAATTGGTGAGCGCTCAGCAAGATCACATTCCAATAACACTCGATATGCACGCACAGACGCAATAATTGTTATGAAAAACATAGCGATAACGACAAAATACATTAACCCAAAACTCCTGGTATCGGCAGATAGTTCATTACCCTCTCCAGTCACGCCAAGCTCTCCACCGACATCAACTCCAAAAGAATCTGCAAAAGATAAGGACATACCAATCACAAATGGCAACCAAAGCGAACGGGCAAGCACGAAACGCTTCTCGTAGGCAAAGATTGCCGCACCAAATATCAATTTGAGCAGCGGTAACTTACTGTTTACATTCTCTATCATGTGTTTTTAATCTTTATCAAACTTTTTTGGCGTGTTGATGTTTTAAGTATCCAAGGAACATCCAAGTAAAGCCTAACACCTGAAGAAACAAAAAAATACTAAAAGCACAAACATATCCCTCTGGAGCATAACCACCACCCTCCGCAGCATCCCAATGGTTCAATATAATACCGAACAGCCACTGGCACGCGAAGGCGGTAAGAAATGCCAATAGATTTAACGCGGTTGTAGCGCGACCAGTCAGTTGGGCAGGAAAACTATGAGAAATAATCGAAAATGCTAGGCTACCCGATGTGCCGAGCAATCCCCACCCAATCCATATTATCCATGACATCTGAGTGACCTCCAAAACCAAGAGGAGCTGCAAAGCCATATAAGCGATCGTGGCCCAGATGAGAACTAATATAGGCTGAATACCACGACGACTCATACGCGTCGCAAATGCTCCCCAGAATAAAAAGCCGAGCATCGTAGCAAGCCCTAATATCAACAAGTGTAATGCCACACCGGATCGTTCTAACCCAGCTACGTCTGATAACCAAGGTCCAGCCCATAATCCTTGAACCGACATGTTAAACGCTTGTGGCAGCACCGAACCTAACGCTAAACGCCAAAATATTGGCGCTTTATATACGTTCAGCGCACCAATTAATTGATCTTTCGTCGAACCAATGGCATAGGTGTTTTTCTTGTCAGGAGCAATATAAAAAATAAGAGCTGAGGCAATAACAGTGGCAAAAAATAAAGCTACGAAAATTTCCCTCCACCCAGTAAAAGCGAGCATAAACTCTACTGGTGCCGTTGCAGAAATTGCCCCAAGTCCGCCCACAAACATAATTCTTCCCGTCATCTCAGGAAGTTTTTCCTTTGGGAACCACTGGGAAAAAATCTTAATACTCGACATCAGACAAGCGGCCACACCAAAGCCTATAAACGCTCGGCCCAGCAGTAGTGTTTGAAAATCATCCGCTTTCGAAAATATCAGGGCACCGATAGATGCCAGAACCAATAGAGTAGCGTTAACACGCCGCGGACCAAATCGATCTAAAAAAACACCAATTGGGATTTGCAATGATGCAAATGTTAAAAAATAAACCGATGTTAGAAGTCCTAACTGACTGGCACTTAAGTCAAATTCGGAAATGAGGTTTGGCGCGATAACCGCATTAACAGAACGAAACAAATAAGATAAAAAATATCCAACGGCAAACGGCAAAAAAACCAGCAAAGCTTGTCGTGTAGAAGTCGAATATCCGTCATCATCCGGATTCGAACTCGAGTCATCTTCCCTCAGCTTAATCACCACCAACAGTCATTGAATCAATCAACAAAGAGCCAACTTTAAATGAAGAGCGATTTAAAGAGTCATTACCAACACCTTGAATCGCTTTAAACATATCTTTGAGGTTCCCAGCGACAGTGACCTCTTGAACTGGATGAATTATTTCTCCGTCCTCAATCCAAAATCCCGATGCACCACGGGAATAATCTCCAGTTACCATGTTAGTTCCGTGGCCAAGTAAGTCTGTAACTAGAAACCCTGTACCCATCATGTTTAATAATTCACTGAATTCATGCGTATGAGTTCCAGCATGAACGGACAGATTATGGGCTCCGCCTGCATTTCCAGTTGACGTCAGTCCCAGTTTTTTCGCTGAATAGGTACTTAAAAATAAACCCTCTACCTTTCCAGATGACACAATTGAGCGCTTTTGAGTTTGGACGCCCTCATTGTCAAAGGCAGAGCTGGATAGCCCACGCCGCACGAATGGATCCTCTTTAATTGAGATAAATTCGGGAAAGACACTTTCTCCGATAGCGCCCTCTAGAAAAGATTGTTTACGATATAAACTACCACCACTGACGGCCGAAATAAAATGCCTCAATACGCCAGAGGCAATCGGAGCCTCGAAGACAACCGGGATCTTTTTAGTAGGGATTTTTTTTGCACCTACCTTTCCAAGAGCACGACGACCCGCTTGTCTCCCGATATCAAGGGCCGCCTCCAGATCATCGGCACATCGCGCCGTACTCCACCAACCATCTCTTTGCATTTGATCGCCCTCACCGGCCGTTACAGAGCAACTAATATAATGTCGGGTACTCGGGAACCCATGGACGAAATCATTTGAATTAGCGTATACGAACTGACCTTCCTGAACAGACACACTCGCACCCTCCGAATTTTTAATTTCTGGGCTTACATCAAATGCTGCTTGCTCACATTCCCGAGCGAGACCGATTGATTCGTCCATCGATATATCCCATGGATGATAAAGATCAAGTTCCACGATATCTTTAGCCAACTGATTCGGATCGGCTAATCCAGAGAAAGGATCTTCTGCGGTCAACTGAGCAATCGCTACAGCAGCCTCGACCGTGTCACTGATTGCTTTCTCTCCAAGATCAGAGGTGCTGGCAAATCCCTTTCGGTGCCCTACATAGACCGTGACGCCTAAACCCTTGTCTCGGTTGTACTCTAAATTTTCAGTTTCACCCTTCCGCACGGATACAGCGCTGCCAAGCCCCTCATTAAGATCAACCTCGGCAGCACTCGCACCTAGGCGTTTCGCGGTTTTGATAGTTTGTTGGGCAATTTTTTTGAATTGGTCTATGCTGTAGGCGAACTGTTTCTGGGACATTGTATTTAATTACTCACGATTAACTTAGCATCAATTGATAATGCTTAAAATTTAGAACCCTCAATACGAGTTAAGTATTGCATGATAGCACCACCACCAATTTCCGATCAGACTTATGGATTCATCACGGCAAAGCAAAACAAAACAAAAAAAAGAGATGCAAGAGCTTCAAAACATCGGTAAAGCACTCGTCGCACTTCCTAAGGACATTTTAAAAAAATTAGACCTTCCAGAATCCTTAAGAGATGAAGTGCTCAAAACCAAAGAAATTCCTCAAAATGGAGCCAAGCGGAGGCAGTTACAATTCATCGGAAAAATAATGCGAAATGTTGACGTTGGGCCAATCCGAGCGCAACTTGAGGAGATCAAACAACCCTCCGCTCAAAAGGTAAAGCTCTTACACGCGGCGGAATCGTGGCGCGAAAGAATGATCAACGGAGAAAACGGTTTAAAAGAATTCGTCAAACTCTACCCAAAAACAGACTCAAACAATCTGAAAGTCCTAATTGTAAGCTGTCGCGAGACAATGAATTCAAAATCAAAAACCTCTTACAGAGACTTATTTAAAGTTATTTCTATTTCTTTAGAAGAAGATAGCGACTGAGATTAACTATTTCGATTTGTTATAGTCCTAATAAATTAAGGATTAGTACAAAACTAGACCTAAGGATTAAACGTTTACATGAATGAAGAAAAAATACGTATTGGACTCGTCTCAATCAGCGATCGAGCTTCTAGCGGGGTGTATAAGGACGAGGGGTTACCCTCTTTGAAGCAATGGCTAGATAGCGCCATATTAAATCCGATCGAATATTTTGAAAAGCTAATACCTGATGAGAAAAAAATGATTGAATCCACCTTGATAGAGATCATTGATCAAGCCAAATGTGACCTTGTCCTGACGACTGGCGGCACTGGACCCTCGCCGAGAGACGTAACTCCTGAGGCCACCTTAGCGATCGCAGACAAAACAATGCCGGGTTTTGGTGAACAAATGCGTCAAATCAGTCTGAATTTTGTTCCCACCGCCATCCTTTCCCGGCAAGTAGCAGTCGTTAGAAAACAGAGTCTTATAATTAATTTACCCGGGCAACCTAAAGCCATTAAAGAGACGCTGGAAGGACTAAAAGATCGCGAAGGACAGGCAATAGCACACGGGATTTTTGCTGCCGTACCCTATTGTATCGACTTAATCGGCGGGCCCTACATTGATTGCCAAAAGAATCTCTGCAATGCTTTTCGGCCTAAATCAGCAAGACGAAACAAAAACTAACAGAAATATTTGAGACTAATACTCGTTGTCAGCGGCCAAAGCACCTCGCTCAGTATCAACTGATAGAAGGATAACAAGACCTATGACAAACAATACGACCAAGGATAAAATCGCATTTCGATGGTCACCTCCGGTCAGCCACGTGAGTCCGCCATAAGTGATAGGACCAACAATTGATGCGCACTTAACCGAAAGACCCCAAAGTCCGAAAAACTCAGCATGTCTATTCGTTGGCGTCAAAATCGAAACAAATGCACGAGCGTTAGATTGACACGCTCCTAACAATAATCCTACAAGATTTGCTGCAATCCAAAAAGTTGATCGATCATCGGATAGCCAAGCCAATACAGTCGTGCCAATCCATCCGCATAGGATGATGGCAAGTGAATTTCGGTGGCCCAGAACATCATGTAAACGTCCGAACCCATAAGCTCCTAGGGCAGCAGTAACGTTAACAACCATGATTAGTAATATCGTCTCAGAGAAAGAGAATCCGATTACCTTTTGTGCGTAAATCGCGGCTAGGGCTATTACCGCCTGAACTCCTCCTTGAAAAAAAACTGTACTGAGCAAAAAACGATGTAAATCGGTAAACCGACGACCTTGATCAAAAGTCTCAAAAAATCTTTTTTTTACGGGCACATGACTAACTTTAGCTATTTTTTTACCGTCATGGTCAGTGAGATATATAAACGTTGGTAATGCTGCGGCGAAGAAGAGTACTCCAGTAATGATTAAAGTAACGGGTACATACTCTTCCGCCTCCCATCCTATAGCCTCCAACTGAGTGATGACGACAAGACACAATGCCAACGTTAGAATACCACCGACATATCCGACCGCCCACCCAATCCCAGATACACGACCAACCCTTTCTTTTTTTGCAAGATCGGGAAGATAAGACGCAATGACGTTTTCACCAAGGCTAAAAAAGATATTCGATGAAACTAGAAAAAACGCAGCGAACCAAAGATCTCCTGGACCCACCCTTGACAGAGAAACGGTACTCATAGCGCAACCTAATGTGAGCACCAACAAAACTCTTTTCCTCGTCCCACTAACATCGATATATGCGCCTAATATTGGCCCCACAATCATTACGATTAAGTATGAAAGCGACAACACGAATGTCCATAAAAAAGTTGCCCAAACAGCGTTATCAGCAACGACCGATACGAAATAGGCATTAAAAATAGCCGTAATAACAACAGTCGTATAGCCAGAATTAGCAAAGTCATACATTGCCCACGCCCAAAGATGACGCTTGGTATATCCGTCATTCAACAGACTAGATGTTTTACTACGGCTCAATTTAGCGTCCTTCTTTACGATGGATCATGGCACCTGATACTAGGTCAATTTTAAATTATTTTATGGCGGCGAAAATATTCAATCTCCATCGCTTTATATCCTGCCGCGGATAAGACTTCATCAGTGTGTTCGCCGAGATCCGGCCCTAGCCAATAAGTCTTACCAGGAGTGTCCGACAGTTTAGGAACAATCCCTGGTATCAGTAAACTCTCATCTTTTGATAATTTATATTTCTCAATCATATTTCTGGCGCGATAATGCACGTCAGAGACAATATCGCGCACATCATATATTTTCCCTGAGGGAACCTCAGCTTTCTCCAATACGTGTAAAACATGCTTTAGTTCGTGTAACGCACACCAAGAACCTATAACGGTATCTAATTCTTTACTGCGCCTTGCGCGACCATCGTTGTGTGACAGATCGGGATCGTTTGCTAAGTCCTCTCTTCCTAAAGCAAACATCATTCTCTTGAAAATAGAGTCGCCGTTAGCACCAATGACCACGTACTTGTCATCCTTGGTCAAATACGAGTTAGATGGAGCAATTCCTGGAAGCGATGAGCCTGTTCTTTGACGCACGAAATCATAGTAGTCAAATTCTGGGACCATACTCTCCATTAAACTGAAAACCGCCTCATATAGAGCTACGTCAACGACTTGTCCCTTTCCACTAATTTCACGCTGCCTCAGAGCCATTAACGCTCCAATAACGCCATATAGCGACGCTACGGCATCGCCCAAACTAATACCAACTCTTACCGGTGGCCTATCAGGATATCCTGTGATGTGACGTAAACCACCCATAGCTTCGCCAATCGCACCGAAGCCTGGTCTATCGCGGTAAGGTCCTGTTTGGCCGTAGCCTGATAAGCGAACCATGACCAAACCAGGATTCTCTTTTACAAGTGAATCATAATCCAAACCCCAATTTTCCATAGCGCCTGGTCGAAAATTTTCCACGAGGATATCTGCATTTTTCGCTAAGCGTCTTACGATTTCCTGACCTTCTTTTTCTTTTAAATTGATCGTTACTGATTGTTTGTTTCTAGCTTGTAAAAGCCACCAGAGAGATTTCTCTTTATATAACTTTCGCCATTTTCTCAGTGGATCGCCTCCTTTCGGAGACTCAACCTTAACGACTTGCGCACCAAATTCGGCCATAACTCTCGTGCAAAATGGCCCTGCAATTAATTGCCCCAATTCGAGAACCTTTACATCTTTAAGCGGTCCATTCATTTAATGTGTTCCTCGCGAACAGTTTGAAGCAGATTAGTTTACGATAATCAATATGGGAATTTTCTCAATGCTTAAAAATATCTTGTTTTTTATTTTCACTCTACTATTCACTCAAACCGCTATGTCAAACGATTGCCCGAAGGTATTGAACACCAATTTGAATAACCTAACAGGTGAGCCTGTTGATTTTTGCGACTATCGAGGTAAAGTTATTCTCGCAGTTAACACGGCTAGCTTCTGCGGAAATACACCCCAGTATGAGGCATTAGAGGCTCTTTATCAAAAATACAGCGATAAGGATTTCGTAGTAATTGGATTTCCGGCGAATAATTTCGGCAATCAAGAGCCTGGATCTAACGAGGATATCCAAAGCTTCTGCAAACTCAACTATGGCGTGAGTTTCCCAATGATCGAAAAAACAGATGTAGTCGGCCCAAATACCAACTCGGTGTTCAAAGAGTTACAAACAATGACTGGTGATGCGCCTCAGTGGAATTTCCACAAATATCTAATTTCTCGAGACGGTGAACGGGCTTTTAGTTTCACCGCATCTATGGATCCGATGAATGCAAAGTTGGTCAAGCAGCTAGAGGAATTGCTGTAAACAGTGGGGCGTTGAACTCCAAATTGATTGCAACGTTAGAAACTATCGTATTCACGAATCACTTGGCCAGCTAGAGGTGCCTGAGGTAGTACGCCTTTTCCGTTAGCTACTTGCCGCCCGTTAACCCAGACACCATGAACACCAATGGGCGGAGTGGTTAAGCGTGAAGCACCTGCTGGAAGATCGTGTAGTCGATGCGAAGGTCCCCTGTTTACTGTTTTTGGATCAAAAAGTAACAAGTCTGCCCAAGCACCTTTATCGATATAGCCTCTATTCTTAATACCAAACAATCTCGCAGGTTCTAGTGTTAACTTGTGCACCGCCCTCTCCAATGACAAGATTCCTTTATCCCTCACCCAATGTCCTAAAACATGTAAACCAAAACCCGCATCACACAAAAACGTCAAATGAGCCCCTGCATCGGATAATGAAATAATTGCATTTTCATCATTCATCATTCGACCAACTGCATCTTCGTCCGAATTCATAATGGTTGCTGTAAACATTGTTTCAAGGTTTTCTTCGAGCGCTAGATCCAACATAAAATCAAAAGGAGGCTTTTTCGCCTCATCCGCCAAAACAGCAATTGATTTTCCTTCGAATACTAAATTATCAGGATTACCAACCTGGGCGACGTGGATTTTATCCCACTGCCCACTAAACACCTTCACCTCACCGTCGTTCAACTCGTCCATAAACGATTTTCGGAAAACTGGATCAGCTAAGGACGCCTTGTATGCATCAGCATTGAGACTCATCATCGGTTTCCAACATGAAAAACCTTCCAAAGGATAAGGAGACCAAAACGAAAAATCCATAGTTAATGGACAAGGCGATACCGCGCCATATAAGCGATTACCACGCGCCTGGGCCTCCCTTATAGCTGACAGGTCGGAAAACGTCTTATTTGGAACAAGGTGAGAATGCAGAAGTGCCGCAATTAAATAAGGTCTTTCCGCCGCCGCGCTGAGTTTTTCAATATCGGAAATGGGCATATCAAAGGATTTAGTCATCATCAAAACGCCACGCCCGAGATCTTTCAAAGCGCTGGAGAGACTCATCATTTCAGCCTCATCAGCAAGCCGAGATGGCATTGGGATCCCATTCTCTCCATTGTGTCCCGGATACCGTGTCGTAGCAAAACCACAAGCTCCTGCCTCCATGGCCTCGATGACAATAGCTCTCATACTTTCAACTTCCTTGGATGTCGCCGCTCTTCTGGAGGCGTCTTCCTGAAGCACGTAGGTTCTCACACTGGAGTGCCCAACGAAACAGCTCACGTTCGGAGCAACCCCACGCCCTTCGAGCATATCCAAATATTCTGGAAAGGTCTCAAAACTCCAGTCAATACCGCTTTGTAGCGCATCAATTGACATCCCTTCCACTTGGGTCAAGTTCCTCATGGTGATATCGCGATCACTTGGATGACATGGCGCGATAGTAAAACCACAATTACCCATCACCAGAGTAGTTACTCCAAGCGCAGGTGATGGGTTACAGTACGGATCCCAGGTCACCTGGGCGTCATAGTGAGTATGATTATCAACGATACCCGGCATAAGACATAATCCAGAGCAATCTATCGTTTCTATTGCCAATGCTTCAACGGTACCAATCTCGGCGATACGACCATCCTTAACGCCCAAAGAAGCCAAGAAACCAGGCTCTCCTGTTCCGTCAATAATGGTTACATTATCAAATCGAATATCGAGCATACGTAATCCCCCAATGGAAGTGGCGCGCCTATTTAAACCTAACTACATAAACATACAGCAATATTACACGCAGGAAAGTAATGGGAGAATTTATTACAAAAGTCTTAGTTTAGCGGCGAATATAATACTTATCTAATAAGCGGGCATCATCAAAATGACGACGTCCGACAAACGCGGTGGCATGTCGACCCCATTGACGCATTGCTCCAGGACTCGCAATGCCAGAAGGCCATAACAAAAATCGTTCACCACGTTCAGAGCCAGAAACGATACCGTTTACTCCAAATAAGTTTCTATGTCCTTTAGCAGTCTTTATCGAGCGAAGGTCATTATAGTCTCTCAATGCGTATACTCGCGCTTCTTGCTTGCGGGTGCCGAACGCAACGTCAGCCAAATAATGTGTTTTAGTTTGAACCGTAATATTGACTGCCAAATCAGGTGTAACCTCATTAAATTGTTTGGGTGAGAATGCCCACTCAGTGTATTTGCTGGGCGAAACCGTGGGTGTTAAGCGACCCGTAGGAAAAAACATGTGGTAACAACCGCAGGGATGGATCGAATCAAAAACTAATGGTCCTCCGTCGTAATCCAGCGTAACGCGCCACATAATGCCGTCTAAGTTACCACCAAGAAGATCACCTATATTCTCTTTAGGACGCGCTGAAAACCAAGCGACGTAAACAAGCTGCGGTAGTGTCTTACCTTCAAACCGAGTGTGCGTCAGATGAGTGTAAACGGTAGGCTCAGAGGTGTTTACTCCTGCTTTGCCCGAATTTGAAAAATTCACCGCCCCAATTCGATCGAACTCGCCCGAGTCCTCAATCGTTAATACAGGCGCATATGTAACAAATAATTTCGACAGAAGATCTGGAGGCAACGTTAGTCGACCTAGCGAATCGCGCTGCCTCAGTAACTCCGCCAGCTCGTTTGGTTGTAGTATTTTTTTTGCAGTCGGTTCGTACCGCCTACTGGAAGCAGCTTCGACGCCAACTTTCATATATCGGTCAAATGTATCTCGCGCTTCCTTATGCCAGTCTCCGATACCTTGAACAAATGGAATTTTCAAAAATGAATAAAAACCTAATACTCTTTTGACAGTGCTATAGTCATCTGGAACCGATACGCGTTTACGTAGATGCGAAAGATTATCAAATGGCTTCTCTGTATAACTACGTTTAATGAGGACTGAACATCTACTGTCGACATCCTGAATGGTCAGGCGGTCATTACCCAACATCAACAGTCCAGTTTCACTCAAATTATTGATCTCAATTTGACGGCCTTCCCAGTTAAGATCAACCATAGCCGAGATCCAGTCATTAAATATACTCGGTTCTTTATGAACTAAGTCCGAAAAAGAAGCCAGAAAACGATTAACTCTCAGATAAGGATACCCCTCAACTCTCGTGGCTCCAAAATCACGAACGCCATCCTGCTTAATGACGCTATCAAGTTTATTGGACCAGTTACGACAAAACTCATCTGATATTTCGAAAGAGTATTTGTCTTTAAACTCGAGAATAGAGGATGTGCGTATTGCACACCCAGTCATTAGCACAATCAAAATCGCCACAAACACTATCCGCTGATACATCAGAACTTAATCTCCCATATCCTTATGATTGCCTAACTTCTTCTTTTCTTTTTCAATCTGAGAAACGATTCCTAAAAATTGACGACGGATATTATTTCGAATGAAACGCTCTGCTATAAAATTAGGTATCGGTAACGATGGATCTAGATAACCCGACCAAGATAAACCCCAAAGATCGTCATCTCCAACTTTAGACAAATGATACCCACCTGATAAATGGTCCAGATTTCCCGACACTAACTCAATATTTATAGAATAAGGCTTAATCTCGATAGATTTAACAATGACATCAACTGGAATTTTTAAAAAAAGTAAATTGGACACTCCGTATTGCTCAACGAAAGCAATATGGCCCTCGTAGCGCAGCAAACGACTCGATTGCATGCCTGGAACGTATTCCGCTAACCGATTGTAATCCGTCAACACTCTCCATATGAGTTTATGGGGCGCCTTAATGATACTTTCAACTTCCACGTAGACCACACCGTTCTCAATTGAGGAAAAAACCCGCAATTGATCGCCTTTACTCAACGCGACGTTAGAGTTGGCCAGAAAGCATCCAAAAGAGAACAAAATCAAAATCAGTCGTTTTTTATGCTTCATATTAACCTCAATATATACAACAAATAGTTATACCTATATTTTGTTAACATTTAGTTAATAATCCGATAACCAAGTGGTCATTTATGCACGATACCCTATCACTTCTTAACACTCAGCAGTTCCCTGCCATTAGCAGGGAAAAAATTGAAACGGTACAGATCAACCTTGGCTACCGATGTAATCAAGCATGTCTCCACTGCCATGTTAATGCCAGCCCAGACCGAAAAGAACAAATGTCACGCCATACTATCCGGCAGGTAATTGAATTCATCGATAGGGTCAAGCCAACAGTAGTTGACCTCACTGGAGGTGCGCCCGAGCTGAATCCGCACTTCAGAGAACTAGTCTCAGAGATACGAGATCGAAGGATCTCAATAATCGACCGATGTAATCTGACAATTCTATTCGAGCCTAAACAAGAGGACCTGCACAGCTTCTTATCGCATCATCAGGTGACCATCACGGCCTCACTGCCTTGCTATTCTGAAAGCAACGTCAATTCTCAAAGAGGCGATGGCGTCTTCAAAAAAAGTATTGACGGATTACGCTTACTTAATGACGTGGGTTACGGTCATGGGGATCCAAACTTACAGCTACATTTGGTTTATAACCCATTAGGGGCGTCATTACCGCCCCCTCAAGAGGCATTAGAAATTGAGTACAAGGAACATTTGGCCAAAAACTATGGAGTAAAATTTGATACGCTGCTCACAATTACTAACATGCCTATTAAACGGTTTGGAAGTACCTTAGTGAGCCGTGGAGAATTTAAAAAATACATGCAGTTATTGAAGGATAACTATAGCGAAGAAAACGTAAGTTCAGTTATGTGTAAATCATTAGTCTCTATTGACTGGGAAGGTTACTTGTTTGACTGTGACTTTAATCAAATGCTTGGTCTACCCTTAGGAGACTCAACACAAAAAACTCACATTCAAGACTTAAATACAGATCGCATTCACGGTAAATCGATTGCGGTCCGGGATCATTGCTTCGGCTGTACTGCTGGACGTGGCTCAAGCTGCAGCGGGGCTCTTCAGTAAAGCCCGAACACATCTCCGTGGAATATTCCAAGGGTATGAAAATCTCGAAACGTGTTCATTCAAAGATGTCTATACAGACTTGGTCCGCATAGAATATAGTTTGAATTACCTAACAAATCAGTGACGCAAACTCTATTTATCCAAAAACCTAAAATATGAACATCACAAACCTCCAAAAGAAATGGATTAGCTCAATCATTGGGTTTGTAATAGTCGCCATATTATTTATTTTATTTCGGGACACTTTTCTAAATTTTCTCGCGCAATTAAATCTTGAATTCTTAAAAGAGAACTACTCGGGACTAAGGATTTACTTTAAAAATCATCCGATCGAATCAAGCCTGATATATGTGGCCATATACACCTTAGCTACCGCTTTATCCATTCCAGGTGCCATAATTTTAACAATCGCCGGAGGAGCTATATTCGGATTATTATGGGGTACAGTTCTAGCATCCTTTTCCTCGACTATTGGCGCGACTATTGCTTTTTTGATTACGCGCTATTTTTTAAGAAACTCTGTTAGGGCACGCCTGGGAGATAAATTAAAAATAATCAATGACGGAATTAAAAAAGATGGAGCTTTTTATCTTCTAACACTCAGATTAGTTCCAATTTTCCCTTTCTTCGCAATTAATGTGCTGATGGCATTAACTCCGATTAAGGCCCATACGTTTTATATCGCTAGTCAAATCGGAATGCTGCTGGGAACAATCATATTTGTGAATGCAGGAACTCAGCTGGCCACGCTTAATTCAGCCGGCGAAATATTATCCGTAAACTTAATTATTTCTCTTTGTATCATAGGATTATTTCCGATAACCGCAAAATTTCTATCAGACCTGATTGATAGACGAAGAATCTATACCAACTGGTCAAAACCAAAAAACTTTGACTATAACCTTATAGTTATTGGGGGAGGCGCCGCTGGACTTGTATCGTCCTACATTGGTGCCGCTGTGCATGCCAAAGTCGCCCTCATTGAAAAACATAAAATGGGTGGTGATTGCCTCAATACAGGTTGCGTGCCTTCAAAAGCGCTGATCAAAACGGCTCACTTTATTGAGGAAGCAAGACAATCCAAGAGATTGGGGATCCAAAAAACAGAAATTACCTTTAACTTCTCAGATGTAATGAGACGCGTCCACAGGATCATAAAGAAAATAGAGCCTCATGATTCTGTAGAGCGGTATGAAAAACTTGGGGTAACTTGCCTGAAAGGGGATGCGAGAGTGGTATCGCCTTGGACGGTCTCGTACGCAGGCCCTAATGGACAACAAGAAATTAGTGCTCGCTCAATCATTATTGCGGCAGGTGCAAGTCCCATAGTGCCGTACTTGCCCAATCTCAATGAAGTCAATTACTCTACATCAGACACTATCTGGGATTTAAATGATCTCCCGGATAACTTGATCGTTATCGGAGGTGGTGCGGTCGGTTCGGAATTAGCCCAAGCCTTTCAACGCCTGGGTTCGGAAGTGATTTTGATTGAGTCCCAAGATCGCATATTACTTAAAGAAGATCCTGAGGTCTCAGAAACAATTAACAACCAACTATCAGATGAAGGCGTAGCAATTCTCACCCGCCATCGCGCCAAAGGTTTCATAAAAGAAAAAAATATCCAGACATTAGTCTGCGATAGTCCTAACGGCGAGGTCAAATTGAACTTTGACCAAGTCCTTTTTGCCATCGGTAGACAAGCTAATATTCAGGGTTATGGCCTCGAGGACATTGAGGCCATAACCATAGAAGATATAGTTTTACCTACTAATGAATTTCTTGAAACAAAATTCCCAAATATATATGCATGCGGTGACGTGACGGGCAGGATGCAATTTACTCATGCTGCTGCACACCAAGCATGGTATGCGGCAGTTAATGCACTTTTCGGTTATTTTAAAAAGTTTACTGTAGATTTTTCATATGTTCCATGGGCCACCTTCACACATCCGCAAGTTGCCCGGGTAGGATTAAATGAGAAAGACGCGACGAAAAAAAAGATCGATTATGAGGTGACCACATACGGACTAGACGAATTAGATCGCGCGATTACTGATTCTGAAGATCATGGCTTCGTGAAAGTCTTAACAAGTCCAAATACAGATCGAATTATTGGGGTAACGATAGTTGGTGAAAACGCGCCAGAGATTATTTCTGAATTTGTACTTGCCATAAAACATAAACTGGGTCTCAATAAAATTCTCTCCACTACTCATATATATCCCACTTTTTCTGAAGCTAACAAATATGTTTCTGGTGAATGGAAAAGAAAACACGCTTCCAAAACAATATTAAAAATACTCAAAACCTATCATCGCATAATGCGCAAATGACAAACTCTGCCCATCACGCGAGTCATTACGAAAAATTCACCCGACTAATAATGGTGGCGGTCAGCCTCCTTACCACGTCAACGGTAAATGCTTTTGACCATTCTCATCACGAATTTAATTTGCTACTCAAAAAATATGTGACTTGGGAGTTGAGTGGACACAACAGTACTGTCGATTATTCTGGTTTTAACGAGGATCGGGCAATTATGAGGGACTACTTAGAAAAAATTGCTGCTGTCTCTGAAAACGAGTTCGAGACATTTAACAAGGAAGAACAGCTGGCGTTTCTCATAAATGTCTATAACGCTTACACCGTCTTCTGGGTGTCACAACATCACGAAAATATAGACTCTATTAAAGATTTGGGCTCATTATTTAACAGCCCATGGAAACACAAGCGCTTCAGTCTTTTCGGAAACATCGTCAGTTTGGATTTCATAGAGCATGAACTAATACGAGAAAAAGGACGGTTCGATGAACCGAGAATTCATATGGCTGTGAACTGCGCTTCGATTAGTTGTCCTGCACTGAGACCACACGCATATAGACCCTCGACTCTTGATGCGCAACTTCACGATAACACTATCCGATTCCTGTCCGACAATCGTCGCAACCATCTTAAGGATGGGATTTTATACATTTCGCCGATATTCAAGTGGTACAAGACTGACTTCGAGCAACGATCTGGGTCGGTACTTGAATGGCTGAGCGCTTACTCATCTCCTTTGAATAAGGACCTCGACTTTGTTAACCGTGACAAGATAAAAATTAAATATACACACTACGATTGGTCATTAAATACACGTCGTCGCAAATAGTACTCTCGGTCATGAATCAAAAAGTCTCATTATCGGTAATCATCCCTGTGCGTAACGAAGAGGAGCGCCTTCCCATTTTGCTAACTGCGCTTCACAAGCAAAAATCAGCTACGACAGAAATCATAGTGATCGATGGGTGTAGCGATGACAACACACTAAACGTCATTTGCCACAAAAAAAATCACGTACTTCATTCAGAGTCCGGCCGAGCCAAACAAATGAACGTTGGCGCAAGATATGCTCGAGGAAACTATTTATGGTTCGTACATGCCGACTCTACGATTGACTTTGACTTTGAAACTATTATTGAAACAGCACTACAAAACCGTAATTGGGGTTGGTTTGACGTACGATTAGATAATCAAAAATTAATATTTCGTGTAATTGAATCGATGATGAACTTTCGAGCAAGAGTCACGCGTATTGCTACGGGGGATCAAGGTATTTTTATTCGTAAAGATAATTTTTTAGAACAAGGCCTCTTTCCATCCATTGCATTAATGGAGGATGTCAGTTTTTCAAAAAAACTTAAGGCTATAGGAAAACCATTCGTAAGCAATATTCGAATAAAGACATCAACTAGACGGTGGGAACACTATGGCCCGATACGTACAATTTTTAAGATGTGGAGTTTACGGCTACTATTTTTTTTCGGCGTATCACCAGACTGGCTGAATGACCAGTACAAAAAGTCATGATGAACGACACTAACCAAAAGATAGGCACATTAATCCAAATATTTACCAGAGCCCCGGTCGAGGGCGAAGTCAAGACAAGACTTATCCCTGAGTTAGGCGCACGTGGGTCGTGTGAACTTCACAAGCGTATGTCACTTCATATTTTGAACGTCGTGACAAAAGTATCACCTGCAATTGAGATTTGGAGTACGCCAGACATCGATCATCCTTTTTTCACGAGCTTAGATTCTAACCCAGCCTTAAAAGTACAAGTTGGCGAATCTTTAGCCGAGCGAATGGCCTCCTCACTCATTCACGGGCTGAAAAAACATAAGAAAGTCGTGCTAATCGGTTGTGACTGTCCTATCATCGATGAAGAAATCTTGCTTAGGGCTTTTTCGCTTTTAGACAACCATGAATATGTGTTTATCCCTGTTGAGGATGGTGGATTTTCTTTAATTGGTTCGGTTTCATTCTCATCCTCAATCTTCCAAAAGGTCACATGGGGGAGTAACTTAGTGATGAGACAAGTCAGACATAATTTAAAAAAAAACCATTATTCATGGGCAGAACTGCCTACACTGTGGGACGTAGATCAATTCGCCGACTTTAAGCGGTTAAATCAGCAAATGCCTAGCGTAACAACCGACCTTTAACGAGTTAAGTCCGTAATCAATTGATAAATGCACTTACTTCGGCGTGATTGCTAAAAATGACAAAATGAAGACGATCATACTCATCGGCGGAGGACATAGCCATCTAGAAGCAATTTATCGTTTAGGCGAAGGGTCGTTACTTAACGATTGCAAATTGATATTGATTAGCAGTGAGACACACACCTCATACTCAGGGATGATTCCTGGATTAATCTCGGGTCATTACACATTCGAAGAATGTCATATCGATCTTCAAAGATTATGTAACAAATATAACTGTAGCTTTATACAACAATCGGTTTCAAAAATCTTACCAACTGAGCAAAAAATACTCACCGAAAGCGAGACTTATCACTACGACCTTGCATCCATCAATACGGGCTCAATCCCAAACTGCACATCGGCAACCGGCATCAAAGAGTGGGCAATTCCCATGAAGCCCCTCATTGGTTTAGCGCATAAAATTGAAGAATTTCTTGCTGATGTTGGGCAATCCCCAAAGCATACTAAACATAAAATATCGATCGTAGGTGGCGGAGCAGCTGGTATAGAAATAGCACTGGCTTTGCAATACCAAGCTAATGGCAAAGGATACAACAATCTAGAATATTCTCTGATAACAGCCGGAAACGATATTTTAGATACACATTCATTAGCAGTACGGCGAAAATTTCATAGAATCCTTCACCAAAGGGGTATAACGACCTACTACAACGCAACCGTGAATGAGGTGAACAAAGATAGCATTAAAATCGAATCAAAAAGAATTATTCCATCAGATTTCACAATTTTGGCTACCGGTGCAGCACCAACTCGTTGGCCTACATTATCTGAATTGCCTACAACAGCAAACGGATATATAACAACTGACAGGTTTCTTCAGGTAAAAAATATCAGCAACCTTTTTGCCGTTGGAGATGTTGCCTCTATTGAAGGTTTGACTTACCCGAAATCTGGAGTCTATGCAATCAAACAAGCGCACGTACTTGCTACCAACATCAATAACAAGTTACGTGGTATGCCACTTCAGGCATATAGGCCACAGAAAAACTCGCTCGCCTTAATTAGTACTGGCGATAAAAACGCAGTAGCCTCAAAAAATATATTATGCGCCAGCGGTCAATTAATTTGGAAATGGAAAAATCATATCGATCAAAGATTCGTTAAAAAATTTCAATGAAAGATTTAGAAAAAGAAACTCAATCTAACCAGATTAGATCAATAGGCTTGAGTACTCTGGAAAACACAATAGCATTCTGTTGAAATTTATAACCAATCCTCTTAGCCTCCAAAAGGTTAATATTTATAACAAAAAAACCTAACTCAGTAGGCCAATCATCCGAATCTGGAATGCCTAAACCCAAGAAGTATCGTAAATTTCTCTTACGTAAGTAACGCAACAACATTGCGCTCCTCACTGCATTTTCTTGCTCAGTTAATAGAATAGAATTAGGATTTTCTGAAGAGATAAAAGCCCACTTGTTGACGAGGTGATTAGTCAAACGCCAAGGGCGATATCGTTCCACATTATTGATACGAAAATCTATGTAGTGTTGGCCGGAGAGAGCTCTGTAATTTGTCCTTAGATAAGACGCCTCATAGAGATCTCTAACATCCATATTAATCTCCTATCAAAAGCCTAATTAACCTTATATTTATTAATTATCGCTCGATTGACCTCTATGCCGAGACCTGGATTATCTGAAATTTCCACCATTCCATCCTTATTTAGCGACAGCGGCCGATCAACCAAATCATTTCGAAATGGATGTGATGAACGGTCATACTCTAAAATAGGTTGTCTTGCGTACAAAGAGTGGATCGCGTTCGGTAGCGCTGCTAATACCTGGAGAGACGCTGCCTGAGCAACTCCAGATCCCCAAACATGAGGGTTCACTTCAATTCCATTTGCTTGCGCCAGGGTGAAAATATGTCTCGCACCAGTGATCCCACCACAAGAGCCAATATCAGGTTGGGCAATATCAACTGCATGACAGTTCAATAATTCACGAAAGCCATAGATTGAGTGTTCGTTCTCACCACCAGCAATCGCTGTTTTTAACTTTTGACGTAATTCAACATAGCCACCAATATCCTCTGCTGGGACTGGTTCCTCGTACCAACGTAAGTCGTATTCGTCTAGAACTCGACCTAGTCGTAATGCTTCTGTCCGTCCATAAGCGTGATTGGTATCGACCATCAACTCGACATCGCGTCCCTCAATCGCACGTCCAATTTGGCGCATCACTTTAATGTCGTCGTTAACCCCGAAACCAAGTTTGATCTTCATTGCCTTAAAACCTGCATCATTATGCGCAATCGCCTCTTCTGCCAGCCGATCTCCTTCATTCTCACCCGTAACTCTATAAAAGCCTGTTGCATAAGGCTGGACAGACGCTCTGAATCGCCCCCCGATCAATTGACTCACGGGTACTTGATAAAATTTACCCAAAATATCCCATACAGCGATGTCTATTCCGCTAATTGCAGCCATGACTGAGCCTTTACGCCCAAAATCACGCGTTTGGTTGTACATGCTGTGCCATAAGACTTCCACATTTTTGGGGTTCTCACCTAGGACTAGCGGCTTCAGAGAGTATTCAATAGTTGAAGCCGCTATTTGTGGCGATTCAAGGCCTTGGGTGAAGGCCTCACCCCATCCTATTAAACCGGCGTCCGTATGGATCTCTACAATGGTAGCTGATCTAACTCGCACCCATCCTTGCGAAAAAGCAAAAGGTTGTTCCAACTTACTTTGCAAAATGTGAACTTTGACGTCAGTAATCTTCATAGGAGTCTCGATCCGAATTAGACAATTGGTTAAATGCGTAAAACTAAGATATGTTTATATTACCCAGTTATCGTAAGGAAGTAATATGTATCAGAAAATACTAATTCCGACGGATGGTTCTGATTTATGTTGGGAAGCGGCTCAAGAGGGAATACGTTTTGCAAAAGAAAATAATGCTCAAGTCGTCGCGTTTCACGCTATTCCCTCTACGTCCTACATGCTTTTTCCCGAGTCTGGCCCTAGTGACTCTATTATCGGCATATTTGAAAAAGAAGCAGATCAACGCGCAAACCTTTTTGTTAGCAGAATCATCAGCCATGCCCAGAAGGCCAACATTAAGGCGGAAGCAGTTTGTCAAAAAATTGATTATGCATGGAAAGGCATAATTGAGACCGCGACAGCACACAAATGCGATCTGATTTTCATGGCTTCCCACGGAAGGCGGGGTCTCGCTAATCTCTTGCTTGGCAGTGAAACTATGAAAGTTTTAACTCATAGCTCGATAGCTGTACTCGTTTATCGCTAAATACTATAGAGAATTCAATCCTTATTACATGGAAAACCCGCCCTAAGCGCCTGCACGATCACATAGCGTCTTGGTCGAAAAAGGACCTCCGGATGCGTTTCAAGATAGTCCAACACAGCTGCAAATGTTGCGTCCTGAATATTTTGCTCAGGAATACAAAACAAACCGTTATTCCATTTCAACCAAACGTCATCAATAAAGGGTTGACTTGCATCGCGGCCTTTAGGATGCTGCATCATCTCGAGCAAATCACCACCATCTGTCTCTGCTTTGGATAAAGCCGGAAGTAGTAAAATAAAACATAATAAAAAATTTAATAATTTCATTCTGCTTCCCTCTTTTTTTAGGCACTCACTTATTAGTTTTTTGGATTAAGCTGAAACTTACAAGCAGTATAACGACTTAAATATCAGCATTAGGTTTCAAGATTTAAAAAGCGCGTTACGCCTACCTAGTTAATTTCCAGTCTTAGCCTATCGATTGCTTCTAGATATTCCCCCTTCACCTGTTCCGGAAAATCAGCATTTAGCCCTTGCACCCACCTTTTTAAAAAAAACACCCTTTCAGAAATTGACCATTGCACAAAGGGTAAAAACAAATGCTCAGCAAATTCCCAATGATCTTCTAGTAAACGGGCTTCACCTTCGAATAAATTGTTGTGCATGCTCGTCATTCTGCCAATCAAATAGCACCCATATTCCTTACCTTTAGAAGCTTCGCTCTCTGCGTATACCCAGATTAAATCTCCTAGAGACGTACCACAAACTCTTTGGAAGCGATCAGCAATCTTAGATAGCGCCTGGCTTCTCTCTATGGTCAAATCATTCGTCATTACTACTCCCATTAGTTGCTGTTATTGATCTTGACGATATCCGAAAATCCAAGAAACAGGAGCTCTCTTGATCACGGGTAGCGTTTGATGGTCAAAACGCGAGTGGTGCTGTTGGGCAGAATCGAACTGCCGACCTACTGATTACGAATCAGTTGCTCTACCAACTGAGCTACAACAGCGCGAACCGCTTATTATAAATGGAGAAAGATATATGAAACCCGAGGATCTCTGCAGGAGATTACCTACTTATGTTTGAAGTCCGGCTTTCGTTTTTCTGCAAACGCAGCCATACCCTCTTTTTGGTCTTCAGTAGCAAATGCCGAATGGAATAAGCGCCGCTCAAAGCGTACCCCTTCGCTTAATGTGGTTTCATAAGCTCGATTTACACTTTCCTTTGTCATCATCACAATCGGTTGACTCAATTCGGCGATTTTTTGAGCCGTGCCAATAGCCTCATCAATAAGATCATTGGAGGGCACGATTCGACTGACCAAGCCACATCGCTCAGCTTCAGCTGCATCCATCATTCGAGCTTGGCCCAATAACGCCATTTCCATAGCTTTTGACTTGCCAACGTAACGCGGTAATCTTTGAGTACCACCAGCTCCAGGAGTAATACCGAGATTAATTTCAGGTTGACCAAATTTGGCATTTTCTGCTGCAAGAATGAAATCACACATCATAGCCAGTTCGCATCCTCCTCCAAGGGCGTATCCAGCGACAGCAGCAATTACCGGTTTTCGACATCGAGCAATTCGTTCCCACTCAGCGGTAATGAAATCTGACATATACACATCCATGTAACTTTTCGTTTTCATTTCTTTGATGTCTGCTCCCGCAGCAAATGCCTTTTCACTTCCGGTAACAACTAAGCAGCCCACGGTTGAATCACTCTCCAACTCGTCAACTGCAAAAGACACCTCACGCATAAGATCAGGCGATAACGCGTTCAATGCCTTCGGTCGGTTAAGAGTAATTAATGCGACATTACCGCGCTTTTCTACTAAGATATTTTCGTAATTCAATGTAACTCCTTCCAAAAGAAAAAACCGCTTCTATTCTTTAAATAGAATCTCAGCTGTAGCCATTAATAAAGAACAGATTATTATTTTTAAATATTCAGGTCAGCGATGTCCCTCGAACCCGAATGACAACATCTGCACCCTCTAACTCCATTCCAGAAGGTAAGGATGGCAAGCGCGAGATGACAACATGATCGGGCGAAACGTCCGTCAGATCTCCGGTATCAACGTTGTAAATATGATGATGACTTGACGTATTGGTATCGTAGAAATCTTTAAACTTGTCAATAATTAACGCCGTTATAAGCTTTTTATCGACAAAGAGGTTGAGTGTGTTATACACCGTTGCCCTAGAAACAGTAGCATCCCTTCTAACAACCTTATCCAATATTTGTTCAGCGCTCACGTGCTGTCGCTTATCAAAAAGAATCTCTGCGATTATTAGGCGCTGCTTAGTTGGTGTAATCCCACGCAATCTCAAATGCTCCGACAAGTCCGATTTCGCTACCAATGGTTCCATAACAAAGTACTCACTTAAACGTTATAAGTTTAATAATTAAGATACCAGAAATTTTTAGGTCTTTCTCTTTAAGGAGCCCGGAACATGAAACACTACTTTTTCCTGAATACCTGAGAACTCTTTTACGACGTCAACTCCTAAAGTCTGTAACCGATCTACTACTGCACAAACGAGCACCTCTGGAGCAGACGCGCCGGCAGTAACACCGACTTTCGACACTCCACTTAGCCAGTCAGCCTTAAGATCTACTGCGCGATCGATTAAAAACGCTCGAACGCCTTTTGTCTCCGCCACCTCACGAAGCCTGTTAGAGTTAGAGCTATTGGCGGAACCAACAACAATAATCAAATCGCAATGTTCAGCTAACGATTTGACTGCGTCTTGACGATTTTGCGTCGCGTAACAGATATCCTCTTTCGCCGGCAACTTAATCTTCGGGTACTTTGTAATTAATGCTTCAACAATTTTTGCTGCATCATCGACACTGAGCGTTGTTTGCGTTACGTACGCAAGTTTTTTAGGGTCTGTTACCACGAGTTCGTTGACATCATCGATGCTCTCAACTAGTAAAATTCCACTCGAAGCCTGCCCCATCGTTCCCTCGACTTCTGGGTGTCCCTTGTGCCCAATCATAATCACCTCTAGACCCTTTTTTCGATGACGAATAACTTCAGCATGGACCTTCGACACTAAAGGACATGTTGCATCAAACACCTTCAGTTTCCGCCGCTTCGCATCCATCCTAACTTGCAATGAAACTCCGTGAGCACTGTAAATTAACGTTTTTCCTTCTGGGACCTCATCTAAGTCTTCAATGAAAATGGCTCCTTTCTCTTTAAGGCCATCGACCACGTATTTATTGTGTACGACTTCATGTTTGACGTAAATCGGAGCCCCATATTTATTAATAGCTCGCTCGACAATCTCAATCGCTCGATCCACTCCAGCACAAAAACCGCGGGGATTCGCCAGGTGCAATTCAGGTAAGGAGGAATCATTAATAGTCATACGTAATCTTACTATGTAAAGTCAGGCCGTTTTCTAAAAAGGCCGTCAAATAATAGGATACCGGCCCCAATTGTGATACACGAATCTGCAACATTAAACGCTGGCCAACGAAAATTACGCCAATGAATCAAAATAAAATCTACGACCGCTCCAAGCAAAACACGATCAATCAAGTTACCTATCGCACCCGCAAGTATCAAAACGAATCCGAGAGACAAAAGTCGGTCTTTTGTATTCCGATAAAGCATTACCAGTAAGAGCGCCACTGCAATGATTGCAACAACCGAAAAAAACCATCTTTGCCAACCCGACGCATCAGCCAGAAAACTGAAGGCCGCTCCTGGATTCATCGTAAACACAATTGCCAGAAATGGAAAAACGTCCTTGACGTCAAACGGTCCCATCGTTTCGATAATGATCCGCTTTGTATATTGGTCAAGAATCACGATCATTAACGTTAAAGCTAACCACCTTACGTAAGTTCGAGTACCTAATGAACGCGATGGACTAAACATACTGTCTTTGCTCACCACCATCCGATAAATTACTAACGCACCTACCGCAAATTGTTTCATGCTCGGATACAGAACCGACATCTGGCCTGTAATGCCAACATCGCTCGCATTTTTGATACACACTTTTGTTAACTTCCGCCAAAAACTCTTGGTTGTCGCCCTTAAGCAGTTCCAAAGAGGATGTTAGGAACAAAAACCGCAAATCATTCTCAATGGAACTAAGTGCATCGTAATCTTTGCCTGAGGCGGTCACTATTACATCAGCTTGTAGAGAAGAACCAATATCACCCGCGCTACGTTTTTCTTCTAATTTCTTCTGAACAACTGCTCGCATCCGTCTCAAGTCATCCCATTTTATAAGCAGATCCTCATCGATTTTTGGAAATTCATACCAGGTATGTAACAGGACAGAATCATTGTCGTCTCCAACAAATATTGACCAAGCCTCTTCTGCGGTAAAAGATAATACTGGCGTCATCAATCGCAATAATGAATTTGTAATGTGCCACATGGCATTTTGCGCAGACTTCCTTTCAGTCGAATTTTCCGCACTCGTGTATAGACGGTCCTTTAGAATATCCAGATAAAATCCTCCAAGATCTTCGGAACAAAACGTTTGAAATTTTTGAACAACATGATGAAACTCAAACCGCTCGTAGTCCTTTTCAATATTTTTCTGGAGTCGCTGTGTCATTTGCAACGCATAACGGTCCACCTCAAGCCACTTACTCGGCTCAAGCCTATCTGCTTTAATGTCAAAATCACTAAGGTTCGCAAGCAAAAATCGTAGAGTGTTACGGATACGTCGATAACTCTCCACAACCCGCTTCAAGATTTCATCAGAAATATTTAACTCACCGGAATAATCAGTCGCCGCAACCCAAAGCCGCAAAACATCAGCCCCGAGAGTATCCGAAATCTTTTGTGGCGCGATAACGTTGCCCATCGACTTGGACATTTTTTTTCCGTTACCATCTACAACAAAGCCATGTGTTAATAAGCCCTTGTAAGGCGCCTTTCCATCGATCGCGCACCCAGTCAACAGACTCGACTGAAACCAACCTCTGTGTTGGTCAGAGCCCTCTAGATACAAATCCGCAGGCTTTGTAAGATCGCCACGTCTTGATAAAACACTGTTATGGGTTGTCCCCGAATCAAACCAAACATCAAGCGTATCCCGTACTTTTTTCCATTCCTTAGCATCTTGACCAAATAACTCTTCTAAATCGAGTTCAAACCAGGCATCTATACCTTTCTCCTCGACGCGTTTTGCTACCATTTCCAAAAGATTTGGTGTGTCAGGATGTAACTCTCCAGTCTCAGCATGAACAATTAATGACATAGGAGTTCCCCAACTTCTCTGTCGCGACACACACCAGTCCGGCCGATTATTTATCATGCCCTCTAAGCGCGCACGCCCCCAGCTCGGATAAAAAGAGGTCTCAGCAATAGCTTTAGCCGCGAGATCCCTGATGGAATCTTTTCCGTTATCTAGTCCAACAAACCATTGTTTTGTGGCACGAAAAATAATAGGTGTTTTATGTCTCCAACACACAGGATAACTATGTTCATAGGTAACTACATGCAGCAATTTATGATTTTCTCTCAGCACTTCGATGATTTTTTTATTTGCCTCCCAAACCAACATTCCACCAACAATCGGGACTGAGCTATGAAACTTACCCTCATCATTTACTGGATTATCAACCTCAAGACCATATCGTTGACCAACGATAAAATCGTCGACACCATGCGCAGGGGCTGTATGAACCAGACCAGTCCCAGCATCCAATGTCACATGCTCCCCTGAGATTATCAATGATTGTCGGTCATAAAACGGATGTTGGAGTAGGAGACCCTCTATCTTTGCTCCATTGAATGTTGACAAAATCTCAAATTCTTCAATTCCGTAGCGCTGAAGACATGTCTCAACTAACTCGCTAGCAAGTATTAATAGTCCATCAGCAATTCGAACAAGCGCATACTCAATTTCTGATCCTACTGCGACCGCTCTATTCGCTGGAAGCGTCCATGGCGTCGTCGTCCAAATAACTGCAAAGACTGGCTCATATATATGAGTGAAACCCATAGCGGTAGCAAAAGCATCGGTATCAACAAAGGAGAAGCCTACATCTATAGCAGGAGACTTTTTATCTTCATACTCTACTTCCGCATCAGCCAATGCCGAGCCGCAATCGAGACACCAGTGAACTGGCTTTGCACCTTCTTGTAAAAAACCATTTGCCTGAATCTTGGCTAAAGCCCGGATGGTATCTGCCTCGGTTTGGAATGCCATAGTTTTATAGTGGTTATCCCAATCACCCAATACGCCCAGTCGAATAAAGTCTTTCTTTTGCTTTTCTATCTGCTCCTCAGCAAACGTACGACACAATGCACGAAATTTTGCATCTTCTAACCCCTTACCATGTTTTTTTTCGATTTGATGTTCAATAGGTAAGCCATGGCAATCCCATCCAGGCACATAGGGTGCATCGAAGCCCGCTAACGTTTTGGACTTAACAATAATATCTTTTAGAATCTTGTTCACAGCATGACCGATATGAATATCTCCATTGGCATATGGTGGTCCGTCATGCAACACAAACGTCGGCCTGCCTTCCGTTTTCTCACGAATTTTTTGGTACAAGCCCCTGCTTTGCCATTGTTCGATCCAAAGCGGCTCACGCTTCGATAAATTTGCGCGCATTGGAAATGTCGTGTCAGGCAGATTTAATGTTTTTTTATAATCCATTTATTTATATAACCACTTATGAGAACAGATCATCAAGGACAACAGAGACTTCACAAGTTGCCCATTTTCAACTATCACTCAATTCAAAAAACTTTCGAGAAATTCTTTCATCTTCCTTCATTGCCGCTATCAATTCATTTTTACTGGCAAATGCCTCTTGATCACGTATCTTACGAACAAACTCAACATTTAGCTTTTTGCCATATAAGTCGCCAGAAAAATCGAGAATATTCACCTCCACACAAATCATCCCATTATTTGTAACGGTAGGTCGTTTACCTACACTTACCAGTGATGGCTTTTGTTTAAATTCTGGACCATCGACAAGTGCGATAAAGATTCCATTAAGGGGAAATAAGTCCCTACTGAAATGGATGTTTGCTGTCGGATATCCAAGAGTCCTTCCAATTTGATCACCGTGAATCACTCTTCCGCAGACATTGTAGCGCTTGCCCAATAATTGTTCGGCAAATTCAAGGTCTCCCTTCCATAAGGCCTCTCGAACCGCAGTACTCGATACGCGTATTGGACCAACCTTAACGCTTCGATTCGCTTCGACCTCAAAACCACATTCGAAGCTCTTATCACGCAACATGTCATAGTCTCCGCGTCTATCTATCCCAAATCTGAAATCGTCACCAACTAACAACCACCTCACGGTTAAACGTGATACCAGCACATCCCGAATAAAATCCTCGGGTAGCATCTTTGAATACCTCGTATTAAAGGGAAGTAAAATTACCTGCTCAACGCCAGCATCAGAAAAGGCACAAAGCTTCTCTCGATTACCGTATAACCTCACTGGCGCTTTATCTCTAGCAAAAAACTCTGCTGGATGTGGTTGAAAAGTTAGTACGGAGGAAATTAGTTTTTTTTCTGCTGCCAGAGCTACCAAACGATCTAGTATGGCCCTATGTCCAAGATGAACTCCATCAAAATTGCCAATAGTTAGAGCTCGTGCGCTTTTGGGCCCCGAATTTTTTAGCTCCAACAAATGCATTTCAAGATTCAGCCTTTAAAGGTTAATAAGGCGTAATTCTAACTCGTTTTATAAGAATCTATAGTTGCAACTTTGACGCAAGCGGTATCCTAGAATATCAAAAGTCGATAGAATCAAAATCATATGAATCGAATGCGTATAAATGACAAACTAGATTGCTTACGAATTGAATCGTTCAGGCCATGAAGCTACAACAACTCAGATTTATATGCGAAGTCGCGAAGCATAACCTTAACTTAACTAAGGCAGCCAACGAGCTATTCACATCGCAGCCCGGAATAAGCAAACAAATTAAGGCACTTGAGGAAGAGCTTGGTGTCGATATCTTCATTAGACGGGGTAAACGTTTTGTGGGAATCACGGAACCAGGACAAGAAATAATTAAAAAATCTCAAATAGCACTTAGGGACTTAAATAATTTAAAAACCATTGGAAGCGAATACTCAAACGAGACCGTGGGGGACTTAACAATCGCAACGACACACACACAGGCACGTTATGCACTCCCGCCCGTGATAAAGCAGTTTAGAGAAAAATATCCTGGGGTTCGCTTATCCGTTTATCAAGGAAGTCCTGCTCACATTGTCGAGATGGCCTGCTCGGGAGAGGCGGATATAGCAATAGCAACTGAAGCGACGTCCTTAACCAATGAACTGGCCATGTTACCTTGCTATCAATGGAATCGTTGCGTACTGACGCCACCACGGCACCCTCTCTTGAAGAGCAAAGATCTCTCCTTAAAAGAAATCTGTGAATATCCAATCATTACATACGATTTTACGTTTACGGGTCGACCCATCATTAAGCAAACATTTGAAGCCAACGGATTAAAGCCCGATGTCGTTTTAACTGCAATAGATGCAGATGTTATTAAAACCTATGTAGAACTTGGCTTCGGTATAGGGATCGTTTCTATGATGGCTTACGATCCCGCACGGGATACGAAGATTAGAGCGATGGACGCCAGTCATTTGTTTGAGCCGAGTACTACAGGAATTGGTATTCGGAAAAACTCCTATATGCGTGGATTTGTTTATGCTTTCATCTCAATGTTCGCACCGCACCTAAACAGAGAGGCAGTAGACTCAATCGTGCACAGAAATGGAGATTGAGCCTCCTTGTATTCTAGCCAAGCGCGAGAATATCTTTCAATCGCCGACCTAGGAACTTTAGCGCAACTGTATAAACCGTAAAACCTAGCAGTATTACAACAAGAAGTAAGCCTGCACGCTCCCATGAATCAGAGGCTATCCAATCAATTTTAACGGATACGAAACTAACAATAAGCGTCATTATGGCCGCAGCGATTATAGAATCCCTACATACTAAAATCCATTTATTCGTCAGTACAAACAATCCATCACGACGAAGCCCTGCGACGAGCAAAATAGCGTTCAACCAAGCGCCTCCAGAGATAGCTAGGGCCAGACCAGCGTGCTTTATATGTTCAGGCAGCAACATCCAAAAAATAACATTAAGAAGCTGAGTAACGATAATTGCCTTGATAGCAATTCTAACCGGCGTCTGTGTGTCCTTATTCGCATAAAAAACCGGAGCAAAAAGTTTGATCATCACAATAGGAACTAGACCAACACCATATCCCCAAAAAGCAACTTGCGTCATAGAAACATCCGTGAGTGAAAACTGATCTCGTAAGAATAATGTTATGAGGATAGGTTCTGATGAAGCAATTAACCCACAGACACTGGGAATGGATATAACCAACATAAGAATCAGACCCCACTCAAGAGTTGCTTGATATTCTCCATCTTGCTTGTTAGCAACAGAGACCGATAAAGCCGGCAGAATTACAGTACCCATCGCAACTCCCAAAAGACCAACGGGCAATTCCATCAATCTATCTGCGAAGGTCAGCCAACTCACACTACCTGTCTGCATCCTTGAGGCAATATTTGTGTTGATCAATAACGATATTTGAGCGGCTGACACTCCAATAACTGCAGGAGCCATTTTCTTCAAAACTTGAATTACACCTGGGTCATTTGGCCTCCACTTAAGCTTCGGCCATAGCTTAAGTTGTAATAAAAATGGAATCTGAAAGGCGAGTTGCGCAATACCACCCAGTAATATTGCCAAACCTAAAGCCATAATCGGTGGATCAAAGTATGGCGTTAGGTACAGCGAAGATAAGATAAAACTAATATTCAATAACGCTGGCGTAAAAGCCGGCACTGCAAACCGTCCCCAGGTATTTAGAACCGACGAAAAAAGACTCGTCAGGGATATAAATAACAAATAGGGAAAGGTTAAGCGGATCAAATTGGTAGTGAGCTCGGCTTGACCGGGTGATTCTTTGAAACCCGTTGCAATAACATATACTAAATACGGAGCACATAGAACTCCGATAATCGAAATAATAAGTAGTAGAAGCGAGAGTAAACTAGCAACATGTGCGATTAGTAATTTAGCTCGCTCATTCCCCTCTCGCTCTCTGTACTCGGCCAATATTGGCACGAATGCTTGGGCGAAGGCACCTTCAGCGAATAATCTTCGTAACAAATTTGGAATGCGAAATGCGACAAAGAGTGCATCTGTTGAGGCACCCGCGCCAAATTTCGCAGCAATTACCATTTCCCGAACTAAACCGAGAAGACGGGATAACAGCGTAAAAAAACTGACAACAGATAAGGATTTAAATAAACCCATGATTTAAAATATTTTTTATCTTGAGAATGCTTATTTTAGGTCTCAATGGAGCTCGCATTTTTACCTTATCAGCTTTCCGCAGGAAATCGTAGAAAAATTCCCCATATATTGCCTAAGTTAAACTCCAAGGTTATAATTGTCGGCTTTTCTTTTAGCCACATAGCGAGATTAATAGAATAACATGCCAAACATTGCATCAGCCAAAAAGCGAGCCCGTCAAACCGATACGCGTAATGCGCACAACGCGTCGCTGAGATCAGAACTCCGCACCATGATCAAAAAGGTTCGTAAAGCGGTAGACGCTGGAGACAAGGGCGTCGCAACCACAACGTACAAAAGCGCTCAAAGTAAAATAGACTCAATTGCAGATAAGAAAATTATCCATAAAAATAAAGCGGCACGCCAGAAAAGCAAGCTTTCGCGCGCTATCAAAAACATGAGCTGAGACCTCAACCACTGAAAGTGTTTACGAACCCGCAGCTGGTCCTGCGGGTTTTTCATTTAAGGGTATGCTGTTTCCCTAACAGATTAACAAGTTAGTAACATATCAAAGATTTTAAGGAGCTAATCAGGGAGTTATTATGCGTCACGTCATGAAGACATATGGGAGGAAGTCAATCGCATTTACCCATGGTGATGGTGCCTGGATCTATGACACCTCTGGCAAACGCTACCTAGATGCACTGTGCGGAATTGCAGTCACTGGGCTAGGTCATAATCACCCCAGAATTACAAAAGCAATTCAAGAGCAAGCCAGCACACTCATCCATTGCTCAAATTTATATCAAATTCCAGAGCAAGAAGCCTTAGCAACGAAACTTTGCTTACTCTCAAATATGGAAACTGTTTTCTTTTCGAATTCAGGAGCCGAAGCAAACGAAGCGGCAATAAAACTCGCTAGACTATTTGGGCACAACAAAGGCATTGAAGCGCCGGTTATTATCGTTGCCGAGCAATCTTTCCATGGCAGGACGATGGCAACCCTATCCGCAACGGGAAATCGAAAAGTACAGGCTGGATTTGAGCCTCTCCTTTCAGGTTTTGCACGGGTTCCTTACGGAGACGTTGAGGCGGTGAACCAAGTCGCTTTAAATAACAGAAATGTAGTTGCAATTTTTATTGAACCCGTACAAGGTGAAGGTGGGATACAGATCCCTGATCCTCAGTACTTGAATAAGCTCAAAATAATTACAAAGAATCAGGACTGGCTCCTGATGGTTGATGAAGTGCAAACCGGGATGGGTAGAACGGGAGCATGGTTCGCGCATCAACATAACGACATCTTTCCTGACGTTATGACGTTAGCAAAAGGACTCGGCAATGGTGTGCCTATAGGCGCCTGCCTTGCTCGAGGTAAAGCGGCAGAAATCTTATCTCCAGGAACCCATGGTTCTACATTCGGAGGAAACCCTCTGGTAAGTCGCGCGGCTCTAGCCACAATTGATGCTATTGAATCCGATTCCCTGACTGATAGAGCAACATTTATTGGTAATGCAATTACCGAGGGCTTAAGGACGAATTTTAGTAACGAAGTCTCCATCGTAGATATACGAAATAAAGGCCTAATGATCGGTATTGAACTTGATAGATCATGTGGCAGCATCGTTGATCATGCGCTTGAAGCAGGACTACTACTTAATGTCACCGCTGACAGCGTTATCAGACTTTTGCCCCCCTTGATTCTTGACAGCGAACAGATTAAGTTTCTCGTAGCCAGCTTAACCACAGTTATTAACAAGTTTCTTGACGAATGCAAATGAAAGAACTAAGGCATTACTTACGGTTTAGCGATCTTGCCCGAGAGGAGCTTGAGTCACTGTTTAAGTTAACAAGTGAGATAAAAAAGAAATATAAAACGTTTGAGGGACGCAAAACATTGCAGGATAGAAACCTGGTGATGATCTTTGAAAAAAGCAGCACCAGAACTCGTCTCTCATTTGAGCTAGGGATAAGTCAACTCGGAGGAAGCTCAGTCTATCTAAACACTAAAGATTCACAACTCGGTCGAGGTGAACCAGTTGCTGATTCTGCTCGAGTCATTTCTCGAATGTGTGATTTAGTCATGATTAGAACGTATGATCAAGAAATGATTGAAACGTTTGCCAGCAACAGCACTGTACCTGTTATAAATGGCTTAACGGATCAGCATCATCCATGCCAGGTCTTGGCAGATATATTCACTTTTGTCGAGCATAGGGGCTCCATCCAAGGCGCCACCGTTGCCTGGATTGGAGACTCTAATAATATGTGTAATAGCTGGATTGAAGCAGCTGAGGTTCTTGATTTCACGCTAAAGATTTCATCACCACCGGGGTACGAACCGAAAAATTTCAGCGAATCAGATAATGTAAAGTTTTTATTAACTCCTGAAGCTGCAGTTCGTGGTGCAGATATAGTCACAACAGACGTGTGGGCCAGCATGGGCTTCGAAAAAGAAAAAAGACTAAGGAAACTAGCCTTTCAGAAGTGGCAAGTAAACAATCCTCTGATGGCACAAGCTTCAAAAAATGCGATCTTTATGCATTGTCTACCCGCCCACAGGGGGGAGGAAGTGACTTCAGATGTTATCGACGGCGACCAGAGTGTCGTATGGGATGAAGCCGAAAATCGTTTACACGTCCAAAAGGCTTTAATGGAAACGTTATTATTGGACTATTAGAAAGTTAGCGCCACTTTATGAAAGCTATATGGTTTAAAAAACATTGACGGCTCGTACCTCTTACCACATGAGGTGTTGATAGCCTCATTAATTGATGAAGGAGAAAGTTTAATATGCTTAGATATTTAGTATGCTTCTTAATAATAGCCTTTAGCACCGTTTCTGCTATCGCCAATCACCACGACGTTAAATCTATTCAAGTCAACGATCATGACACTAAGACTATTGCTGATGAAAATGGATGTAAAGTTTATAATCCGATGCCGCAACAAGGTGAGTCAATTAGTTGGGATGGCAAATGCCTTAACGGGTTAGCGGATGGGAAAGGTACACTTAAATGGTTTATCAACGGCGAGCTAAAAGAACATTACGTCGGAGATATCGTTAACGGCTGGGCGGAAGGTAATGGCGTATATACCTCTCACGATGGCACTCAATATGATGGAGACTGGTTTCGTAGCCGACAAAATGGTCGAGGGGTTCAACTGAATCCAGACGGCAGTGCGTACGATGGAGAATGGCGCAATGGACGCGCTCATGGCTGGGGACGATTTAGATCCTCTAATGGAGAAATTTTCGAGGGTGAGTGGCGAAACGGGGAACCCTTAAATGAGCCAGACGGCAGAAGAATTTAAACTACAAAAGAACGCAAATCACGTATGAAAAAAGTAAAAAAAGTTGTCTTAGCATACTCAGGGGGTTTAGACACATCAGTCATTTTAAAGTGGTTACAAGAAACCTATGAGTGTGAGGTGGTTACATTCACCGCGGACTTAGGTCAAAAAGAAGAGGTTGAGCCAGCACGAAGAAAAGCTAAGGCTGCCGGTGTGAAACAAATTTTCATTGAGGATTTAAAAGAAGAATTTGTTCGTGATTACGTTTTTCCAATGTTTAGAGCGAACACAGTCTATGAAGGTGAATATCTTCTAGGCACGTCAATTGCACGACCTTTAATAGCAAAACGATTGGTAGAAATCGCCAGGGAAACAGGAGCCGACGCGATTTCGCATGGGGCCACAGGAAAAGGGAATGATCAAGTCAGATTTGAATTGGGTGCCTATGCCCTAATGCCGGAAGTGAAAGTGATCGCGCCATGGCGTGATTGGGATTTATTGTCTCGAGAAAAACTAATTGCGTATGCGGAAAAACATGGCATTCCAGTTGACTTCAAGAAAAAAAGGGGCGCTGCGCCCTACTCAATGGATGCAAATCTACTGCACGTTTCTTACGAGGGCGGAGTTCTCGAGGACCCAAATGTATCTCCAGAAAATAGTATGTGGCGCATGACAGTTTCTCCAGAAAAAGCACCGAGTCGCGGGGAAGTCGTACAATTAACTTACAAACATGGAGATATCGTTGCAATCAATGGTAAGAAACTGTCTCCAGCTAAAGTATTAGATAAATTAAACGTATTGGGTGGAAAGCACGGAATTGGCCGTCTGGATTTAGTCGAGAGCCGTTACGTAGGTATGAAGTCAAGAGGCTGTTATGAGACACCCGGCGGCACTATAATGCTTAAGGCGCACCGCGCTATCGAATCCATTACGCTCGACCGAGAGGTATTAGCGCTAAAAGATGACCTCATGCCCCGATATGCTCGGTTGATCTATAACGGATATTGGTTCAGTCCCGAAAGAGTTTTGATTCAGAATCTAATAGATGGATCGCAAGCTCCAGTTAATGGTCTAGTAGACTTAAAACTATATAAAGGAAATATCCAAGTTTTAGGACGGAAGTCTAATCTTCATTCACTATTCGATGGTCGTATTGCGAGCTTCGAGGACGATAGAGGGGCATACAATCAGGCAGATGCTGAAGGGTTTATTAAACTAAATGCTCTCCGCCTCAGACTAAACGCAAAACAAGCATCTAAAATTAAAAAGAAATGACTACGATTTCAGTCGTTAGGAAAGATGGACAAATCGCGATTGCAGCCGACACATTAACCAAATGGGGTTCCGGTAAGGAAAGTGCGAAATACATACGAAATTCTGAAAAGATTATCCGCATCGAAGACAACTTTATAGCGGCCACAGGTAACGCAACATTCAAGATGATTTTAAAAGAATATTTTACTGAGAATTCACAATCAATATCACTTCAATCGGTAGATGACATTTTTCGAACTTGGAACCAATTGCACCTTAAGCTTAAAGAAAAGTACTTTTTAATGCCAGAAGAAGACAAAGAGGATGCAATTGAATCATCTCGAATGGACGTAATCATCGCGAATCCACATGGCATATTTGGAGTATCCGGACACCGCACTGTGCAAGAATTTACACGTTTCTATGCCTATGGTAGTGGTAGTGATTACGCACTGGGTTCTATGTTTTCATCCTATGAATCTCAAGAAATAAATGCTGAAACGATTGCGAGAAAAAGTATAGAGGCCGCAGCTGAATTTGATGACGGTACCGGCTTACCCATTGATTCATTCACAGTCACAGCCCAATAACCTTTAAAGTGGAGCGAATTACTAATGCCGTCCTTTGACGTAATCATAGAAGTCGACAAGGTTGAATTAAGAAATGCTATTGATCAATCAAACAAAGAAATAAGTAATCGCTTTGATTTCAAGGGCTCTGATGCCCGGATTGAAATATCAGACGATAAAACACTGTCAATTTACGCTGACGATGAATTCAAGATGAACCAAGTCTTCGATTTGATGATTGGGAAAATGACAAAACGAGAAATTGACATTAGAAGCCTTACAAAACAAAAGCTAGAGAAAATCAGCGGAGACAAAGTGAAACAATCTGTAACGATTCTTTCGGGTATCGACAAGGACCTTGCGAAGAAAATTGTTAAAACTGTTAAGGACAACAAACTGAAAGCCCAAGGTTCAATCCAAGGCGACATCGTTAGATTCTCAGGATCCAAGAGAGATGCACTTCAAGCCGTTATCTCTTTACTCAAAAATGAAATTAGTGACGTACCTCTCCAGTACAAAAACTTCAGGGATTAAAGCAGCTTAACCTTTCACAATCATCGCATAAGCAGAATGATTGTGAATGGACTCGAAATTCTCGGATTCGACGGCGTACGTGTCAATTCTATCAATCTGATTGAGCGCTGTTGCTACGTCTCGAACCATATCCTCCACAAATTTTGGGTTGTCGTAAGCCTTTTCAGTTACGTACTTTTCGTCCGGCCGTTTCAAAAGTCCAAAAACCTCGCACGAGGCTTGCTCCTCCGCGACCGCAATTAATTCTTCGATCCACACATGTGAGTTAGTGACGGCTGAAATGGTCACATGAGATCGTTGATTGTGCGCGCCGTAGTCTGAGATTTTTTTAGAGCAAGGACACAAGCTTGTGACTGGCACAATCACCTTCATCTCGAGTTTATAATTTCCGTTATTAACTTGTCCCTTAAAGGTAACTTCATAATCTGACAGGCTCTTCACTTTCGAAACTGGAGCGGCTTTTTCGAGAAAATATGGGAAAGTCATTTCGATATAACCAGAATCCGACTCTAAACGATCAAGCATAGTGCGAAGTATCGCTTCGAAAGATTCTACGGATATCTCACGCTCATGCTCGTTCAATATTTCTACAAAACGGGACATATGAGTCCCTTTAAAATTATGAGGAAGCTCAACATACATATTAAAATTCGCTATTGTATGTTGAATGCCCTGAGACTTATCGGCGACCTTAACAGGATGTTGAATAGCTTTAATGCCTACTTTGTCGATCGCCAAATGACGACTATCAATCGAGCTTTGAACGTCTGGGATTGCTAGATCTGCTGGTGAATTCATTACTAATGCCTTGCTTTTTAAGGTTATATTGATTATACCTGAATCAGGTTCTCGCTTGATAGGTCTAGTCTGTTATTTTTACAAACTCGTTAATTTGCTCGGAAATGCTCAGCTCATCTAGACCACATTCCTGGAGCAATAAAGCAGTATCTCCATGAGATACAAATTTATCCGGCAAACCTATTCTCAAAACCTTTGAACTATTATTTCCTAGAACCTCACAAACCGCCGAGCCAGCTCCGCCCATAACGACACCATCCTCAATGGTTACAAGAAACGAGTTTTCGTTTTCCATATTTTTGACCATCCCGACATCTAAAGGTTTCACGAACCTCATATCAACAACTGTCGCATTCAACTTTTCCGCCACAAGTATGGCCGTGTGCAGAAGCGGACCAAAAACCAGAATCGCTATCCCCGCATCGCCTTCTCGCACGAGCTCAGACTTACCTAAAATAATCGGGACCCTATCTGTGGTTTTAGGCTCTGTTGCACTACCCCTTGGATACCTCACCACCGACGGGCCACAATGATCGTAAGCCAAACTCAACATTTCTCTGCATTGACGAGCATCGCTCGGCGTCATAACCACCACGTTAGGAACACATCGAAGATAGGCCAAATCAAACGCTCCATGATGCGTCGGCCCGTCAGCTCCCACAAGACCACTCCGATCGAGCGCAAAGGTCACGTCTAAATTTTGTATGCATACGTCATGGATGAACTGATCATAAGCTCTTTGCAAAAAAGTAGAGTAAATCGCGAGCACGGGCTTAAAATTACCGGTGGCTAAGCCTGCTGCAAACGTTACGGCGTGTTGCTCTGCTATACCCACATCAAAATAACGCTCGGGATAATGTTGAGAAAACTCTACCAATCCAGAGCCTTCTCGCATCGCAGGCGTAATCCCAACCAATCGTTCATCTTTTTTAGCAGTATCGCAGAGCCATTCACCAAAAACTTGTGTGTAAGTTTTGATTTGACTCGATTGTTTTTTAATTCCTGAAGGAGGATCAAACTGTCCGACTCCATGATAGAGAATTGCATCCTCTTCAGCGGGTTGATACCCTTTACCTTTTCGAGTTACCACGTGCAAAAACTGAGGCCCCTCTAATTTTTTTAAGTTACCCAAAGTAGCGCATAATGCGTCTATATCGTGACCGTCAATGGGACCAATATAATTGAAGCCAAATTCTTCGAAAAGAGTTCCCGGCATAACCATACCCTTAACATGCTCTTCGGCACGTCTTGCCAACTCAATAACAGGTGGGATTTTCTTGAAGACCTTCTCACCAGCCTTCCAAGCTGCCGAATAAAATCGGCCAGATAAAAGTCTGGCTAGATAATTATTTAATGCGCCAACATTTTCTGAAATGGACATATCATTATCATTTAAAACAACTAAGATATTAGCGTCCATCGTGCCGGCATTGTTCAATGCTTCAAAAGCCATGCCAGCTGACATCGCCCCATCCCCGATGATAGCAACAACTCTACCCTCCTCTTTTCTTAGCTGCGCACTTACTGCCATTCCTAAGGCGGCGCTAATAGATGTACTCGAATGAGCTGTCCCAAATGAATCGTAACTGCTTTCATCTCGACTGGGAAATCCAGCAAGGCCACCAAATTTTCTGAGAGTTTTCATCTGATCTCGTCGACCAGTTAAAATCTTATGTGCGTATGTCTGATGGCCAACATCCCAGACTAGCTTGTCGGTCGGCGTATCAAAAATATAATGAAGTGCTATTGTCAACTCCACTGTCCCGAGATTTGACGCGAGATGCCCACCGGTTTTGGACACACTCTCTATAATGAATTCCCTCACCTCAGTTGCTAAATGAGTCAACTCTTTTTTATCCAGATTCCTTAGATCCTGGGGCACATTAATCATATTAAGTAATTTATACATGTGCACCGACTACCCTTCTAATGCGATCGATCGAAAACAAGTTTAGCAATATCATCGAGATATCCTCCTTCTTTAGGTAAGAGCCTTAGAGTGCTTTTCGTGTTTTCAGCGATTTCGTGTGCCATCTCTTTTGCGCGGTCTAATCCAAATAAAGTTACATAAGTCGGTTTGTTGTCTCTTAAATCCTTCCCAGCAGACTTTCCTAAGACTTCTGTAGGCGAAGTTGCATCCAATATGTCGTCGACCACCTGGAAACCAAAGCCTATTTGGTGCGCATAAGTTCGAAGTAGCTCTCGCGATGATGTCGAGGATACATCACCGCAAAGCGCTCCTAATTCTGCACTTGCCAAGAATAAAGCTCCAGTCTTTTTTGAGTGCATGAACTCTAATTCTGACTGGGTCATACTCATACCAATTTGAGATAGATCAATCGCCTGCCCCCCCACCATCCCAAGTGAACCTATCGATTCAGATAAGACTTGAATTTGTCTTAACCGCACTTCATTGTTGAGCTTAGTTTGCTGATTAACGAGCACTTTGAACGCCAATGGTTGAAGCGCGTCACCGACCAACATCGCAATGGCCTCATCAAAAGCGACGTGAACGGTGGGCTTACCTCGTCTGAGCTCATCATTATCCATACATGGTAAATCGTCATGAACAAGTGAGTAGGTATGGACGAGCTCAATGGCAACGGCGCTATGCACAACATCCTCAATATCTGCTCCGAAAAGGTCTCCAGAAGCACAAGCGATCAAACTTCTAATTCGTTTCCCAGGACTCTTTATCGCATAATGCATCGCACGATGAAGTGTCGTAGGAACTTGATCGACTTTAGGCAACCACTGATCTAACCCCAGATCAACCTGGGTTAAAACATCCGCTTTCCATTGGTCGAAAAAATTAGGACTCATCAATATTTTCAAATTTTTTCAACATGCCCGCCTCAAGCACACTTACTTCTCGTTGAGCACCTTCGAGCTCTTTTTGACAGAATTGAAGCAGCTCTATTCCTCTTTTATAAAATGAGATAGAGTTCTCAAGAGTCGTGTCGTCATCCTCCATTTTTTCAACGATCTGCTCTAGCTCTTTCAGCGCAGCCTCGAAACTAAGTTTGTCTTTTGATTTTGTCATAATATGGCATTCACTTAAATGTACTCATTAATTATCTCACGCGATGAGCATCACGGTTAGATGCGTCTCTGCGAGTAATTTATAATTAAACAAATTCGACACGATAATCTCCGAACCATTCAATATGTATACCAACCTAATCGAATCAGAAGAGCTAATTAAGATTCTCGACGAATCAAATACTGTCGTCTTTGACTGCCGACATGAACTTACTGACCCCGAATATGGAATCACCAGTTATAACAAAAGTCATATTCCGGGAGCTATTTTTGCATGTATGGATAAAAATCTATCGAAAAAGCCAGATGGCACAAATGGTCGTCATCCACTCCCCGACATTCATTCATTGTCTGACTGGCTAAGAAAATGCGGAGTTAAAAATTCTACCCAAGTCGTTGCCTACGACGATGCTGGAGGTGTTTACGGATCCCGATTATGGTGGTTACTCAGATGGCTTGGCCATGACTCTGTTGCCGTTCTAAATGGTGGAGTACAGGATTGGGTAAGGATTGGAGGTGCGCTCGACACTAAACCAACGCACGGATGCTCGAAGGGTACTTTCGAATCAAATCCCAGAAATATCTCGGTTGATGCACAGTTTATTTCAAAAAAATTACATGGTCATCAATTACTAATCATAGATGCAAGAGCTGCAGATCGATTTCAAGGGCGCAATGAAACAATAGATCCCATCGCGGGACACATACCAGGAGCCGTAAACCGATTTTTCAAAAATAATCTAAATCAAAATGGTAAATTCCTGGACGCCAAGGAACTAAAAGCATCTTTCGAACGTATCATTGGTGAGACTCCGAGTAGCGAAGTGATACATCAGTGTGGTTCGGGCGTAACCGCCTGCCACAATCTCCTCGCCATGGAGGTAGCCGAGCTTAAAAACTCGAAACTGTATCCGGGCTCATGGAGCGAATGGATATCAGACCCCAACCGACCAGTTGCCACTAGCTGACGGAAAGATAAAATTCCAATCGGGTTTTCGCAATATCGATTACGCAGTCACGGTTTGATCTGACTGTTCATCAAGGATCTGAATCAATATTTCATTGTTTTCATCAAGGTCTATCTCCACGTCACCGCCCGAGGCTAACTTACCAAAGAGTAACTCATCCGCCAAAGCGCGTCGAATGGTGTCCTGAATCAGTCTCGACATCGGCCTGGCGCCCATCAAAGGATCAAACCCTTTCATAGCTAAATGCTCTCGCAACTTTAAACTAAACGTTGCGTCAACTTTTTTCTCTTGCAATTGATGCTCTAATTCCATCAAAAATTTATCCACAACCTTGAGAATAATTTCTGTCCCCAAAGGAGCGAATGAAACAATCGAATCCAGCCTATTTCTAAACTCAGGAGTAAATTGCCGCTTTATCTCTGCGAGCTCATCACCGGCAGATACGGCTTCAGTAAAGCCCATAGTATTTTTAGAAATCTCTGCAGCTCCGGCATTCGTCGTCATGATGATAATGGCATTACGAAAATCAGCCTGACGTCCATTATTATCCGTTAACGTGCCGTGATCCATAACCTGTAACAAGATGTTAAAGATATCGGGATGGGCTTTCTCTATCTCATCAAGAAGCAAAACACAATGTGGCTGCTTCACGAGCGCCTCAGTTAGCAATCCTCCTTGATCAAACCCCACATATCCTGGAGGAGCGCCAATCAATCGAGAAACAGCATGACGCTCCATATATTCCGACATATCAAAACGAACGAGTTCTATACCCAAGGTATAGGCCAATTGACGTGCTACTTCAGTTTTTCCAACACCCGTAGGGCCACTGAACAGGAATGCACCCACAGGTTTCCGTGGATTACCCAGCCCGCTTCGAGACATTTTAATCGAGGAAGATAGTGCATCAATAGCTCGTTCCTGACCAAAAACGACAGCATTAAGGTCTCGATCCAATGTCTTAAGCTTCGAACGATCATCATTGGATACGCTTTGTGATGGCACTCTGGCAATCTTAGAAATAATTCCTTCGATCTCTAACTTGCCAATTACCTTCTTTTTCTTTTTACCAACCGCAATACGCTGAGCCGCGCCAGCTTCATCAATGACATCTATTGCCTTATCCGGTAAGTGTCTATCATGTATGAATCGCGCAGATAACTCTGCCGCCGCCGTCAACGCGGTCACCGTGTACCTAACCTGATGATGCTCTTCAAATCTAGACTTAAGTCCTCTTAAGATAGATACTGTTTCTGTAATGGAGGGCTCCCCAACATCAACTTTTTGAAAGCGCCTGGAAAGGGCATGATCCTTCTCAAAAATTCCTCGATATTCGTTATATGTTGTAGCCCCTATACAGCGAAGTTGGCCCGAAGAAAGCGCTGGCTTCAGTAAATTCGACGCGTCAAGCGTTCCGCCAGAAGCTGCACCCGCACCAATAATAGTATGTATCTCATCTACAAACAAAATAGCGTTTGGCTCCTTCGCCAGTTGCTTTAGAACAGCTTTGAGTCTTTGCTCGAAATCTCCTCGGTATTTAGTACCAGCAAGTAAGGCCCCCATATCTAATGAAAATACTTCTGCTTGCTCTAATATTTGTGGAATTTCACCCTCAACAATTCGACGCGCCAAACCTTCCGCAATCGCTGTCTTACCGACTCCAGCTTCGCCAACTAACAAAGGATTGTTCTTTCGGCGCCGACACAAAATTTGTACAACTCGCTCTAACTCTGAATCTCGTCCGATAAGCGGATCAATCTTACCCTCGACTGCTAATTCATTCAAATTGGTCGCATAACTTGTTAAAGCATTATCTGCTTTGCCACCTTTCTCGTCTTCGGACCCATCAATTTCAGCACTGTCCTTTTTCTGATCCGACTCTGAATCACCAACTTTCGCAATGCCATGAGCAATATAATTTACAACGTCAAGTCTGGTTACGCCCTTTTCATGCAAAAAGTAAACTGCGTGTGAGTCTTTTTCCCCAAATATCGCAACTAAAACGTTCGCTCCAGTCACTTCTTTTTTTCCTGACGACTGTACGTGAAGAATTGCCCGCTGAATGACTCTTTGAAAACCAAGTGTGGGCTGTGTCTCAGAGTCATCGTCTGCGATAAGTGGTGTATGCTCTTCGATGAAGTCTACTAATAATTTTTTAAGCTCTTCAAGATTCGTTCCGCACGCTTTAAGAACCTCTAGTGCAGACGCATTCTCAAGCATCGCTAACAGAAGATGCTCAACCGTAATAAATTCATGCTTCTTTTGGCGAGCATCCATAAATGCCATGTGGAGACTAACTTCAAGTTCCTGCGCGATCATGCTTCCTCCATCGTACATTGCAGTGGGTGTTGGTGTTGCCGAGAAAATCCTGCAACCAGCTCTACTTTGGTTGTTGCTACATCCTTCGCGAAAACGCCACAAACTCCTACGCCCTCGCGGTGAACTTTCAACATAACCTGCGTTGCCTGCTCACTCGTCATGGAAAAAAATTTCTTGAGTACCATGACAACAAATTCCATTGGAGTGTAATCGTCATTCAAAAGAAGAACTTTGTACAGTCCTGGTGGCTTGATTGCTGCCTTTTTTTCCGCTAAACGTGTATCACCTTGCTGACTGCTCACATCCTAAATCCTCAATCTTTTCACTGATTCAGTATAACCTTTTATGACAAATCTTTGCTGCCAAACTCAAAGGTACAACTTATCAAACGTTATATATGCATTGCAACATTTTTAGGTAAGGCAGTTGCACCAATCCCCTCTGACATAAAACTGACCGTAAAGTTGCTTGACTTCGAAGCCGGAATCACCTAAAAAGTCAATTAGGAGCTTTGTATTCTTGTCAGAACAAGTCAAGGTATTTAATACGACTTTGAGGTTAGGTGCAAACGCAAATCAGGAAGGTGACTTGCTGAATTTTTAAAACAGTATTTGGGGATTAGGGGTATGGCAACTGGTACAGTAAAATGGTTTAACGACGCTAAAGGTTACGGATTTATCACGCCTGATGATGGCAGTGAGGATCTTTTTGCACACTTTTCAGCTATTGAAATGAATGGGTTCAAAACTCTCAAAGAAGGACAAAAAGTAGCCTTCGAGGTAACGCAAGGACCTAAGGGCAAACAGGCTTCAAATATAAAAGAATCGGACTAAACTAATAGGATATCGCTCTCATTGAGCACCATAAAACGGCAACTTCGGTTGCCGTTTTTTTATCTATTCGAGCCATTGACCTGAAACAATTTCGGTATAATTTATGAAACAACAAAATTATCTTTCATAATATGAAATTATGACGCTATGCGTCAAAACATTACCTTGGAGAACCATAATGAGTCAGCAATATGATTGCCCAAACGGAGTAACGATCAACGGCGCATTCAAAGAAGAGTACGCAGAAATTTTAACTAGAGAGGCAATACAGTTTTTAGCTGAACTCCATAGAAATTTCGATGCTACGAGGAAAGACCTCATTAATCGTCGAGTTACACGCCAGCAAGAGCTTGACGCGGGGCAATTACCGGACTTCCTCCCTGAGACAAAAGCCATTCGCGCAGGTGATTGGTCAGTAGCTTCAGTTCCGGAAGATCTCCTAGACCGCAGAACTGAGATAACCGGACCGACTGATAGAAAGATGGTGATCAATGCGCTGAACGCGGGCGCCAAAATGTACATGGCGGACTTCGAAGACTCCAACACGCCGACTTGGGACAATCAAGTTTCGGGCCAAATAAATATGCGAGATGCCGTTCGCAAAACAATAAGTTTTACTAGTGATGCGGGAAAATCCTATTCACTGAATGAAAATACTGCCACTCTTCTCATTAGACCGCGAGGATGGCATCTAACAGAGGCTCATGTCCTCGTTGATGGTGAACCCATATCAGGTTCATTATTCGATTTCGGGCTGTATTTCTTTCATAATGCGAAAGAGCGAATTTCGCAAAAGTCTGGAATCTATTACTACCTTCCTAAAATGGAATCACATTTAGAAGCGAGACTCTGGAACGACGTGTTTGTCTTTAGTCAAAATAAAATCGACATACCACAAGGTAGCGTAAAAGCCACCGTTTTAATCGAGACCATCATGGCCTCATTTGAAATGGACGAAATACTCTATGAATTGAAAGAGCACTCTGCTGGACTTAATTGTGGCAGGGGGGATTATATTTTCAGCTGTATCAAAAAATTCAAAAATCAAGAAAACTTCATTCTGGCTGACAGAAATGTAGTAACAATGACTAGCCCATTTATGCGCGCTTACTCGCTACTTCTAATTAAAACATGTCATAAGCGTGGTGCGTTTGCAATGGGCGGTATGGCAGCGCAGATTCCGATTAAAAATGACGAAGCCTCTAATCAGGCCGCAATAGATAAGGTAAAAACAGACAAAGAACGAGAAGTAACTGATGGTCATGACGGTACTTGGGTCGCCCACCCGGGACTAGTAAAAATCGCTCAAGACGAATTTGATAAGGTCATGAACACACCGAATCAGATCAGCAAACAGCGTCCAGATGTAGAGATTTCTGCGAGCGACCTTATTGAGTTTAAGCCGAGTGGTCCGATCACTGAAGATGGACTGCGCGCTAATATTAATATCGGGATTCAATATATTGGTGCATGGATTGCAGGAACCGGCTGCGTCCCTATTTTTAATTTAATGGAAGATGCAGCGACAGCGGAAATATCCCGCGCTCAAATATGGCACTGGATTCGCAGTCCTTTAGGCATTCTCGAAGATGGCCGAAAAGTTACTAAGGAGTTATTCAGTAGCTTAATTCCTGATGAACTTGAAAAAATAAAACAAATGCTCGGGGTTAACTACCAAAATGGACGATACGAAGAAGGTGCTAATATGTTCGAGCAGTTAACCTTGGATGATGAATTTGTGGAGTTTTTAACACTACCCGCTTACGAAGAAATCGTGAAAAATGGCGCATAATTCACAAACGCCTATAGACCTAGTCAACCTGAGATTGGCTAGATTTATTTAACCATTGAGCAAAACAAAATATCGCAATAAGCGATCTACAAATTAAACATAAAATTCATAAATGGTCTGGAAACCGAATGTAACAGTCGCCGCAATTGTAGAGCGAGATGGTCGATTTTTGCTCGTAGAAGAAAATACGAGCCAAGGCGTTAGACTTAATCAACCTGCCGGTCATCTAGAGTCAGGTGAGACGCTTATAGGGGCCATTAAACGAGAAGTACTCGAAGAAACTGCATACGTATTTGAGCCTAAATTTACTACTGGGATACAACTTTGGACAAAAGGACCAAACGATACGACGTTTCTTAGGGTCGTCTTCACAGGAATAGTTGGGCAGTTCTTTGAGGAAAGACAACTAGATACGGGGATCATTCAAACCGTATGGCTCACGCCCAAAGAGATAATGAATGCTAAACACAAACTTAGAAGTCCACTTGTACTAAGCTGTGTAACGGACTATTTAAGCGGACACATCTTTCCACTAAGCGTTATCCGGCCTTAATAGTGAGTACTATATTGTGAAAAAGAAGATTGTTATTGGTCTGTCAGGAGGAGTCGATTCTGCCGTTGCTGCTTGGTTACTTAAGGAACAAGGTTACGAGGTCATTGGTGTCTTCATGAAAAACTGGGAAGACGATGATGACGAGATTTACTGTAGCTCGAGGGAAGATTTAATTGACGCCGTTTCGGTGGCAGAGAGGATAGGCATTGAAGTGGAGACTGTGAATTTTTCAAAAGAATACCGAGATCGAGTATTCAGTGAGTTTTTAGATGAATACGCCAGAGGTAGGACACCTAATCCCGATGTCTTCTGTAATTCTGAAATTAAATTCAAGGCGTTCTTAGAGCACGCTCTACAGCTTGGCGCAGACAAAATAGCTACGGGGCACTATGCACGACTACGAGAGCGAGATGGAGCTTTTCAACTACTAAAAGGTGAGGACGGAACAAAAGATCAAAGCTATTTCCTCTATAGACTTAATCAAGAGCAATTATCTAGAACTGCATTTCCGCTTGGTCACATGTATAAGAGTGAAGTTAGGACAATTGCCAAACGCCTCGGCCTTGCGAACCATGACAAGAAAGATTCAACCGGAATTTGCTTCATTGGAGAACGTCGATTTAAAGATTTCCTTGCTCGCTATTTACCAAATAAGCCAGGGAACATCGTGACGGCAGAGGGAGATACGGTCGGAGAACATACTGGATTGATGTTTCACACAATCGGTCAAAGGCAAGGATTGGGAATCGGTGGAGACGGTCTTCCTTGGTATGTCGCCAAAAAGGATATGACTAGAAACACGCTTACAGTGGTCCAAGGACACGATCACCACCTCCTTCAAAGTCCGGAAATTTACGCTGAAAATCTCAACTGGATATCTGATACCAACCCATCCACTAAATGGGTTTTTGGAGCTAAATCTAGGTACCGCCAAAAAGACGCCGCATGCACTATTAAGGACATTAATAAAGCAACTTGCCACGTTCAATTTGCTGAACCACAGTGGGCTGTCACTCCTGGACAATCTTTGGTTATCTACGAATCCACTGTATGCTTGGGAGGAGGCATTATAATGGACCATATAGATTATTAATTCGTGTAAGCACCAACTATACGTCTACTACTCTAACTGAATTGAACTATGAAAGATGTTAAAAACACATTCCGACGTCTGCATAGCAAGCTGGTGGGATCCCACTGGTTCAATGATGATTGGCAGATCTACAATCGCGGGCCCTATATGCAACTCTATAAAGCAAATTGGTACAACGACAATCAGAGTGGTGTGCATTTTGAAACGTATATCGAATCGCGAGAGATTAAATTGAAGCGTTTGCCGGTTTGCCTGCATGCGGAAGAAGACTGCCCTTCTCAGCAGGTATTTATAAAAAAACTTATTGAGCTGGAATCCGGTCGCATTCAATCTTGGAAAGGGATGGAACTCGTGGGCAAGGGGTACAGTGTCTGCGAAAAATCGATTCCGCTTAACGTAAAAAACCTGGAAGATCGCCTATACTCAGAGCTTAATCTATTCAGGCAGCTCGAAGATAGTATTGATCAAATACTAAGCACGCTCTGTGACGAGATTGTTAGATAATGAAACGAAATGATAGTCCATGCATTGATGTTTGTGATTTCTCCGGACATCGTGGTTGGTGTCGTGGCTGTGGCCGCACTAAAGGCGAGGCCCAGCGCTGGAGAAAAATGAAACCTTATGAGAAAAACAAAATTCGCGATGAATTAAGTAAGCGAGTATCCAGCCTCTAGTTAAATGTTTCGGCAAGCCTACGCCTGTAATACGAGCCGTGCTAAACTTAATCCTTGATTAATCATACTTCCAGCCATTCGAGTCATGCCTGAAGAACTATCAGAGTTGATTGCAATCAGTCCTATCGATGGTCGTTATCAATCAAAGACAAAGCCACTGGCTCAATTCTTTAGTGAATATGCTCTTATCAAATATCGAGTACTCGTAGAAGTCGAATGGCTCAAGTCATTATCAATGGCGGACGAGCTAAAGGAAATTCAAAAAATCTCAAAAGGCTCGATCGCGGAACTTGATGAATTAGCAGCCAATTTTTCCATTGATGATGCAGCAGCGGTTAAAACAATTGAACAAACTACCAACCATGATGTAAAGGCCGTCGAATATTGGCTACGCGACACTCTGAAGACGAAAAAGAATCTTGCTCCGATTACTTCCTTCATTCACTTTGCTTGTACTTCGGAAGACATTAATAACCTCTCCTACGCCTTGATGCTTAAAGGTGCTCGTGACAAAATTATCTTACCGAAATTGATCTCGATCATATCGAATCTCAGCGATCTCGCTAATAAGTATGCTGGCATCCCAATGCTTTCCAGAACGCATGGCCAACCAGCAAGTCCCACCACTCTTGGAAAGGAACTAGCAAATGTAGTTTTCCGGCTCAATCGACAAAAAGACTCCTTGGCTGAATTAGCGCTCCAAGGAAAAATTAATGGCGCTGTTGGAAATTTTAATGCGCATCTTAGCGCCTATCCAACCTATGATTGGGAAAGCCATGCTAATACACTTATTAAAAATTTAGGTTTAGAACCAATAGCCTATACGACCCAAATTGAACCTCATGACGGTATCGCTGAGATTTTTGATTGCCTAATGCGTATCAATACGATACTGATCGATTTGAATCGTGATATTTGGGCGTACATCTCCATTGGTTATTTCAAACAAAAAATAAAAGACGGTGAAGTGGGCTCATCGACAATGCCTCACAAAGTCAATCCGATCGACTTTGAAAATGCGGAAGGAAACCTCGGCCTAGCAAATTCGCTGCTCGGACACCTGAGCCGTAAATTACCAATTTCCAGATGGCAACGAGACCTTACTGATTCTACGGCCCTTAGAAACATGGGCGTGGGCCTTGGATACGGACTTCTAGCTTACGAGTCTTGTATTAAAGGATTATCAAAATTAGATATCAATTTAGATAGCCTCGATAATGATCTAGAGCAATGCTGGGATGTGCTGGCAGAACCAGTACAAACTGTAATGAAAAAATACGGTATCGAAGATGCCTATGAAGAGCTAAAAAAGCTCACTAGAGGAAAAGGTGGTATTACTAAAGCCGACCTGCACATGTTCATAAAAAATTTAGGCATTCCGGAGGAAGCTAAAATTATACTTCTTGATTTGACACCACAGCTATACACGGGTATCGCACAGAAACTGGCTCAAAATATTAACAAATAGTGCAAGTTCGGTTGGCAGTTACTGTTTACCAAAACGTACCTTCATCCATTCAATCAAAGCCGGAGTGATACTGAGCAGAATAATCAAAAAAATAACCGCTGTGAGATTATTCTGAACAAACGGCAACTCCCCTAGGTAATACCCAATACCAACTAAGGAAAACACCCAGATACAAGCTCCGATTACATTAAACAATAAAAACTGAGGATATGCATAACGTGCTACTCCAGCAACAAAAGGAGCGTAAGTTCTAACGATCGGAATAAAACGAGCAATAATTATCGTTTTCGCACCATATTTTTCAAAAAATTTCTCGGTACGATCTAAATATTCTAATTTTAAAAATCTAACTTTCCCCCTGGTAAATATGCCTCGACCAAAAACGCTGCCAACGTAGTAATTGAGTGCATCGCCTAGAATAGCGGCCAGAGTAAGCAGCCCAGTTACTAAAATAAAATCGAAATCGCCCTTCGCAACGAAGGTTCCAATCAAGAATAACAATGAATCACCCGGCAAGAAAGGCGTTACAACTAAGCCAGTCTCGCAAAATATAATTAAAAAGAGTAGTAAATACGTCGTTTTACCGTATGTCGCGATTACTTGCGCTAGGTGAGAATCAAGATTCGCAAAAATCGAATATAAATCTCTAATAAACTCCAAACTGAAACCTCATTATTACATCACTAGAAATAGTATTAACAATACTTAATTTTTAGAAACGACCATAGCGACACAAGAATCAAACTACCGCTTCCTCTTTCTTAACCTCAGGTTTAATCAAGTCTTCTCTACTAATGCCTAACCATAGAATAAGTGGACTCGCCACAAATATTGAAGAATAAATACCAAATAAAATTCCAATGGTCAGCGCTAATGCAAAGTAGTGCAGCGTTTCGCCCCCGAAAATTAAAATAGAAAGCACCATTAGTTGCGTACTCCCATGCGTGATTATGGTACGTCCCATAATCCGTGTGATCGCATTATTGATAACCTCTCGAACTTCTGCTTTCCTCATCTTCCTAAAGTTCTCTCTGATTCGATCAAAAACCACCACCGACTCATTCACCGAGTATCCCAATATGGCCAATACTGCCGCGAGCACCGGCAAAGAAAACTCCCACTGGAAAAGAGCGAAAAATCCGAGAATAATCACCACATCATGAAGATTGGCCAGGATTGCAGCAAGTCCGAATTTCCACTCGAATCGAAATGCCAAATAAATCACAATACCGAGGGAAACAACCAAAAGCGCTAATGCACCCTTCTCAACTAGCTCCTCTCCTACCTGTGACCCCACATAATCTACGCGTCGAAGTTCTAACTGAGGATCACTCTCCTTTAGTAACAGAAAAACCTGATCAGATAACTTAGCTCCTGTTATTTCAGGTTTGGTCGGCAAACGAATCAACACTGTCCTTGAATCGCCAAAGCTTTGAACGATCGATTCACTCATGCCGCCAGAATCTAAGGACTCGCGAATTTTTGCAAGATCCGCAGATTGAGAATAACCAACTTCCATAACGGTACCGCCTGTAAACTCAACTCCTAGGTTAAGTCCTTTTAAAGTAAGCGCACCAACCGCTAACGAAAACATTACTATAGACATCACGTTAAACACCACGGCATGGCGCATAAATGGAATATCTTTGCGTATTTTAAAAAACTCCATAAAACTTTTCCTAAGCTACATTAGTTTATCGGGCGTGAACTATTTCGGTTCCTTATACCAATCAGAGTCTCCGATCGCGAGTCTTTCGATGCGCTTCTTACGTCCGTAAATAAAATTTACTACGCCTCGAGACACGAAAACAGCGCTAAACATCGATGTGAGTATGCCGATACAATGTACGACAGCAAAGCCACGAATAGGACCAGTGCCGAAAAAGAATAACGCGATACCAGCAATAAGTGTCGTGATATTAGAATCCAAGATGGTTCCCCAAGCTCGTTCATACCCAGCCGTAATAGCAGCCTGTGGTGTCGTACCGTTCCTAATTTCCTCACGAATTCGCTCATTGATCAGCACGTTTGCGTCAATGGCCATTCCGAGAGTTAGTGCTACCGCAGCAATACCCGGTAACGTTAGCGTTGCCTGCAGCATAGATAACAACGCAGCCAAAAGCATCATATTCACGCTTAATGCGAACACAGAGATAACACCGAATAGCGCGTAATAAACCGCAATAAAGAGAGCTAGCGCAGCAAAACCAATCCACGTTGACTTGAAGCCTCTTTCTATATTATCTGCACCAAGACTAGGACCGACCGTTCGTTCCTCAATAATTTCCATCGGCGCAGCTAGGGCCCCTGCTCTTAACAATAAGGCCGTATCATGCGCCTCAGTGGTGGTCATACTTCCACTAATTTGGACCCGCCCACCTGGAATTTCGGCCCGAACCACCGGTGCTGTTACAACCTCGCTACTGCCCTTATCGACCAATACCATAGCAATTCTACGTCCAACATTTTCCCTAGTAGTCATTTGAAAAATAGAGGACCCTCGGCCATCTAAGCTCAAATGAACTGCTGGTTCTGATGTCGTATTGTCAAAACCTGGTTGCGCATCAGAAATTCTGTCACCTGTCAGTATGACTTCTTTCTTCAGTAAGTATGGAGTACCTTCACGATCATAGATCAGATCATCGCCTGACGGCACACGGCCCTCTTGTGCCGCCTGCAAGCTTGCCGGGTCCATCTTGTCCTCATCAACCAGTCGGACTTCAAGCGTTGCGGTTCTTCCCAAAATATCTTTTGCCTTGGCGGTATCCTGTACTCCTGGCAGCTGAACGACCACACGATCTGCGCCAGACTGTTGGACAATAGGTTCCGCAACACCAAGCTCATTTACCCGGTTTCTTAATGTGGTTATATTTTGTTGGATTGCAAATTCCTGAATTCGCTTTGCAATCTCAGGTTTGATTTGAGCTGAAATGAGAGCAATGCCGCTTCGCTCGTCTGTTGTATAGTTTAAGTCAGACGCCTTAATTTCAAGCGTTATCGCGGCCTGATCTCTCAGTGATTCATCTCTGAACTCGATATCGATAGTTTTCATCCCAGCCGTAATCTTTGAATATCGGATATTTTCTGACCGCATCACCTGCCGCAGATCCTGCAAATAACTCTCTCTTGCCTTTTGAAGAGCCGACGGCATATCAACCTGAAGTAGAAAATGGACACCTCCTCTAAGGTCAAGACCCAGATACATCGGGAGTGCGTTTAGAGAGGTCAACCAATCAGGCGAATTCGGTAATAGATTTAAAGCGACAACATAATTCTTGCCAAGACCACTTTGAATGATATCTTTACCTTTCAATTGCGCATCAGTGTCTTCGAATCTCACCTTTATCCCGTTCTTATCCAAATAGGATGCTTGAACGCTGATGTCTTCGTTAGTGAGAAGCTCATCGATTTTCTTCAGCAACTCTAAATCTACTTTCGCACCAGCCCTTAAGGGCGACACTTGAATCGCGGGCGATTCTCCAAAAAAATTCGGAATCGTGTAAACCACGCCAGCAATCACTGCAACGACAATGATCAAATACTTCCAAAGTGGATATCTATTCATAATTCTGCTGTTCGAGTATTTATTGGGCTTTTGTTTATCAGATACGATAAGGGAAGCTTAGGTCGATGCCGACTTTAAAGTACCTTTTGGAAGTACTGTCTGCACAGCGGGTTTTTGGACAAGAACTTCTATCCCTGACGAGACCTCTATTGTGACAAACTGCTCGCCAACATTAATCACTTTCCCCAAGACACCGCCCCCAGCAACCACCTCATCACCCTTTTGCAGAGCCTCTAACATTGTTTTATGTTCTTTCTGCTTTTTAGCTTGCGGTCTAATCATTAAAAAGTACAAAAGAACAAACAATAGAACCAAAGGTAACATCCCCATGATATCCATTCCGCCTGCGGCTCCACCTGCTGTTTGGGCAAATGCTATTGATACAAACATACCATCTCTCCTTAATTCCCAGTGACGACATTGACTAAAACCTCATCAATGACATCTCGAATCTAAACAAACATCTATTTTAACAGTAGCCAAGAGAATTAGTGATGCCATTAGATACTAACTGTCCAAAAAAGCTAAATCACCTAAATAGGTATCAAGCTGATTCGAATCGATCGCTGACCGCAAACCTTGCATAAGAGTCTGATAAAAATGCAAATTATGAACAGTATTCAGATGAGCACCAAGCATTTCATCAATCCGCTGCAAATGATGCAAGTAGGATTTTGAGAAGTTTTTACAGGTATAACACGAGCAATTTTCATCTAACGGCTTATGATCAAAACGATATTTCGCATTTCTCAATTTAACGATACCTGTTGACGTGTACAACCAGCCATTTCTGGCATTCCTAGTAGGAAGCACGCAATCAAACATATCAACTCCTGTCAGTACTGCTCGAACCAAATCATGCGGTGTTCCTACCCCCATCAAATATCTTGGCTTATCTACCGGCATTCTTGGAGCTACGAACGACATGATCCGATTCATATCCTCTTTAGACTCACCTACAGATAAACCACCAATCGCATAGCCGTCAAAATTTAGCTCGACCAATTTTTCGAGACTTTCCTCTCGAAGGTCCTCATACATACCACCTTGAATAATTCCAAATAGAGCATTAGCGTTACCTTTATGAGCTTGTTGGCTTCGCTGCGCCCACCTCATACTCAAACGCATAGAACTTTGAGCCTCCGAGTGCGTCGCTGGATGAGGTGTACATTCATCAAAAGCCATAACAATGTCTGAATTTAAAACTCTCTGAATTTTCATAGACTCTTCGGGCGTGAGAAAACATTTAGCACCGTCGATTGGTGATCGAAAAGAAACACCTTTCTCGGAAATTTTTCTGAGGTCTCCGAGACTAAAGACCTGGAACCCACCCGAGTCAGTCAAAATTGGTTTGTCCCAACCAACAAAACGGTGGAGACCTCCATGCGCTTTAATGACATCTAACCCTGGTCGAAGCCACAAATGGAAGGTATTACCAAGGATTATATCGGCACCAGCATCTTCAACTTGATGAGGACGCATCCCCTTAACCGCACCATATGTCCCCACTGGCATAAACGCAGGCGTCTCTATTACTCCATGTGTAAGCTTTATTCTGCCACGTCTTGCTCGTCCCGCAGTTGCGAAAACAGAGAACTCTAAACTCATCTAGTCGCCTTCGTTGTTTTGCAAAGAATTATGTCTATTTCGACAAAAACATTGCGTCGCCATAACTGAAAAATCTATATTTTTGATCAATCGCGTGTTGATATGCTCGCTTCATTTTATCAATCCCCATAAACGCGGATACCAACATAAATAATGTCGATTTTGGCAAATGAAAATTAGTTATCAGGCAATCTACGACACTGAAGGTGTAGCCCGGCGTGATAAATAGATTGGTCGAACCTTCTCCTATATTCACATCATCTTTACTATAAATACTTTCTAAAACCCTAAGACTCGTGGTACCAATCGCACAAATTCGCCCACCTCTTTCCTTAGTTTTAGAAATGAGCTCTGCTGTCTCCGAAGGAAAATAATAACGTTCAAAATGCATCGCATGGTCTAGAACATTTTCAACTGTAACCGGTTTAAAAGTACCAGCGCCTACATGCAAGGTAAGATACGCAACATCTATGTTCCTTTGTTTGATCTTTTCGAAAATGGCATCGTCAAAATGTAGTCCCGCTGTGGGGGCTGCTACGGCACCCAGATTTTTAGCATAAATTGTCTGATAGCGATCTGAGTCTGAATCTACTGGTTGCCGACGGATGTATGGTGGAAGCGGCGTATTTCCATAACGACTCAAACACTCATGAATATCTACCGTGGACTCCACCTCGAATATGCCGTCAACAAATTCAGAAACGGTAAAACTCACCTCGTCAGAAATCTTAATCTTCTGTCCCACTTTAGGGCGTCTACTTGCTCGAATGAGGCATTTAAATCGAAGAGGAGCCAATATTTGGTCAACCATGACCTCAACCTCACCACCTGTATCTTTGGTACCTTTCAATCGAGCCTTCACAACACGGGTGTCATTGAAAACTAGCAAGTCATCTTCTGATATGAGATCAAGCAGGTCGGAAAATTGACGATCAGCAAAAGTATCACTCTCACCAGCAGAAACTAGTAATCGACTATGGCTGCGGGACAATAGAGGCTCCTGTGCAATCAACTCATCAGGCAAATCAAAATTGAATTCTGAAATATGCATGATGGCATTGTATCTCCGATTAAGTCTCCGCTCTATTTAATGAGTCCGATTTAAACTAGGGTCAAGGCGAATCCTTGATGACAGCTTCAACTTCAGGGATAATCCCCGCTATTGCCGGGATGGCGGAATTGGTAGACGCAGCGGATTCAAAATCCGCCGGTGGAAACACTGTGGGGGTTCGATTCCCCCTCCCGGCACCAAGGACATTCAGATTAACTGGCGACGCGTCAACATAGGCTCCATTCGATACGAGACGGCATTTCCACCTGACTCAAAATACCATATGCTCCGCAACAGTAAATAGGGGCAGACCATCATGCTCTATTCTTGACTGATAAAATACCAGTTTCAACTCAGTCCCATTCATCTCCTAATATTCATAAGAACCTTACGCGAAGCAAGGAAAAGCGAAAAGATGAAGCTTTTAATCCGAGAACAAGATCAGGAAATCCGTCTAAGTCATTTACCCTCATTGTTAAATTCTAATTGGTCAATCGAAGCAGTTAATCACTTCGATACTGATTTATGGCTAAAAAAGCTCCAAAACGTCGAAGCGGTTATTACAATGAATTGGAGTAATCCGGGTGTCGCCTGCAAAACATTAAAACTAATCCAACTCCCAGGAGCAGGCTTAGATGGTCTAGACTTAAAGACAATCCCCAAACAAACATCAGTCTGCAACGTGTTTGAACATGAAATCCCAATAGCAGAATTCGTAATGACTGCAATACTACAAGGGGTGACGAATCTTATTCAATTAAACCAAAATATTCGGAATAATAATTGGTCTGGTTCCTACCTCTTCGGACCAGCACACGAGGAGCTTTTCGGAAAAACAATCAGCATTATTGGCTACGGACACATCGGAAAAGAAGTAGCTAAAAGAATAAAGCCTTTTGGAGTGTATGTCATTGGCTGTGGGCCACGAGAACCAACCTCTGGAGAGAGACCAGACGCTTTCTATCCAATCGGAGATTTAAATACCGTTCTAGCGCTCAGTGATTTCATTTTGATATCAGCGCCCCTGACGTCAGAAACAAGAGGATTAATATCGAAGACCCAATTCAAAAAAATGAAATCCTCTTCGGTCATTATAAATATTGCTAGAGGAGAAATTATTGATGAAGATGCCCTTTATCACGCTTGTAAAGAAAGAAAAATCGGTGGCGCTGTAATCGACACGTGGTACCAATATCCAATAAGGTTTTCGGAGCATACACCACCTTCTCGTTTTAATTTTAGCGAACTTGATAACATCTTAATGTCTCCACACGCATCCGCATGGACTAACGCCCTAATTCATCGAAGGACAAGATTGATGGCAGAAAACTTGAATCGTCTGTCGAAAGGGTTAGCACTTCTAAACGTCGTAAAACAATCCGATAAAATTAGATAAATTAATAATCATGGGAACACAATGGACGAAGTGAAAATAGACAAAGCTGCCCACATACTTTGGGATGCATGGAATACTGGACGAACAATTCCAGCTTTACCCCATGACTGCCGACCTACAAATCGACAATCTGCCTATGATATTCAAAAGCAGGTGGCCAAACTTTCCCAGTCATCGCAAATCGGTTGGAAAATAGCCGCCACAAGTGTCAATGGCCAAAAACATATTGGTGTACCCGGACCGCTTGCAGGGCGGCTACTCGCAGACCGCTCAAGAATGTCGGGTGATGCCATAGTGCTTGGCGCCAACCTCATGGCCGTGGCTGAGGCCGAATTCTGTTTCCGATTAGGAGAAGACTTACCACCGAAAAATACAATCTACTCCGTTGAAGAAACACTTGATGCAGTAGACACACTGCATACAGCAATAGAGATTCCCGACTCTCGATATGCTGACTTTGTAACGGTGGGTGAAACTCAGCTTATCGCAGATAACGCCTGCGCCAGCTGGTTTGTTCTAGGCCCTCCCACGAGCTCAGATTGGCGCCATATCGATCTTGGCGAACATAAGGTACAAGCACTGGTAAACGGCGCTATCGTTGAAGAAGGCGTGGGCAAAAATGTATTAGGCGACCCTCGCATTGCGCTCACATGGATTGCAAATGAGCTGAGCAAGGAGGGTATAGGCCTGCAGGCAACGGAAGTGATTACTACAGGCACTTGCGTATTACCGTTTCACATTAAACCTAATGACCATATTGAAGTAGAATTTGGGCAAATTGGACGAGTTAGCGTTAAACTTAGCTAAAGATTTAAACCATAGTTACTATAGAGAGCAAATTAATGGCATCGTTCGATTGGCAGGATCCCTTCCGACTTAATGACCAACTTAATGATGACGAAAGATTGATCGCTGATAGCGCGCGTGAATTTTGTTCAGAACGACTATCTTCTAGAATCATCGAAGCTAACCGTAACGAAAGTTTTGAGCGCTCCATTTTTGATGAAATGGGTGAGATGGGGTTTTTAGGTTCAACAATCAATGGGTATGGCTGCGCTGGGGTCAGCCATGTTTCTTACGGACTTATCGCCAGGGAGATTGAGCGAATAGACTCTGGTTATAGATCGATGATGAGTGTTCAATCGAGCCTTGTGATGTATCCGATCTTTACCTATGGAACGGAGGAGCAACGTCAGAAATATCTTCCTGATTTAGCTAGCGGCAAGAAGATTGGATGCTTTGGTCTGACGGAACCAGATTACGGATCTGATGCTGGAGGCTTAATTACTCGAGCCACGAGGGTACCAGGAGGTTGGAAGCTGAGTGGCGCGAAAATGTGGATTACGAATTCACCCGTCGCGGATATTATGGTGATTTGGGCAAAAGATGATTCCGGTACGATTCGTGGTTTTATCTTAGAGCGCGGCATGCAGGGACTAGAAACCCCAAAAATAAGTGGTAAGTTTAGTCTTCGTGCTTCTATAACTGGAGAAATCGTTATGGATGAAGTCTTCGTACCGGAGGAGAACATCTTACCCAACGTAAAAGGTCTTGCAGGCCCTTTTGGTTGCCTAAACAAAGCACGATACGGAATATCATGGGGCGCGTTAGGTGCCGCGGAGTTTTGCTGGATGGCGGCCAGAGAGTACACATTAAGTCGTAAACAGTTCAATCGTCCATTAGCGGCTAATCAACTTATCCAGAAAAAACTCGCAGATATGCAAACAGAAATTAGTATTGGCCTACAGGCTACGTTACGAGTAGGTCGCCTAATGGACCTTGAGGAATCGACGCCCGAAATGATCTCATTGATTAAGCGCAACTCATGCGGTAAAGCGCTAGATATTGCCCGAACTGCTCGTGACATGCATGGCGGAAATGGAATTTCTGATGAATACCAGGTGATCCGTCATGTCATGAACTTAGAGGCTGTTAATACCTATGAGGGCACTCACGATATCCATGCATTAATCCTAGGAAGAGCTCAAACTGGGATCCAAGCATTTACAGGCGCTTGAATTCAGTAAGCTAAACTTTAAACCCATGTGCTTACTGGTTAGACGCAACGTCCGCCGTCAACCTCAATACACGCACCGGTAATAAAATCTGCCTCATCAGAAGCCAAATACAAACATGCGTTTGCGATGTCACGAGGTTGACTAAATCGTCCCAAAGGAATAACTGACGCAAATTTCTCCCGAATTTCAGGTGTATCTGAACCCATAAACTTAGCAAGTAGTGGAGTATCTCCTGCTACTGGGTTTACCACATTAACGCGAATTTTATCAGGCGCTAATTCAAGCGCCATTGCCTGACTCGCTATAATCGCCGCTGCTTTACTTCCGCTGTACCAAACTAACCCTGGACGCGGACGGATGCCGGAAGTAGACGCAATTGTGACAAAATTTCCACCTCCTTGCTTTCTAAAGTAAGGCACTAGATTTCGAGCTGAGTAGTAAATACCCTTAACGTTTACGTCATAGACCAAGTCAAACTCTTCATCTGTAACGTCGAGCATTGACTTGTTTCTATGAGTCGTACCCGCATTATTGATAACAATATCAAGCTTTTCATAGTTATCGAGAGCACAGTTTAAAATATCCGTCCAATCAGCGCTGGAGGTGACATTGCCGCGGCAAAAGACAGCCTCCCCACCAGACGCTTTAATCTCTTTAACCACACGTTCCCCACCATCAACGTTAATATCGTTAACGATGACACGGCAGCCCTCTTGGGCGAATCTTATCGCTATCCCTTCTCCAAACCCTGAACCGCCGCCTGTAACAATAGCAACTTTTTGCTCCAGTCTCATTTGCAACTCCCTAGTGCCAATTAATAGAAAACAGTATTCTACCGAGGTTTAATCATTGAACAAATTAAACAGCGCATACTGTTGTAGTAGCACCCTCACTATGCTCTTTACTGTCATTAACTCCAACGGAATGTAAAGGCACGCCATTTCGAACTGCGGTAATCTCTGCAAGTATAGCGACAGCAATTTCAGGAGGAGTTTTGCTCCCGATGCTTAATCCCACTGGACCATGGAGTTGGTCAATTTCCGATTGACTCAAATCAAAAAGCAATAGACGCTCACGTCGATTTTTACTGTTCAAACGAGATCCTAATGCTCCCACATAAAATGATGGAGACTTCAAGCCCTCCAACAATGCTAAGTCATCAAGCTTTGGATCATGTGTGACTGCCACTAATGCTGAGTGAGCATCTAACTTCAAAGAAACCACTAGATCATCTGGCATCTCGCGTGATAGCACGGTACCAGGAACTGACCAAGTATCCGCGTATTCCACTCGCGGATCACAGACAATCACGTGATAGTCTAGCGCCTTAGCCATTTGAGCCACATAGGTCGATAGTTGACCTGCACCGATAAGAATAAGTCGCCAACGAGGTCCATAGACACACTGCAAGGTTTCACCATCAAAAGATAACTCATCGCCAGAGGAGCCATCTTTCAAGCTCACTTTACCTGTAGAGATGTCTAACGACCGACAGACAAGTTCATGCTGTTCGACACGTGTAAGTAGCTCTCGAAAACTCTTATCATCAGTTATTTTTTCAAGAACAACCTGCAAAGTGCCTCCGCAAGGTAGGCCAAATCGATTTGCTTCTTCCTTACTAATACCGTAGGTCACAGCAGAAGGCTTATCAACCTCCAGGGACTGATCTCGAACTCGATTGATCATGTCATCTTCAATGCAACCTCCTGAAATCGAACCTGCAACAAGACCATCGTCGCGAATCGCTAGCATAGCGCCTGGTGGCCTAGGAGATGAACCCCACGTTTGAACTATCGTCCCTAAAATAACTTCGTGACCCGCTACTCGCCATTCGAGACTTGTTTTCAATACTTGTAAATCTACACTGTCCATTTATTCATCAACTTATACATCGTTGTCGATAACAATTTGGGTTTATCAACAACTAGAGACTATAAAAAAACCCCCAGTACTACTGGGGGTTTCCAATATGCTCGGACCCAGAAGCATGCCTCTGGATCCGAATACAGCGTCACATTAGCCAGCTGCGACGTTCTCTGGTAATGCAGGGAACGTACGCACACGCTTACCTGATGCAGCATGAATTGCGTTAGCAATTGCTGGAACGATAACCGCGGTTGCTGGTTCACCAAGACCGCCAGGAGCGCCATCACTTTTAATGAAATGAACGTCCATGACTTTTGGTGTTTCGTTGATACGAACAGCTCGGTATCCGTCAAAGTTATTCTGCTCGACGATACCATTTTTAACTGTGATTTCACTAATCAAGCCAACACCCTGACCCATATTTATACAACCTTGGATTTGAGCTAGCGCCTGATCTGGGTGAACTAACGTACCACCGTCAACAACAGCCGTAACTTTGTCTACGATCACATCCATCGTAGAGTCAACAGTTACCTCAGCCACGATAGCAACAACAGAGTTATAACCCTCCATTACTGCTACACCTTGGCCTTTTCCGGCTGCCATCTTCTTACCAAATCTAGACTTCTTCTTGACCTCTTCCAATACTGTCTTCATTCTGGCGCCAACTGGTACACCAGCTGATAGTCCAGACCAAGCATGCTTGGTAGATCCCATATCGAGCATATCGATTCGGTACTGAATTGGATCAGCACCAGCATTCTTCGCTAGCTCATCAATGAAACACTCCAACGCAACAGCATTCAAGTTGTGTGACACACCACGCCAATAACCAACCTGTACCCCAGTGTCATGCATGACGTAACTGAAGTTCATACCAGCATCTGCTAGGTATGGGAAGTTATCGATACCCTCAACAGCAAATGGGTCGATGCCATCCTTCACAATACTTGGGAACAAACGTGAAGAAATTGAAGGACTGGTTGACTTAAACTTAAGCGCTTGTAGCTTTCCGTTCTCGTCTACACCAGCTGTGAACTTGTAGATACCTGCTGGACGATATGAGTCATGAGTCATGTCGTCTTCACGAGACCACAACATCTTGACTGGAACGCCTGCCGCTTGAGAGATCTCAGCAGCATCGATACAGTAATCCACCTCAACCCGACGACCGAAACCGCCACCTAGGAAGGTTGTTTGAACTTCAACCTGCTCAGGCTTAAGACCGGTAGCCCCAGCCACAACGTGAGGAACCAACTGTTGGAACTGAGTAGGTGTGATAATCACGGCCTTGTCAGCAGTAACGTGTGCAGTTGTGTTTTGTGGCTCTAATGGCGAGTGCGACTGGAACGGCAAGCGATACTCTGCAGTAATCATCTTGTCTGCCTGCGCTAGACCTTGGTCAGCATTTCCACTCTCGCGGAAAACTGCGCCAGCACCGTTTGATGCATCTTCCATTTTCGCCCAGAGGCTAGTCATATCTAAATCAGCATTTGGACCAGCATCCCACTGAGGATCAAGAGTAGCGACAGCCTTCTTGGCAGTCCAATAGTCATTTGCGACTACTGCAACACCACGACTGTACTGAACCACCGAATGAACGCCAGGCATGTTCTTTGCCCGAGAATCATCATAGGAGATCAGACTACCGCCCATCATTGGAGGCATTGCAACTGCGGCATACTTCATACCAGGAACTACAGTATCAATACCGAAGCCAGCCGTACCACGAACCTTCATAGCAGTATCAAGACGTTTTTGCTTTGTACTTCCCACAATCTTGAACTGGCTAGCCGGCTTAAGAGGTACTTCCTTAGGCACTTCCATCGTAGCTGCTTTAGCTGCGACTGAACCGTAAGTTGCTTTCTTGCCGCCAGGACCTGAAATCATGCCGTTAGAAACGCTACACTTACTTGGGTCAACACCCCAGTTGTCAGCTGCGGCTGCCACCAGCATCATACGGGCTGAAGCGCCTGCTTTACGAAGCTTTTCCCAAGCGTCTCGAACAGCTGTTGAGCCACCCGTGAGTTGACCACCAAGTAACGAGTTAATGTAAACCTCAGCCGGTGGAGCAAACTCAACCTTAATTGCGTTTATATCAACCTCTAGCTCCTCTGCTACAAGCATTGGCATTGAGGTATAAACGTCCTGACCCATTTCTGAACGCGCATTCATAATGGTTACAGTGTTGTCAGAGGCAATTTTTACCCAAGCATTTGGGCTACCGCCATCTGCAGCTTGCGCTTGGCGTGCAGTTGGCAAATAAAATGCCAAAGCTAAACCACCAGCAGCAGCTCCACTGACCTTTAGGAAGTCACGACGATCTTCATTTTTTACAATCTTTTCCATGTCTCGATTCCTCCCTCGTTAGGACATCTTCGCCGCGGCTTTAATAGCAGCGCGGATTCGAGGATAGGTACCACATCGGCAAAGGTTGCCCGACATGAACGCATCAATATCCTCATCTGAAGGATTAGTGTTCGTGGACAAAAGTGCTGAGGCAGACATCATTTGCCCTGGCTGACAGTATCCACACTGAGGAACATCTAAAGCTTCCCATGCTCGCTGAACTTTGTGATTTCCACCAAGACCTTCGATGGTTGTCACGTCTTGCCCAGCAATAGAACCTATCTGTGTTTGACAGGAACGTACTGCACGTCCGTTTAGATGAACTGTACACGCACCACATAGCGCTTTACCGCAACCGAACTTTGTACCCGTGTAACCGAGTGTGTCGCGTAAAACCCATAGCAATGGTGTATCCGCAGAGACTTCTACAGTCTCGCTTTTACCATTTACTTTAAAACTGACTTTCATATTAAAACTCCCCCTTTCGAAGCTTTAGGATTGTTAGGGTTGTAACAGCTAATAAAAAGTTACCACGTGAAAATACATGAATAATCCACGTGTTTCAAGCGTTAGAACCGCTGTTTTTAAGCGGTTATTGCGAATGATTCCTGTTTGCATTTCAATGAATGGCCACCCAATTAGCAACTGCTTTTGCACTAAATTTCAGGACGGGATCAACCAATACTCATTCATCATCAATAAGACTATCGATCCGAATGCCCCAAATATTGTTCTCTAGCACTCCTGAAAATTACGTTGACGATGATTTGTTGCGATGCGTCAATATATTGACACATACCATACAAAAATTAGTATGCAATGCGTCATATATACGCAAAATTTTACCGAACCATAACTATTAAACAGCACTGGATAAATGCACCCCCCAAGTACACGAGGATAATTTGTAGCACCCCAGAAGCATAAAACTATCTTTCAACTCGGTCGGTTAAAAGTCACCTTCTATGAATTATTATTCCCAAAAAAAAGAGCCCTCAAAACAGTTTTGGGCTCAAAAAATTAAAAAAATATTTACATATATTTTTTTAATTCTAACCGAGCCACCTGAGATCGATGCACTTCATCAGGGCCATCCGCGAGACGCATTGAACGGTTCCAAGCCCACATAAACGCTAACGGAAAATCTTGACATACCCCACCGCCACCATGAGCTTGTATCGCCCAATCCATGATTTTTTGGGCCATATTAGGCGCAATGACCTTAATCATGCCAATCTCTTTTCTCGCTTCCTTGTTGCCAACGGTATCCATCATGTGCGCCGCTTTTAAAGTAAGCAACCGAGCTTGATCAATCATCATCCGCGACTCTGCAATGCGTTCATGCCAAACAGACTGTTGCGATACCGGCTTACCGAAAGCTACCCGGGAATTCAAGCGTTGAATCATGAATTCCAATGCTCGTTCAGCCTGACCAATAATTCTCATACAATGATGAATACGCCCAGGGCCGAGACGACCTTGTGCAATTTCAAACCCACGCCCCTCTCCTAAAAGAATATTTGCAGCCGGCACGCGAACATTATCTAGAGAAACCTCCATATGTCCATGCGGTGCATCGTCATAACCAAATACAGTTAACGGCCTTTCGACCTTGACACCTAGGGTGTCGGTTGGCACCACAATCATGGACTGCTGCTTATGACGATCCGTACCGTCAGGATCAGTCTTACCCATGACAATTAATACCTTACACCTCGGATCTCCAGCGCCGGAAGACCACCATTTCCGCCCATTAATTACATAGTCGTCTCCCTCACGCTTGATGAGACATTCAATGTTCGTCGCATCTGAGGAAGCAACTGCTGGCTCAGTCATTAAGAATGCTGATCTAATTTTTCCTTCAATCAAAGGCTCCGCCCAGACCTTTTGCAATTCCGGCGAAGCGTAGCGCAGGAGTGTCTCCATGTTTCCGGTATCCGGAGCAGAACAATTAAATACCTCTGAAGCCCAAATAACACGACCCATAATTTCGCATAAAGGAGCGTATTCAACATTAGTCATCAAGCCACCATGGGCCTTAGGTCTCCACAAATTCCACAGCCCTTGATCACGGGCTTTAAGCTTCAATGATTCGACAAGCTCAGTCGGTATCCAGGCATCTCCGGCTTTACGATTACCTTCAACCTCAGCATGAAAAGCTGTTTCATTGGGATAAATATGCTCATCCATAAAAGTGCTCAATTGAGCTTGTAAGTCTTTAACCTTTGATGAAAATTCAAAATCCATAATTTCTCTCTCTTAACTAAATTAATATGAACTCAGCCTTTTGGGCGGCCACTCTAGTTACCCATCTAATTAACACTTAACTATACATTGATTAGCACTATTGCTCTGGAGCAACTCTCTCATACCTGACACAAGCATCACGAAACTTATCTGGCAGGGGGACCGATTTTTTCTTTTCTAAATTAGCGTGAACATAAGTCATTACTATCGTTGCTATAGACTCTTCCACGCGCAAAACCTCTATGTGGAATTCAAAACTACTGCGTCCCAAGCGAGAGACTCGAACATACAAATCAAGCACATCATCGAAGCGAGCCGACGAGTGATATTCAATTTGCGTCTTCCGCGCATACAAATCAGCTATAACCACATCAAAAGCTGAAGGGTAAGGCATCCCAATGGCACGGTAGTACTCAGTTACAGCTATGTCTGCAAAGGTCAAATAATGAGGATTAAATACAACACCCTGAGCATCCACTTCGGACCAGCGTACCCTAATGGGATGGGAAAACCGAAAACTCGCGTTAACCATATTCATTTTCCCTCTGATACATTATTTTGAAGTCATCACCCACACGCCATCCCAATCCTTCTCTGGTGGATTCGATTGAAGAAACTCACAACGATCCACGTAAATCTGGGATAACTGATCCGTTGGATTTAACTTCAAACAATGATTGAACCGCTCTATAGCTTTTTTCCAGTTAGCCATTTGATAGGATTCAATCCCGTCATTAAACAAATTCACCACATCCATCAGATTTGGGAAAGACGTCTGATTATGATAATCCAAGACCTCAAAGATCTTTACCGGCTGGGTTTTGCCCTTAACTACAACTAAATCTGCAGCTCTCATTCGATATGTACCCTTCAATTTTTGAACGGTTGAATCACTTACCAAAATACGAGCCGCATAAGATTTACACGCACTCTCTAATCGAGCTGCCAAATTAACACCGTCTCCGATTAGCGTGTAATCCATGCGTTTTGGTGACCCGATATTTCCCGACACAACCATATCCGTATTCAACCCAATACCCATATCAACGACTTTTAAGCCCCGGTTGAGCCGCTCTTGATTCCACGACCAAAGTGTTTGAATCATCCCTATGGAAGCGCGCATAGCTCGATCAGGATCATCCTCATGAGGAATTGGCAACCCAAAACACGCCATAATTGCATCCCCTATAAATTTATCGAGCATGCCGCCCTCTTTCGTAATGCATTCAACCATCAACGAAAAGTAATCATTGAGGAAAGAAACCGTACCCTGCGCGCCATACTCTTCAGTGATCGTTGTAAATCCTCGAACGTCAGTAAACATTACTGTTGCCTCGGCGCTAACACCACCTAGAACCTCATGGGTATCTCCATCCATCATCTGAGCAGCAATCACTGGATCCATATACCGCGACATCGTCGACTTCATTCGTTTCTCACTGCTGATGTCCTCGAACATAATCATTGAGCCAAGCTCTTTATCCTCCTCTGCCGCGACTAACGGCATAAGAGTAAGATTCACCGTTTTGTTAGTCCCTGAAAGGCTAAATGCAGTATCGGTAATTAACTGGGAGCTATTTTCTTTTTTTACTTGTTCGATCTGCTCGAGCACCCACTTTCCCTCCTCACCGACAAGATCTCGCATATTTTTTCCAATAAAATCATGATCCTCTGCTTCCCATATGTTTAACGCAGCAGTATTACAGGTCACCACATCACCCTTAGGGTCCATCGTCAATACTCCGTTCGACATACTCTGCAACATACTCTCGTTGTAGTTTTTGATACGCTGAACATCATCAAATAATTTAGAGTTCTGAAGACTAATGGAAATTTGAGCGGTAAATGCTTTTAGTCTCTGCTCATCCTCGTCAGAGAAAATACCACCCTTTTTGTTAAGCACCTGCGTAACACCGATTGTCTCGTTATCATTATTTACAATCGGCACACATAATATTGATCGAGTAAAAAAACCGGTCTGTTTATCGAAAGATGGATTGAAACGTAAATCCGCGTAAGCGTGAGGAATATTCATACTCTTTCCAGATGTGAAAACTTCGCCAGCAATGCCCAAATGAGATGGAAAACGAATCTCGTTGATCTCCCCCCCCGCGGATACTCTCGAAAATAACGTGCCAGTTGATTGATCGTACATAAAGATCGTGGCGCGCTCTGAAGTCAGCATTGCTGTAATCTCCTGAACAACACGCATTAACATTCGAGATAATTCAAATTCAGAATTAATGTCTGACATTAACTTCAAAAAAGCATTTTCTTTTTCTCGAATCTTGTCGATCTGCTCGTAATGCTGAAGTCCCTGTAGGACCACCGCCGCTTGAGTTGTCATTTGTTCGAGCAACTCTAAATCATCATCATTAAACTCACCTAAACGCTTATTCAATGTTTGCATGACACCGATTTTTTCACCCGCCATAGTCCTAACTGGGACACACGCAATATTTCGTGTGGTGTAACCCGTCCTCTGATCCACCTCTCGATTAAACAGAGGGTCTTCGTAAGGATTATCGCTAAGCATAGCTTGACCTGTTTGAAAAACATGTCCTGCAATTCCACTGTCGTTAAGAATTCTGATTTCTCTAGTCAAATTACCTTGAGCAACAAATGAAAATAACTCATTAGTTTCGTTATCGTTCAAAAATAACGTACCACGATCGCAATCAAGCTCATACGAGGTCATACTCACAAGCTCTTTCCAAACGTCCTGAATGTTTGCTAAAGAAGCACACCTGCGGGTAACATCCAACAGAACCTGAGAACGCTTTAGTCGCTCATCTTTTGTTCCCTTTCTTTTCTTTTTTGCAGGAACCACCTCTTCACCACTCATGGCTTCATCTCCAATTGATCTCTTAATTTCTGAATCTGTTCTTGCAAACTTCGCCTCTCCTTTCCAAACTCTTGCTCGATACGATCGATTAACTGAATATTTGCCTGTTTCTGAAGCTCCAATTCATCCCGAAGAGTCGATGCAGTTTCCCGAAGTTGTCGATTCTCATTCTCCATGGTCATTTGTGTCTGTTGCAATAATTCATCCGCCTCGTACTTGGCTTCCTCCAACGCATCTCTCACCGCCTGCATCGCAGTCTTTAACTGTTGTATTTCATCTGCAGACTTTGCTCGCTCTTTTTGAACTTCGCGTTCAATATTTGCAGCACTTTTTTCAAGCTCATCCCTTAGGGAATGAACCGTTTGTTGCAACTGTCTTAATTCAAGTTGGGACATGTTTTGAATTGGGAGCGAACTAACTACCCGTAACGCCTCGTTAACCACTCAGCAACTAATACCGGCTTTGTCTCATTTTGGACCTCAACTGTAACTTCCCATTCCAACTGAACGCCATCATCAATCGAAACGACCTGCTTAAGATTAAATCGAGCTCTAACCATCGATCCGCTTTTCACGGGGGCAGTGAAACGTACACGATTCAGTCCGTAGTTAATACCCATTTTAGATGAGCCAAGATCAACAGAATCATTTAGCAATTTTGATAAGAGTGACAGCGTTAAAAAACCATGGGCAATGGTGGACTTGAATGGCGTATCCCGAGATGCTCTGTCTGCATCCACATGAATCCATTGATGGTCGCCCGTGGATTGCGCAAATAAATCAATCATCTCCTGGGTGACACAGACCCAATCACTGAGAGCAACGTAATCGCCCACATGATTTCTCAAATCAGCAGGCTTAGAAACAGTTAACTTTTTCATTCTTAATCCTTAAATGATCGAACTATTGCGTCCATACCTCGAGACAAAAGAAACCCATCACCCACGACAGCCACAAAAGTCGCTCCCTCACTAAGCCACTTTTTTGCCTCTGTCTCATCGAAAGCTAATATTCCGGCTGCACAGCCGCATTTCACGGTACGTCCTATAACGTCACCCATAGCGGATTGTGGGGTGGGATCTGCATTTTTTCCAAGATAGCCTAAGTCAGCAGCCAGATCTGCTGGACCAACAAAAAGACAATCGATACCGTCTACAGCAGCAATTTCTTCCAAATTATCTTTACCCATCCGAGTTTCAATTTGAGCGATCAAACAGATATGATCATCGGCCTTATCGAAATAATCCTTAATTCGACCAAAACGATTTGAACGAGAATTTCCTGAAACCCCTCGTATTCCGCTTGGAGGGTAGCGAACCGCCGCAACGGCAGCCTCTGCTTCTTCTCGATTCTGAATATTTGGCACCATAATAGTTTGCACACCCATATCCAATAGTCGCTTAAGCATTACAGCATCGTTCCAAGGCGCTCTAACTGCTATCGAAACAGGGTATGCCGATGCTGCATGAACGAGTGATAGAACCTGAGCAACATCATTAGGCGTATGTTCCATATCAATCAGAACCCAGTCAAATCCACTGGACGCACATATCTCTGCGGCCAAAGGACTCCCGGTCATTAACCAACAACCAATTTGCGCTTGACCCTCTTGCAGCTCAATTTTTAGTTTATTCTGTATAAATTGCATATTGTTTTCTCTACACGATAGTTTTTAATGAGAATTGCAGGTTTTTATTTATATTTAAGTTACTGCCCAAATCATAACCTCTATTAGGAAATCATGAATATGAAATTCAGTGGCGTGATACCCATCTTAGTTACTCCATTCAATGAAGACGAGTCCATTGACGCAGATTCAATTGGGAAAATGATCCGGCTAATGCAGGACATAGGAGTACAAGGAGTCACAATTCTTGGGGTACTCGGTGAAGCAAACCGGCTTAGTGATGCTGAACGGGAATTGGTTATATCTGCGGCGATTCAAGCAGCAGGACAGTTACCGGTGATTGTTGGTACAAGCGCGTCGGGAACACGCGCCGTGATCAACCATAATAAAATCGCAAAAAACTTAGGAGCAAGTGCCGTTATGGTTACCCCTCAAGCGGAGGCGGTACCGTCGGATGAAAAAGTGTTCAATCATTTCCGATCGATACTCAGTGAAACTGATTTACCGGTAGTGCTTCAGGACCACCCTGCGTCGACTGGCGTGCATATGCCCACCAATTTAATTTTCAAGATGCTCGATGAATTAAACGGGTTTTGCGGGGTGAAATTAGAGGCAGTACCCACTGCGCCAAAACTTCGTTCACTTAAAACTCGTTATGGCGAGAAACTAAGCGTCATGACTGGACTTGGAGCACTATACGGCGCCTTCGACTTGGAAGCCGGCTCGGATGGATTCAATACAGGATTTGCATTCCCAGAAGCGCTTATTGCGCTCACAAAGATGGCAAAAAAAAATGACTGGGGTTCTATTCAAGATCTATATCGCCGTTTCTTGCCTTTAATTGTTTACGAGCAACACCCAGGCGTAGCAATTCGAAAGGAGCTATTGAAGATGCGTGGCGCAATACGCACCGCTAGAGTGAGGTCTCCAGGAGCACAAGGGAATGCGTCGATTCAGGACACACTAGACAAACTATTACAGGACGCAGTACCGAAGCAAGATCTAACCAGGCCAATCAAAATATAGCTTCAGTTAAAGCAGCATATAAATTTACTTTTTGAGTTGATTACCCAACTGTGCGCCGTCATCCAGTCATCGCTAACGCACATGAGTTAGCTATTTATTGGTCCCTAAGACCGTCCATATTTTCAATTTCAGCGCTTCGTTCAGACATTGCATCGACAATACATGTCACGTTATTGCATTGACTCAAAACATTGTTGTACCAATCCGTTTGGGACTGTTGTAGCACTTCAATATCCGCACCCCGACGCATTGCAAGATTATAAGACAATGCCATATCGCTTTGCGCCACGGAAGCACGACTGCTCGTACAAATCAAACGCTCTACACCGCCAGCTGGGTTACTACAGTTAATGGCGCCATGAGCAACCCCACCAAGTGAGATTAAACTTAATAAAACAAGACTAAGAACTTTCATTACCACCTCCATACTAACGCTACAAAAAGGTTTGGTGTCATACATCACAAGGGCCTAACTACCTCACCTATTACCTGCGGAATCATACGATGCGTACTGAGATTCGCCGAAAACCGAACTTCGTCCTGCATCCCCCGTCCGATCATCATCTGACCAACCCGAGATCTGAGTAAAATTTCAGCAGAAGGTTCCGAATTAAAGACTAACTGAGCCGTCTCTGCTGCATCAGAAAATGTACCCTTGTCAGCATTTCCCATCCGCGCCTTGATTAAGTCAACAAAATAACCTGCGCCACAAGTATCCTCTAAATTTGGACTTCCCATCGAACCCGAGCACACAATCAAAATAGTCTTGTCGGCATAAGTTGATAAAACATGATCCACGATCGATTCAGCGTTAATCATAGCTCCAACAAAGACTTTGTCAGCCCCCAACGCTTGCCTAAGCGCCACGGTCCCGTTTGTCGTCGAGTACACCAAAGTCTTATCCTTCAGATTTTCCTGAACAAGTCGCACAGGCGCCGGATGACAGAACCCAGGAAGGGTATCGCCATAAAGCTCTCCTGCCAAAACAGTTGACCTTGCATCATAGGTCTTCGCAACGCCGCGGGCTGAATCCTCACTGAGCACAGGAACAACTTCCTTAGCTCCTGAATGCAATGCATGAATTATCGTCGTAGTTGCAAACAGCACATCAAGAACAATCGCAACCTTTCCCTCAAGTCGCTCATGGTTAAGGTCTTCCCTTTTAAATAAAACGTGCACTTTATGCTTAAAGTGATTGACTTCCTGAACCATTAAGTCGCCCTTCGTAAAAAGAAATTGATACCCGCCATGGACATTACTAAATCACCGCTCTGATTTTCGGTCTCCCAAAATGTTTTAACGATTCCTCGATCAGGTTTTGACGCGGACGCCCTGGTCTCTGTAACAGTTCGAAATGCTGTTAACACATCATCGGGGTACACCGGGAGAAGCCACTTAACTTCCTCGATACCTGGTGATCCTAAGCTCGTTGAATTTAATAAATATGAGTCACACATCAGTCGCATCACCATGGAACAAGTATGCCAGCCACTGGCAATAATTCCCCCATAAATAGAATTCTTCGCCGCTTCCTCATCTATATGAAAAGGCTGTGGATCATATCTTTCCGCAAACTCGAAGACCTCTTGCCGATCGACTGTTACCTGCCCGATACACTCTCGAACACCAGGAGAAAAATCTTCCCAATACATTTTTTTTCCATCATTCATAGTCGAACTCGATCTCTTCATTATCGTCATGTTTTGTACCAACCTCGCCCAGAACGTTTTCCGTTATAGCCTGCACCTACCATTTGTTTCATTATTGGTCTGGGTTTGAAACGATCACCGTAAGCCGCACATAAAATCTCCTGTACCTGCAGCGAAAGACTAATCTGCGTCGCGTCCATTAGCTGAAAAGGACCGATTGGATGTCCAAGACCCAAACGACAAGCGACATCAATGTCTTCCGGTGTAGCGACACCTTCCTCAACCAGTCGCGTGGCTTCAATCATCATCGCATGGAGCAAACGATTAACTGCAAACCCAACAACATCTTTAACTTCGATTGGAGTTTTGCCAATATCCCGACACTCACTCATAACCTCCTCGATAATAGAGCCATCCGTGTCTAAACCAGGGATGACCTCTACTAAACGCATTTTAGATACCGGCGAGAAAAAATGAGTACCGATAAATCTAGCGCGACGAACCTCAGATACTTGTGACGCAAGAGTGGTAATTGAAATGCTCGAGGTATTACTCGCTATGATGCACTCATCCGAAACAATGCGATCCAGTTCCTTGAAAACGTTCGACTTGACCCTCTCATCCTCGTACACCGCCTCAACTACTAAATCACAATCTGAGTAATCTTTTAGAGTGGTACAAAGCTGAATACGAGGTAGTACGACCTGTATGGCATCGGCAGCATAAAGCTCTCGATCAATACCTTTCTGTAATACGCGCTCCAGTCGGTTTACCGATTCATCGAGTAATTTTGGATCGGAATCATTTAATTTGACGCGCCTACCCGCTAGAGCAAAGACGAGTGCGATCTCAGAGCCCATCAAGCCGGCGCCGACGACGCCTATATGTTTAAACATGAGTTATAACCCTCCTAAGAAAATCTAGAGTAAGTTTTTAAATTTGTTTCCAACGTTTTTTCGGAGAGACGAAGACGGAACTATCAACGGCCTGCTCATCTGCATTCACAAAGCGTCGCCTTTGGAATCGCTCGCCTCCAAACATTAACTCTATCGATAATAATCGTCGAACGAAATCTGCCAAGGGTAATTCCTGGGTCATACCCATACCACCATGAAGCTGGATAGCCTCTTGAGCAACCAGTCGACCAGCTCGATTAGTGAGCGCCTTTGCTGCCGATACTGCTCGAACACGCTCACGTGAATCCTCACTCCAAGCTTGGCCGGCTGCATGCATCACCAACGACCGAACTTCCTCGATGTTAATAAACATATCCACCGCACGATGTTGGAGCACCTGGAACTGTGACAAGGCTGATCCAAATTGTTTTCTTGTTCGAAGGTAATCCATCGTCATTTCGTGAATCACTTCCATAATGCCCAGCGCCTCTGAACATACGGCAGCGGTGGCTCGATCATTGACACAATCGATAAACGATTGTGCCTGATCAATCGTCCCCAGTACTGATTCAGGCCCGACTTCAAGGTCATTCAGTTGAATATCCAAAACTCGACTGCCATCAAGCAATGGATACGCTTTGCCGCTAATACGTTCATCTAAAGACTCGACAATAAATAAAGTTACACCAACTTTCTCACCATCTTCTCTTGTCTTTGCTGAAATAATGAATCGATCTGCCGTTGCACCTCCGAGTACCAATTTTTTCTGTCCTCTAAGCACCCAATTGTTACCCTTCTGTGTTGCAGTCGTTTCAAGAGCCGCACCTCCTTCGTCATTCAACTGTTCAGCATGAGCGAAGGCTAGCTTGCCCTCCCCTGCAACCAATTCAGGAACAAGTACTTTCTTCTGAAACTCCGAACCACAGAGGTCAACCAACCCACCCGCCAAGATAACCGATGATAAATATGGCTCAAGCACCAAATGCTTGCCTAAATGCTGCATGATAATCATAGCTTCAATGCCAGCACCGCCGAGGCCCCCACTCTCTTCAGAAAGCGGCACACCAAGGGCACCTAACTCAGCAAGACCAGCCCAAACCTGCTCTGAATGACCTTCCTTTGATTCAATTATTTTTCGTCTCGTCGCTATGGAAAAGTTTTTTTCTAACAACCGGTCTAGACCGTCTTTGAACATTGCCTGTTCGTCTGTGAATGCGAACCTCATGTGCCTACCTCAAATTAATAATGGTTGAACAGAATACGCAAAAAATCTGATCGAAGCTCAGAGTCCTAGTACCCGTTGCGCAATGATGTTTCGTTGTATTTCATTAGTGCCCCCGTAAATAGAGGTCTTACGATTATTTAAATACCGCGCCGCTAGCGGTGCCGAATGAACGGCTCCTGGTGTCTCGCCCATCCAGTTATCCCCCCATGCCATCGGTAAATGCGGTAGCGCTGACTGCCCAACTACTTCAAGTTGAAGCTCAGTTAGCCTTTGTTGAATCTCAGTTCCACGAATTTTCAAAATCGAAGCCTCAGGGCCAGGCTCTGCGCCGGACGCCTCAACAGAAGCCACCCGTAATACAGTCATCTCAAGAGCCAATAGATCAATCTCCAGTTCAGCGACACGGTCCATAAATACAGGGTCTTCTATCGCCGGCTTACCGTGATAGTTGTGCACCGCTGCCAAGTGTTTTAGATAAACAAGTTCTCTTTTTGAAACACCCACTCCAGCGATTGCTGTTCGCTCATGAGACAGCAAAAATTTACCGATAGACCATCCCTTGCCCTCTTCACCCACTAAATTTTCTGCGGGAACCTCAACATCTTGAAACCAAACCTCATTAACTTCGTGTTCGCCGTCTAGAGTCACAATTGGTCGAACTTCAACGCCTGGCGTATTCATATCGCATAAAAGCATAGAAATTCCCTCTTGCTTACGCGCGCCCGAACTGGTTCGCACCAAACAAAAAATCATGTCTGCCCACTGAGCATGCGTCGTCCACGTCTTCTGTCCATTCACTATGTAAGCACTACCTTTTCGTTCCGCACGAGTATTGAGCGACGCCAGATCTGACCCAGACCCAGGCTCAGAATATCCCTGACACCACCAATTTTCCCCCGACCGTATTTTCGGTAAGTATGTATTCTGTTGTGCCTCTGTTCCGTAAGCCATCAAAACTGGTCCAATCATTCCCAAACCAAAGGGCGACAACCGAGGGGCGCCAAGGGCCGCCGACTCTACATCAAAGATATGTTGGTAAACAGAACTCCAGCCACAACCACCGAATCGATCGGGCCAACTAGGCGCTATCCACCCTCTCTCGTATAGGGGAACATGCCATCGCTGCACATCGTCCTTATCAAGACGTTTGTGTTCTAAAACTTTACGCGATACATCGCCAGGTAAGTGCTGAGCAACAAAGTCCCTCACTTCTTCAGCAAACGCGATTTCTTTTTCACTAAAATTGGTATCCATAATATTTGAGTACAGTCTTAAAATTAAATAAAGTGAGGCGAGAATACGTAAAGCATCGGACTCTCGCAAACCAAACTTATAAAGTTAATGCAGATTCGACATTAAACATCTATGATGTTTTTAAGAATATTAAATGATTTTGGATTATCAAACTGATAACGGCAAAGCACGATCACCATTTACCTGAGGAGTGCTAACGATGAACTCAAGAGACGATCTAGCATTAAGCGAAATTAATCAAAGCATAAACATGCGGCCTCTCTGGCTACCTTATACGCCGAACAGACAATTTAAAGCCGCTCCAAGGCTAATACATAAAGCGCATGGCATGCATTATGAAACCATCGAGGGCAGACAAGTACTTGATGGAATTTCCGGCCTTTGGTGCGTAAACGCTGGTCACGCGCGCGGACCAATTGTCAAAGCTATTCAAAAACAGGCTAAAGACCTAGATTACATTACCGCATTCAATATGGCTCATCCGATACAGTTCCAGGCTGCCGAGATGATTGCCAACCTAGCTCCAGAAAACCTAGACACGGTATTTTTCACAAACTCAGGATCCGAAGCTATCGATACTGCGCTTAAAATTGCTCTTGGATACCATCGAGCTCTGGGCGAGCATAGGCATCGCCTGGTCGGACGCGAGCGAGGTTACCATGGCGTGGGATTTGGAGGCATGTCAGTCGGCGGAATGACGCCGAACCGTAAGGTTTTCAGTCCTGCACTCCTCCCCGGCGTTGATCATCTGCCACACACACATAACCCTAGCGAAAATGCGTTCTCAAAAGGACAACCTACTTGGGGCGCTCATTTAGCTGACGACCTAGAGAGAATCGTAACGCTTCATGATCAATCCAATATCGCAGCAGTTATTGTAGAACCGGTCGCGGGCTCAACTGGGGTTTTGGTGCCTCCAGTAGGATACCTACAGAAGCTTCGTAAAATATGCGATAAATACGGAATACTTCTCATCTTCGATGAAGTGATCACTGGATTCGGGAGAACAGGTAGCGCGTTCGCTGCGGAGACTTTCGGAGTGATCCCAGATATGATCACATTTGCCAAAGGCATCACAAACGGTGCCGTTCCAATGGGCGGTGTGATTGTAAGCGAAGCTATCTATCATGCGTTCCTCAATGGGCCCGCCGAACAAATCGAATTTTTCCATGGTTATACCTATTCAGGACATCCGTTGGCAAGTGCGGCAGCTATCGCTACACTCGATCTCTACCAAGAAGAAGATTTATTCGAAAAAAGTAAAGAATTAGCACCTCATTTTGAGGAAGCCTTACATTCACTAAAAGGTCTAAATCATGTAATTGATATTCGAAATTACGGGCTCATGGGCGGAATTGAACTCAGCCCAATCAACGGCTCTCCTGGCAAAAGAGCCCATGACACTTTTGTCAAATGCTATGAAGCCGGAGTGCTTGTAAGAGCTGCGGGAGACACCGTCGCTCTTACTCCTTCATTCATTGCCTCAAAAAGTCATATTGACCAAATCGTCGAGACCATAGGAAAAGCACTAAAGTCAATGTAACCAGATAAGATCATTCGGACGCTGATACGGGATTAACACGTGATTTTTCTGAATTTCACCTGATTAAGGAACGACCCTCATGAAAATCGTAATCGCACAAATGGAACACGAAACCAATACGTTCTCTCCCGTTGAAACCCCATGGGAATCCTTTGGTCCCGATGGACCATATATTGGTAATCACGCCTATAAAGCAATGAAAAACACCAGAACACCTATTGGTGCTTTTATCGATGTCGCCGAAAAAGTAAATGCTGAAATCGTTACGCCAGTGGCTGGTTTTGCTTATCCAAGTGGTCCGGTTGCCGGCGCAGCCTATGATCAATTTTGCGATCTAATAATCGACGATGTAAAGCAAGGTTGTGACTTAATCATGTTGGATCTTCATGGCGCCATGGTTGTAAATGGTAGAACACTAGATGGTGAGGGTACATTGCTGGCAAAAATCCGTGGTATTACACCGACCACTCCTATCGCTATTTCTTTAGATTTGCATGCAAACATAACAGAAGCAATGGTCGATAACTCAAACATAATAGTTGGTTACAAAACATATCCTCATATTGATATGTACGAAACAGGAACCTTAGCAGGCGAATTACTTCTTAGACTTCATCGAGGAGAAATTAAACCAATCATGCATTGGAACAATATCCCTTTGCTTGCACAAACGCTCAAGATGAATACGTCGGAAGGAGCAATGAAAGAATATGCTGAGCGAGCTGCTCTTTCAGAGGAAAAAGGTAGTGTATTAGCAAGCTCTGCATTTGGTGGCTTTCCAATGGCGGACATACCAGATGCAGGTATGAGCGCAGTAGTAATTACGGATAATGATAAAAAGCTAGCACAGGATGAGTGCACGGCGATACTCGAAGTGGCTTGGTCACAAAAAGAATCCTTCATCTGGTTCGATGAGCCTTTAGAGGATGCTATTAGTCAAGCAAAAACTCTTGAGGGGGGACCAATTTTACTGCTTGATCATCCGGATAACTGCGCCACTGGCGCGACCCAAGATACGATGACAACCCTAAGGGAGGCTCTCAAACAAGGACTCACTGACATCGCTGTCGGACCGATACGCGACCCAGAAGCCGTTAGCGTTTTGATTGAGGCTGGACTCGGATCAGTGGTAACGCTTCCGGTAGGCGGGAAGACGGATATGCCGGCCATCAATAAAAAAGGAGAGCCACTCGAATTAACGGGTGTTGTAAAAAATGTTACCAATGGTGAATATGTGATAACTGGGCCCCAATTCACTGGAGTAAAAGCATCCATGGGGCGCACGGTCGTATTTGACACTGGAGATACTGAAATCGTAATTACAGAAAAACTTCAGGAACCATGGGATCAAGGTGTATTTACAAGTGTAGGTATCGAACCCACCTCAAAAAAGTATCTGTTACTTAAATCGCGAATGTATTTTCGTCCCGTATTTTTACCCATTGCTAAACACAGCATTTACTGCGCAGGAGTTGGAGTTGGCTCATCCGACTGGACGATATTTAATTACGAAAAAATCCGTCGACCTATTTATCCACTGGACAACTTTACCGATTAAGTCCGTTTGTTTATATACAAACACCCTGTTTCGAAAAAAAAACCTGAAAACAAGTACACTACCGACTTTGAAAATCATGTTAATTAAAGGTCCGCGGGTATATGAAACATATCAACCACTTTGTAAACGGCAAACAGTTTAAAGGGCAAGACACCAATACGGCGGAGGTATTCAATCCAGCGACCGGCGATATTACCGCAACGGTTAACCTTGCGTCACAGCAAGAAACCGAGGAAGCAATTCGGGTTGCTACAGAAGCACTGCCGTCTTGGTCAAAAACTCCACCTCTAAAACGCGCTCGCGTGATGTTCAAGTTCAAAGAACTGTTAGAGAAAAACCTAGACAAGCTTGCAACTATGATCACCAGCGAGCACGGAAAAGTTCTATCAGATGCCAAAGGTGAGATCGCACGAGGACTAGAGGTGGTGGAGTTTGCCTGTGGAATTCCGCAGCTACTCAAAGGAGATTATACTGAACAAGTAGGAACAGGTATAGACAGCTATTCTGTTCGTCAACCGCTAGGAGTATGCGCAGGTATTACGCCATTTAACTTTCCGGTGATGGTTCCCATGTGGATGTTTCCGATGGCAATTGCCTGTGGTAACACATTCATTTTAAAACCCTCAGAAAAAGACCCATCGGCTAGTATTTTTATGGCTGAATTACTAAAGGAGGCCGGACTTCCTGACGGTGTCTTAAACGTGATCCAAGGAGATAAAACTGCCGTAGACACACTTTTAAGTGACGCTAGGATTGCAGCAGTTAGCTTTGTTGGATCCACTCCAATTGCCGAGTATGTATACAGAACTGGAACACATTATGGAAAAAGAGTGCAGGCACTTGGTGGAGCGAAGAATCATTTAGTCGTAATGCCCGATGCAGATTTAGATCAGGCTGTAGACGCCTTAATGGGAGCAGCATATGGGTCAGCAGGCGAGCGCTGTATGGCAATCTCCGTTGGTGTTGTGGTTGGCGACATTGCTGACAAATTAGTCGAAAAACTCTTAACTCGAATCTCCGAACTTAAGATTGGCAACGGCATGATCAACGAACCCGATATGGGACCACTAGTTACAAATATGCACCTTGAGAAAGTAAAAGGCTATATTCAAACTGGAATCAAAGAAGGTGCTGAGTTAAAGGCGGATGGTAGAGGCACCTCTGTGGCTGAACACGAAAATGGTTTTTTCCTAGGGGGATGTCTTTTCGACCATGTCACCCCAGATATGACCATCTATAAAGAGGAAATATTTGGCCCTGTTTTGTCTATTGTAAGAGTTGACGACTTCGAGACAGCAGTTCAACTGATTAACGATCATGAATTTGGCAATGGCGTATCACTTTTTACAAGAGATGGACATTCTGCAAGAGAATTCTCATCGCGCATTAAAGTTGGTATGGTCGGAGTTAATATTCCCATTCCTGTTCCAGTAGCCTTTCATAGCTTTGGCGGTTGGAAGCGATCATTATTTGGAGATCATTACGCTTACGGTCCGGAGGGAGTTCGTTTCTACACCCACCTCAAAACAGTGACTACCCGATGGCCAACTGGCAATATAAGCGGCGCTGAATTTACTATGCCAGTGATGAAATAGACGCAAATAGAGGGCCTCGAGTCTGCTAGCTTTACGAATTAATTAGCTCGCTCGTATTGTCACCACCCAGACCCTTATTTTGCGTCTCCTAAAAAGCTCGAATACTGAGGTTAAGATAAGGCTAAGCAAACCCTGCGGATACTCGCGTCAGTCGTTCCAAAATATTTAAATATAAAATATGATCATGAGCTTATGCTTGGGTCAACACCGGTCTTATCTCAAAACATTTCTTATCTCAAAACATTTCTTACATTGTTCGATAATCAGCTCTTACGTCCGATCGCACATATGGGCGTTAAATAACATCAATGCTGATCTTTTTGGCTAATGAAAAAACCTACGCCCAGACAGGCCACTTTCGATGAAGTTATATTCATCATTTTTTACTCTTATTCATTATCAACATAGAAACATAACCACACTGATCAGAAACGTAATAAACTCGGATCAATAAAAACTGGACCCTAATCATGGCACAGAACAAAAATATAGAAGTCTGCGTAATTACGGGTGGTGCAAGCGGAATAGGAGGAGCCTGCGCGCGCGAATTATCTGCAAGAGGTCTGCCCGTAGTCATTGCCGACATCAATCCGAGAGGAAAAGAAGTGGCCAAGAGTATTGGCGGGTATTTTTATACTCTGGATGTCACCGACGACGAAAATGTTAATACATGCGCAGCAACAATAGAGAGAGATCTCGGTCCAGTGAAACACCTCATTAATTGCGCTGGCGTTCTTCAGCAACCGCAACCTCCTGAGACACTTTCGATGGATATTTGGGACAAGGTTGTAAATGTTGATCAAAGAGGTACTTACCTGAGTTCGGTAGCCTTCGCCAAATATATGATTGAGCGTGAGACAGGATCAATCACTAATATCGCATCTATTACAGCGAATCGATCCGTGCCACTCCACTCTTACGCCCCAGCTAAAGCCGCGGTTGTCGCGATTACTGAATGTCTGGCAGCAGAGTGGGGACCTCACGGCGTCAGAGTAAATGCGGTATCTCCTGGGCATACGTTAACACCGGCCTTAGAGAGCGCCATCAAAACTGGAAAACGAGATCCCGATCTTCTGAGTCGGAACGCACTAGGACGTATGGTGAAAGCCGATGAAGTTGCCAAAGCGGTTGCTTTTTTGATTAGTGATGATGCAGCAGCAATTACTGGCGTCAATCTTCCAGTAGATTGCGGTTGGTTAGTTTCAACTTCTTGGACAACCTATGGGGGCCTTCGGAAAAGCAATGATTAATATTATTTTAGAGTTCTCTCCCAGATGAGATTAATAATATTCAAGGCGGCTCAAATACTAATCTGCGGATTCTTTTTAGTGAACAACGTATATGCCGGTGATATTGACCTTTCAAAAAGGCATAGCTTAAAACCAGAGGAAACAATCCATCTCGACCCTAACAATATTTTATTCATAGATGTCCGTACACAAAAAGAGTGGAATAATGGATATATTAGTGGTGCGACTCACCTACCCTTAAAAGACTTTAAAGCTAATCTAGCTAACATTGTTCCGGATAAGAAAACACCCGTATTGGTTTACTGCTCAAAAGGTGGAAGAGCCATCGCTGCGTCTAAGTATATGAATAATCTTGGATATCATGGTGTACCCGTGATAAATGGTGGCTATATGCAAATGCTATCGGCTGGACACAAGCAATCAAGATAAACAACACTGCCAAGCTCACGTTTTCAGGCAGAATTAGGTAAATCAATGCCACTTATTCGATTTATATCGGTCGCGGTACTTTGCCATTTGGCATTCGTATCAACCCGCTTTTCGGTGTCACTCTACGCAATCGATAAAGGCGCATCACCGTTTACCGTCGGAGTAATTCTATCTTTGTTCTCGGTCATACCGGTACTCATATCGGTCAGAATTGGTAAATGGATAGACCATGGCGGTCCACTCCTCCCTACAACTGTAGGAATTTCGTTAACCGCGATTGGCGCCACGCTCCCATTAATTTTTTCTTATGAGACTGCGGATCTAGCACCCTTACTCGTCTCAGCATCTTTGGTTGGGACTGGCTTTACGTTCTCTATTTTATCGATGCAACACTGTATAGGAGAAATGAGTGTTCCAGAAAAGCGCACGATAATTTTTTCGTGGTTCGCCATGGGCGTATCTATTTCTGGATTTTTTGGTCCTGTTCTTGGGGGAATTATCATTGATAACTTCTCACATCGAACATCTTTCATTCTGCCGATTGGCGTATCACTGTGCGCAGCTTGTTTATTATTTTTATCTCAAGACTACGATAAACCTAAGCCAAGCAGCGTGAACTCCTCCCGCAGAACCAATCCATTCCAATTATTTCGTTACAAAGAGCTAAGAGATATACTCGTTATAACGGGATTAATTGCAATGTGCTGGGATTTACATAATTTTGTAATACCACTTCACGGATCAAAGATTGGATTATCCGCATCAAAAATCGGGTTTATTTTGGGCGCATTTGCATTGGCTACATTTGGGATTCGCTTATTAATGCCGTTGCTAACAAAATATATGACAGAATGGCAAATATTGATTAGCACTCTAGTCTGTGCCGCTGTATGTTTTTTCATTATTCCTTTTTTAAAAACCTACTTATTCTTCATTTTTATCGCCTTTGCACTGGGATTGGGGCTAGGCGCAGCACATCCAAATATCATGACACTCGTCCACTCAACCGCACCTGTGGGACGGGTGGCAGAGGCCTTAGGGTTAAGGCTCACAATCATCCATGGAAGCCAGGTTATATTGCCGTTAATCTTTGGCGCATTTGGTACGGCATTAGGAACTTCTTCTATCTTTTGGATAGTTTCATTATTAGCTACAGGAGGTATTGTCCTAGCAGTCCAGAAAAAAAAACATCTACCGAATAGAACCCATTAGGATTTAAATTGAGTTTAATTCGAAACACTAACCCATACATCGTTATTCATATTAACTCGACCTTCTTTTAGCAACTTAATCAAGTGAGCGAGAAGAGAACGCTTTGCGAGTTGATGTAGTGTTTCAGAAACATCATCGTAAGCTCGAACTACCAATTCATCAATTGTTCCTGCTTTTAAGGTAGACAGTGCATTTACAATTTTTGTCTCTCGTTTTTGCCGATGTATTAACAAACGATTGACTACTTCGTGAGGGTTATCCATCAGGAAACCGTGGCCCGGCGCAATCCAGTCAAACTGATAATCGTACAAGTTATTTAAGGAACTAAAGTACGCTGACATATCACCGTCCGGGGGATTAATCACAACGGTCGATCCTTGCATGATGTGATCCCCAGTAAATAGCATACGTGCCTCTTCAAAGAGGAAGCATAAATGATTAGAAGCATGCCCTGGTGTATGCAGAATATCGATTTTTAAGTCGCCGAAGTTCGTCTTGCTTCCGCCACTAAGTTGCTCATCAGGAATAAAAGAAGAGTCTTGACGATCCATATCATCAGCCAGTCGCCCGTAAATACGTGCTCCCATAGAGCGATTTATCAGCGCCGCACCGGGTGAATGGTCGATATGCGTATGAGTACATAGAACCCACTTGACCCGATTTGAAGTAAGGTCTCGAATCAAGTCAATATGCTTCGTGTCCTCTGGTCCAGGGTCAATAACTAAATAACCATTCGCATCATCGCCCAGAATATACGTATTAGTTCCTGGACCAGTCATAATGCTGGCATTAGGAGCCGTTAATCTTTTCACTCGTTTATCAATTTGAACCGCGACACCCGCTTGAATATCTCGAGAGACAGTCCCTAGTTGCTTGGGGTCCAATTTTCCAGCTTCAGCGTACGCAAAGTCTCCTGGCAATAGCAATTTTTTTCCCCCAATGCCAGTCGTTAATCGGGGTTTCATAGGGGTGACGGGAGGGGCATTAAGCGTATAACTTAATGCTTCTTCCACCTCACGAAATTCTGTAAGTTTTTCCAAAGTCTTTTGCGTGGGAAACATTAAATTCAATTCTCCCTTGCTACTCAGTTTGAGTGCCTCTTCCGGCTTCGCCCATCGATGACCGACTAATTCCCCTCCATCGTGTTGAGCGATTTGTCCATTTGGCATTCGTGCAATAAAAAATCTCGTATCGTACCGTCTTGGACTTCCCGCGTGAGTTACCCATCGGCTAAGGTAATGCAGTCGATCTACTTCTAGGCTGAGCTCGGCATCCCTTAGAATTTCATGAAATGTTACTTCTCCACGGTCGAGTTTTTTTCGATTACTGGATTGAAAGGTAGAATATTCATTTTCAGAAAGCATCTCGCCCGAACTTGAAGCTGCAAACAACACTCCTACCTCTTCAAAACATTCTCGAATTGCTGCAATCCAATAATTCAATCCACCATCGGAGACACCAAGAATCTGATTTGCCTGATCGTCATTTAGCTTTCCGGATATATTGAAGTTATCACCGTAATCTAAGTCATCAAGGGCACCTCCTGGAAAGACAAAAGCTCCTGCAGCGAAATTGACTTTACTGGTTTTTTCCCCTAGCAACACCTCCATACCTGCCGCGCTATCGCGCACAAGGATGAGGGTCGCTGCAGGCCTTGGAGTAACGATTTCAGCCATACGTACACCAACCGAATTCAGTTTGACAATTAACGTGACTCGGGCTTGGTCGGCTGAGCAACATCAAGATCGCGATCTACGCCACCCGTTTATGCCCATAACGACGAATACGGATATCCGCTTGCGCTTTATGTCCAGCGAAACCTTCTACTTCGCAAAGTCTAGAACAGTACTCCCCAACCATCGCAGATGCTTCTGGCTTAACGCGTTGGTAAGTACACGTCTTAATAAACTTACCTACCCATAGCCCACCTGTATACCGAGCAGCCTTCCTGGTAGGTAGCGTATGGTTTGTTCCAATCACCTTATCGCCAAACGATACATTCGTCTCAGGCCCCAGAAACAGCGCACCGTAATTTGATAAATTATTTAGGAAGTAATCATTGTTTTTGGTCATTACTTGCACGTGCTCAGAGGCAAGTCGATCGGCTTCTTTAATCATTTCCGCATTATCCTTGCACAAAATAACCTGTCCGTAATCCCTCCAAGCTTGTCCCGCGACTTCTGCCGTCGGTAAAACTGTAAGCTGTTTTGCTATTTGCTTAACAGTATCTTCAGCTAATCTACGCGACGTCGTCAAAAGGATCGATGGAGAATTAGGGCCATGTTCTGCCTGACCTAAAACATCAGTAGCGCATATTTCCCCGTCAACAGCGTCATCTGCAATGATTAGTGTTTCGGTTGGTCCTGCGAACAAATCGATGCCTACTCGTCCCGACAACTGGCGTTTAGCTTCAGCCACAAATGCGTTTCCCGGTCCAGCAATCATATCGACTGGTTTGATTGTAGACGTTCCAAGAGCCATCGCACCAATGGCTTGAACACCTCCCAGCGCATAAATCTCGGTAGCACCTGCCATATGCATTGCTGCTACAATCGCTGGATGTGGACTTCCTTGATAAGGCGGTGCACAAGCAATAATGCGTTTCACTCCTGCTACCTTAGCAGTGACGACGCTCATATGTGCCGAGGCCACCATCGGGTATTTTCCACCCGGAACATAACATCCAACGCTATTAATAGGAATATTCTTATGACCCAATACAACACCAGGCAACGTCTCCACTTCGACATCTCTGATTGAATCCCGCTGTATTTGTGCAAAATTACGAATTTGAGATTGAGCAAACTTGATGTCATCAATCACCTGCTTAGGCAACCTCTTCATGCAGTCTTCAATTTGAGCCTTACTCAGTTTAAAGTCTTTGGGATCCCACTTATCGAATTTTTTCGACAACGCCCTAACCGCTTTATCGCCAGATTTATCGATATCTGCGAGAATTCCCTCGACCACAGACCTAACCTTTGCGATATCCGACGCATCATCTTCCGCCGAAATACCTTTTTTTAACCAAATTGCCATCCTCGGCACCCCTTAAACCAGTTTATTTTCATGTACTTACGAACCACTAAATGAGATTCAACTATCTATCTAGACCGTTATTCTCTTCGGTATATCACGATCAGTCAATTACTCCTTATTAAATTTACTGAATCCAAGATGTTTTTGAAGACCAAAATCTCCTTAATAACCGACGGAACCGCACAATAATGGTGCGCTCACAAAGATATGACGCAAAAAACAACTAAAATGGGTAGACTTACCTAAGCCTATTAGCCGGAAGTTATTCAATAAAAATGTCAAATTACGAGCTCTCACAAGAAGAAGTCAATAAGTTTGACCAAGATGGTTATTTCATTGTTAAAGGACTTTTTGATAATGAAGAAATATCGATTTTGCGAACGGCGATAGAAACCGATCCTAATCTCAAAGAGAATCTATATAACCGGTTCGATTCTTCTGGACGTAAAACAATTATGGCCACTTGGAATCATCCCGGCGACAGTGTCTATGGACTGGCGGCTCGAAGTCGTAAGGTCGTTGATTCTATTGAAACCTTGCTCGGTGGAGAAGTGTATCACTACCACTCAAAACTAACGGCAAAAGAACCTCATGAAGGTGGAGCCTGGGAATGGCATCAAGATTATGGATACTGGTACCACAATGGTATCTTATTTCCGCATATGTGCAGCTTGATGGTGGCGCTAGACGAAACCAATAAAGAAAATGGTTGCCTACAAATTGTTAAGGGTTCCCACCTTTGTGGCCGTATAGAACATGGCGTTCTCGACGGTAATCAAGTAGGAGCTGATGCTCGCAGAGTAGAAGAGATTCTGAAATTAATGCCCGTTGAACATATCGAACTCAAACCAGGTGATGGCGTTTTTTTTCACTGTAACTCACTTCACAGATCTGACCAAAACCGATCAGACAACCGAAGATGGACCGTTATCCATTGTTATAACTTAGCGACTAACAATCCATTTCTAGAACACCATCATCCTTTCTATACACCCATTAAAAAAGTAGCAGATTCAGCAATAAAGCAGGCCGGCATCCGACTTTCAGACTCGACAGGTGAATTTAACGAGCAGTCTGTCAACCCACCTGAATTAACAGAAAAATAACTTAAAACATTCGTCTAACATATCGCTCGTTTAAGAGCAGTTATCAATTGATCCAATGAATAATCAACCAATCGGTATATTTGACTCAGGTATAGGTGGTCTATCAATCCTCGGCGAAATAAAATCATTACTACCCAACGAACACTTAATCTATATTGGCGATACCGCATATCTACCCTACGGCACTAAAAGTAAACAAATCATTTCTGAACGAGCAAATAAAATTTGTAAGTATTTATTAAGTAAAAACTGTAAATCAATCGTCGTAGCATGCAATACAGCGACGAGTGCCGCCATACATGAGTTACGATCTAGCTTCTCTGTTCCGATTATCGGTATTGAACCGGCGATTAAACCGGCCAGGTTACGTACCCAAAGTCGAATCATTGGCATCCTGGCGACAGAAGCAACATTGGGAGGGGATAAGCTCCAAGCCCTGAAACAGAAATTCGGGCAAGATATCAAAATTTTACACCAGGCGTGTTCGGGTCTAGTAGAAGAAATTGAACTGGGTGATCGACAAAGCCAATTCCTTCACGACCTTATAGAGACATATGTCGAACCCCTGATCAAACAAGGGGTAGACACGCTCGTTCTAGGATGCACTCACTTTCCTTTGATAAAGGATCTTATCCAAAAATACGCGGGTGATAGCGTTCGAGTCATAGATCCTTCTTTATCTGTCGCCAGTGAATTAAAAAGACAGCTGGACATAAAAAATATAGGACGAAAAGGAGGCTCTGGGACTACTACTTGCTTTCAAACCGGTAACAACAAGACGTTTGAGACGTTTATAAAAAAATCTAATTTAAATTATGGCTCGCCCAACCTAATAACTCCGTAAAAAATGTACCTCAATCTTTTTAGTCTTGAGTTGCCTTCAACCAGTGCAACTCATTACAATTACCATTATCGAAAAGCCCACCACGCTTCGTACAAATAATATTTGCGATGTTGAGAGTTCAGCCGATAATTCACGACCGGAGATCGCCATCAAGGAAAATGAAAACATTCCACCAAACATCCAAAGTACTGCTTTAGTTTGATCGGACATAACTCAGCATAAAGAATCTCGTTTGGAAGTCAGACAAAACCCGCGACACCCAGAAGAGCACCTATCGCCATCAATAACAATAAATGTAATCGGGTTTTCCACACAATTAAGGCTACTAACATCAAGCAAATTAGTGTTGAAATCCCTGAAAACCCTTTCATTAAAATTAATGCAGTAGAAAATAATAACCCTACGACAACGGGCGAGGAACCAATCGCAAACGACTGTACCGACAATCGATGACTATTCCTATGACGCCATCGGCTGACATAAAAAGCAAATATGGCAGAGGGCACAATCATCGCAAACATAATCAATAAAGCCCCACTAAATCCAGATATTTGATATCCCAGGACCGCAACAAATAGAGCATTAGGACCTGGCGATAATTTACCCAAGGTAACCGCAGCTAAAAACTCCTGATTGGATACTAGGGATAATCCATCAACCACAAGCCGGTGCATATCGGGTGCCACCGCCATTACCCCACCAATCGCTAAAAAAGATAAGAATGCAAAATTCGCTAATAGCGTCATCCAGACAACAAGGCTCATAGTCGAGACCTTTTCTTGTCTTGATAAGACTGAAGAGCATGACGAGCCCATAGATATGAAAACGGCCCGCAGCCTAAAACCGCCCATACTATCGACAAGCGTAAATATCCAATCATATAAACCACACTAGCGATAACCAGAATCGGCACGAGTCGACCCACGATAGCTGTTTGTATCCCTGATAAAAGTCTAAGGCCCGTCCCTAGCGTCATGCCAACTGCAACAACTGACATTCCTTTTATAGCTCCCAAAAGTGGTGAGTCCACCGCCACTTGCTCATAGCTGCTTGCTAATATTAAAATCACAACTGACGGCAGAATAAGCATGCCCGACAAGGCTACGACAGCACCTTTCGCCCCAAAAAACCGATCACCTATCATAAGTGCTAAGTTACAAACGTTTGGCCCAGGCAGGATCTGAGATAACGTAAACATTTCTAAGAATTCGGTCTGTGAAAACCACTTTCTCTGATCTACGAGCATTCTTTGCATTACGGTAATGACGCCACCAAAACCTTGTAATGCAATCAAGGAGAATACATAAAATAACTCAGAAAGGTTATGAGGCTTAGAAGCAAAAAATTTCGATGACATGAGAGGGCAGATTAAAATATTACTTATAAATTAAACGTCCAAATGACAAGGTATCCCGCGCAAGATTTGAGTCGCGATAAGGGATATCATACGGTAAAGGGAATTACACGAGAACCCATATCTGTAATCGAATAAAAAAATATATGTCCCCATTAAAACTTGAGCAACTGAGTGAGTATGATCTAGCGAACCTAAACAGAGGTATCGAAAAAGAGAGCTTGCGTGTCTCCCCGACGGGACGACTAAGTCAGCATAGGCATCCTAAAACGCTTGGCTCAGCACTAACACATGGAAATATAACTACAGACTTCAGTGAATCACAACTAGAACTAATTACGGATACGCACAATGGAGTAAATGCTTGTCTTAGCCAATTGAGGGAAATTCATCAATTTGTAAGCCGTAACATCTCATCAGAACTTCTTTGGTGTTCAAGTATGCCGTGTATGTTGCCACATGATCAGGACATTCCAATCGCCCAGTTTGGCACATCAAATATCGCCACGGCTAAGACGGTTTATCGGCGCGGCCTGGCGGTAAGGTATGGCGCAAAAATGCAAACAATTTCTGGAATTCATTACAATTTCTCAATGCCAAATGAAACTTGGTCTAGAGTCTATGGCAGCTCTCATGATCGTAATGAATTGATAAATATTAAAAATCAACATTACTTTTCCTTGATAAGAAATTTTAGAAAAAATGCCTGGTTGCTTCTTTATCTTTTCGGAGCTTCGCCCGCGGTATGTGATTGTTTTGTTAAAGGTCGGGTACATCACTTAAAGATGATGTCGAATGGTACTCGCTTTCTTCCTTATGCCACGTCACTAAGAATGGGTCCATTGGGCTATCAAAGTGATGCACAGTCAGCAATCAGCGTGAGCTACAACAATCTAAAAAGTTATGCTCAATCACTCTACGATGCGCTTACACAACCCTATCCTCCCTACGCGGCCATCGGACTCAGCAATCAAGAACGACCGCTTCAGTTATCCAACGCATTATTACAAATCGAAAATGAATTTTACGGAACGATACGACCAAAGCAACCAATCCAGTTTGGAGAACGTCCGCTATTAGCTTTAAATAGAAGAGGTGTTGAATATGTAGAGGTTCGTTGCGTTGACCTCAATCCATACGAGGAAATTGGAATCACTAAAGAGACTATAGCGTTTCTTGATACGTTTTTACTTTATTGTCTAATATCACAAAGCTCGACTGATTCGATAGAAGAAGATCGCTCTAACAGTGAAAATCAATATCTTATTGCAGAGCGTGGTAGAGATCCAAATCTAAAGCTAAATCGAGATAAAAATCACTTATCTGTAAAAGATTGGGGACAAGATATCATTGAAGCATGCCAACCTTTTGCGCTAAAACTAGATCAGGCGAATAACACCACTGATCATACTCAATCGTTAAAAAATGCACTCGAATCCATTCAAAACCCCAATAAAACTCCTTCCGCAAAGGTGCTGCATGACGTTGAAGCACATAACGGCTCCTACTTCGACTTTATCATGGGACTTTCATCAAAATATACAGACAAACTAAAGAACGACACTTTGTCTGACACAACTTTAAATAAATATGTGAGTAACGCACAATCATCCATGGTAAGGCAACAAGATATTGAACACGAGGACCAATTGGAATTCGAAGAATTCCGAAAAGATTACGTGTCACAAGAAGCCTCCAGGATAATCCTGGAGGAAAATGGATAAGTTTCTATTAAATCAATTTCGATTCTTAAAAGGCACTGTTATAAACCCCACCATCAATCAATAAACTTTGTCCTGTAATGTACCCTGCATGGGCGCTGCATAAGAACGCACATGTTTTACCAAATTCATCAGGCGCTCCAAAGCGCTTGGCCGGGATTTTCGACGCACGATCATCCGCAACTTCCTGAACACTAACACCAGTATTTTGGGCCCAGGTTTCCAAGCCTCCTCTAAGTCGATCTGTGTCAAAAAATCCTGGCAGTATATTATTAACTGTAACATTATTATCAGCAATCGTCCTCGACACACCCGCAAGAAATGCCGTCAATCCAGCCCTCGCCCCGCTCGACAAATCTAGCCCAGGCACTGGCATTTTTACACTCATCGATGTGATATTTACGATACGTCCAAACTTTTGGCTAATCATATGATCGACAACCTTTTGAATTAATTCGATCGGAGTAACCATGTTCATAGTTACCCCATCAATCATCGCATCACGATCTAGTTCTCTAAAATCTCTGAATGGAGGACCACCATTATTATTAATTAATATATCTGGATTCGCGCATGCATTTAAAACTTTTGCCTGTCCGTCTTGAGTGCTGATATCCGCAATAACTGGAGTTACCGAGACCCCGTTAGTTTTTACTATCTCATTTGCAGTCTCAGTCAACGCTTTTTCATCTCTGCCGTTTAATACGAGCGAAACACCAGCCTCGGCTAACGCAACCGCACAGGCCTTACCAAGTCCTCGACTTGAAGCACACACAATAGCTGTTCTTCCTTTTATTCCAAGGTCCATCGATTATTCCTCCTAGATTTTTAATAAATGCTAATTTGAAACCCCATAAAAAAACTCGTTAACCCAGATTTGAGCACGTTCACGCGCGATCATAATGGACGTCTGATCCATTCTCTGGCTCAATAGATTCGCTTGAAATTTTGCTTTTTCATCAAAATTTATTGTATTTGCCAACAACAGCCAACGATATGCCTCGATATCACTTGAATTACTGAGCGCACCATTTTTATAAAGCATTCCTAGATTAAACATCGCATACGCATAACCACTATTAGCAGACCTCATAAACCATTCCGCCGCATCCTCTGCCCGACGGGCTCCAAGATCCCCGTCCCGATATATTATTCCCAGTCCATTCTGAGCTCGCACATGATCCAATGTGCCAGCAAGTTTCCAATACCTCTCGGCACCAATATAATCCCTCTTAATGAAAGCGGCATATCCGAGGTCAAAAAACTCTTCTGCGTTATTGGCTTGCGCGTTAGCAACCACAAGGAATGCCATCCCGACACATACAAAAAACCTTTTTAAGTCGACCATACCTAGCACCTAGTCCCTA